>Ga0315906_10003281_pt1 | contig 21564 bp, 17 predicted proteins | sample LakEriMetagenome_4_FD_203526 | JGI IMG/M metagenome (GOLD analysis project Ga0315906, IMG submission 203526) | Freshwater fungal communities from buoy surface, Lake Erie, Ohio, United States - Buoy 2 MA122 | ecosystem: Environmental > Aquatic > Freshwater > Lake > Lake biofilm | place: USA...
CCACGACCCCGTTGTCCGTCACGGTCGCCGCGTTGACCGTCGCGTTCCTTGCGGGGAGGGGAGTCTGCTGCCGCGCCGTTGGCGGGTGTGTCACGCCCTGTCTCGCGTTCCGCGTCTCGCGGGCGGTCCCGCTCACCGCTTCGCTCGCTACCGCGGCCGCGGTCGCGTCCGCCGCGCGATTCGCGATCACCGCGATCGCGTGAGCGGTCGCGGTCCCGACCGCGGTCACGGCCACGGCCGCGATCACGGTCGCGATCATGGTGGCCCGTCGACGACGGTGCGACGGGAAGGGTCAGTTCCGGGGTCGGCACCGGATCGCCGAACAACCAGCGCCACAGGCGCACGAAGACGCCGAGGCGAGGCCCGGCGGGAAGCGTGGCGGCGGCGGCTGCAGCGATGGCAGGAGCGGCCACCGGCACGGGCGGTGCCTCGACGATCGGTGCCGGCGTGGTCGGCAGGAAAGTCGGTACGGCTGCAGGCTCTTGATGGGCTTGCTTGTCGCGGCTGCCGGCAGGATCGACGACCTTGGCGGGCGTCGGCATCTGGTAGCTGGTCCGCTTGAACTCCGGCTGCTCGATCTCGTCGTCGCGGACGCGCCGGATCGAGTACTCCGGGGTCTGGATGTTGCGGTTCGGTACGATCAAAAGTTCGACGTCGCTCTTGTCCTCGAGCGTGCGCAGCCACTCGCGCTTCTCGTTCATGAGGTAGGTGGCGACTTCCACCGGCACCTCGGCGATGACCTTGGCGGTGCGGTCCTTGCGGACCTCCTCACCGATCAGGCGCAGCAGGGCGAGCGCCATCGACTCGACGGTGCGGATGCTGCCGATGCCGGTGCAGCGCGGGCACATCTCGTGGCTCGAATCGCTGAGCGAGGGGCGCAGGCGCTGGCGCGACATCTCGAGCATGCCGAAGCGCGACAGACGGCCGATCTGGATGCGCGCACGGTCCATCTTCATCGCATCGCGCAGGCGATCTTCGACGGCGCGCTGGTTGCGCGATTCGTCCATGTCGATGAAGTCGATGACGATCAGACCGCCGATGTCGCGGATGCGCAGCTGGCGGGCGATCTCGTCGGCCGCCTCGAGGTTCGTGTTGGTGGCCGTGGTCTCGATGTCGCCGCCGCGCGTGGCGCGCGCGGAGTTGATGTCGATCGAGACCAGCGCCTCGGTGTAGTCGATGACGATCGAGCCGCCCGAGGGCAGCTGCACCTTGTGTGCATAGGCCGATTCGATCTGGCTCTCGATCTGGTAGCGGTTGAAGAGCGGGATGTCATCCGAGTACATCTTCAGGCGTCGACCGCCTTCCGCCGGCATGAAACGCTGCATGTACTCGGCGGCGATGGCATGGGCACCCGGTTCGTCGACCAGCACCTCGCCGATGTCATCCGAGAAGTAGTCCCGCAGGGAGCGCGTGACGGGGTCGCTCTCGCGATAGACCAGGAAAGGCGCGGGACGCTCGAGCACCGCCTTGACGATCTCTTCCCACTGGATGCGCAGGTTGTCGAGGTCCCATTGGAGTTCCTCGATGGCCCGGCCGACGCCGGCCGTGCGCACGATGGCGCCCATGCCCTGCGGCACCACCAAGGCGTCCATGATGCTCTTGATCTGGTCGCGCTCCTCGCCCTCGATGCGGCGGCTCACGCCGCCTGCCCGCGGGTTGTTGGGCATCAGCACCAGGAAACGCCCGGCGAGCGAGATGAAGGTCGTGAGGGCGGCACCCTTGTTGCCGCGTTCCTCTTTGTCCACCTGCACGACGATGTCCTGGCCTTCCTGCAGGATCTCGCGCATGTTGATGCGCCCGCCCGAGGGGTTCTTCAGGAAGTACTCCCTGGAGATCTCTTTCAGCGGCAGGAAGCCGTGGCGCTCGGCGCCGTAGTCGATGAAGCAGGCCTCGAGCGACGGCTCGATGCGCGCGATGCGCGCCTTGTAGATGTTGGCTTTTTTCTGTTCGCGGGACGGAAGTTCGATCGAGAGGTCGTAGAGCTTCTGTCCGTCAACCAGGGCGACGCGCAGTTCTTCCTGCTGCGTCGCGTTCACGAGCATTCTTTTCATGGAGGGCCCCTATACGGGAAGGGGCCGACGGTGACACGGCGGTCAGAGCCAATGCGGCGGAGGAGGGCGCGAACGAGTGGGAGGCAATCATCTTGTTGCTGTTCTTGTTCGTGCTGTCTGCCCGGGAACTTGCGAACCGCGGGACGGAACCTGCTTTGGTCTGGGCGCCGACGGCGCGCCGGGGAGTCTTGGGGACTCGACGCCGGACGCGGCCACTATCGGCCGGATTCGATGGCCTCGTCGCCGAGGACCAACTAACATGCGACGCCCGCCATCGGCGAGCCTCGCGGCGATTGGCGCCTGGATAGGCCGCACGGGGCGGCAAGCTAGGCGACCCCCAGAGTTTATGACAAAGGCTTTTGAAAAACAAGATGTTACGGAAATGACTGAGAAAACCGCCGTAACCCACGCTGTGGTCGGTGAAGACCATGCCGGTAGTCGGCTCGACCGGTTCCTGACCCGCCAGTACCCCGGGCTGCCGCGGACCCGCCTTTATCGCATCGTGCGCAAGGGTGAGGTCCGGGTGAACGGCAAGCGTGCCGAGATCGACACCCGGCTCGTGCTCGGTGATTCGGTGCGTCTGCCGCCGGTGCGTGCGACCGCCGCCGAGCCTGCGCAGGGCGAGCCGGGCGCCGCCTCCAGCGCGCCTGCCGCCCCCCGCGAGGTCGGCGCCACCCCTGCGACTCCGGCAGCCCAGGCTGCTCCGGCCGCCCCGGCCGCCCCCCGCGCGGCGGGGACCCCGGCGCCCGCTGCGGTTCGGCGCCGTGTGCCCGATACGCTCATGCAGACGGTCACCGGTGCCATCATCCATGAGGATGAGCGCTTGCTCGTGATCGACAAACCAGCCGGCATCGCGGTCCATGGCGGTAGCGGAGTGAGTTTCGGGATCATCGAGGCGTTGCGTGCCGCGCGTCCGCAGGAGAGCGATTCCCTGGAGCTCGTCCACCGTCTCGACCGCGACACCAGTGGCGTGCTGTTGGTGGCCCGCAAGCCCGCGGTGCTGCGCATGCTGCATGCCAGCTTGCGTGAAGGCGAGGGCTTCGAGAAGCGCTATCTCGCGTTGCTCAAGGGCAGTTGGCAGCTCGGCAAGAAGCGCATCGATGCGCCCTTGCGCACCGACCTGCGTGTCGGCGGCGAGCGCACCGTCAAGGTCGCGCCCATGGGCAAGAGCGCCGCCAGCGATTTCCGCGTCGTGCAGTCCTTCGGCAAGGTCGCGACGCTCATGGAGGTGTCGATCCTCACCGGCCGCACCCATCAGATCCGCGTGCATGCGGCCTACGCCGGTCATCCGGTGGCGGGCGACCCGAAGTACGGCGATGCCGAGTTCAATGAACAGATGCGCGACATGGAGCTCGAGCGGATGTTCCTCCACGCGTCGAGCCTGTCGTTCGTGTGGCCCGACCGCGGGACCGAGTTCAGCGTGAACGCGCCTTTGCCGCCGGAGCTCGCGCGCGTGATCGACGCCCTATCGCGTCCACGCCCGAAGCGCTCGCGATACCGATACAAGCGGTAGCCCGATCAGTGCGGTCGGATCCTGGGTGTCCAGCCGATCGAGCAGGCTGATGCCGAGGCCTTCGCACTTGAAGCCACCGGCGCAATCGTAGGCCGGTTCGGCGGCGACATAGGCCGCGATCTCTTCGGCGTCGAGCGCACGGAAGAGGCAGACGGTCTCATCGAGGAACGCGGTCTCGAAATCGTCCTGCAACGAGACGATGCAGACGGCGGTGTGGAAGGCCACGCGTTTTCCGGCGAGACGAGCGAGCTGCGCGGTCTGGGCGGTCGCGCTGCCCGGCTTGCCGAGGCACTCCTCACCGAGTGCGCAGACCTGGTCCGAACCAATCACGAGGGCGCCGGGCGGGTCGGCGGTCGAAGCGCTCTCTGCCCGCAAGGCGTGTGCGACCGCAAGGGCCTTGCTGCGGGCGAGGCGCGCGGCAAGCACTGCGGGGGGCTCGCCGGCGTGGCGGCCTTCATCGATATCGGGGGACCGCCAAGAGAACGGGTGCCCCAATCGAGCGAGCAATTCGCGTCGATAGCGGGATCCCGAGGCGAGCCAGAGGGGCCTTTTTAGCAGAAACAAGGGTTTACACCACCAATTCGTTTTGACTCGCGGGGGGGTGACGCCTATTATACGCGCCCCATGCCGGCGGACTGGTTGCGCCCCCTCGATGTCGATCGTCACGCTGACGCGGGCGACTCGTGGGAGTTCGAACTGCCGCTGACGCAGCTGCCGCGGCTGGCTCAGGAGCTGGCGACGGTGGAGGGGGCGGTCGAGTGTCGCGTGGCGCTGTCACGCGAACGCGGCCAGCCGGTCGCGGAGGTCCGGGTCAGCGCGCGTATACCGCTGCGTTGCCAACGGTGCATGCAGCCCGTGTGGATTCCGGTCGAGGCGGACTCCAAAGTCTGGCTCGTCACCGATCCGGCGCGCGCCGATGACCTCGATCCGGGCATCGAGCCGACGCTCGCCCCGGAGGGGCGGGTCGTGCTGCGCGACCTGGTCGAAGAAGAGATTTTGCTTGCGGTGCCGTTGGTACCGCGGCACGAGGAGGTCGCCGACTGTGGTCCCGGCGACGCCGCTTTCGGTGAGGAACCGGAGGTCACAAAGGACGACACGATCACGCCGTTTGCGGGGCTGGGCGAGCTCCTGAAACGGGGCCGATAGCCTGCTCGCCCACCGAGGAGACCGAGACATGCCAGTCCAAAAGAGCCGCAAGACCCCCTCCAAGCGCGGCATGCACCGCTCGCACGATCGGGCCCCGACCCCTGCGCTGTCGATCGACCCGCAGTCCGGCGAGACCCATTTCCGCCATCGCATCACCCCGGACGGCTTCTATCGCGGCAAGCGCGTGATCGAGAAGCCCGTCGACGACGAAGCGGCCGGTTGAGCCCTCCGGCGCGTCGCGGGGCGCGCCCGCTCCCTCTGTGGAGCACCCCATGACCGTCATCGCGCTCGATGTCATGAGCGGCGACCTCGGTGCACAGGAATGTGTGCCGGCGGCCGTTTTGGCGTTGGCGTCCGATCCGGATCTGCGGCTGTTGCTGGTCGGTGATCCCGCCGTGATCGAGGCGGGTTTGGCCGGGACGCCGGTGAGGGGGCGCTGCGAGATCGTCCCTGCCACCGAGATCATCACGATGGAGGACTCGCCGCGCGAGGCGATCCGTCGCAAGAAGCACTCCTCGATGCGCATCGCGGTCGATCTCGTCCATGAGGGACGCGCGGCGGCGACGGTCAGCGCCGGCAACACCGGCGCACTCACCGCCATCGCCCACTTCGTCCTCAAGTGCCTGCGGCAGGTGGAGCGCGCGCCGATCATGTCGGCGGTCCCGAACGAGCGGGGCCACACCCACCTGCTCGATCTCGGCGCCAATGTCCGCGCCACCCCTCTGCAACTCCTGCAGTTCGCCTTGATGGGCGCGATCGTCGCGCGTGACGTGCACGGCATCGCACGACCGCGGGTCGGTCTGCTCAACATCGGCACCGAAGAGACCAAGGGGCACGATCTGGTGCAGGAAGCCCATGCGCTGCTGCGCGCGCGCGGAGGCGGTGGTGTCGAGTTCGACTATGTCGGCTTCGTCGAGGGTGGCGATATCTTCGGTGGCGAGGTCGATGTCGTGGTCACCGACGGCTTCACCGGCAATGTCGCGCTCAAGACCATGGAAGGGGTCGCTGGACTCATCAGCCGCCGCCTGCGCCGGGAATTCACGGCGAGCCTTCCGAGCAAGCTCGCCGCGCTATTGGCGCGGCCGGTGCTCAGCCGGGTCTCCGCATCGCTCGATCCTCGCGCCTTCAACGGCGCGGTCATGGTCGGCCTCAAGCACATCGTGGTAAAAAGCCACGGCAGCGCCGATCGTGTCGCGATGGCGCGCGCCATCGCGATCGCCGCCACCGCTGTGCGCCGCCGGCTCATCGAACATGTCACCGTCGCGTTGGACAACGGTGCTGAACCCCAAGGACAGGGAGATCCTCCAGCATGACCTTCACGCTCCGTCATTCACGCATCGCCGGCACGGGCAGCTACCTTCCCGAGAGGGTGTTGACCAACACCGAGCTCGAGAAGATGGTGGAGACCTCGGACGAATGGATCCAAGAGCGGACCGGTATCCGCCAGCGGCATATCGCCGCTGAGGGTCAGACCACGGTCGATCTCGGCGAGCGCGCGGCGCGTCGGGCGCTCGAGGCGGCCGGCGTCGAGGCGAGCGAGGTCGACCTGATCGTGTTCGGCACCACGACGCCCGATCTCGTTTTCCCCAACTGCGGCGCCTTGTTGCAGGCGCGTCTCGGATTGCACGGCTGTCCGGCGCTCGGACTCGAGGCGGCCTGCAGCGGCTTCATCTACGCTTTGTCGGTCGCCGACAAGTTCGTGCGGCTCGGCGAAGCGAAGTGCGCGTTGGTGGTCGGTGCGGAGACCCTCAGTCGCATCGTCGATTGGACCGATCGCAGCACCGCGATCATCTTCGGCGATGGCGCCGGTGCCGTGGTGTTGAAGCCGTCCGACGAGCCGGGGATCCTCTCCACGCACCTGCATGCCGACGGATCCTATGTCGATCTGCTGCATTGTCCGGTGGGCCCTTCCAAGGGGTTCACCCACGATGCGCAGGGTCGGCTCGAGATGTTCATCCGCATGACCGGCAACGAGATCTTCAAGGTGGCCGTGAAGTCCCTCGGTGCCTTGGTCGATGAGACCTTGGCCGCCAACGGGCTCGATCAGTCCGCGCTCGATTGGTTGGTGCCCCACCAGGCCAACATCCGCATCATCCAGGCGACCGCCAAGAAGCTCGACATGCCGATGGAGAAGGTGATCGTGACGGTGCAGGACCACGGCAACACTTCGGCTGCCTCGGTGCCCTTGGCCCTCGATGCCGGTGTGCGTGACGGTCGCATCAAGCGCGGCGATCTCATCCTGCTCGAGGCTTTCGGCGGCGGCCTCACCTGGGGATCGGCCCTGATCCGCTACTGACCCCGGCGCGCGGCAGACGGGCAAAAAAAACGCCGCGTTCACACGCGGCGTCTTTTTTCCCGTAGCGGGACCTTGCGGTCTTACTTCGAGATCGTGCGCTTGAACATGCGGTCGATCTTCTCGTTCGTCGCATCGCAGCAGCTCTGGCTGGCCTGCGCAGCGGCGAGCGCCTGGTTGGCGGTCGACTGGGCACCGCTGGCGGCCGAGGCGGCCGAAGCGGCGGCGCTGCCCGCGCTGTCAGCGGCGCTCTTGGCAGCCGCGACCTGCGAGCCGATGCTCGAGACCTGCGACTTCAGGGTGTCGATCTGGGCCTGCAGCGGCTTGAGGTCCGTGCAACCGGCGAGGCCGGTGAGGGCGGCCAGGGCGGCGATCTTTACGATGACGGGGGTCTTCATTGTTCGAGTTCCTCTGAGGTTTCGGAAGGATCTGGGGCACAGCAGGAATCGTGTGACGAATCCCCTACCGCGCCGCGCATTATGCCATCAAATTCGGGGGCGAAAATCAACTGGTCGAAAGTTACATCGGTCACAGTGGCTTTCGCAGCAGGAACTGGTGGTTGCGTAGACGGATCGTCTCGGCGGCGCCGGAGCCGCGGAATTCGTCCACCGCCCGGGTGACGCCATGGTCCCAGATCCCTCGCCGATCGTAATCGTCGCCGGCGATGTAGCCGCCCGGCTTGAGCTTCGGGAAGAAGGCATCGATATCGCGTTTGACGTCGTCGTAGAAATGGCTGGCGTCGATGTACATCCAATCGAAGTGTGCGTCGGGGAACAGCGGCGCGGCATCGTGCGACAGCGTGCGATGCAGCACCACGCGTCCCGAGGCGATCTCACGCGCGAACCGCGTCGTGACCTGAAGGTATTGCGCCTGCAGGGCTTCGCTCGCCGCCTTGCCGTCCTTGAAGTCCTGGGTCGGACCGTCGTAGAGCGTGCCGTCGTCCTTGGGGAACCACGGGTCGACGAGGTGCAGTTCGCGCGGCTCGTTCATGGCGAGGATGCGCTCCGAGAAATCCCCGTCGAAGACGCCGACTTCGATGACCCTGCCGCCCTTGGGCAGGGTATCGAACATGAAGTCACGGCTTGCGGCACGGCGGGCTTTTTTAGAGAACAGCCGTTGGTACCAGTGTCTGCCGGGCAGTCCCGGGGCGGGGCGATACATGGCAACATCATAGCCCATGGATACCAGGATGGGCGCGGCCGGCACGGTCGACCGAAGAGGCGATGCGCCGCCACGGGTGCTGTTCGTGCCGGTGAGCGGCCCCTCGGGCATGGGCGAGTTCGCCCGCGCACGGGGGCTTGCCGAGGCGGTGGCTGCGCGTTGGCCGCAGGTCGAGATGCATTTCCTGCTGCACCGCGACGCGCCCTATGCGGCCGCCTGCCGATTCCCCACCACCTTGATCCCGGCTTCGCCGACGTTGTGCGACGCCGAGGTCATCGACGCCATCCGCAGGTTCAGGCCGGGCGTCGTCGTGTTCGACAACGCGGGTCGCACTGCGGCGCTGAAGGCGGCGCGGGCCGCGGGTGCCAAGGTGGTCTACGTGAGTTCGCGCGGGCGCCAGAGATTCAAAGCCTTCCGCCTGCGCTGGATGCGGTTGCTCGATGATCACTGGATCTCCTACCCGCCGTCGATCGCCGGTGCGCTGAGCGGGTTCGAGCGCTTGAAGCTGCGGGTCGCGGGACGGCCGCAACTGCGTTTCCTCGACGCGGTGGTCGCCCCGCTCGATGAGGCTGCGGCGACCGCATTGCTGCCGACGATGCCCGCCCCCGACCTTGTGATCGTGCCGGGCGGGGGCAGCGCGTTCCACGATTCGGCGATGACGCCGGCCCGGTTCGCGCGCTGGGGCGAGGCGCTCGCCGCGCACGGTCATCGGGTCGTCTTCGTCGCCGGCCCTTCGTTCACCGGCGAAGTCGCGGAGTCCGAGCGCTTGCGACTGGTGCGCGGCGTCGGCGGCGGCGCGCTGATGGCCTTGCTGCGCCGCAGCCGTCTGGTGCTCGTGAACGGCGGTGACACGCTGTTGCAGGCGCTCGCGCTCGGTCGTCCCTGCGTCGCGGTGCCGATCGCCGGCGACCAGGCCGCGCGCATCGCGCGATGCGTCGCGGCGGGTGGTGTCGAGGCGCCAACGCCGGAAGAGGTGGTCGCACGCTGCGCCGCACTGCTCGGCGACGGGCCTTCAGGCGCGTCGCTCGAGGCGCTCGCGGCTGCGGCGCGCGCAGCGGGTTTCACCGACGCGCTGCCCGGCATGGTGACCCGCATCGGCGAGCACCTCGAACTCGTCTAGCGCGCCCGGGTCTCAGCCCCGCGTGGTATCCCCGCTGTCGTGGGCGTCGATCAATCCACGATAGGCCGCGAGCGTCTCGCGCACCACGGTGTCGAGATGCCAAGCTGACAGGTCGTGCTGCAGCCGTGGCGGCCGCGATGCAGCGATCTCCCGCAGCGCCTCGGCCATCGCCGGCGCATCGTCGATGGCGACGAGCCGTCCCGGGAAACGCGACAGGATCTCCGACGGCCCTTGCGTGCGCGTCGCGAGCACCGGGGTACCGGCATCGAGCGCCTCGAACAGCACCCGCCCGAGCGGCTCGCTGCGCGAGGGGCTCACGAAGAGATCGAAGGCCTGGTAGAGATCTTTGGCATCGCTGCGGAAGCCCAGGAACTTGATGCGTCCGTCGGGGCAGGCCTCGGTCGCGAGGCGCTCGAGCGCGGCGCGTTCGCGACCCTCGCCCGCGATCACGAGCTTGGCATCCGGCAGCGCCGCTTGCCCGAAGGCGCGGATCAGGGTGTCGAAGCCCTTGGACTTCGCGAGGCGTCCGACTCCGCCCACCAGGAATCCGCCGGGCGCGACGCCGGCCTCGGCGCGCAGCGCTGCGATGCGCTCCGGCGAGAGCTTGGGCTGCGGCATCAGCGATTCATTGATGTCGAACACCCGGCCGCGGTAGCCGGCGAGGTCGCGCTTCTGCCACTGCGCGATGACGATCAGGCCGTCCATCTGCAGGAAATGTGGGCCGTTGACCCACATGTGCAGCGTGGCGACGGTGGGGCAGGGCGGCTTGAGGCGCGCGACGAGTCGCGTGCTCTTGCGCAGGTGGGTATGGATGACCTCGGGCCGGAACTCCCGCACGGCGCGCGCGAGTCCGGGGCCCGGGAACCATCGGCCGCACTCCACGACCTGCACGCGCGCATCGAGGTGGTCGCGGATCGAGGCGCCGCCCGCGCCACGGTGATCGCGCCGCAGCGCCAGCATCACCTCGTGGCCTTGCGCTGCGCAGGCGTTGCACATCTCGGCGGTGGCGCGTTCGGTGCCGGCGAAGCCGCTCGAGAAGAGCGTGTGCAGGATACGCATGGCGCGTGTTCAGCCCTTGCGCTTGTCGCGCAGGATCTCGCGTGCGGCGTTGCGTCCCGGCACGCCGGTCACGCCACCGCCCGGGTGCGCGCCCGAGCCACAAAGATAAAGTCCCTCGAGCGGCGTACGATAGTCGCCATAGCCGAGCGCGGGCCGGGCCGCCCACAATTGGTCTAGGCCGAGCGCACCGTGGAAGATGTCGCCGCCCGCGAGACCGAAACGCTGTTCGAGATCGAGCGGCGAGAGCGCCGAATGTCCGAGGAGGCTCGCGCGGAAGTTGGGGGCGTGTGCATCGACGGTGTCGATGATGAGCTGCGCTGCGGCCTCGCGCATCGCCGGGTCCGCCCAGCTGCGCCCCGGCGCCTCGGGACGCGCGAGATCGTAATCGAAATGCTGGCAGAAGAGGCTCGCCACATGCGCACCCGGCGGTGCGAGCGTGTCATCGAGCGTCGAGGAGATCATCATCTCGACCACCGGCGCGCCCGATACGCCGTGCAGGCGCGCTTCGGCGAAGGCGCGGTCCATGTAGCCGAGCGAGGGCGCGATGATGATGCCGGAACTGAGGTGCGTATCGCCCGTGCGCGAGCGCCGCGCGCTGAAACGCGGCAGCTCCGAGAGCGCGACGTTCATGCGGAACGAGGCCGATCCGACCCGCCAGCGCTCGATATGCGCGCGGAAGTCCTCGGGTAGATCGTCGGGTTGGAGCAGGCCGAGGAAGAGGGGCTTCGGGCCCAGGTTGCCGATGATGTTCGGCGCACCGAACACGCGTCCGTCGGCGAGCCGGATGCCGCTCGCGCGCACGCGACCGCCCGCGCTGCCGACGATGCGGCTCGCCGAGCGGCTCGTGATGATGCGCTCGACCGGCGCGTCGCACTCGATGTGGACGCCGAGCCGACGCGCTTCGGCGGCCATCGCCTGCGTGATCGCGCCCATGCCACCGATGGCGTGGCCCCAGATGCCGCTCTTTCCGTTGACCTCACCGAAGGCGTGGTGCAGCAGCACATAGGCGCTGCCCGGCGTGTAGGGGCTCGCGTAGTTGCCGACGATGGCATCGAAGCCGTAGAGCGCCTTGAGCGCATCGCTCTCGAACCAGTGGTCGAGGATCTCGCCCGCACTGCGCGTGAAGAGCTCGTGCAGTTCGCGTTGCGCGGTGAGCGGTAACGCGCGCAAGCCGTGCCCGAAGCGCAGCGCTTCCCACAGGTCACGGCCGCGGCGCAGGTCGGTGGGCGGGGTGCGGTGCAGCAGGTCGCGCAGCAGCGCGACGGCGCGGCCCAGCATCTCGTTGAAGGCGGGCAGGCGTGCGGCGTCGCGGACGCTGAAGCGGCGCACCTCCTCGATCGTGTCCGCGGCGGTCGGTCCGGCGCTGAACGAACCGCCGTCCGGCAGCGGCAGGAAGTTCTGCATCGGCCGCTCGACCACGCGCAGCCCGTGGCCGGCGAGCCCGAGTTCGGCGATCACCCCGGCATCGAGCAGGCTCACGGTGTAGCTGGCGGCCGAGTTGCGGAAGCCTGGGTGGAACTCCTCGGTGACGGCCGCGCCGCCGACCACACCCAGGCGCTCGAACATGGCCACGCGCAGCCCCGCCCGGGCGAGGTAACAGGCGCAGGTCAAGCCGTTGTGACCGCCGCCGATGATCAGGGCGTCGAAATCTGCAGCAGGGGGCTTGCGACTGGATGTATTCACAGGTACTGTACGGATCAACAGAGGTAGAGGTGCCACATGTCAGACCTGACCCCCCGCCAATCCGAAATCCTCCGTCTCATTCAGCGTGCTATCGCCGAGACCGGTATGCCCCCCACCCGCGCGGAGATCGCACAGGAGCTGGGTTTCCGTTCGGCCAATGCCGCCGAGGAACACCTGCGCGCCCTCGCCCGCAAGGGCGTCATCGCGCTCGTGCCGGGCACCTCGCGCGGTATCCAGCTGAAGGACATCCTGCGCGAGCAGCTCGGGCTGCCGCTCATCGGCCGTGTGGCCGCTGGCAAGCCTATTCTCGCAGAAGAGAACATCGAAGCGCGATTCAACATCGATCCGGACATCTTCTCCCCCAAGCCGCACTACCTCCTCAAGGTCACCGGCATGTCCATGAAGGACGCCGGCATCCTCGATGGCGATCTCGTGGCCGTACATCGCACACCCGAGGTGCGCAACCGCCAGATCATCGTCGCACGCCTCGAAAACGAGGTCACCGTCAAACGCTACAAGCAAGAAGGCAGTACCGTTTGGTTGTTGCCCGAGAACGTGGATTTTGAACCCATCCGCGTCAACCTGCGCGAAGAGCCGCTCATCATCGAGGGAGTGGTGGTCGGCGTGCTGCGGCGTGGCGCGATCGGGGCGGGCAAGGCGGCCACCGGTCTGATGTAACGGCGCTGCAGCGGCTGTCGGGACAGCCGCAGAGGTCCCCATGATCGATTTCGAACTGCGCCCGCCACCGGGCGCGACAGATACGCTCGTCCCGAAGAAACGTCGCGATGGGCTGCCTCAGCCGACATCGTCGCCGCGCAAGCTTCGGTCCGCGCCCGTGCGCAATGCGGCGCGCGCCAGTCTGCGTCGTTACACCTGTCCTTGCGGGTGTGGCAGCACGCGATGGTTCTCGCAGGCGCGCAGTGTGCGCGGGTCGAGCCCCGCCTGATGCGGCGGTGTCGCACCTTCAAGCATGGCTGCAATGCGCACGGACTCCGCAGACGGTATCCCCCGGGGTACGCCGATCACCGGCCTCGACGGGCTGCTCATGCATCCGGCGATCTGGCGCGGTCGCAGCCTTGCTCCCATCGATACGCATGCCACGGGTTGTGCGCGCCTCGATGAGGCGCTGCCGGGACGAGGCTGGCCAGCCACCGGGCTCACCGAGATCCTCACCCGTCGGCCTGGCCTCGGCGAGTTGCGGCTGCTGGTGCCGTGGCTGGTCGCGCTCGGTCGTACTCAGCCACCGCGCTGGGTGAGTTGGATCTCCCCCCCGTTCGAGCCTTATGCACCTGCGCTCGTCGCCGAGGGGGTGCCCGCCGAGCGTCAGCTCGTCATCCGCACCGATCGGCCATTGTGGGCACTCGAACAGACGCTCGATTCAGGGGCTTGCTGCCTCGCGCTGGCTTGGCCTGATGCGGGTGCGCCGCGAGGACGATCGCGGGTACGTCCGCGTGATCTGCGACGGTTGCAGCTCATCACCCAGCGCCATCGTGCGCCGGCCTTCCTGTTCCGTCCCCTCGAAGCGGCCTGCGAGGCATCGCCCGCCGAACTGCGCATATCGTTCGAGCCGCAGCCTGCGGGTGCCAGACTGCAGTTGCTCAAAAGTCGCGGTGGTCGTCGTGAGCCCTTCGAGCTGCGCTGGGACGAATGGCATCGCGGTGGATCGCGCGGCGCTGATGTGCGTCAGGAGCCCTCGCATGGCGCGCCGTGAGCGGGTCGCCTCGACGCGGCGTGCGTTCACTGCGCTCGGCACTGCGCCCGGCACTGCGCTCGGCCCTGCGCAGCCGCCGCCGCTCGAGTCGTTGTTCGACACGGCCCCCGAATCTTGGCTCGCGTTGCAAGGTGTGGCGGTGGCCGACCTCGAGCGCCTCGCGCAGCTCGCCATCGGCTTCAGTCCACGCGTGAGCCTCGAGCCAGACGCCGTGTTGCTCGAGGTGCGTGGCAGCTTCCGCTTGTTCGGCGGTGTGCGAGCGCTTTGTACGCAAGTGTTGGCGCGTTGTCGCGAGGCGGGGCTCGCGCCGCGTTGGTCGCTCGCGCCGACCCCGCTTGCCGCGCTGGTGTTGTCGCGGGCGGGGAGGGGTGTCGCTGTGCTGGCGCGCGACCGGTTGGTCGGTGCGTTGGCGCCGCTGCCGATCGCGGTGCTCGGTTGGCCGCCTGCAGCCCTCGCGCGCCTCGAGTCGATCGGGGTGCGTACGCTCGGCGCTGCGCAGCGCCTGCCACGCGCTGGCTTTGCGCGCCGCTTCGGGCCGGCAGCGATGGCGGATCTCGACCGGCTCACCGGTCTCTGCCCTGAGCCACGCCGTGCCCATGTGCCGCGCGAGCGTTTCCGCACACGCCGCGATCCCTCCTTCGAAGCCGATACCGCAGCGGTCGTGCTGCGCGAGACCGAGCCCTTGCTCGTCGAGCTCGAAGACTTCTTGCGCGCCCGACAATGTGGGATCGACCTGCTGATGCTGCGGCTCTCGCACCGGGCGCGAGACGCCGAGCAGGGTCGCGCCGCGATCCCGCTGCACACCCAACTGGACCTGCGGCTGGCGGCCTCCGAGCATCGTGCCGCCACGTTCGCTGCGCTGCTCGCCGAGCATCTTGCGCGCACCGTCCTGCCCGCGCCGGTGACCCGCCTCGAACTGCGCTCCGGACGCCTGCGGTCTGTGGTCGCGGGTTCCGCGGCGCTCTGGCGGCCCGGTGAACACGGTGGCGGTCTCGCCCGCGAGTCGCCTGCGCTCATCGAACGTCTGCGTGCGCGTCTCGGCCACGATGCCGTCTATGGCCTGTGCCTCGTGCCGCAGCATCGTCCCGAGTCGGCTTGGCGGATCGCCGAGCCCGCGTTGCCGTCGGCATCGCGCGTCGCAGAGACGCCCGCACGATCCGGTAGCGTGCGCCGACCGTTGTGGTTGTTGCGCGAACCTGCGCCGTTGCCGTGGCCGTTCACGACGCTGCAACGGCTCGAGGGACCCGAGCGGCTGGAGACAGGGTGGTGGGACGGCCTCGACATCGCGCGCGATTACTACATCGCCTGCGAGCCCTCCGGCGCCGAGGTTTGGGTATACCGCGAACGGCTGCCGCCGCACGCTTGGTGGCTGCATGGCGTGTTCGGCTAGGACGATGCGCCTCTGACACTGCCTCGATGAACAGCATGACGCGGCCATCCTCGCATCCGGCATCCGCCCCCGGATACGCCGAGCTGCACTGCCTCAGCAGTTTCAGCTTCCTGCGCAGCGCCTCGCAGCCGCAGGAGCTCGCCGAGCGTGCCGATGCGCTCGGTTATGACGCGCTTGCCATCACCGACGAGTGTTCGGTGGCGGGCGTGGTGCGCGCCCATGTTGCGCTCAAGGGGCGACGCACGCGCCTGATCATCGGTGCGGAGTTCCGACTCGCATGCGGTCTGCCGCTGGTGCTGCTGGCCGCCGACCGGCGCGGCTACGGGCAGCTCTGCCGCCTCATCACCCGGGGCCGGCGCGCAGCGCCCAAGGGCAGCTACCAGCTCACGCGCGCCGATGTCGTGCAGATCATCGAACCCGGTCATTGCCTCGTGCTCTGGACGCCGCGCCCGGCGGATCTTGCGGCGGCGAGCCGTTCTGCCGCTGTCGCAGCCGACCTCTCGTCCGACGCTGCAGCGCTCTGGCTGCGCACGCATTTCCCGGGTGCGGCCTGGATCGCTGCCGAGCTGCTGCGCGATGGCACAGAGCGGGCGCATCTGGCGGCGCTCACGACGCTCGGTGCGACGCACGACCTGCCGCTCGTGGCGGCCGGTGCGGTATGCATGCACCTGCGGGCGCGGCGTCGGTTGCACGATGCGCTGACGGCGATCCGCCTCGGCACCACGGTCGATGCGGCCGGGCTCGCGCTGCAGCCCTCCGGCGAGCGGCATCTGCGCGAACGCGAGCGTCTCGCGCGCCTCTATCCGCCTGCGCTGCTCGCCGCGACTCGGGCCATCGCGGCGCGTTGCCGATTCTCGCTCGATGAGCTGCGCTATGAATATCCGCGCGAGATCGTGCCCGAGGGGCGTACGCCCGCCGAGTGGCTGCGTGAACTCGTCGAACGCGGCGCCGCGCAGCGCTGGGGTGGGGCGCCGCCGCTGCGCGATCACATGCCGGCCTATGTGCGCACGCTGGTCGAGCACGAGCTCGCGCTCATCGCCGAGCTCGGTTACGAACCCTATTTCCTCACCGTGCACGATCTGGTCGCGTTCGCGCGCGGTCGCGGCATCCTCTGTCAGGGACGCGGTTCGGCGGCGAACTCTGCGGTGTGCTATTGCCTCGGCATCACCGAGGTCGACCCCTCGCGCATGTCGATGCTGTTCGAGCGCTTCATCTCGCGCGAGCGCAACGAGCCGCCCGACATCGATGTCGACTTCGAGCATGAGCGGCGTGAGGAGGTCATCCAGTACCTGTATACGAAGTACGGCCGTCACCGTGCTGCGCTCGCCGCCACGGTCATCAGCTATCGTCCGCGCAGCGTGCTGCGCGATCTCGGTAAAGCGCTCGGTTTCGGCGCAGATGAGGTGGAGGCGATCGCCACGGCCGCAGGCCGCTGGGATCATGGCATCGACACCGTGCGTTTGCGCGAAGCCGGCGTGCCCGGCGACGCTCAAAAGCCAGGCGGCGCCGGCGGAGCGCGCCGTTTCGCGCTGCTGCTCGAACTCTCGCAGCAGTTGCTCGGATTCCCGCGCCACCTGTCGCAGCATGTCGGCGGCTTCGTGATCGCACGCGACTGCCTCGAAGAGCTGGTGCCGGTGGAGAACGCATCGATGGCGGATCGCACCGTCATCCAGTGGGACAAAGACGACCTCGATGCGCTCGGGCTCCTCAAGGTCGATGTGCTCGCGCTCGGTATGCTGAGCGCCATCCGCCGCACGCTCGATCTCGTGTCGCAGTGGCGCATGGCGCGGGGCGGCGTGCCGCTCACGCTCGGCACCATCCCCCCTGAGGACCCTGCGGTCTACGACATGATCTGCCGTGCCGATACGGTCGGGGTGTTCCAGATCGAGTCGCGCGCCCAGCAGGCCATGCTGCCGCGGCTGCGACCGCGCAACTTCTACGACCTTGTCATCGAGGTGGCGATCGTGCGGCCGGGACCCATCCAAGGCGACATGGTCCATCCCTACCTGCGCCGCCGCCGGGGCGAAGAGCCGGTCGATTATCCGAGCGAGGCGGTGAAGGCGGTGCTGCAGCGCACGCTCGGCGTGCCGATCTTCCAGGAGCAGGTGATGCAGGTGGCGATCGTCGCGGCGGGCTTCACGCCGGGTGAGGCCGATCAGTTGCGCCGCGCCATGGCGGCCTGGAAGCGCCATGGCGGGCTCGGCCATTTCGAGCAGCGCCTGCTCGAGGGCATGCGCGCGCGTGGCTACGACGAGGCCTTCGCTGCACGCATCTTCGGCCAGATCCAGGGCTTCGGTGAATACGGTTTCCCGGAGTCGCACGCCGCGAGCTTCGCGCTGCTGGTCTATGTCTCGGCATGGCTCAAGTGCCACGAGCCTGCCGCCTTCACGGCTGCGCTGCTCAACAGCCAGCCGATGGGCTTCTATTCACCCTCGCAGCTGGTGCGCGATGCGCGCGAACATGGCGTCGAGGTACGGCCGGTCGATGTCTGCGTGAGCGATCAGGACTGCAGTCTGGAGTCCAGCGCAGTCCGCCCGACGAGCGACACGGTTGCAGGCAGCGCTGTCGAGGACCGTCCGGCACTGCGGCTCGGGCTGCGCCTCGTGCGCGGCCTGACGGCGGCAGGCGCTGCGAGGGTGGTCGCTGCGCGCGCTGCCCGCGGCGCTGCGACCGCCGGTGCGCACACGCCGTTCGCAGACCTTCAGGATCTCGCCGAGGCGGCGGCGCTCGGTCGTGGCGATCTCGAAGCGCTCGCCGCCGCCGGCGCCTGTGCAGCGCTCGCCGGCAACCGCCATCAGGCGTTCTGGCAGGTGGCCGGTACCGAGGTGGCGCTGCCGCTGGCGCCGCCCGCCACGGACAGGTCGCTGCCCCTGCTGTTGCAGCCGACCGAAGGGGAGGGCGTGATCGCCGACTATCGCAGCCTCGGACTCACGCTCGGGCGTCATCCCCTCGCGCTGTTGCGACCACATTGGCCGCCGGGGCGAGCGGGCATGCCACCGATGGTGACGGCGGGGACGCTGGCCGGGCTGCCCGATGGTGCGCGGGTGCGGGTGGCGGGGCTCGTGGTCACGCGCCAGAAGCCTGCCACCGCGAGCGGCGTCACCTTCGTCACGCTCGAGGACGATACCGGCAACATCAATCTCATCGTCTGGAAGCGTGTCGGCGAGGCCCAGCGTGTCGCACTGCTGCGTTCACGGTTGCTCGAGGTGGGCGGTCGCCTTCAGCGTGAGGGCGAGGTGACCCATGTCATCGCCGAGCAGCTCACCGACCGCTCGCGCTTGCTCGGCGCTCTGCGGGTGCAGTCGCGGGATTTTCGCTGACACCCGCGTGCGTGGTCGTCTGCTAGCGGCGCTTGGCGCCCTTGCCTGACGGTTTGCCTACGCCGGGGATCGGACCGATGTCGTAGTCATCGAAGTCGCTGGTCAACTCGGCGGTGCGCTGATCGTCACGCAACCTCTCGAGGCGGCGCCAAGCCGGATCGCCCGCATTCTTGGGCGGACGGCGGCGCCCTTGGTCGAACTCGCGCATCGCCGAGTCGACGTCCTCGCCTGAACCGAGGTCCTCCTCCTCGTCGAAATCATCCTGTTCAGGTCTTTCGTTCATGGCCTGATCGCCGTGCAAACCCCTATCGCGCGAAATGTAGGGCGACAGCACGCCCGTTTGCAAGGGGGGTCAGCGGACCAGCGTATTCATCTCGAAGATCGGCTGCAGCATGGCGAACACGATGAGCAGCACGAGGATGCCCATGGCGACGATCAGCAGGGGGCCGAGCAGTCCCACGAATGCGGTGAGCAAACGGTCGAGTTCGCGCTCTTCGGCATCGGCTGCGCGTCCGAGCATCTCCTCGAGCCGTCCGCTCGATTCGCCGCTCGAGACCAGATGCACCGTGAGCGGTGGGAACAGCCCGCTCGCCGCCAGCGAGCGGCCGATCGGCGCGCCCTCGCGCACGCGCTCCGCAGCCGCCTCGATGGCTTCGCTCATCGGCAGGTTGCCGACGGTCGCACCGGCGATGCGCAGTCCCTCGAGTGCGGGAACGGCGCTGCCGATGAGGATGCTGAAGGTGCGGGTGAAGCGCGCGGCACCGAGGCTGCGCAGCAGTCGGCCGAGCAACGGCAAGCGCAGCAGCAGGCCCTCGAAACGCCTGCGCGCCGCTTTCGCCCGTAACCAGCGCATGAACGCGAAGCCGCCGAGCGCGGCCAGCGAGAGCAGCAGCAGCCCCCACTCGCGCAGGAATGCGCTCACCGCCAGCAGCGCGCGCGTGAGCCAAGGCAGGCTGTTGCCGCCGGATTCGAAGACTGCGACCACCTGCGGCACGACATAGGTGAGCAGGCCGGCGACCACCACCACGCACATCGCGGTGAGCACGATGGGATAGAGCAGTGCGCCGAGCACGCGTTGGCGCAGTTGATCACGGCGTTCGGTGTAGTCGGCCAAGCGCTCGAGCACGGTGTCGAGACGGCCGGATTGTTCGCCTGCGCCGACCGTGGCCCGATAGATCTCCGGGAACACCCGCGGGAAGCCGCCGAGCGCCGTGGCGAGCGTATCGCCCTCCATCACCCGTGCGCGTACACCGGTGAGGATCCGTTGCGCCGCAGGCCGGTCGGTCTGTTGGGCGACGGCCTGCAAGGCTTCCTCCAACGGCAGCGCAGCCCGCACCAAGGTCGCCAACTGTCGGGTGATCAGCGCGAGGTCGCGCCCGCCGATGCGCGCCGGTGGCTCACGCAGTCCGCGTCGCAGGCGTGCGAATGCTGATGCGGGCGACTCGATCGTTGGCCCGGCCGCCGTCGCCCGCCGCTCGCCGACCTCGAGCACCGAGACCGGCAGCCACTGGCGGTCGCGCAAAAGCTGGCGTACCTGCCGCGGGCTGTCAGCCTCGAGCACGCCGCGTTGCTCGCGGCCGGCAGGATCGAGCGCCTGGAACTCGAAGGCGGGCATCGTGCGTCAGTCCTCGCGCGTCACGCGCAGCACTTCCTCGAGCGTGGTCGTGCCACGGCGCACCTTCGAAAGGCCGTCATCACGGATGGACGGCGTGAGCCCGCGCGCATGCCGTTCGAGCTGCGCCTCCGATGCGCCGTCGTGGATCAGCGTACGCATCGCGTCGTCGACCGGCACGATCTCGTAGATGCCGGTGCGGCCGCGGTAGCCTTTGCCGTCCGCGCCCGCATGCCAGAGCGTCATCGGTGCGGCCTGCGGCTCGAGGCCGAGCTGCCGCCGCTCGAGTTCGCCGGCGGTGAAGGGTTCGCGCAGCGCGGGGTCGAGGGTGCGCACCAAGCGCTGTGCCACCACGCCGATGAGGCTCGAGGCGAGCAGGAACGGCTCGACCCCCATGTCACGCAGCCGTGTGACGGCGCCGACCGCGGTGTTGGTGTGGAGCGTCGAGAGCACGAGGTGTCCGGTGAGCGAGGCTTGCACCGCGATCTGTGCGGTCTCGAGGTCGCGGATCTCGCCGACCATGACGATATCGGGGTCTTGGCGCAGGATGGCGCGTAGCCCGCGCGCGAAGCTCATGTCTACGCGCGGGTTGACCTGGGTCTGCCCGATGCCATCGATGTAGTACTCGATCGGATCCTCGACGGTCATGATGTTGCGCGTGGCGTCGTTGAGCCGGCCGAGCGCGGCGTAGAGCGTGGTGGTCTTGCCCGAGCCGGTCGGTCCGGTGACGAGCAGGATGCCGTTCGGGCGGTGGATCAGCGTGTCGATCAGTTGTGTCGAGGCCGGGTCCATGCCGAGCCCGCCGAGGTCGAGCCGGCCGGCCTGTTTGTCGAGCAGACGCAGCACCACGCGTTCGCCGTGGCCTGCGGGGATGGTCGAGACGCGTACGTCGATCGCACGGCCGGCGACGCGCAGGCCGATGCGCCCGTCCTGCGGCAACCGTTTCTCGGCGATGTCGAGCTTCGACATGACCTTGATCCGCGAGACGACGGCGGCGGCGACCGCGCGCTTGGTCTGCAGCGACTCGCGCATCACGCCATCGACCCGCATGCGCACCACGAGACGGTTCTCGAACGGTTCGATATGGATGTCCGAGGCGTTGTCGCGCACCGCCTGTGTCAGCAAGGCGTTGATGAGGCGGATGATCGGCGCGGCATCCTCGCTCTCGAGCAGGTCAGCCTGCTCAGGCAGGTCTTGGGCGAGGAAATCGAGGTCGATGCGCTCCTCGAGGCCGCCTGCAGCGCTGCGGGCGTCGACGCCGGATTCGTAGGCCTGCTGCAGCAGGCGGTCGAAGGCCTCGCTCGGCACCTGCTCGAGCCGCACGGCGGCTCCGAGGTGCCGCCGGGCCTCGGCGATGGCGGTCGCGCCCGCCCCTTCGCGCACGGCGAGCCGCGCCGTGTCGCCCTCCCAACCGGCGAGCAGCACGCCTTGCCGGCGTGCGAAAGCGAGCGGCAGTCGGGGCGACCCGGCCGGGGCGCCACCTGTGGTCACGGCGGGGACTCCGC
>Ga0315906_10003282_pt1 | contig 21558 bp, 27 predicted proteins | sample LakEriMetagenome_4_FD_203526 | JGI IMG/M metagenome (GOLD analysis project Ga0315906, IMG submission 203526) | Freshwater fungal communities from buoy surface, Lake Erie, Ohio, United States - Buoy 2 MA122 | ecosystem: Environmental > Aquatic > Freshwater > Lake > Lake biofilm | place: USA...
AGGCAGTGCTGAGGCCGATGACGCCACCACCTATAATCACGAGTTTTTGTGAGCTATGCTGCATTGATTTCATGCCATAGGACATGATGCATTTGTATGATGTCAAGCGGCGTTGGGATTGAGTTGCTATTCTATGCAATACTTGATTTTTTCAGATAATCATTTCTCACTGAAATGCAAATAAATGAAAATTCACAGAGATAAAAGTTACTATTTCCCTGTAAATTAGCGGATTTGATTTATTTTGAGGACATGGAATAGGCGGAATGGAAAGCATTTCTCTTGCCATGGGGAAGGGTAGAAGCCACAACAAGCCCCGCCCGTTTCGGTGGTGCCTCATGAACTGTTGTGCACCGCTGAGGTCGTGCGCAAAAGTCCTGAAAATCAATATTAGCGCCCATCATGCACAGCATTTCATCACGAATCGATAAGGTTTCCCCATCACTCACTCTTAAAGTTACTGCGGATACCAAAGCACTCATCGCCAAAGGCGAGGAAGTTTACGCGCTCGCTGGCGGCGAGCCAGAAGTTGACACCCCGCTCCACATCAAAGAAGCGGCTGTTAAAGCGCTTATGGAAGGTCGCACCAAATACACTCCGTCCGGTGGTATTCCCGAGCTCCGTCAGGCACTTTCCGAGAAATTCAAAAAGGACAACAACATTGATTACCCAGCGAATCAGATTTGTGTGACCTCCGGCGCGAAAATGGCATGTTTCAATGCGATTCTCGCCGTGATCCAAGAAGGCGATGAAGTGATCATCCCGACTCCTTACTGGGTGTCTTATCCTGAGATGGTCCGTATTGCGGGTGGTATTCCAGTGCTCGTTGAGACCAAAGAATCCACTGGTTGGAAAATGACTCCTGAGCAGTTTGAAGATGCGATGACACCTGCGACTAAGATGGTCATCATTAATTCTCCAGGCAATCCAACAGGTGCGATCTACACGAAAGACGAGCTACTTGCTCTTGGTGAAATCGCTGTTGCAGAGGACATCATGATTCTTTCCGATGAGATCTATGAGAAATTGGTCTACGGCGATAGCGAACACGTTTCGATTGCGTCACTCAGCGAGGATCTCTACAACCTCACCATCACCGTAAACGGATTTTCCAAAGCGTATTCGATGACCGGATGGCGTTTGGGTTACACCGCTGCTGCTAAGCCGGTTGCGGATGCGATTGATAAAGTTCAGAACCACAGCGTTTCGAATGCGACGACCTTTGCCCAATACGGCGCGCTTGCTGCTCTTCAAGGTGATCAAACCTTTATCGAAGACCTTCGCGGTGAATATGATGTGAAACGCCAGTTCGTTTTTTCACGTTTGAAAGCGATTCCTAACATTCGTGTGGTAGAGCCAAAAGGTGCGTTTTACTTCTTCGTTTATACAGGTCAGACGGGTCTTAAATCGATGAACCTTTGCGATAAACTTCTCTCCCGTTACAAAGTGGCGGCTGTTCCAGGTATCGCATTTGGTTATGACGATGCGATCCGCATCAGCTACTGCACCACGCTCGATGTCTTGAACGAAGGCCTTACCCGCTTCGAGCAGTTCTGCCGCGAGCATTGAGATTACACTTTATGAAAAAAGCGCATCGGATATTCCGATGCGCTTTTTTTTTAGAATAATTGGTGAGAAATTACTTCAGGCTAATACTGACATCCGGCTTCATTTCCATTTTGATGCCGTCGAGTTTACTGAAGGCATCTTTTGCTGCCGCTTCATCGGTCTTGGCTGTCTCGGATATTTTCTTGAGAGCTTCTTTATGGCCTAGCATTTTGCCGACTTGTAAATCCATTAGGGTAGCGGTGTTGCCTTCGACGTGTGTGGCGTTGGTTTTATCGATTCCACCTGGGAAATTGAGTTTCAAGGTCATGCGCATGTCTCCCATCATTTGTTTGGCCATGGCTTCTGCTTGAGGATTTTCTTCATCGCCCATGTCCATGTTCATTTCATCGAACTTCGTCGGAGGCATCATGAGTGAGAGTTTACCATCGGCATATTTGAACTTCAGGAGCTTTTTAGGATCTACTGCTTCTTCTCCTTCTTCTTCGTTCATAGCTTCGAGGCCACCAGCTGGGTTGATGTTGAGCTTGTTGATGTCGGCAAACTTGTAATGCACACGTCCACCTTTTTTTCCGCCTTCATTGATCATTTCAACTTTCACGAATTCAACGCCTTCACCCATTTTAGGAATTTTGGCTTTCGATTTTTCTTCCGAGAACATTTCCTGAATCGGATCCGGGTCACCAGGTTGAGCAAACTGAGTCATCATTGCGAGCATCTGATCACCAAGGATGGTTTGTTCAACGATAGTCCCGCTACCGTCTTTGTTGAGGTTTACGTTAGTCTCTGTTTGCAAACATGAAGAAGCAAAGAGGGGGAGTATGAGCGCGAGGCCGATTTTCAAGTATTTACGGAATGAATATTTCATAACAATCGAGTTTCTGATGGAATAGAGATGTTCTGGCAAGAGGGAATTGGGTGCGGTTTTGGAAGTATTTGATTTCACGACCCAAGAATAAAATTGGAACCGCGGATGAATGTAGATGAATACAGATAATAAATGAGCTACGCCGATCGATTCTCTTAACCTTTAGACCACATGGCAAAAGGTCTAGATGAAAGTTGAATTCATCGTAACTCTTTGAAAATTCGGGTTTATAGAAGCCGTTTTTCGGGCCATACACGGCGACTGGAGCTCGTCGCTACTTTTTAGAGGTTTTTCACAAAAACCGATCCAAAATCTTGCGGCTGGTTTTATCAAGTGAGCCTCGATCCCTGATGAGAAATTGGATTCCGCGGCTGTCCACGATTAACAGGGCAGAGGAGGTCAGGCGCCTGATGTCCTCTTCCGTATTCAGGATGAGGCTGGTGCTGCCGCGATCAGTCTCTACTTGCCAAGTGCAAGGCGTGGCGTAGCCAGAGACTCCAGTCACTCGCTGGATTTCGGGCATGAACTCGCGCGATTTCAAAGCTTCTTCGACCAATTGGCGAGTTTCAGATGGGAGTTCGTCTAATTTGTCTATCCATGCCAGTTCATGACCATCGCTACTGATGATGGAAATATTTTCACGTGGCGTATTGATCGGAAATGCGCTCGCAGGCTCGACATCTACGTAAGAATTTCCGTTCGCGGTGATAAGAATCAGTTGCCCAAAGGAGTTGCGCTGAAGTTGGAATTCGCTTGGCATATTTTGTTAGATTTCCTTGATCGATGTTAAATTTGTTAGATCTCCATCATCATCGGTTTTAGGAAGAGCAACGCCAGTGAATGATTCTGTCTGGGCGCGGTCGAGGCGGTAATAAGCACCTTTTTTAGCCAGTAGTTCTTCATGTTGTCCTTCTTCGACGACCTGACCTCGGTCGAGAACAATCAAGCGGTTCGCTCTACGTAAGGTGGAGAGACGGTGGGCAATGGCGAGCGTGGTGCGGCCACGAATCAAATTATCGAGCGCTGCCTGGATTTCCATTTCGGTTTCGGTATCGACCGATGAAGTGGCTTCATCGAGAATCAGAATCGGCGGGTCAATCAGGAGCGCGCGGGCAATGGAGATGCGCTGGCGTTCTCCACCGGATAGGGCTTGGCCGCGTTCGCCGACCAATGAGTCGTAGCCTTGCGGCAGGCGTAGGATAAATTGGTGGGCATTCGCAGCGCGGGCGGCAGCGATGATTTCCTCGCGGCTTGCTTCGGGTTTTCCGTAGGCGATGTTTTCAGCGATCGTCCCGAAGAAAAGGAAAGGTTCCTGCAATACTAAGCCGATGTTGCGACGGTATTCGGATACAGGCAGCGAACGGATGTCCACGCCCTCGATACGGATAGAGCCCTCCGCTACATCATAGAAGCGGCAGATGAGATTGACGAGAGTGCTTTTGCCGGAGCCGCTATGTCCTACGAGACCGATCATTTCACCCGGGGCAATGGTTAGATTTACGTCTTGTAGGATGTTACGAGTGCCGTAGCGGAAACTGACGTTTTGAAGTTCGAGTGCACCGCTTACTTGATTGAGATGCACAGGATGGATTGGCTCAGGGACGCTTGAAACGTGGTCAAGAATGTCGAAGATGCGTTTGGCTCCGGCGGCTGCTTTTTGTGATACGGAAACAATGCGGCTCATTGAACCGAGGCGTGAATAGAACCGATTGATGTAGGCGAGAAACGCGACCAATACACCCACTGTGATCTTATCATTAGATATTTGCCAGATGCCAAATCCCCAGACGACTAATAATCCAACTTCTGTTAGGAAAGTTACCGTTGGGGTGAATAAAGACCATACCTTGTTGACGCGGTCATTGACAGCGAGGTTTCTAGCATTGGCATCACGAAATCGTTGTGCTTCACGCTTCTCCTGTGCGAAGGCTTTAACAACGCGTATTCCTGGAATGGTATCTGCCAAGACGCTTGTGACTTCTGACCAGATTCGATAAACTTGATCGAAGCCATTGTGGAGTTTGTTGCGTACGAGATGGATTAACCATGCAATGAAAGGTAGCGGAGTCAGTGTGACCAGGGCTAGCCATGGATTGATAGATATTAGAATAATGGAAGTCATCAGGATCATGAGCAGATCCGTCGCGAAATCCAATAGATGAGACGATAGGAAAACGCAGATACGATCACTACCCGAGGAAATGCGAGCCATGAGGTCGCCAGTGCGTTTGCCGCCGAAGTATTCGAGCGAAAGTCCTTGTAAATGATCATAAGTGGTAGTGCGGAGGTCCGAGCCAATGCGTTCACTAATTAGGGCGAGTATGTAGGTTCTTGCCCAGTCCAGCAACCAGGCAAGAAAAGCCGCACTGACCAAACCACTCAGCAACCAAGTGACCAGTTGGCTGTCGATGGGTTTTCCATTTTGGTAGGGAATCAATACCTTATCCATGAGTGGCATGGTTAGATAAGGAGGAACTAAGGTGGCGGCAGTCGCGAGTAAGGTGAGGATGAAGCCGCCAATGAGTTGGCGGGTGTAAGGTTTGGCAAATCGCCATAATCTGAAGAGAGTCCAAGCCGAGGGTGGGGCGTGGATCGTTTTGGCGCAATTCGGGCATTCATCGTTTTCACTGGAAATCAAGTTTTCGCAGATTGGACAAACCGTGTCTTCTCGCGGTGTCACAGGACGATTTTCTGCCATCGCCGCGATGCGCTCCTGAAATTGTTCGGTGAGGCGACGGACTGCTGAATTCCGACTCAAGGTATGGCGCCAGCGTGCGAGTAAACCTTTTTCATCCTTTAAATCCATGGTGCCTACACCTGAATGGTCACGATGTGAAAGCGTTAGACCAGGGCTTAACTCCCAGCGTTTCCACTCTTTTTCGCCAGGGGCCTTGGCTAGTAGGTGGCGGTCTGTCAGGACGATGATGCCTTGGTTGAAGGATAGCTGGAGATCGAGATCCAGCTCCAAGCAGGCGATGACGGACTCGGATTGTGTTAAGTTGGCGGCGATTTCGCTACGCCACGGTTCGGGAGCGAACGCTGTTGTGGATTGCGAGTTTGGGAGGCCGTCAGGGAACATCGAGAAAAGACTAGGGTTTCAAACCACTTATGCCAAGCGTGGTGATTGGCTATGCGGGTTTTGCTCCTTTTTTTGCCTCTAGCAAACTTATTTTATTCGGCCGATGATTCAGAGAATCATATATTTTTCGATACGATGCTTGATTTACCTTTAATAATCGAGAAGAAAACCATCTGGCACAGCGATGATTTGATGCTGTTGCTATCGTTTTCATGAAATCCCGCGACATTCGTTTTCTTAAAATTCTGTCCATCCGAGGACCTAACATATGGACTTACAAACCCGTGTTGGAAGCTTGGGTGGATATTGGCGAATTTGAGGATTATCCATCCAACACTCTACCGGGTTTTGTGGATCGGCTTTGTGAATGGTTGCCGTCATTATCTGAGCATCGCTGCAGTTATGGTGAAGCAGGTGGTTTTGTGCGACGTTTGCAGGAAGGTACTTGGATAGGTCACATTCTCGAACATGTAACGTTGGAGCTCCAAAATATCGCGGGGATGCCAGGTGGATTCGGACGGGCTCGTGAGACAAGTGTTAGAGGTGTTTATAAAGTAGTCGTTCAAACATGGCATGAGGAAATGACTCGTGATTGCTTTGATGCTGCACGCAGTTTGTTATTAGCTGCTGTGGAGAATACGCCGTTTGATGTTGCGCTCACTCACGCGCGCTTGCGCGAGATGGCTCTTAAGTATTTATTAGGTTCTAACACGGCTTGCATTATTGATGCTGCCATCGCCAAAGATCGCGGTATACCGGCAATTCGTTTGTCCGATGATAATCTCATGCAGTTAGGTTATGGCTCACTCCAAAGGCGTATCTGGGCTGCTCAAACCGATCGCGCTAGCGCGATAGCACAAGGCATTGCCCGCGACTCTGAGTTGAGAGATAAGCTCTTAGGGTATTGTGGTTTGCCAATGTTAGATCCTGATGATGTTACGGAAGAGACGGAAAGCCGAAATCACTATCGTTTGCTTGTGGTTGGTGGTGAGTTGGTTGCTGCTGCTCGTATCGAGGCGCAGGACGAAAGCGTCGCGGTTGATGTCACCGATGAGGTGCATCCAGCTACGGCTACCGCAGCATGTTTGGCTACGCGGGTAGTCGGTCTCGATATCGCAGGTGTGGATATTTTGGCAGATGATATTTCCTGCCAGTTAGATAAACAAAATGGAGTCATTACTGCTGTGGTGGAAACCCCTAACTTGATGGGGCATCAGCAACGCCAAGTCGGTCGTAGGATTGTCGATCATTTGTTCCCGAATGCTCAAACGGGGCGTATACCAGTGGTTGGTATTACTGGTGATGGCGGAGTTACCGAGACTGCGCATTGGGTTACAGAGTTTTTAAGGCTTAGTGGAAAATTCACCGGCCTTGCCTGCGGGGATGGTTTGTATTTCGATAACCGCAAGGTTGAGAGCGGGGATTGTGGAAACTGGAATTATGGCACAAAAATTTTGATGAATCGCTCGGTGGATGCCGCAGTGATAGAAAATACCGCGGAGGTAATTTTAGGACAGGGTCTGGCGTATGATCGATGCCAGATTGGCGTGGTCACCGGAGTTGATAGTGAAAAACAATACAGCGATTATGACATCGCGACCCCAGAGCAGGTTTTCAAGGTATTCCGCAGTCAGGTGGACGTGGTTTTGCCCAGTGGAGTAGCGGTGTTAAATGCGGCCGATACGATGGTTGCGGAGATGGCTGCTTTATGTGATGGCGAGGTGATTTTCTTTGCGGAACAAGCGGATATCCCTGTCATGCTTGAACATCGCGCTAAGGGCGGGCGGCTTGTCTATATCCGCGGTGGGGATTTAATCCTCGCAAATGCGAAAGAAGAAGTGGTCTTAATTTCATTGGCTAGTATTCCTTTTCTAAATAACGATCAATCTCCAGAGCGGTTGGACATCGTCCTGGCATCAGTGGCCACCGCATGGGCGCTCGGAATCGCCATCAACGTCATGCGCACGGGTGCTGAAACTTTCTCGATGAACTAGTTGATGCCAGAATATCTAACGAAATGATCATTATTTCCCTATCTCCGATATTTTTCTAACTCATGATTATTCTCAACAGCCGAGTTTTGCGTGGACCCAATCTTTGGGGGCGACACACCGCGATTCAATTGCTCATCAATTTTAGCGATCAGGAATTTTGTTTTGATAATCTGCCTGGATTCGAAGATCGCCTGCGCGAACGTTTCCCACAGATCGGCTCATTTCCTCCAAACGCCAACATGGCGAATGCCTTGGAATTAGCTGCGCTCGGATTACAGGCGCAGGCTGGGTGCTTCGTTACATTCAGTCGAACCGTCCCCACTCCTGATCCCGCTGTCTATCAAGTGATCGTCGAATATACCGAGGAAGCTGTCGGGCGCCTTGCTCTTGATCTGGCTTTCGAACTCTGCGTCACTGCACGTGGGCGCTTGCCATTTGACTTACAAGACGCCTTAAGTCGGTTGCGGGAGCTTGATGAGGAAATTCGTCTTGGACCCAGCACGGGTGCAATTGTGGCGGCTGCGGTTGCCCGAGGTATTCCATACCGCAGGCTCACCGATGGCAGTCTGGTGCAGTTTGGCTGGGGTAGTAAGCAACGCCGCATACAAGCAGCGGAATGTGATAGCACCAGTGCGATTGCGGAAACGATCGCGCAAGATAAAGAACTTACAAAACACCTGTTAGATGCAGCAGGGGTACCAGTTCCTAAGGGGCGTCCAGTCATTGATGCTGATGATGCTTGGGCTGCCGCATGTGAACTAGGAGGTCCGGTGGTTATCAAGCCTCGTGATGGTCAACAGGGCAAAGGTGTGGCTGCTAATGTACAATCGAGGGAAGACGTGTTAGCTGCCTATGCAGCAGCTCATGAAATCAGCCCTAACATCATGGTGGAGCGATATCTGCCCGGTCAGGATTACCGCTTACTTGTGATCGGGGGACAACTCGTCGCCGCTGCTAGACGCGAGCCGCCACATGTCATCGGGGATGGCTTGCATACCATCCAAGAACTTGTCGATGAGATCAATAGCGACCCATTACGTGGTGAAGGACACGCGACAACTCTCACCAAGATCCGTCTGGATGATATTGCTATGGCAACTCTTCTGAATCAGGAACTCGATGTCAGCTCGATACCTCGCAAAGGCGCACGTGTGATCCTTCGTAATAATGCGAATCTTAGCACCGGTGGCACTGCGACCGATGTGACGGATGATGTTCATCAGGATGTTGCTGCTAGAGCTGTTGAGGCAGCGAAAATGGTAGGACTTGATTTGTGTGGAGTGGATGTGGTTTGTGAAAGCGTGCTCGCGCCTCTGGAAAGTCAGTCAGGCGGAGTCATTGAAGTAAATGCAGCACCGGGTCTACGCATGCATTTGCAACCGTCTTTTGGTAAAGGTCGCCCCGTGGGTGAGGCAATCATTTCATCCATGTTTGATGAACGCGAAAATGGCAGGATACCAGTCGTCGCGGTATCAGGAACCAATGGGAAAACCACTACGGTACGCCTGATTGCCCATATCATACAGTTGGGTGGCAAACGAGTAGGGATGACAAATTCCGATGGAGTTTATATCAATCGTGAACGCATCGATACAGGTGATTGCAGTGGTCCACGTAGCGCTCGTAATGTTTTATTTCACCCTGATGTGGATGCTGCTGTGTTAGAGACCGCACGCGGCGGAATTCTTAGAGAAGGTCTTGGTTTTGATTGCTGCGATGTTGCAGTCATCACCAATATCGGCATGGGAGATCACCTCGGCCTAAACCATATTTATAATGTCGAAGAGCTAGGTATCGTTAAGCGGGTTCTAGTTCACAGCGTTGCTCCTCATGGCAAGGCAGTACTGAATGCAGCTGATCCTATCGTTGTAAAAATGGCAGAAGTTTGTCCCGGATCGGTGATCTTTTTTGCTCGCGACTCTCACGAACGAGTCCTCGCAAACCATTTAGCTCAAGGTAAACAAGGAGTATTCATCGAAGGTGGTATGATTGTTGCGATGAATGGGAAAAAGCGTCACAGCTTTCCGATGCGTGACATCCCTATCACGCTCAACGGAACCATCATGTTCCAAATTGAAAACGCAATGGCAGCGATTGCCGCTGCGTGGGCATTAGGTCTTCCTTGGGAACAAATTCAAAACGGTTTAGCAACTTTTGTTAGCGATGTTTCGACCGTGCCGGGTCGTTTCAATATGTTTAGCTACCGCGGTGCGACACTCATCGCCGACTACGGCCATAATCCCGATGCTATCAAACTTTTGGTACAAGCTGTTGAAAGCATCCCTGCAAACCGTCGTGTCGTGGTGATCAGTGGTGCGGGTGACCGTCGTGACGAAGATCTCTCTCAGCAGACAGAAATTCTTGGCGAGGTATTTGATGAAGTCATTCTCTATGAAGATGATTGCCAGCGCGGTCGATCCGATGGCGAAGTGCTCATGTTGCTGCGCAAAGGTTTACAAAACGCGAGCAGAACCACTCACATCGAGGAGATTCGTGGCGAGTTTATAGCGATTGATACCGCCCTCTCGCACCTGAACTCAGGTGACCTGTGCTTGATACTGATCGATCGCATTGACGAATCCCTAGCTTATATTGCAAAGCGGATATCTGAAGTTTGAACGTCAAAGAACACGCACCCCTATCATCGACGTTGCCCGCTTTGTCTGATTCTTGATTGAGGGATTTAGGCCTGTTCATTCTCTCTTTGAGAGTAGACTAAATGGCCACCAATATCTTATCGATCTTCTTGGTGGAGCCTCTTGTTCAACACCAGCTTTGAGAGCTTCCATGCAGATCTCATCGAATATTGCGGTGTTATTGGGACGAACACTAATTGTTGTTGTCACGCCCATTCCGAAAGTTCCCGCCCGATGATTAGTTGGCATCGCAAATCGAGCTTGAGAACTGTCACTAGTTGTTTTGAAAGGGATATTATTCTCCTTCAACTTCCGCATGATAATCTTCGCTTGAACGTGCTCGACCTTAATTTTTGGCATCTTTTTTGCAGAACGATGAGCACGTAAACTCCTACTAGCAATAGCGGAAGTCGATCACGGGGTTGAGGATGTATCTACGGGATAACATCGAAACAGAACGGCTAGTAGGGGTTATCATGGCGCGACTTTTTCGGCTTCTTTATGATGCCATCGATGTCACCTCACGCTTAATTTTAGCACCGACAGACCTTTCGGCAACTTCCAGATCATGCGCAACTTACGTCGTGCCCGCTCCTGGATGTCTCCAGGCAAGCCACGAACTCGTAAGCCGCGATAAATGTTACCTGTAAACATCTCGTCAGTGTCTGACACGTATGACAAAGACTACTAAATTAGAATTCTGTATGTCATAAACGATTCGATAATCACCGACACGGATTCGATACGTATGATCAGACCCTACAAGCTTCTTGCATCCTACCGGCATCGGATCATCAGCCAGGCTTTCAATAGCAACCATAATTCTTGGAACCCACTGGCGATCAATCGCGCGTAAGTCCTTCGTAGCCGAGCGAGCAACCTCAATGCGGAATCAGTCCATCGGCCACTAATTGCTTTTTTACTTCTTCCAGAGAGATGCGTTCATCATCGCGCCGCTCTGCGACACAGGCTAAATCAGCCACGTCTTCCATAAGCGCATCGTAATCGGCAATGGGAATCACCACTGCGACTTTCTCGCCACGTTCGTCTGTAAGATACTGTGTCGTCACAATTGGAGTGTAGTCCAGTCGTCTGAAAAAGTCTAGGTGCGAAAATTCCCTTATTTCTTAGCAGAACGTTGGAGGAATGGCGCGCTGGGATGGACTCCGATTTGATCAGACGGCTTACTCGGCGTCGCCATATCCGACTTGTTATCCTCTTTGGTTTGTTAGTGTTGCCAGTTTCGATTCGACCCAACGATTGAGGCTCGAACCCTCTTCCTGACTGAGAGCTGCTAGCTTCCGGTGAAGTTGTGGATCAATGCGAAGAACAAAATTCCCTGAGTATGGGCGATCCGGCTCTTCGCCACGCTCGGCACAAAATTCTAAATAGTCGTCAATCGATTCGTGAAAGGCGGCCTTGAGTTCATCCACGCTCCTCCCTTGGAACGTAACAACATCCCTGAGATCCGTGACCTCTCCGTGAAAAGTCTCTGCGTCTTCGTCGAAAGTGACGGTGCCGTGGTATCCTTTGTAAGTCATCATGGTTGTATTCCTGCTTCGGTTAAAAATCGCCTCATCGACTTCACTGCGCCTCGATCAGTCTTCGGATCGGGATGGGGACGATGAAACACAGCGCGAATACCGTTGAGAGCGAGACGAACTCGCGAACCACTCCCTTCGGTGATCTCACATCCCAACGCGTTCAGCAGGGACTCAATGTCCTTCCAAACGATATTCGCTGAGACGGGATCCTTGAAGATCGATTCAAGTGTCTTGCGTTGACGGCTTTTCACGCAGACATAGTATCACCAAACGATACCGCGTCAAGATCTGATTTTTCTTGGACGATAGATTGGATGCACCGGCGGTGGCGAGCCTGAATTCAACAAGAGACGTTGTCGCCGGTTGCATCTCACAACTTGTTCGGTTTCTTTCTGTTCAGATCACATTACCGCCATATGGACTTAATCTTGTGAAGCTCAAGGTTGACCAGTTTTACATTTCCTCCAATGGCAGTCAGAGTCAGGCTGTCGTCTTTGGGGTCGAATGCGACCTGCTGACTAAGAGAGAAAACTCCGCCGTCGGAAAAGATTTCAATTGATGACCAATCGACCAGCATTCGTATCTTTAGTATCCGGTTTGAATCTGGGCGTAATACCGGCGGATGCTTGTCGCCAAACTTGTTTTTCTCGACGCCTGGATAGATGAGTGTCTGAGCCGCGATATCGTATTGATAGCTGACGTTCGCGATTTTGAACTCAATCTTTTCTGCCGTGGTAACCTTCAAATCGATGGTCAAAGTCATATCGAAGGTTTTTGACCTCACATCTTTGAGAATATTATCTGTACCCACTTCCATCTCGCCTAGCTGGACAGCAGGATCGACGTATAGATCTTTAATGTCCGCAATAGGGGTTCGGGTAACGCGCATTTTACCGTCGCGTGTGACCAGACCCAGTTCAACTGGAAAGGTCGCATTTCGCTCCCAGGGCTTCTCGCCAATGCCTCCATTCCACTCGTCCATCCAGGCGAGTTGGATGTATTTCTTCTGAGGTAGCGTGAATGGGAAAAAGGTCTGAGCAGCATAAAAGTCAGGGCCGACATCCATGAACAGATCCTCTTTGGCCTCATTCTCATCGGTAAACTTAGTTCCATCAAAGTGTCCAACGAGGTATTTACCCGCGGCATCATAAAGGATCCACTTCATTTTTTTGAGATCACCATCAAGTGGCAGCTCCACAAGATCAGGGCATTCAAAACCAAACTTAATGTTACTCAGCTTTTCCCAGTTGATGAGATCCTCTGACCCGTAAAAGGTGGTACCATGCTCGTAGAGGGCCATCACCCATTTTTTCGTCGGTTCATGCCATTTGACGCAGGGATCACGCGGATCGGCGGTAGAGGTGGGATTAGCGACAGGGTTTTTATCGTAGTTATTCCAGGTCTTCCCCTGGTCATTGCTCCAAGCGATGCAAGTCCCAACTCCAGTTCCCGTATACAATGTGATCAGGGCAGATTTAGGCGACCCTGTGATTTTCTCTGCAACCGACCCGCTGACCACGATTCCGCTCCCTGAGTAAATCTGTTCTCCTGAAACATTTTGCTTTGCGCCTGCCGCAAGGGCATGGCTGCTTTTACCAATCAAAGCGATCCCATGATCAGTCCAATGGAGAAGGTCTTCGGAACTGGCATAGGCACCATCTCGATTCTTTACGCCCCACTGATAGAGCATGTGATACTTGCCGTCGAGATACCACAGGGCGTTAATATCGTTCATCCAACCATTTTGGGGTGAAAAGTGAAATTGAGGTCGATAGGGTTCCTGATAATCTGTAGGCTGGTAATGTCGATTGAAGGGCGGGGAACCTTTTAGCTCAGGATCAGAATCCCCCCATCCCACAGAAAACAAACTCGTCCAGAGTAGGAAAGAATATGATGTTGTTTTTAGGTGGTTATACATTTTTATGACTGAATGTTAGAGGAATGGCGGCGCCGGAGGGAAGCTCGAATTCAATCAGACGGCTTTGCCGGTTTGCCATTTGCATCTTGTTAGGTTTTTATTGTATTAGAATCGTTTGGAGAATTCAGGAAGCTTCAGTCTCTTCTTGATATCTAAGAATTCAGATTCGGTAAATGGACCTAGGACTACTTCATCAGCGTTTTTGTGGGGATGATCGCTAGTCTTCGCCCAGTAGTGATATGTAGTGATCGACTCGTCACCGTTAGGATGGCGCTCCGCAACAATCCATGTGTCATCCTCCCCAACTGCGCTAACCTTGTGCATGACTCGGCCAATCGAGTTTCCATCGCCCAAATCCAAGCCCAAAACCAGATCCACGTCTATCCAGTAGACTTCGTAAGTGCCGCTCTTCCATTGCGTTCCAGAATCGCACGAACTCAAAACAACGACAAAGCTCATCGCTGCAATAAAAGATAGAGCGGTATTCAAGATCTTTATTTTTTTGCAGAACGTTAAATGTGCACTACTACCAGCGACGGCGGACATCACTTACGGATTCGGGCTTCTTCATGATGCCATTGATGTCACCTCACGCTTAATTTTGGCCCCGACAGACCTTTCAGCAACTTCCAGATCATGCTCTGATTGGAGGCCGACCCAGAAGGCCGCAGAAGTGCCAAAGAACTTCGAAAGGCGCAATGCAGTCTCAGCAGAGATGCTTCGCCTACACTTCGTTATCTCAGTAAGCCGCGAGGCTGGAATACCTGTTGCGCGTGATACCGATGCAAGAGTGAGATCCATCGGTTTGATAAATTCTTCAAGGAGAATCTCACCTGGATGAATCAGTGGTAAATATTTGGATGTGCTCATGATGTTAATGGTAGTCTATTATTGTTACTTTTTGCTTTGTGCCATCTTTCCAACGAAAAATAATCCGCCATTGCTGATTGATACGAATGCTCCAAAACTCATTCAAGTTACCTTTCAATTGCTCAAGTCGATTACCTGGTGGAATCTGAAGATCTTCAACAATTCGAGCCTGATTGATCATGCGCAACTTACGTCGTGCCCGCTCCTGGATATCTCCAGGTAAGCCACGAACCCGTAAGCCGCGATAAATGTTCTCTGTTGCTGAATCGCCGAAACTTTCGATCACGAACTGAAAATACACTCACCGTCGATTACGTCAAGCGTAATTACGCTGCGCGAAACATTATTTTTGCAGAACGTTAAAAGTGGTGGCACGGCGGCGCAGGACTCACAGAGCGAAGCGAACGAGGGACGTTGCCCGGCGTTGCCACCCACTTATTGTTCTGCTTTTATTCTTTCAGCGAGCCAGACTTTGACGATGGATTGACGAGTCACTCCAACTCTCTTCGCCTCTCTATCGAGCGATGTAATCATCCAATTCGGAAGATCGACATTCACACGACGCTGCTCAAGGCCAGGACGCGTCGCCTTGCTCCAGTCAAGGTATGCGGAAATGTCCTCACCTGCATCGAAACGGCGATCTAGTTCCTTAGCTGTTATAGTATCCTTCTTCTTCACCATGGCGTGATCTCCTTACTGATATGATTCTGATTCGGTCTTCTCTTACTGTGAAAATTGCTGTCCACAGCTTGCCTGCGTGGAGAGCGATGATGGCGTAACGTGCTTCAGTCTCACTACGAGCTTGAATCACGAAACGACGTTCATCGCGCCACAGGAGTTGAGCCTCAGTGAAGTCGATCCCATGCTTTTCAGCGTTGATCAGAGACTTTACCTCGTCGAACTCAAATTCCATAAAGGTATAATAATGGATACAGCGTCCCGATCAAGGCGAATTTTTTCGCAGAACGTTAAAAGTGGTGGCACGGCGGCGCAGGACTCACAGAGCGAAGCGAACGAGGGACGTTGCCCGGCGTTGCCACCCACTTATTGTTCTGCTTTTATTCTTTCAGCGAGCCAGACTTTGACGATGGATTGACGAGTCACTCCAACTCTCTTCGCCTCTCTATCGAGCGATGTAATCATCCAATTCGGAAGATCGACATTCACACGACGCTGCTCAAGGCCAGGACGCGTCGCCTTGCTCCAGTCAAGGTATGCGGAAATGTCCTCACCTGCATCGAAACGGCGATCTAGTTCCTTAGCTGTTATAGTATCCTTCTTCTTCACCATGGCGTGATCTCCTTACTGATATGATTCTGATTCGGTCTTCTCTTACTGTGAAAATTGCTGTCCACAGCTTGCCTGCGTGGAGAGCGATGATGGCGTAACGTGCTTCAGTCTCACTACGAGCTTGAATCACGAAACGACGTTCATCGCGCCACAGGAGTTGAGCCTCAGTGAAGTCGATCCCATGCTTTTCAGCGTTGATCAGAGACTTTACCTCGTCGAACTCAAATTCCATAAAGGTATAATAATGGATACAGCGTCCCGATCAAGGCGAATTTTTTCGCAGAACGATATAGGCCATCCACGGCGGGGAAGGAAGCCCGAATTCAAATTGGGACGTCACCCGCCGTTGGATGAGCCGACTTGTTCTGCATCTTCATGATTCAGGACGCTGCTTTTCGTGACAGTGATAAACCCAAGACTCTTGTTGTAGACAATTGTGATTCCTAATGCTTCCTCGATAGCCAGCAAGATGTCTTTGCGGGCCTCTTCTTGGTTACCCCATTTGCGCTCTCCAAAGTCGATCAGAAATCGGCAATCTGGCAGAATATCGCCTCCATGAATTTTGGGCGTAGTGCCATCATTCTCCATGAATAAAAACTTCAGAACTCTATCAAGGCTAGCACTTGAGCATTCAAACTTGTATTCGGTCCACTGACTCCCATCCCATATGTCGGAAGTAATCTTAATCGCTTCTTCATATATCGAATTCGAGTCCTTTATAGTTATCTGTGGATCGGGATGTTGATCAGCTGAATACACGCTTGTGTGCGTGTGCTCAGAGGGCTCTGTAACAGCCTCTTTCTCACGGCAACCTATGAGACAAGCCGTTGTCATTATAACTAGTGTGTATCTCATTTCTTTGCAGAACGTTAAATGTGCGCCCACCGGCGCGATTGAAGTGATGTTGATGTGAATTGGGAAGCTTATGCCGGTTGGTGCGCCATGACTTGTTCTGCTTCTTCATATTTAGCTATTGGTTGGCGCGTGGGTTTATTATGCAGTAATAGTGATATGACACATACATAGATTTTCATCATTATCAATGAGAGCAGTGATACACCACACATTTTTCATGGCCTCAACTGGCACAGGTTTTGAATCCAAGAAATCACGCCATGAGATACCCCTATCTTGTGGCATAACCTTTACCACATTCTGAGTAGCCTCGGCCAGATCATCCGCCATTACCTGTCTGATTGTGACACCACCACGATATTCGAAAAAAAATGTGTATGTTTGTTTTATTGCATCCATTTTTCGGCAGAACGTTAAAGCAATGGCGGCGCCGGTGTGAAGCTCCGAATACAATCATACGGATTCCTCGGCGTCGCCATGTGCGGGTTGTTCTGCTGGTTGTCTATTAGGATTCGATTTGCCATTCGCTACCATACTTCCGACAAAATTGTTGTGGACTGCTGTTATGATCCTCGTCTTCGGAAAAAATACAGAGCATCGGATACCTCTCATCAGTCATGCTGTTCCTTGCTTCTCCCATCTCGGCGACTATCCCCGCGCCTAACCTGCACGAAAAATTGATTACTCTACCGGTTGATACTTCGATACTCAGGTGAATCACCGTAGATTCGTTGGTAACCCAGAGGTTCTCGATTCTATCGCAGATATCCGATGCTATGTGAAGCTTGGGTGCGTCCATATGATTGTCGCTTTGATGGTCTTCATTTCTTTGCAGAACGTCAAAAGTGAGCCGCGACCATACATGGCGCGAAGCGTGCGTAAGCACGATTCGTGACATGTATGGTCGTTGGCTCTACTGCCTTGTTCGGCCTCTTGTTTTTGGCTTTTGAAAGTCTCAATTCTGTAATCTCGATTCAATTCTACTGCACATCTTTTTCCGCATAATCTTGCAGCCTCCGATACTCAACTCAGCCAAGAAAGTGATGACTACTGGTGGAATCATAAATGCTATAAACCATATCACCCAACTCCATATTGATTGGGGGCTTGCCATGATATCGTCAAATTGGCTTATGAAGTTTGGAATGTCGATTGCAACTAGCGCAAAAATGAAACCTGTGATTACCGCTAGATTAAAATAGCGAATGGGATTTGGCGTCATCAGCATGGCAGCGATTGATGCCGGAATTGCGGTTAGTGCTACGATGAGTAAATAGTCCATATTCTTATGCCGAACGTTATAGGAATGGCGTCGCCGGTGTAAACTCCCAAATTAATCAGACGGCTTCCTCGGCGTCGCCATCTGCGCCTTGTTCGGCTTCTTGTTGGACTGTTGTCGTGATCTGCTTGCGCAGCTTACGGTATTTGACCAGTGCAATGATGCATGGAATGAGGAAAATTAGGGAATTAATTACGCCCCAGAAGCCTGTTAGTAGCCCAATCGAAATATCGCCAGCCAGTTCAGCAGGATCAGCACCACCATTCGCACGAAGGGTCAAAAACGCGTTAATGAAAACAGTTCCAGCTACGATGATCGCATTCAGAAGTAGCCACGACGCAATGATGCCGGTAACGAATGCAACCCAACCCCAGAACGATTTGGATTTTTGAACGCTTGCGGTATTTTGCATAGTTTAGTTGGTCTTCGCTTCTTTGCCGAACAGTGTTATTGAGCCGCACGCGGTATTTGTCCTGCAAATGCAGCACGCTGTATAATACCTGCAAATGCCGCACGGAAGGGCGTAGCTCTGGGTTGTCCGTTCATTGGATGATTTTTTAGTCATCACAAGGAGGATGGGCAAGATGATTTTATGTGGAGGGTGCTTGCTCTATAGGTTGTTTTTGTTGGAATTGGTTTTGGGATAAGATCAATCGAGATCGAGGGGGCTCGGCGCTCCGGCGCCGGGGCGTTTCATGACATGGAGATAAATCATGGTTGTTTCGACGCTGGAATGTCCCATTAGCGACTGGACGGTACGGATGTCGGTTCCAGATTCCAATAGATGGGTAGCGAAAGAGTGGCGCATGGTGTGACAGGTCACGCGTTTGGGAACGGCGGCTTTGCGAACCGCGTCTTTCATCTGACGCTGCATGGAGGATTCATGGAGATGATGACGGGCCACGCGTCCGGTTCGTGGGTGGGGACAGAGAGTTGCGGAGGGGAAAAGATATTGCCATGGCCATTCTCTGCTGGCGTTCGGCCATTTGCGCAGAAGTGCTTCGGGCATGTGGACATCACCTGCACCAACAACGAGGTCTTGCAGATGTTTTTCCCGATTTGCTGCTAGATGTTCGGTTAGACGGTTTTCAAGTGCTTTAGGCAAAGGAACCACCCGATGCCTTCCACCTTTACCATCGTGAATGGTGATGGTGCCTTGTCCGAAATCGATGTCTTTGACACGTAGTCGGAGCGTTTCCATGACACGGAGCCCTGAGCCGTACATGAGTTGGGCTGCAAGTTTCCAAGGATTCTCAAGATGTGCGATGAGAGAGCGGACTTCTCCACGAGTCATGACTACCGGAGGGCGGCGCTGGCCTCTGGCGGGAGTGATATGGTCGAGGGTGAATTCCTGGTGACCAAGGATATTTTTTGTTAGAAACGCGAGGGCGTTGAGCGCTTGCTTTTGAGTCGCCGGTGCGACGTGGCGTTCAAGGGCGAGGTAATCGAGGTAGTGGGTGATGGCAGCGGGAACAGCGGTTTGAGGCGGGTTTTTGAGTTTGATCAGGCAGAAGCGAGTGAAGCGGGCGCACCAGTGAACATAGGTTTCTTCGGTGGCCATCGCCATGTTTTTGAGGCGTATGGCACGGCGGAGGGCATCGGTGATACGCGCAACTTCTTCATGGGTGTCAGGCAGGCTTGCGGGGTCGCATTGAGGAGGGAGATCGGCACGGACGGTGATGGTTTCACGAGCGCGGGTGCGGTGCTCGGGCTCAAGGGATTTCGCTTGGTCTGATAGAGCCTGCCAATCGAAGGATGTGGCCCAATCGATTTTCATGATGTCGCAAGCGAGGATGCGGGCGGAGTCGATGGCTTGGCGGAGTTGCCAATCGGCAACCGAAGTGGAGCGGCCGAGGGCATCGAACCATTCTTGGGTGCGTTGGGCGGAGTGGTGACCGCGAGCTTTGGTCCATGATTCTGCCCAGCGGATGTAGTAGTCGTGAGCGGCGGGTTTGATATGAATCGCTGTAAGGCGCTCGATGAATTGTTGCCGTGCCGGAGAAGTATGCGGTTCATGTGGGGAAGACATGATTTATGCGTAATATGTTCTTATGAACAGTTCAAGAGGGAAAATTAGAATCCTGGGCTGAAGGGGTATCACGAAATGAAACCACGTGTGATGAGAGCCGTTGGTTCCGGGATCACACGACGGCAAGAGTGATCATGCTTTGGAGATTTTGGAAATGGGTCGACTGAAACCACGCGACCGAAGGTTTTACGTGGCATGTGTCGATGAGTCATGGGCTGGGAGTGAGTAGCCCGTTGGATGAGGATGTGGAATTCTTAACAAATCAAAAATCAACAACGCTTTGTGAGCGATAGCGAACTATCATTACAAGACGAAGTCCAGACCGCTTAGGCGGGCAAAGCAGAGCCAATCGTCAATCATCAATAAAAACGAAAAATCTAACACTTCAAGCGATTCATACGGATGGAAAATTTATTGACGATTGATAATTGTTAATTTTTTATTTTTAATTTGGAAGAGAAGAAAGATGAAACCTCAGGAACTAGAAGATAGGCTGATTGATTTTGCTGTGATGGTGATCGGTGTGGTTGAAGCATTACCAAGCTCGAAGGCTGGCAATCATATCGGTGGTCAGATGATACGCTCAGGCACTTCGCCAGCGCCAAATTACGGCGAGGCGCGCAGCGCGGAATCTAGAAAAGATTTCATTCACAAGATGAAAATATCGCTGAAAGAGCTGCGAGAAACGGTGATTTGGCTAAAAATCATCTCTCGCAAAGGGCTCGCTGATGAATTGGTTACATCCGGTGCAATCAAAGAGTGCGGCGAGTTAATCGCGATTTTCATATCGAGTACAAAAACCGCTGATAACGAATCGGGGACCTCTAAGATAAAAAATTAAAAATAAACAATCATCAATCATCAAAGCTGGGTGAGTATTAGCGAACTTTTAAAGATGACGAAGTCCTCACTGCTTGGACGGCGTGAAAAGGAGTCAACCGTCAATAAAACCGAATCATCTAACACTTCTAGCGATTCATACGGATGGAAAATTTATTGATGATTGATGATTGACTCCACTGCGTTCCGTCCAAGCGGGAAGGACTTCGTCTTAAAATGAAAGTTCGCTAGTGCTCACAAAGCGTTGTTAATTTTTTATTTTTGATTTGGAAGAGACAGAAGGTGGTCAATGGTTTGTTCGAAGATCTCTTCAATTAGCAACCTTCGTTTGCTTCTGTTTAAAAATCTTAAACCCTAAGAATTTATACAGAAGGCAACGAAGAGAACGAAGGGATGGAACAACTCAGTTATCACATCCTATTATCCAAAAATTCAAAATCGAAGAATGCGTGCGTAGCTCCTCCGTTCCCTTTGTTACCTTCTGTGAAAAATCTTTTTGGTCATGGATAAGTCAAGGCGTGGGTGATCCTGCTTTGGGGGTTTTGGAAATGGGTCGACTGAAACCACGTGACCGAAGGTTTTACGTGGTGAGGCCAGGCGACCCTACCTTTTTTAAGGGAAGACGGCGACCGATGATCGCCGCTACGGCTGGAGAAAATATTTTACAGAAGGCAACGAAGAGAACGAAGGGATGGAACAACTCAGTTATCACATCCTATTATCCAAAAATTCAAAATCGAAGAATGCGTGCGTAGCTCCTCCGTTCCCTTTGTTACCTTCTGTGAAAAAT
>Ga0315906_10003283_pt1 | contig 21557 bp, 22 predicted proteins | sample LakEriMetagenome_4_FD_203526 | JGI IMG/M metagenome (GOLD analysis project Ga0315906, IMG submission 203526) | Freshwater fungal communities from buoy surface, Lake Erie, Ohio, United States - Buoy 2 MA122 | ecosystem: Environmental > Aquatic > Freshwater > Lake > Lake biofilm | place: USA...
TTGGTCGGAGAATAGGAAGACGAGGGATTTACTTTTTAAACAGCTGGAATCTAGTTCTGCGAGTGTATTCTGTTTTCAGGAGTTTTACTATACCTCCCGCAAAGGTGTCTTTGAAACACGGGATACTTTGCTTCGATTGTTGGAAACACCTCACATCCACGAGAAATATACACATAAAATGACAGGGGAGCAATATTTCGGAGTGGTAACTTTATCGAAATATCCTATAGTTAATAGGGGGGAACTTGCGTTTGATAATGACAACAACAACTTTTGTATTTACACTGATATTGTAGTTGAAGGCGATACAGTGAGGGTCTTCAATGCACATTTGGCTTCTATTCGTTTCCAGAGGGAAGATTATCGTTTTATGGAGTCCGGAGGAGAGAGTGGCGAGAGAATTGAAGGAGGCAGGAGAATTGCGGGAAGACTCCGAGACGCGGCCCGGAAGCGTGCTCGCCAAAGCGATAAAATAGCCGCAGCCATTCTGGAGTCCCCTTTTCCTGTAGTGGTGTGTGGAGATTTTAATGATACTCCCGTTTCCTACACGTATAAGACCTTGAGAAATGGGCTGGAAGATAGTTTCGTCGCTAAAGGTATCGGAACAGGAGGCACGTATATTGGAGAAATTCCTTCCTTCCGAATCGATTATATCTTACATTCAGAAACGCTAAGTACATTAGATTTCAAGACGTACAATGAAAAGTTGAGCGACCATAGGGCTATAGAAGCCATGTTGTCTATAAATAAAAAATGAAAACACTATTTTTTCTCACTTCGTAGGAAAAAATCATAGAAATATATAGACATACCTTGAAGTAAGAGGCTGTAAATAAGGTCGTCAACCGGAATAGAAAAAATACGAATTCCGAGATTATGCTCGTTATTGTACCATACAATTTGGTCGGAAACGATGGCAGGGTCAGTTAAAAAGAGGGGGTATTTCCAGAAATCAAGGCCGGTAAGTAATCCGTTAGTAATAATGAAGGGAACAAGTATTACGCCATATGTGATATAAAACCAGCCGAGATAAGCAGTTTTTCGGGAGTAAATAATCCAGGCTAGGAATATAGCAGTGAATAAGCAAGTGTAAAAAGTGTAGAGTTTATCGGTGTTGAAGGCGGCAAGTACAAGGCATAGCGCTAAAATAAGCAAGGTGATGAGCTTGTTGAATGGCTCAAGAGGCGGGTTCACCACTACTTTTCTGAAGACTGCGTAGGTGAAGGTACAGGCATAGGGCACGCAAATGAAAAATAGTATTTCTTCGAGGGGGAGGCCCCATAGTTCCGGGCCGCTGAGGTATTGTTCGTTGAATCCCCAAACACCAATCTCAGTGAAAATTGCATCCCATATAATAAAGAATCCACCGGTTATGGCTAGAGATTTAAGCAGCGCTGGCCATGTTTTGTAGAATCTTATAATACTTCCAAAAGAAGCCAGAAGAGGCATTGAGATAACCGCCAGATCAATAATCAGGTATGCGTATTTCATTTACAACTTATTCCACCTGTTGATTCGACGCATTGAGGGCTTTTTTGGCCTCTGAATAATAGCGGAATGGCACCAGCAACATTCCGAAGCACTCGCCCTGCTCTTTTCCTAAATGTTTGTGATGGACTTTATGCGCCTTCCGAAGAGCCATGAGGTAGGCATTATTGGTTTTTCGAAACCATCGGAAACGCTGGTGGATAAATATGTCATGCACAAAGAAATAAGCAAGTCCGTAAAGTAAGATGCCCAATCCTATGAAGAAGACAAAGTTGTAATCACTTAACGCCCCAATAATAAAGCAGGCCATACTTGGGATGGCGAAAATGAGAAAGAACGCATCGTTTTTTTCAAACCAGCCCTGATGCGGAACATGGTGATCTTCATGCAGCATCCATAGAAAGCCGTGCATTACGTATTTATGGGTAAACCAGGCCATGAATTCCATAAAGAAGAACGTGCCTGCAGTAATTGCGAATGGAATAAGAAATGACATAACTATACAAAGTTAAGTATTCCAAAGAATAGAAATTGAATGAGCAGAAAAGCTGCGGCCAGTTTATTAAACTTGGGAGAGGAGTAGCGGTAGTAAGCCTGCAGCATTAAAAAAGAAATAAGTAGCCAAGCGACATAATTTTCGAGAGGAATGCTATTTCCCTCCCAATTCCACATGTCGAGGCGAATAGCTACCGGCTCTATAAGAAAGTCCATACCAACCAGCGCTAAAGCGCCTATGGCACTTTTTACCCAGTTCGGAGCCTTAAGTCCGGCAAGCGATGAAGCGGATGCGTAAGTAAGCATCATCCAATTGACGCCAATAAGCAGGGGAACATCTACCAATTTTGTCCCGAGAGTGGAACCATACTTATACGTGCCGAAAATTAGACCCGTATGAACGCCGGCAACTTCTATCAGAAATCCTGCCAAGGCAATGCTTAGAGCAAGCTTCGGGTTCAGATTGCCTGCTTTTAGACCATTGCCAAAGAGCAAAAGGGCGGAAACAAGGAGATTAAGCGGTGTAAGGGCTATGAACCAGTTGCTTATCGGGCTGATTAAGCCGATTAAACCACAAAAATGAAGGAGGAAAAGGAGAATAAGACCTATCCGCCAATCTGTCCAAACGAATGCTTTCACAACTATGTAACAAAGCGGGAGGCGATGAGTTCATCTGTAATACGAGCACTTTGAAGGCATAGAGGAATTCCCCCGCCGGGATGAACACTTCCGCCACAAAAATACAGCCCCTCTATTCGCGAACTGAAATTGGGGTGGCGAAGAAAGGCCGCGAACGTGTTATTAGAGCTGGCGCCGTATAAGGCGCCGCCGAAGCTGGAGGTAGTGCGCTCTATTCCGATAGGGTCGAGAATTTCTTCTGTTTCAATGTAGGGTGTAATGTCTATTCCGGTATGGAGCAGAATTTTAGCCAGGATTTTTTCTTTAGCAATTTTTTTTAGCTCTTTCCAATTCTGACCGGAGTTTCCGGGGGCATTTATCATAACGAACCAGTTTTCTCCGCCGGCAGGGGCGTCTGTGGGGATATCTTTGGAGGTTATATTTATATAGATAGTGGGGTCTAGCGGAATCGTCTTTTCGGAGAATATCTCTCTGAATTCGTTGTTATAATCTGATGAAAATAGAATGTTATGTAAATCGAAGCATGGAAATTTTCGACGAATGCCCCAATAGAAAATCAGGGCTGAGCTGGATCTTTCTTGGGCCAATGTGCGTTTTGGTTGACGCTCCCCCTGAAGAAGATTTCGATAGGTAGGCACGATATCCATATTGCTAGCTACAACATCGGCTCTGAACTCTTCAGATTTTGTCCGAATTCCCACCACTCGATTCCGTTCAACTATGATTTTCTCGGCTTTGGTGTTAAACTCGAAGTGCACTCCAGCATTCAGTGCCAGTTTGTATAATGATTCGGCAATTTGAATCATGCCGCCTTGCGGCAGATACGTTCCGATGGAATGTTCCAAATGCGGGATAACTTGCAGCATGGAAGGGCAACGGTAGGGATCCGAACCATTGTATGTAGCATAGCGGTCGAAAAGCTGTATGAGCTTAGGGTCTTTAAAGCATTTGACGTTTCGCTGGTGCAAGGTTCCTCTGAAATTGAGATGTTTTAAGCCCTTGAATGCACGCAAAATATTTGGAAGAGAATATGTAGATCGCACATGAAGTGATCGCTCCAAAAAAAGCGGCGCTGTTGTTTCATATATGCGGGAACTGCGTTCGAGATATGACCGAACCTCGTTTTCATTTGTTGAGAAGGTGTTGCATGCTTCAGCGATGAAGGCATTTCTATCGGTCCATGCGGTGAATTCGGTTCCGTCGGGCCAGAAATAACGACAGGAAACATCTTTCTTAATAAAGGAAAAGTTGGAAGCCGGTAACCCTGCTAGTTCATATAAATCGGTAACCAGTGAAGGCAAGGTGAATAAGCTGGGACCGGTATCAAAGCGATAGCCATTTTGCTGAAAGGACTTCATTTTGCCGCCGGGGGTGTTTGCGGCCTCCAGCACCAATACACGCCGGCCTCGCAGGGCTTGTCTTACCGCAAGAGCCATTCCGGCGATTCCGGCTCCCACTACAATGGTGTGGAAGGAGTAGTTGGGGGAATCCTGGTCGATCATAGGTTGAATCCGGCCCTATTGATGGCCTCGTCGAAGCATATTCGAAACCAGCTGGTATATCGATATGGTTCAAGAGCTAATTCCTTGCGAATCGTCGGAATGTCGAGGTATTTCCAATTGGATACTTCATTGGGATTCGGTAATGGAACTCCATCAAATCTTCCTATGAAGACATGGTCGAATTCGTGTTCGGTAAGGCCTCCTTCTAATTCGGCCCGGTAGGTAAAATGAAAGAGCTTGGTAATAGGGGTTTTTATTCCCATTTCTTCGAAAAGCCGACGATCTGCCGCATCACGAATCATTTCGCCTGGGCGGGGATGGCTGCAACAAGTATTGGTCCATAATCCTGCCGAATGGTATTTGTGATCTGCCCTTCGGTGAAGGAGCAATTCATTATTGGAATTGAACAAAAAGATAGAAAATGCGCGGTGAAGCCAACCCTGTATGTGAGCTTCCATTTTTTCCGCCCGGCCTATTTCCAGGTCGTTGGCATCGACAAGAATTACTTGTTCTTCTGGAAAGCTCATGATAATAAAGAGAGTAATGCCCGGATCTTTTGGCGTTGTGCGGTTGACGAATTTTCTGCAACGAGCATAACGTTAAGCGCTTTATTCCAGAAAGAGCGTTCGATACCCGGAGATTTAGAAATATGTGCATGTATAAGGCTCAAGTCTTCGTCCATATTTTCTGAGTACATCAGCAATGCGGGTATATTCGATTGAACCGAAAATCTGAGAAATCGAATTTCTGGATTCGCCGGATCTATGGCGACGGCTCGCTCTATGGCTTTTTTGCCATCGTTGAAATGGGCCAATTTATTCCACGGCGCAGAGGCATATTCCGCCTGCATAGCAGATGACACGCCCATGTAGGCAAGATGAATAGGAACTGATAAATTTTGCTGAGATGACACCTTTGCGAAAACTGCGACCGCAGATTCCGAGTTGGAGGCAAAGAATAATTCCCGGAGTCGTGCTGTATTTTGAGCTGACGCGGTGCGACAAAATAAAACAAGGCTGAAGCTAAATAAAAGCGATACGCTACGGCTCATACTTTTATAACAAATTCAAGCTATGTCTAAGATAGGATTGAAGAAACAGGGTAAATTTCTTTCTATTCGGAATACGCACCCGTTCCTCAAGAATACGTTGGGAAGAAATATTCTGGATTTTCCGAAAGAGACGCTGGTAATAAACATATGCGACATATACGCCTAGGCGACAATCCTTGGGTAATTGCAAAATTCCTTCGTATCCGGCTTTGAAATCCGCTTCAATTTCACATTCGATTTCGTGTTTTACCTCATCATTAAATTGCACCATGTGCAATCCCGGGAAATACGAGCGACCTAATTGAACAAAATCTGCATTAAGATCTCGCAGAAAATTTATTTTTTGAAAGGCCGCGCCAAGCTTCATGGCAGCGGGCTTAAGTTTTTCATACGTTTCCTGGTGGCCTTCAGTGAAAATTTTAAGGCACATTAAACCAACAACTTCCGCTGATCCCAAGATATACTTTTCATACGATTCCCTTGAATATTCGCGCTTGTCGAGATCCATCTCCATGCTGTGGAGAAATGTTTCTACCAAGTACGGCTCAAAATTGAATTTGTGGTAAATCTGTTGAAAGCTATGTAAGATAGGATTCATGGAAACCTTGGTGCGAATGGCTTTCCAGGTATCCTCCTTGAAGTCGGAAAATAATTTGGCCTTATCGAAATTGTGAAAAGTATCCACTATCTCATCGGCAAAACGCACAAAACCATAAACGGCGTAGACAGGATCTCTAAATTTCTTAGATAAAAACCTAGTTCCCAGAGAGAAAGAAGTACTGTAAGATCGTGTTGTTTTTCGACTGCATTCGATGCATACTTTATCGTAAATATCCAGCATACGTTGGGGTAATCAAATTAATACTAAACAAACTTTCTGCCGGAAAGTTTTAAAATTTCGGCTGCGGCCACTCTTCCGCTGATGAGGCTAGGAGGCACGCCCGGGCCGGGAGTTGTAAGCTGGCCGGCATACACTAGATTTTTCAATTTGGAAGTTCGCATTTTTGGCTTTAAAAAGGCGGTCTGGCGCAGCGTGTTTGCCAAGCCATAGGCATTCCCTTTGAAAGAGTTGTAATCACTTATAAAATTTGAAGTAGCGAATGATTTTTTATACACGACTTTATCACGGATGCTAACGCCGGTAAATTTTTCAAGCCGTTCCATAACGAGGTGGAAGTATTTCTCGCGGATTTCTTCCGGGTCTTTTAAACCGGGCGCCGTTGGGATAAGGATGAATATATTTTCCTTACCTGCGGGAGCTACGGATGAGTCGGTTTTAGAAGGGCAGCAAACATAGAATAATGGTTTTTCTGGCCATTCCGGAGTGTCATAAATCGCTGCGGCATGAGGCCCAAAATCTTCATCAAAGAAAAGATTATGGTGGAGTAGTCCTGGTATTTCTCCATCGATTCCGAGATAGAACAGAAGGCTTGACGGAGCCATTACTCTGGAATTCCAATACTTCTCCGTGTATTTTCTGAACCGAGCAGGGAGCAGTTTTTGTTCTACATGGTGGTAATCTGCTGAGGCGACAACATAGTCTGCCGGATAGAAAACATCACCGCATTGTACACCTGTTGTTCGGTTATTTCCGACAACGATTTCGGTGACAGGAGAGCTGGTAATGAACTTTACGCCTAACTCGCAAGCCAGGGCATGCATGGCCTTAACAATCTCGTGCATGCCACCCATAGGATACCAAGTCCCCAACTGCATATCTGCATAATTCATGATCGAGTAAAGGGCCGGTGTTTTTTCAGGTTTGGCCCCCAGAAACAGTACCGGGAACTCCATCAGCTTGATTAGGCCGGGATGGCGAAAGAATTTTCTAACGTATGCTGAGAACGAGCTGAACATATGCAGTTTGAGCGCGCCTTTAGCTATTCGTATATCTGCAAATTCCCAAGGAGACAGGGAAGGTTTGTATACAATTTCTTTTACGCCAATTTGATATTTAAATTCTGCTTCGGAGAGGAATTTATCTAGGCGTTCTGACGCTCCGGGTTCAACCGAGTCGAAAAACTTTCGCAACTCCACAGGGTCTGCTGGGATGTCCCAAAAATCTTTCGGACCCAAAATGACTCTGTACGAAGGGTCGAGGCGTTTCAGGTCGTAATAATCGGAGGTTTTTTTTCCGAAGGCAGCGAAGAAATCTTCGAATACATCCGGCATCCAATACCAACTTGGGCCCATATCAAATGCAAAACCTTGTTCATGAAACATTCTTGCGCGGCCTCCAACAGAATCGTTTTTTTCAATTACCTGTACATTGAAACCTTGTTTAGCCAGTGAGGCTGCAGCTGACAGACCGGAGAAGCCGGACCCTATTACAATTATCTTTTCGGGCATATTATTCAAGGTATCCAATATACGGATATCGGTGTGAAAACAGAGAAGGGATAATAAAGTTCGGGATTACCGATACCGAATTGTGCGTCCTATGCGCAGGACGGTGTTTCTGGAAATGCCATTAAGCTGACAAAGGGTAGATACGGAGGTACCGTACTTTTGAGCTATTTCTGTTAGCGTATCTCCGCTTCTAATATGGTGGTATTTCGCTGAGCGAATTTCTTCAAGATATTTGAAATCAGCAGAGGTAATGGTTTTGGAATTGGCAACCAAATCACCAGAATTGAAATCGATAATGCTCTTAGGGTCAATGGGCTCGCCCAAATAACGACATTCGAAATGCAGGTGAGCCCCATAAGATCTTCCGGTATTACCCCCCAGGCCAATTTCCTGCCCGGCTTCTACATAATCACCAGGAGCAACATGCATTTTGTCAAGGTGAGCGTAAAATGTTTCTAGACCATTATTATGCCTAACGACAACTACATTGCCGTATGTGGAACTATATTGAGCTATTCGAACAAGACCTTCAAATGCACAGAAAACGGGATCTCCGATTGATAATTTTAAGTCAATGCCATAATGGTAGCGTGAACCCCTTTCTCCGAAGTCAGAAGTAATTTCACCGTGGCATGGGTGCGCATAATCGCAAGCTTCATGGCGCAACTTAATATGAGCGGTATCTCGCATTCGCGTTAAATCGAAGCCATAGGCGTGAACAACTTTGGTGTCCCACTTGCAATAGCGATCATAAGCGGGGATGTTCATTAGGGAGTCGTTAACATCCCAAAAATCGGACTCCACCGTTGCTGCGGGTGTTTCGGTATCTTCCTCAGGATCTTGTTTTAACCCAGGCATAATGTCATAATCCATAGGGCCGCGGAAAAAGTCCTGAGGGATTCCCGCATTCATGTAAGCGGGCAAAAGCGCTATGATAACCAACAAAAATCGCACCATTTTAGCGAAACAAAGGCGCAAAAATAGAAGTAATGCGGTATTTTTGTACGTCAGAACCAAAAAAAATCTGAACAATGGGTTTGGCTTCTTGGTTTTATGCATTATTAGTTTCCTATGCGTAAGTTCTATAGCGGCGATATGGGCTGGAGTGTTCTTTTGTTCCTTTTTCTCTCTGGTTGTCATATGCGATTCGCCTCAGGCAGTAAGGAAGCTCTTGAAGAAATACCTCAACACCCGATGAAGACGTTTTATGATTTTAGCGTTCAGGATATTCAAGGTCAAGAGTTCAGCCTCTCGCAGTTTAAAGGGTATAAAGTGCTATTGGTTAACACAGCATCTAAATGTGGTTACACCTCGCAATACGCTGAGCTCGAGGAGCTGTATAAGGCTAATAGAGATAGTTCTTTTATTATTCTGGGATTCCCCTGCGATGATTTCGGCGGCCAGGAGCCGGGATCAGAGGCGGAGATAGCAGAATTTTGTTCAGTCAACTATGGAGTTAGCTTTCCGATGATGTCTAAAGTGTCTATCAAAGGAGATAAGACTCATGATCTCTACCACTGGCTTCAACGGCAAGAGCTGAACGGGAAGGACGATTTTAGAGTAAGTTGGAACTTCTGTAAATTTTTGATAAATACCAACGGATCCATCGAAACGATGTATCCATCTTCAGTATCTCCTTTAGACGAAAAAATACTCTTATGGTTGAAGCGATGAAATTGGATATGCTTGTTTTTTCAGCCCACCCCGACGATGCCGAAATATCTGCAGGAGGAACGATCGCTAAGGCTTGCAGCTCGGGAAAGAAGGTGGGAATTATAGATATGACTAAAGGTGAATTTGGCAGCAGGGGAAGTGCAAGCCTGCGGCTTGAAGAAGCTGAATCAGCGTCCAAAATTTTAGGGCTGCACGTTCGAGAGAACATCGGTCTTAAAGACGGGTTTTTCACGGATGATGAGTCAACGAAAATCAAGTTAATAATTGCTATTCGCAAGTACCGGCCAGATATTGTTCTTTGTAATTCCATTCACGACAGGCACCCAGATCACGGAAGAGCGGGCAAAATAATCTCAGAGGCCTGTTTTTTGTCAGGGTTGCGTAAGGTATTGACTGATTTGGATGGCGTTTCTCAGCAGGAATGGAGGCCACGATCGGTTTATCATTACATCCAGGACTATTTTATTGAACCGGATTTCGTAGTAGACATCACTTCCTTTTTTGATGTGAAAATGGCTTGCATTAAGGCATTTTCATCTCAATTTTACGATCCAGGATCGGATGAGCCGGATACGCCAATTTCCGGACCCGAATTTTTTGACTATCTTAAGGGTAGGTCAATGCAGTTTGGCCGGCCAGCGGGTTTCCTATACGCTGAAGGATTCAACGTGGAACGCTATCCGGGAGTGAATAGTTTTTGGGATCTTGTATAGGGTTTTTCTAACTAGGCTTTATTTAAGAAATTTTCTCTTAGCCACTGCAGATCTTTGTAGGTAGGGATTACTTCGAGCCATTTAATGCCGCTTTCTTTTCGATAGGCGATGAAATGCCAAAGCGTTTGAGTAACATATGCCGCCGAAACGGCGAGCGAGGCACCCGAAAGGCCAAAGGATGATATTAGTAACGGAGAAGAAAGGATTAGTACTATAAACGCCAAACTAGAAGCTACTGTATTAACTCTGTATTTTCCGTTGGCGGAGAAATAATGTGAGAGTATTGTGTCTGCAGACAAGGCGATGATTCCCGGGGTGATAAAAACTAAAACACGGGAGAGATTGCTTATCTCACCACCGAAAATCCAAATAAATAACGTGTCCGGTAAAATGGCAAGCAGAACGGCCAGGGGAGTGGATATTAGTAAACTAAGGCGCAGCAGATGTCCGGTTACGATGAAGTGCTTGCTGGTTTCGGCCGTTGTGGCCAGCTTACTGTACTGAACGACCGACATGCTGGAAGATGCCATTAATGCTGATTCCGATAATTGGACGCCAACTGAGAATATTCCTACTCCCGATCTTCCCGCAGCACTTAGATACTCTATGAGAACAAGAGATAGTCGCTTGTTCAGCACGTGCAGAAGATTTGAGGCCTGAGCATACTTGCCATAGTTCCACATAGATTGGAATGCCTGAATAAAACTGGCGCGCGTTCCTGCCGGTAATAATTTTCTGCTGCTTATAAAACTATAAATCCAGGTCGCCAGATATGATATATAAAGTCCTTTCAAATAAATTTCCAATGAAGTGTCCTCTGCCAGAAAATACGACAGTGTTATATATACTAGTAAAAAAGCTGATTGAATGGTATTCGCTAAGTTAAATTCTTTGATGCGCCCATTTCCCAGCATTATTTGCAAGTGGAAAAAGAAGGAGGCATGAATGAATGCAAGCAAGGCAATGTGTAAACACAGATTGGGGGGGATGAGGCCGCTAAGGAAAGCGAAAAATGCAAATAGCAAGGCGACAACCCCCGACCACGTCATTGCCGGTGCTACAAGGCTCCCCGGGGAAATTCGGGATGCCAGATATACCACAGAGCCCCCGCCGATGAAATTAGATACCGCAAGAACGAGGGAGATGCCAAGGCCGATAAGTGCGATGGTTCCCTGCCCACCTGCACCGAGGAAATGGGTGTTCAGCATTACCACGGCAAAGCTCATTAGCATTACCAGAATACGAGAACCCAGCGTGGTAATAATGGATCGGGTCATATATTCTTTGTGGCTAAGCGGTAAATTTCTTCAAGGTCTTTGGCTATGGCTTCCATGGAGAAGTTTTCCACTGCGTATTTTCTTAAGCCCGGCAGGTGAAACGTTCGGTTGCGGCTAGCCATTTCGTTAAGGGCGAGAAGTAAGGCATTTTCATTGCCCGGTTCAATTAAGATACCTTTCGAATCATCTACAAATTCCCCTATGCCTCCAACATTAGTGCTAATTATGGGCAATCCGCATGACAGCGCTTCCATAATAACGCAAGGAAGATTTTCGAAATTGGAGAAGAGAAGGAGAACATGCGCTGAGGCCATTCTCTCTGCAACAAATTCGGCCGGCTTGTATGTATTAACGACGATAGAATCAATGATTCCAAGTTCCCGAGCATAATCGAGGCAGGCCTCGGTTGGACCATCGCTTATTATTTCAAGCACTGCATTAGGAAAATCAATCAGAAACCGTTCAAAGACCCTGAGAAAGCCCCTGGTATTTTTATGTTCTTGTACGAGTGAGGAAATATGAAGTACGCGAAAAGGATTCGGTTCGGGTTCACCAGGGACAAATACAGATGTGTTTACAACGTTGGGTACCACCTTGTAATTGCCGCGCAGGCCGTGGGATTCCATTGCCCCTTGCAGATGCCTCGATACAGGAATTATAAATGCGGCTTTCCGACTCGCTAGCCGCGCCAGTTGCTCTTGTAATCTGCTCCAGTTCGGTCCGCTTTCTCTTGTAAACCCCGTCCAATGTTCACTTACAACGAAGGGCACCCTGAAAATGAGTGAAGCGCAGAGGATTTGCCAAGCGCCAGGCACAAAAATGTTTCCATGAATGAGGTCTGGTTTTTCGTTTCGTAGTTTTTTTAAAATGCCCAGGCCATGGCGAAAAGCGATAAGAGCCTTGATTTTCCTGAAATTGTCGCCGGTAAAATAAACGCGGATCTCTAAAAGATTTCCTGTTTCCGATATTTCACTCCGGGGAATATCGGGCTTGTCTGAATAAATGGTTGTAACCAGGGAAACCCGATGGTGCAAGGCGGCGGCCTGAAGATGTCTTTGCACAAAATTTCCTAAGGTAGGATGAACCCGGCTCGGGTACCAGGGAGAGAGCGCTAAAATGTGTAAAGACCTGCTCATAGGTGAGGGGAAAGATACAAAGGCATTTGCACTTTGCGGGAATGCAAAGGATTTTGTAGTTTTGCACTCCTCAAACGGTGGTTGTAGCTCAGTCGGTTAGAGCGCCAGATTGTGGCTCTGGAGGTCGCCGGTTCGAATCCGGTCTCCCACCCAAGGTAAATAAAGCCCCGAATGTAGGGGCTTTTTTTATTTTCATCGGGTTCAATAAATGCCGTTCACGAAATTGCCTACAACGTCCAGTACAACAGCCTGTTCTGAACCGGAAAAGCCCGTTAGATCTTCGTTCTTTATTGAGTTATTGTATGCCTGGAGGTAGGGGTCACTAAGCGGTCGATAGGACCAATGCCACTTTTCTTCTTCATAGCCGGTTCTGCCCTTCGATTTGGCAGTATATGGCTGAGCAAATCCATACTTTTCCGCATGTTGAAGGAGCCAGGTATATACCGCTTTTCCCTCAGCGGTGGCAAAATATTCGTTATTGAGAGCATTGAGATCTATATCCGTTCCCCAATGATGTCTGGAAGATCCCGGCATGGAACTATATTTCAGAATGGTCTTAGCCCGTTCAGTAGGACTAAGTGATTTGTTTTCCGCCAGATTCCATTTTTTCTCCCAAATGGACTTCTGACGGTCGAAATTTCGCGTTGCGGATAAAATAGTAAGGTGTATGCCGCATTTTTTAGCGTCGAAGTACATTGTTTTAAACGCTTTAAACGCTTCCTTATGCATGTACATAACTCCTCCCCGGCAGAATTCGGTGCTGATTTTTTCGAAATCGGAATGAGAGGCCGGATCGAACTTTCCTAGAAGTTCATTTTTGGAAATGGAATTATACGGCGGGCTTGTTCTTGTAGTAAAAGCATAAGCCGTTGTAATACATAGGAAAAAGAGAGTATAGCATCGCATATAACTCAGGGATTATTCGATAGCAGTCTGTAGGCGATTGTTATCCTGAGCGAAGAGTAGCCCATTAATGTACGCCTTTGGCCGCAAGGTATCTTTCAGCGTCGAGGGCCGCCATGCAACCGGTACCTGCAGCAGTAACCGCTTGTCGATACACTTTATCGCCTGCGTCGCCAGCTACGAATACTCCGTCTATATTGGTACGTGTAGAGTCGGGTTTGTGCACGAGGTATCCCAGTTCGTCCATTTGAAGCCAATCTTTAAAAATATCTGTATTGGGTTTATGACCAATGGCAACGAAAAACCCAGTTATGGGTATTTGCTTTTCTTCTCCTGTGAGATTGTTTTTAAGCTTCACGCCCTCAACGCCTTGTTCTCCTAGTATTTCGAGAGTTTCATGATTATAAAGTACTTCGATGTTGGTGGTATTTGTTACGCGGTGTTGCATGGCTTTAGAAGCCTTGAAGTGATCTTTCCGCACAATCATATATACTTTTCGGCATAGTTTGGCCAGATACGTTGCTTCCTCGGCGGCAGTGTCGCCTGCCCCGACAATGGCAACATCCTGTCCGCGGTAAAAGAATCCATCGCATACAGCACAGGCGGAAACGCCCGCCCCGGCATCCCTCAAGCGCTTTTCCGATTCCAGACCTAGCCATTTGGCAGAAGCGCCGGTAGAAATAATAACCGCATCTGCCGAAAGTACATGAACTCCGTTGTCGATTTCAAACAAATGTTTCGGTCCGCTAAAATCTACCCGGGTTACCCAGCCGCTGCGAACATCTGTATTAAAGCGGAGGGCCTGCTTTTTAAAATCGTCCATCATTTGTGGGCCGTTGATGCCCTGCGGGTAACCGGGATAATTATCTACCTCGGTGGTTTCCGTAAGCTGCCCACCGGGCTGAAGACCTTCATATAAAACGGGCTTGAGGTCGGCTCGTGCTGCATATATGGCTGCGGTATAACCGGCAGGGCCGGAACCGATAATGAGGCACTTTACATGTTCTTTGGCTTCCATATGTATTTAAGCTGGGATGCAAATTTACCAATTCGGTTTTTGGCTTTTGTAACAATTATTCCGGGTGAACCCGAAGTTGCTACAGGGCCTGCTTGAGAAATTCATTCCAAAGATTATCGTCGGGAGGAGGTGCGACAATACTGATAGGTTCCTTGCGCACGGGATGGACGAAATCGATTTTACGGGCGTGGAGATGTATGGATGCGTTGTCGTTGGTCCGTTTCGCACCGTATTTGATATCTCCCTTAATGGGGCAGCCCAAACTTGCTAAGGTTGCCCGAATTTGGTGGTGGCGACCCGTTTTAGGATATACTTCAAGAAAGGTGTAATGATTTCCTTTGCCGATTACCGAATAACTGAGTTCCGATTCTTTTCTTCCTTCGCCGGGTTGATCGTATGTAAAGCTTTTGTTTAGCTTTTCGTTTTTGAGCAGGTAATTTATAACCAGGCCATTATTCTGGGGAGGACAACCTTGAACAACCGCCCAATATGTTTTTTGTATTTCTCTGTTCTTGAACATGTTCAAGAGGCGGTTAAGAGATTTGGTCGTTCGGGCATATAGAATTACACCACTTACCGGCCGGTCCAGGCGATGCACGGTTCCGGTAAATGCCTTTCCTGGTTTGTTGTAATGGGTTCGAATGTATTCGCGTACAACATGGCAAAGGGTTTGATCTCCTGAAATGTCGCTTTGAATGATATCGGAATTGCGTTTGTTTACGGCAATGATATGGTTATCTTCAAAGAGGACGCGCAGGCTATGCACATCGCTCATGATAATCGGTTCGCTGGGCTGTTTTTGGAAGCTCATTAGCTCAATATTGCTCCTTATCGTTCGGGAAATCGCGGCGCCTAACATCACGGATATACGAATCCACCGCTGCTTTTATGGTTTCCGCGAGGTCTGCGTAACGCCTTAAAAAACGAGGACTGAATTCCTGTGTAATTCCCAGCATGTCGTGCATTACCAGTACCTGACCGTCTACGCCAGATCCGGCACCAATTCCGATAACCGGTATGGTAACGGATGCGGCTACTTCTGCGGCCAGTTTCGCTGGAATTTTTTCAAGGACAATCGCGAAACATCCAATTTCCTCCAGCATTCGGGCATCTTCTTTTAGCCGTTTCGCTTCTTCTTCCTCCCTGGCCCGCACTACATAGGTGCCGAATTTATATATAGACTGCGGGGTTAGACCGAGATGGCCCATAACGGGAATCCCTGCCGTAAGAATACGTCCAATGGATTCAGTTACTTCCCTACCGCCTTCAAGTTTAACGGCATGGGCGCCGGATTCCTTCATGATGCGGATGGCTGATTGCAGCGCTTCTTTGCTATTTCCTTGGTACGAACCGAAGGGTAAATCAACCACCACGAGGCAACGCTTCGCCGCTCTAACAACAGACGAGGCGTGATAAATCATTTGATCCAGTGTAATGGGCAAAGTTGTTTCATGCCCCGCCATTACATTGGAGGCAGAGTCGCCAACCAGGATTACATCTATTCCTGCTTCGTCTATAAGACGTGCCATGGAAAAGTCGTACGCAGTAAGCATGCTAATTTTTTCTTCTCGCCCTTTCATTTCTTGAAGGGTATGAGTTGTAACCCGTTTTGCGGTTTGGCTGGCTAAAGACATAACGATAATAAAAGCGAAAGGTACGAAATCGGGAACAGGCCCTTCTATGGTATTATTTGCCGGAAGGTCAGGTTAATTCTTGGCTCGCAGAAACGCAGTGACTTGGGAATGCAATGTTCCCAGTTATCCTGCATATTATTCATGAGTAGTAAATCTCGTCCGGAAAGCTCTATGGTCCGCACATCTTTTGTTTTACGTTTTCGGATTTTGAAAATGCGAACTCCGCCGAAAGAAAGGGAAGCGATGGACGCAGGGTCTATTTCCGGTTCATTATCTCGGTGCCACCCCATAGAGTCATTGCCGCTGCGGTAATAGTTTAGAAGAACCGAATTATAGGGTGATTTTGAAACGGCGGTAATCTGCTCGGCTATTTTCTGAAGCATGGGAGTCATTTCTGCTGCTGGCCAGGCTATATTGCTATATGTATAACGTGGCCCATACCAACACGTTAGCCTTGGTTCATCATGCCAGTTGCCGAAGACACGAATGCGATTTTGTTGCCAGGGTGTTACCAGGGCAAGCTGGTGAAATAGGTCTTCTGCGGACCACTTTTTGAAAAGAATGGCAGAAGCACCTTCTTCATTAAGGATGGTTTCTCCGGTTAGGTTACTCATGTTATTGGCTTCGTGCGTCTAAGGAGAGAGTTTAGCTGACAAGAAAGGTCGATTTTTCTTGCGGTATATGATTCTAAAACACCTTCACGAAGGAGCAAGGCGGTAAGAACCCTCCGCCATTTACAGCCGCAATAAAGCACTGACCATGCAGGGTAAGCCGCTTGTATGGTCGAAGTACGAGCCTGGATGAATGACATTTTGGGAATACTACTTTCGGCGCTATTGCTGATAGGATTTTCTGTTTTTTTTTGGCAGCTATAAATTACCAAATGTGGTATTCGAGATACTGAGCAGTCTTCTGAGTGATTAATTGAGTCATGGATTCCCCTGGCCGACTTCTTTTCCCTTTTCTTTTTCTTCTTCTTTCAAAGGTGCCTCGAGGTCTCGCTGAATTTCACGGCCTTGCTGCATCATTTCTCGTTGGATATCTGACGTGGCATCCCGGAATTGGCGCACTGCTCTTCCGAGGGTTTGTGCCAGGCTGGGAATGCCTTTTGAACCGAAAAGAAGAAGGTAGACAACGAATATTAATATAATTTCCCAGGTGCCCATTGTAAGTGCAAAATTAACCAGTATATATGGGTTGAACAAAGATATTCGAGTAAGATATCAATAAAAAAGCCGGCTTTCACCGGCTTCTGAAAAATCGTGATTGTCCGACTAAACACGAATGTCGTCGGTAAGATCCACTACCATGGGTGTAGCCACGAAAAGAGAAGAGTATGTTCCCACAGCTATTCCAACCATAAGAGCAAAAGTCATACCCATAAGATTGGAAGGCCCAAATATGAATATCACCAATAATACGAGGAAGGTAGTAAGCGAAGTGTTTATGGTTCTTCCTAAAGTACTATTGAGTGCTTTATTTATAACCGTAGCGTTATTGTCTTTAACATGTTCATGCAGATGCTCTCTAATTCTGTCAAAAACTACTACGGTATCATTGATGGAATAACCAATAACAGTAAGTATGGCCGCAATAAACGCTTGGTCTACTTCCATGTTGAAAGGCAGCAGTCCGCTGAAGATACTGAACATGGAAATAACAATTACCACGTCGTGAATCATCGCTGTTAGTGCTCCTAATCCATACTGCCACCTTCTGAAGCGGAAGAATATGTAAAGGAATATAATCAGCAATGAAATTATAGTAGCACTTGTCGCTGCGCTTTTGAAGTCATCTGAAATAGTGGGATCTACTTTCTGAGCCGACTCTATTTCATAGGTAAGACCGGATTTATCAAGTCCCGCTTTCAACTGATTCGCTACAACCTCGTCTGTAGTGGCTTCGTTACTGTCGATCATGAAGTCGGTAGTAATCTTAATGGCTTCTCCTGATGAACCATAGAGTTTTACTTCAGGATTAGCTGTACCCTTTCCGGGTTCGGTAAAGGCAGTGGTTAATTCACTGCGAAGCGCCTCCATATTTGGTTGTCCATCGAATCGAACAACATAGGAACGCCCCCCTGAAAAATCAACGCCATAATCAACGCCGCGGATGACGAGAGATATCAAGCCAATGGCAATAACCGTCCCTGAAATAAAGTAATATCTTTTTCTCTTTTGAACGAAAGGATAGGCAATATTAAGGAACCAGTTTTTGGTAGTTTCTGTCTGGAACTTTATAACCTTCTTCTTTTCGAGTTGATTAAATAATATAAGCCTGGTTATCAGAATGCCGGTGAAAAGAGAAGTCAGAATACCAATGATAAGTGTAGTTGCAAAACCGCGAATTGGTCCTGTTCCAAAAACAAACAGAACAATACCGGTTAGCAAGGTGGTAACGTTACCATCGATAATAGATGAATAGGCTCTGCGATACCCATCTTTTAAGGCAAGACTTAAGCCTTTGCCAAGGCGCATTTCTTCACGAATCCGTTCAAAAATAAGTACGTTGGTATCCACCGCCATACCTATGGTGAGAACAATACCTGCGATACCCGGAAGGGTAAGAGCTGCGCGAAGGGAGGCAAGGGCTCCCATTAGAAAGAACAAATTAGCTATCAACGCGATTACGGAAACAACGCCACCGCCAGCGTAGTAGAAAATCATGTAAAGAAGTACTACTAATAACGCCACTATGGAGGAGATCAAGCCGGCCTGGATATTTTCTTTACCTAATGACGGCCCAACAACGCTTTCGTCAACAATTTTAGCAGGAGCCGGAAGTGCTCCCGCCTTAAGAAGGTCGCTAAGATCTTTGGCCTCCTGCATTTGCTGTTCCAAATTTCCAACCCCCAGCGTTATTTGAGAGCGACCATTGCCAATTTCTTCATTAACGGTGGGCGCGCTGTATACTAAATCGTCCATTACGATAGCAACAGCATCTTTATTCACGGCGGCTGCTTTGGTAATTTCACGCCATAAAATCGCCCCTTCACTATCCATATTCATGGATACACTTACTTCTCCGTATTCATTAAAATCCTGGAATGCATCAATGATTGAACTGCCGTCTAATTTTGGCTTTTTCTTCAGGCTGGGATCTTTTATGGCATACATGGCGATGTAGCCGTTTTCCGGTTTGGAGCCCCATAACAAACGCAGGTCTTCAGGAAGCGAGGTTACAACCTCTGGTCGAAGGAGCAATCGATTTACTTTCGATGTGTCTGATTCTTTTACGAATCCGATGATTGGTTGGCCAAGGGGAACATTAGAAATGAACCAGCGGGAAAGAGGGTTTTTCTTAAGAAATTCTTCCATTTCTTGCGTGCCAGAGGTATCGCTGCTCGCGGCATCTTCTTCAGTGCTGAGATCTAAACCGGAATTAGCGGTGTCTTTGGCTGCGGTGTCACTGTACGAACTATCGGCCACTTCCTCATTTTCGCTCTCTTCGGCAACCGCATCTGTCATTGTTGTTCCAACAGAAGAGGTGTCTGCGGAAGCGCTGTCTGTTTCGAAAATCTCAGGGTTGGTGCTCTTGGCAAGCGCTTCATTGGCAGCCAGTAGATAGCTGCCTACATCGCTATTCTTATAGGTTTCCCAAAACTCCAGATTTGCTGTCGCTTTAAGGTTTTTTCGAACGCGATCTCTATCGTCCACTCCAGGGAGCTCCACTAATATCCTTCCGGTAAAACTTTGCTTTTGAACAACGGGTTGGGCAACACCGAACTTGTCTATCCTCCGTCGGATAATGTTTTCGGTATTGTTGATAGCAACCCGGGCTTCTTCTTTAAGAATGGCAATTACTTCGTCATCTCCGATGTTGGAAGGGAATTTTTCTGCATTGTCGGGACGGTGGAAAATTCTCCAAAGTTTACCAGCTTCTCCTTTTTCTTTCCAGCCGCGTTCAAAGAGAGAAACGAAATCGTCCTGAGACTCTTTTTGTAATTCTCGGGCATACGATATAGCATCCAAAAAGCGAGCATCGCTCTTGTAATCGCTGAGATTAATGATTAGGTCCGGCAGAGAAACCTCCAGCGTAACACTCATTCCGCCTCTGAGGTCCAGACCAAGATTTAACTCGTTCTTTTTTACATGCTCGTACGTATGACCTAGGAGCGGGTAAATTTCTGCATTGGCGCTGTCTTTGAGAAAACCTCTCTCTGCCGCTGACAAGGCTGAATCCAGCGAAACTCCTGTAAGGCCGGTTTCTACCAGCGAATCCCTCAATTCTTCTGCGTAACGCTTTGCTTCAGATTCAAACCGGGCAGCTACCCAGCTAAAAGATAGAATGTAGAGCGTTGACAGTGCCAGAAGGACTGTGAAAATCTGTAAGGCACTTTTATTCTGCATGTTATTCTGGAAAGTTTTGTTACTTCTTCGATTTAACGAGCCGCAAATATAGAAATACTGCTATGATTTACCAATAGGCTAATTTCGATTGTGTTTCTTTGCTAAATGCTGATTATCAGGCTCATGCAAAAAGCGCTATTTGCGAGGTACCTTGTGTAACTTTGTAAAATGGTTTTACGGCTTAATCTTATGATCAGCAAATTTCTTTTATTGGGTATTCTTGCATTCGCAATTTCCACTCATGCCCAGGATCGTTTCAGTTATCAGTTCGCCGTGGCTAAGTATAATGGCGGTGGTGACTGGTATTCTAATCCAACCAGTCTTCCTAATCTTGTAAAGTTCTGCTGTGAGTCTATGGGGATGAATTTAGATCCGGCGGTCCCATATGTGGAGGTAGGGAGTTCTGAGCTGTTTAATTATCCATTTATCCATCTAACCGGACACGGAAATGTGGTATTTAGCTCGGCGGATGCTGAAAATCTTAGAAGATACCTAATGGGTGGAGGGTTTCTTCATATCGACGACAATTATGGGTTAGACCAGTTTATCAGGCCCCAAATGAAAAAAGTTTTTCCTGAACTTGATTTTGTTGAGCTACCATTCAGCCATCCGATTTATCATCAGCAGTTTGAATTTCCGAGGGGCTTGCCTAAGATTCATGAGCATGATAACCAGGCCCCGCAAGGGTTTGGCCTGTTATATGAGGGCCGGTTGGTTTGTTTTTACACCTATGAATGCGATCTTGGAGACGGTTGGGAAGATCCGGAAGTACATAATGATTCAGAAGAGGTAAGAAAAAAGGCCCTCCAAATGGGGGCCAATATTGTTCGGTTTGCTCTTTTGGGGGAAAATGAGTTTTGAGTTAGTGCAGGGCCTTGCGGTTCTGCAGGTATAGCAAGATGAAAAGGGCGGCCCAAAGGACGAATCCTGCAGTAAGAAAGATGGTAATCATATTCAGTCTGAAAAAGAATACGAATTCAAGAGAGCCAATTATTTGAATAGTTGTGTAAAGCCATAGCCCGAGTTTCTTTTGCCGAAACATCAATACTACGGGGAGTATAAGAAGCAGATAATATGCCAATTCGAAGAAGGCCATATTGAGATAATTATCGACTAAATCGGGAATGAACTCTTCCAGCGCAATTCTGATTGGCGCCGGAAAATCTTCCAAATCGGTGCCGCTCTCCTCGAAGCTCTCGTATATCGCGGTCTCTAATCTTTCGACTTCATCTGCTTGACCAAGCTCGATGATTCCTGTAGCAAGGTGATACAAGATATTCAGAGAAGTGAATACCAGTTATGCTTATCCGTTTTCTTGTAGAGCGTAAA
>Ga0315906_10003286_pt1 | contig 21547 bp, 16 predicted proteins | sample LakEriMetagenome_4_FD_203526 | JGI IMG/M metagenome (GOLD analysis project Ga0315906, IMG submission 203526) | Freshwater fungal communities from buoy surface, Lake Erie, Ohio, United States - Buoy 2 MA122 | ecosystem: Environmental > Aquatic > Freshwater > Lake > Lake biofilm | place: USA...
ATGCCGATGCCAAAACCGAAGGAGGCATTCAACAGGTTACGCTAACCTCCGACCGAGGCCTTACCGCTTGTGCAGGCGATACCATTCGATTAACCGCATCGCAAGCATCCAATATCACTTGGAGCACAGGCGAAACTTCACAAACCATAAACGCACTTACATCAGGAAGCTATACCGTTACCTACTCTTTGGGAGCTGGCTGCAGCAATAACGCAAGCGCCAATCTAACCTTCAACAGCCTACCTCCCACCCCAGTGGTTTATAGCATCTCCGGAAATCAAGGTTGTTTGGGCGACACCATGACTTTATACACCAATGCCATGCCTGGCATGAGTTATTCATGGCGCAGATATGGGATCAACATGACCGGAGCTACAGCACCAACGGTATTGATTAATTCTCCAGCCCGTTATTATGTAACTTATACCGATGCAAACGGTTGTAGAGCTGAATCGGACACCTTCCATGTTTATGGCGGACCAACAACACCTGCCATATCGGTAACGGGCAGCACCGTTTTATGCAACAGCAGTACAGCAGTCATCAACACTCCTACCGTATCTGGACTAACCTATCAGTGGCGTACATATGGAAACGCCATTGTAGGAGCCACTACAAATAATTTCACAGCTAGAACAGCGGGCAGATATACGGTTACGGTTTCAAATGCACATGGATGCAGCAATACATCCAGTGCAGTGGATGTAACAGTAACTCCGCAGATGCCAGTTATTACAGCATCGGGAAGCTTAGCCGTTTGCCAAGGCGGTGGAGTAAAAATCAATTCATCAATCATCAATGATGTAACCTACCAATGGAAGAAATACGGTAGGAACATACCAGGAGCAACCGCAACCGCTTTGTTCACCAGTGGGGAAGGCTTCTTCAAGGTAACCGTAACTGATGCAAACGGCTGTAGCCGCACATCGGATTCCGTACAGGTATATTTTACCCCTGCAAAACCGGTCATAACAGCCACAGGACCCACTTCATTTTGCCCAGGTGATAGCGTAGTATTGCAAGCGACTGCAATCGCAAATGTGAATTATGTTTGGAAAAGGTGGACTACCAATGTTCCTTCCTCGAATCAAAATACATTAACAGCCAAAAATGCAGGAAGGTATCGTGTGCAAGTAACAGACATGAAAGGCTGTACCAGGACATCTGATCCAATAGATGTGGTAACAGCGTGCAGGTTAGAAGACAGCAACCAGCCATTAGAGGCAGAACTAAACATCTACCCAAATCCATCGAATGGCGCATTTGAAATCAGTTTCGAAGGAGCCACAAATGAAGACTTGAACATCGAAATATTCAACTCCATCGGTGCACCAGTGAAGTTCATGCGAGAGCAAACCTCCTGGGGTACGGTTAAGGTGGAAGGGTTGATTCCCGGAGTGTATTTTGCAAAGGTGCATAATGGTAGAGCAACCAAAGTCATGCGGATCATCCGAGAATAGGCACTCGGAATCCGACCATTTGCGACACTCGTCGCGAGATCAACAGCAGGGTGGCGAAAGCCGCCCTGTTTTTGTTTTGAGTGAATTGCTTTAAAAGGGTTGAATTGAAAAAAGACACCAAATTTGTCTTGGTTAATTTAAAGGCGGTATACAACGTAAAACTGACCTGATTTTACCCTTGATGATTTAAGCAATGAAGAATTCAAAGACAGTATAGTACCAAATAAACAACTATTGCACAATCAATTCCAAAATCATCGCAACTTTTTGGGATTTAAATCCAAAATTATCGCAAAAGTGTCATCAATTCAAATTCGGAATCATAAATCCAACAAACATTAAGTAATTTTTTAACTATAATAAATCTAACCACAACATTAGCAAACCATTTGAATTTGTATCGCAAATATGAATTTGTCGAATGATCTGCATATATTAGCAACAAACAATGTAATCATATGAAATCTATTCTCGCTATTCTTACTTTTTTCTTCAGTATCACATTTGCCCACGCACAAACGGCAACAAACTTCACCTGCAATGATTGCTCAGGCGTCAGTCATGATCTGTTTACCGATTTGGATGCGGGTAAAGTGATTGTATTGGTATGGGTGATGCCTTGCGGTTCATGTGCCGCGCCCACAACCATGGCCTACAACACCGTTCAGAATTACCAAACATCGAACCCAAATCGGGTTTTTCTATATGTGGCCGATGATTACGGCAATTCTACTTGCAACACGATCAATTCATGGTGCAACAGCATTGGTGTAACACAAAATGCATGGTCGGTTCGGTTCTCCAATTCTGCTATTAACATGTTAAATTACGGATCCACAGGCATGCCTAAAGTAGTCGTGTTGGGAGGCACAAGCCATACTGTATTCTACAATGCCAACAACACTTTCAACCAAACCAGCCTTCAAAACGCCATCAATGCCGCTTTGCTTTCAACTTCTGTAGCAGAGAACGAATTTGCTATCGGATTGAATGTGTTTCCCAACCCGGCTTCCACTAACTCCACCGCGAACATTGTACTTAAGAAAAAATCGGACATCAATATTTCACTTTTCGACCTTCAAGGCCAACTTGTGAAAACCGTTTTCACTGGAACACTTGAAGCCGGATCAAACGATTTACCTATCGCAACGGCTGAATTACCATCCGCCATGTATCTGGTGCGTGTGAGCGATGGGAAAAACGAAAACTATCGGAACCTCACTGTTAAACATTGAGCCCATGAGGTTGCTTTAAGTGTTTGAAAGAATCAAGACTACTGCAACCAATTGGCATTTGGAACAGGTGCTGCGCAAAAGGACACCGGTTTCGAATTGCCCGCAGCAAAAAGAATCTATTTGACGATAAACTTATGGTTGTAGGACTTCTTCTCTCCTACCATTTCCACAATGTAGGATCCCGACCTTAACTGATTGATGTCAACGGAATAACCGTATTTACCCTTGTAAAAGAATTTCTCATCTACCAATCCAACTTGTTGACCTTTCATGTCGAGAATGCGAATTTTAAAGACCTCAGCATTTTTGAAATTCATCTCGATATTCAATTTATCGTTGGCAGGATTAGGGAATATGATGACATGAGGATCGTTGCTAACGGAAGGCTCTTGTATATCGGTTTGCAATCCGAATACTACAATCGGTTGACCAAACACCAATGGGTTGTCTAATGAGTCGTACACTCCGAAGCGAATGAACGATGGCTGACTCATATCCAACATAGGGATGTTGTTGGTATCAATTAGCGTTTCGTTGTATACATAGGTTATAGGCAAGGATGGTGTTGCATTTAAAAGGATTTGGGTCAATTTTATTTTCGATCCCGCAGGAGCTCCAGTCAAATGGATACTTGGCTGAATGTTGTTGTTGTTCAGAAAACCACGATCTCCCATTTCGAGGTTATCGAGAGTATAATAGAATTCACCTTGGAAAAGCTTGTAGTTTCCGAAGTACATCTTACCAAGTGACAAAGATGCGAGCAATGAACTGTCGGAACTGTCGGCTGCGTAAATGTAAGTGTGGAATAGATAATCCTGGAACATCCACTCGTTACCATGCGAGTCGCTCACCCCATTGCCATAAAGAAACAATCCGTTTGCGGTGAGCTTATCCCAGGTGGAAAGATGTCGAGACAAATCGCCACCACCTCGATTGAAATAACCAACCTCGATGATATCGGAACCGTAGGCTTGATTGCCTAAAAGGAAAAGCGCAGTAGTATCGGAACGGTAGTCTTGGACGCTATCAGGATCAAGATTGTAGTTAGTACCGAACATGTGGTTGTATGAAACCAAACCGCCCTTGAGGTGTACTCTGTTGACCCAGTTGACCACATTGCCATAAATTTTACCTTCAAAAATCTGGCGGTTATTCTCCGTTTTGGGAATATAGGCGTTCATGTGCTGGAATCCGCTGAACTCCACACCAAGTATATTGTGCGTATGGAAAGTGGATGAGTAATCATCTAAAATATTTTTTTCGCCAAAAATGATGCTGTCGGTTTGATAGTGCAACGGAACAACTGAGAAATCGCGAACTCCAGCTTCCAATGTGGCGCCTTGACTTGCCAAGAGTTGTAATTCAAAATCAGAAATGGTGTTGTCGGTTCCGTGATCGAGAATGGCCGCCGCATCCCAAAGATCAAGGCCTACCTGTTGCCAACCATTTACCAGTGGCATTTTGACGATTACAGAATCAATGTAGTTGGTATAAATGCCAGCAGGCTCGGATGCTGGGGTAAACTCATAGGTGATGATGTCTTGACCTTGTTGTTGTCGATAGTGCCAAGCTAGACGAAAAACTATTTTAATTCTCGTCTTGGATGAATCTGTGGTACTGGGTCGTATCTGGAATTGAAAAATGGGTTTACTCACCATCGGTTTACTGAAAGCGATGTCTTTGACTAGTCCCGACAACGATCTTGGACTGTAGGAAAGGGTATCCATCTGTGTGGATGAAGAATTGATGGAAAGAAAGAGCGTATCTCCACCAAAAAAAGCAGCAGAATTACCTTGTTTAGCGATACAATCGAATCTGTTGATTTCAGCATTTCCATTACTAGGAATGTTGATGATGTCGAGTGTAGTTGGATTGACCGTTGCGCCTGCGAAAGGAATCAAGAGCGTATCCTGCTCGAACAAGCCATGATGTTCGGCCCACCAAAGTACATCCACACCAACACTGTCGGACTGAACATTATGATATTGCAAGGAACCAGGACGAGTAGCTCCATTGTGATTTGACCATCCATGAATGTGCATCTGGGTAACATAAGGTGTTTTGCCCGAAAAATAATTTTGAGCCTGAAGGGCCGATGAGGCAGCTATGAATAAAAAGCAGATAAAAAATTGAAAGTATGGTTGCATGTAGAGGAGAAAATTAATTTATATCGGAAAATTCAAATCTATGCAAAATAGAAAATCATTTTTACCTCCAAGACAAATCGTAAAATACTGTAATTCAACAATAAAAGCATTAAAAACTGGATATTCTCCGAATTGGATTAAAAGTCAAATGACTATTTGCGATGCAATCATGAAGGAATTAAAATACCCTTGTATTGAGAAAATAATATAGAAATAAAATACCAACCGACCAGTCCATTAAAATCCGTGAGCATGCTGGAACATTTTTATTGGTTAATTTAAAAGTCTAACGCGTATTATTTCCAGTAATCACAGATGGAATTTGATACCACTCCGCCTCCGAATTCATTTTATTCAAAACCATAGAAATATACTCACCGTGCTTTTGGATACACTTAATATCGTCCATAAGTCGGTCCGAATATTCATTTCTTTCTGCTGTTGTAGCAGCCATGTTCAATTCCATGAGAATCTCTTCTGCTATACCCGCAAATCCAACAATTAAATTGGCGGGCTCCAATAATTTCATGGAAACCGCCTTGGTCATATTGGTAAGCGCATTGAACTTATCCCTGCTTTGTGCGATCTCCAATTGCTTTTTTTGGTTCAACTCATCTTTCAGTCTTTCTAGTTCAGTTATATTTCTAGCTGTGGCATAAATCGTTTTCGTCGATTTGAATGGAATGGCATTCCAACTGAGTTTGATGTAATGTCCATCCTTGCAGCGATATCGATTATGAAAAAAAGTCAAAGACTCGTCATTGATAACCAATCTGGTCATGGCATCTTGTGTTTTGATCCTGTCTTCCTCATGTACCAAATCCATAAAGGATATGGCAAGCAACTCCGTTTCCGAAAAACCCAATTCATTGGAGAAGGAAGCGCTTACCCTTCTAAAATACCCATCCATGGTTGCCTCGCAAAGCAAATCCGGACTAAGAAGGAAGAAGTTGTCCATTTCAATCACCTTTTTCACCAAATTGTTTCGCTCGCGGTTATGGCCGACATGCTCCATTACACTATTGGACAGCGTCATCAGCAGGTCCCGCTGCAGTGCCGAAAGCTCTTTAGGTTCATGGCTGATGACACAGAGAGCTCCTAACCTATCTCCATTGCTTGCAATCAATGGAACACCCGCATAAAATCGAATAAACGGTTTGAATTCGACCAAAGGATTTGTTTTGAAGCGCCGGTCGCATTTCGCGTCTTGGACTTCAAAAATCTTATCTTGAAGAATGGTATAATTACAAAAAGCGAGTGAACGCTCGGTTCCGCGTATATCCAATCCATGACTGGCCTTGAACAATTGCCGCTGTTCATCCAAAACCGAGATGGCAGCCATTGGCACATCGCAAGTTTTCGCAGCCAATGACACAATATTGTCCAATACAGGATCCGAAAATTCATCGGTGAGTTCCGGATATTCCTTTAATGTATTCAGGCGCCTTGCCTCGAAATCATTTTTCTCTGTATTTATCCATGTTTTCATGTTGATGTGGTTTTAGGGTTAAACAATCTTGTTGTACCATGCCAATAATTCGTATGACATTGGTCATATAGTTGTATGGTATTTTTGAGATTTTTTACTCCATTCAACAATTGGGGTTGTGTTGTTTACATTTAAAGAGACGCTGCAGATGAATCAGGATTAAACACATCTTGAAAATGGAAAAACATCGAAGCAAAGGTGTTGCAACAATTCTGCGAAAAAAATATCTTAGGCATATACCAAATTGAATCCTGAGACAATTGCAACTTCATTTATTTTTCAATTCTGGCAAACCAATCTTGATGACCCAAGCAGATTCTGTTGGCTATCATATCTAATCATAAACCAAGCAGGAAAACCAAACCAATTAAGTTGGAGGAAAATTCCAGAAATTGATTGATGATTAAAATGCCAATGACGGCTAAACCGCCGAAAAATGAAACTAAGATGTAATTACCCAATAAACACAAACTTCGAAAACCTTTGGCATGATAGAGTTCTGTAAAGGCCTTTCAAAAATCCCGTTTCAATTTCCATTTTCATCAACGCAAACCTGATAGGCATGCCTATTAATTGCAAATCATGAAATATGATTGACTTGCTTCCAGGAAACATAGTTGATATTTGGAATATCGGTTTGCGAATCATCTCCTTGGTAAATCAGCAAACCGTTTCGACCTGGTTGGTATTTGTGCCAATATTTTAGACCGCTTAGGTGGGTTCTATCTTTTTTTGCAGAAGCTTTCATTTCAACTGCTTTGGGTCCGTTTTCGCCTTCAATGATCAAGTCGATTTCATTCCCTAGATGGTCTCGAAAATAATACAATCCGTTATTGATCCCTTGGTTCGATCTGTTTTTAAGGATTTCAGCAACACACCAGTTTTCAAATATTGATCCATAGAGTGGATGCCTTTTCAATCCTTCCTTGGACTTCAGTTGCAGCAGTGTGCATAGCAATCCGGTGTCGTGAAAATAGATCTTAGGGCTTTTGATGATTCGTTTATTCATATTCTGATGCCATGGTTGAAGCAGGAATATGATATAGCTTGCCTCTAGGATTCCAATCCATGATTGAATCGTTTTGTTATCAACGCCGACTTGCTTGGCGAATTCATCACGATTCAATATTTGTCCGGCGTGACTTGCGCAAAGCTGAATCAATTTATTGAAAGCCGGAAGATTGGAAATATTCTTGAGTTGACGAACATCGCGTTGCACATAAGTCTGAATGTAGCTCTGCATCCAACGGTTGGGCTGTAGTTTCTTAGCCCGAACTTCGGGATATCCGCCATTCAGAATATTTACCAGCACATCCGACACCGGAATATTAGCAGATTTTAATTCGGAATAGCTCAACGGAAGCAAGGTTAGATATCCGGCTCGGCCTGCTAGTGATTGTGATGTCTGTTGGTACAGGAGGAGATTGTTGGGACCTGTGAGTACAAACTGTACGCGGGATGTGCGTTTGTCCAACAGGACTTGAATGTACCTGAAAATAACAGGCACGCGTTGTACTTCATCCAAAACGGCACCATGAGGGAATTTCTGCAAGAAGCCTTTGGGATCGGACAGGAAATCGGCTTCTGTTGAGGGGTCTTCGAAATTCACATAGGGCTTGCCTTTGAGGAGTAATTTGCTGAGTGTGGTCTTGCCGCTTTGGCGTGGACCGGTTACACAAAGGGCACGGAACTGCTTCAAGGCGGTCCTGGCTTCTTTCAATATGTCGCGACCAATCATGACCTATAAATTTACACAAATATACATATTTGGAATTGGATTCCATATTTGTATAAATATACATATTTGGAATTAGATTCCATATTTGTATAAATATACATATTTGGAATTGGCGAAAAAGACTACGGATACCTAGTTACCGGTATTGCCAGAAGCCCAGGTGATCCTGTGAAATAGTTTTGTGATGAGGTACTAGTGATGATTAAAGCGCAAGGAGGCCCGATAGATCATGGGGTTGGTAAAAAGCTTGAATTTATCAACGGATTTCCACGAATATGGCTTGTCTGGGACTGATTCAGGCTAATTATTTCAGAATTTCAGGCTAATCGAAATCATTACTGATATCGCGATTATGACAGTTAAAATATTGGAAACCAAAATATAAAGCATAAAAAAGGGAGCGATTTGAATAATGCGGAGAATAAGTCTCTTTATCTCCGCATATTTAGCGGATATAAATTTGGATTAGCGCAGATTAGCGCTTATATTTGCCGCATTAATTGCGGAGAATGTACATCTACGAACAACGCGATTGGCCGAACTTTACCTGGAACAAGGAAGAAATCCTTAGTCTATTATCAACAATCAGTCACCGGCAGGGACGGCTGATCGGTCGGATGGAAAGCCTTGGATTCGATTTGCAATCGGAGGCGAATTTGGAATCCATGACCTTGGAGGTGTTGAAGTCGAACGAAATCGAAGGAGAACTTTTAGACAGGGATGAAGTGCGCTCGTCCATTGCAAGAAAATTGGGCTTAGACTTGGCCGGATTAGTTCATTCCGATCGGCATATTGATGGCGTAGTCGAAGTGATGCTTGATGCTACACAACATTTCCGGGAAGCACTTACCTCCGAAAGGTTATTTGCATGGCATGCCGCACTGTTTCCGGCTGGAAGAACAGGAATGCAAAAGATTGTTGTCGGAAACTGGAGAACCAATCCACCTGACGACCCGATGCAAGTGGTATCCGGACCGATTGGCAAAGAGCGTGTTCATTTCAAGGCTCCGGATTCAACCGTTTTAGAAAATGAAATGTATCTTTTTATCAATTGGGTAAATAGCGATATTGAAAAGAACGCACTCGTCAAAGCAGCCATCGCTCATCTTTGGTTTGTGACCATTCACCCATTTGATGATGGCAATGGACGATTGGCAAGAACCATCACCGATATGCTTCTGGCTCGTGCAGACGGAATCCCACAAAGATTTTACAGTATGTCTGCTCAAATAAGGGTAGAGCGAAAAGCCTACTACGATATTCTTGAAAAAACACAGCGTGGAACGACCGATATCACAGCGTGGCTGCGCTGGTTTTTGGAATGCTTGGATCGCGCCTTGGCATCCTCTGAAAATGGCCTTTCGAAAATACTTTACAAGGCAAAATACTGGGATAAATTAAAAGACCACAGACTCAATGAGCGTCAACACAAAATGATCAACAAACTACTCGATGATTTTGAGGGCAAACTCACCTCATCGAAATGGGCTAAAATCTGCAAGTGTTCACAGGATACGGCCGGTCGTGATATACAGGATTTGATCACAAAAGGAGTATTGGAAAAAGAAGCTGCAGGAGGTAGAAGTACGAGTTATCTTCTGGCTGAAATTGGTTGAAGGAATTATTATTCGACCATGTCTTAAAGTGATTCAAGCTAATTCAGGCTAATAAAAAAACAAAAGCCTTGTAAATCATGACTTACAAGGCTTTTAGCCGTCCGGACGGGATTGACTTCGTCGGACCCTTGTTCACCCGAAGCAGTGGATCAAAACGATTCATGCTTCGCATGTCGGTAAAAATTGCTTGCAAATAAAAAAGCGAGCTTTTTTATTGCTCGCTTCTTTTACCGTTCACTAATCGTTTTGATCAGTTTGCGGTCCGGACGGGACTCGAACCCGCGACCCCATGCGTGACAGGCATGTATTCTAACCAGCTGAACTACCGAACCAAATAATAATATGAATATGAAGAACTAAATAATTCGGCATGTATTCTAATCCGCCTAAGGCGGAAACTACCGAACCAAATATTGTTAATCTAGAGAACTACAGCTATTTCAATGCTCCAACCAAAATTGGAGGCACAAAATTAGTGATTTTTATCTTTGATTACCAACATTTACCTTTTTCAAATATTTAGGGCGTTTAGATGTGCGATTCATAACCAAATTTAAAATCTTATGTATCTGTATTGCAAATAGATAATAGCTTTATGGGCACTGAAACTACTGTGTTCGAAACACGCGTTTTTAGCATTTTTTAGACCATATTATGGGTCTTGAGTCTTCGATTTTTAACTCCTAAAGCTAATTCAAAAAACCAGTAATCGCATTTCGGTCACCTCATTACGGCTCCCTACTTTTACACCCAATGTATCAAGAATCACCAAGCAACATCTACCATCAGCATTGCATGGAATTGCTGACCAGGCGAAGTAATGAGCTTCGCGAGGCAATCGATGCAATTCAGCAGGGTGCCAATGCGGATACCAAAAGCACTGCCGGCGACAAACACGAGACAGCCAGGGCCATGGCGCAGTTGGATGTGGAGATGCTGTCAAAACAATTGGGAGAAATCAATAAGTCGATTGAGGTGCTGAAACGCATTCCCATAAAGAATAAATTAAGCATCGTTCAACCAGGATCAGTTGTTGAAACCACTATTGGTACTTTTTATCTTTCGGTGGGACTGGGTAATATCCAAGTAGACGGAAAAGCCATCATGGCGATTTCTACAGAATCCCCAATGGCAAAAGCCATCATGGGTAAAAAGGAAGGAGATAAGATTGAGTGGCGTGCACAGCTGATAACGGTGTTTTCAATTCAATGAGAACACGGATTAAGCGTATTAAAAACTGCAATAAAACCCCGCGCGTATCGTCGCATTATTAAGAAAACACGGATTAAGCGGATTAGGCGGATTCACACTGATTTAATCGGTTTTAAAGCATACACAAAGTCCAACATGTCACTTTTCACATTTCACCCTTCGACAAGCTCAGGGCAGCGCTTGTCACTTGTCTCTTGCAACATGTAACTTATAATTTATAACGCTTCAAAAACATCAACCTATACTTTAAATTAAAAACTATCGATTCAGCAATAATCCCAATCGAATCTTTGCAATCGCCGATAACACATCCACCGTGCGCATTTCGCCTTTCATGAATAAGGCGCTAGTTATCGGTTGGGCATGTTGGGATGGTAATTGAATCTGACTATTGTATTCATCCAATGCCTTGCGCAATGCCTTCAAGTAAGCGCTTGCCTTTTCATCATCGCGCAAAGTTCGCTGCATGGGACCATCGTTTATGGGTTCGTTGCCATTCATGACAGAAACAGAAAGCGCATCCTGATTAGTGTCTAATTGAATCACCATTTTTTTCAACTCCCTGCAAAGGGAATCCACTTTAACTTCATACGTGTTCATAGGTTGTTGCATTCCATTTGTCTCACAAAATCGCATCAGTATATCCAACATGCGTTCGTCTTCTAAATATTCCGCGGTTTTCTGCAACTGGTATCTGTGTGTCGCCTCAGGCGAACGCATCAAGGTCAGTAGCAATCCAAGGCCAGTAATAAGAACAAATGTGGTCAGGATTGAGTTGATTTTTGTTTCGGGATTGCGGATGCCGGTGAAAAAATGAATCGGAATGTAAATCAATCCCAGTGTAACAATACCAGATATTCCCAAGAAATTGGCATAAGGCCAATACATGATCTTGAACAGCGTTCCTAGAGCGAAAAGCATCCCGCATAGGGACCCAACTGCTGTCAACATTATGTCGCGTTTGGGACCTTGGTCGCGCGTTTTGAGCACTACAATAAGCGGCAAAAACAGAAAACTGAAAACGATAATACCAACTACAATCAAGAAGGCAGCCCCAGGCGAATGAGTGAATTTGAGAATGAGCCCTGCAATGAGTGAAATGGTGGCGAACAAGCCGCTATAAAGCATTGTCTTTTTCATAGTGTAGTAGTTTTTGAATTGTTTGAGCAATTGTGTTTCCGTTTCTATATCGGACAAGGTGGATCCGTAAAATTTATTAATGATGCCTACATAAACCTCATTGAAATCATCCCCCTCTCCTACCCGTTCTTCCAACAAACAACACACATGATCCACGATGTCGTCTATCAATGCATCGGTGGTTACTCCACGCGACCGGATATCGGAACGGATGAATTCTATATGTGCATCATCCAATTTGAACATCAATGTACTGGTTTTATGTCGAGCAGAAGTCGCATGGTGTCTAGAAAAGCAGCAAACTCATTCACCTTCTCCTCCGATTTGGTCGTGCCCTTTTTGTTCAAACGATAATACTTTCTAACACGCTTGCCGATGTGCTCGGTTTCTGTATCCAACAACCCTTCCGCCTCCAAAGCGTGCAAGGTCGGGTACAGCGCACCTTCGGTCAATTGAATTTTACCGCTTGTCAGTTCTTTGACGCGTTGAGTTAGCTCATAACCATACATCTTACCATGGTCGCGCAGCATTTTAAGCACAATCGTTTTGAGTGTGCCCTTCATAAGTTCTGATGAATAAATCATATCCATTTGAAATACATAACGCAATTATACATAATTTTCTTATGTATTTACAAAATATTTTTTATATTGATTTACAGTATTTTATAAAGTCAAATGTGATGCCAAAATATGGTCCTAGTATCCATAATTTTGATTCATGCAAAAATGAGTTGATACAAAATCGTCTTAGTAAACGATTCTATTATAGATATCATTTGCTTGATTGATTGAACAACAACGAAGGTCAATCGAAATAATTTACAATAAACCATTTGAAAGAAATGAAAATAACACGCCTTATTATTTTTCTGCTCGCATTTAGTACAACCTTGCTAGGACAGAGTGTCGATGATATGAACAAGAAGGAGCTTAAAGAAAATTTGGTTGAATGCTATTCAAAAAACGACTCCCTACTCAATGTTAGCAGAAATCTGTCCAAGGCGAATACTGATCTACAAGATCTAAATATAAGTTTACAGTCAGATCTTACAACAACTAAGAACATATTGATTGATTCAGAAAAATCAATTTCCAGTCTTAGAAGGGATTTGGTGTTTAAAAGTGATTCCATTCAATTCCTATCCTTGAGAATCAACGACCAAGATCGTAAGATCCTTAAATTGACAGACTCATTGGGTTTCGTCTGGAAGAGAGTTCTTGAATCGGAGGAGCAGATTGAAGTAAAGCAACCGGTCGAGGAAGTAGAAGAAGTATCGGATTCAGCACCTGCCTATAAAAATCCTGGAGCCAATAGCAATGATTTCCTGAACAGATATTTCGCCACCATGGAACCTATTGGAAATAGGATGTTTGTTTTTAGCTTGGAAAAAATAATAGTAGGAGAAATTTCATATGGAAGCAATAATTATTACGATTCTTATAGCAACAGATACGAGTTCGCTATTCCAGAAATAATCGACGCAAAGGAATTTACCTATCATAAGGTGAATATGGGCATAACATTAAAAAGTGTTACCAAAATCAAAGATGCGCTCATCAAAATGAACCTATCCGAAATCTCTAAACTGATGCCCAGGATTGAATTGTTAAAAAATAAGCTTTTGACCCTTAATTACGAAGATGGAACCCAGGAAGATTTTCTTTTCAATGCTATAGATGGAACAAAAAACAATCAACGGAAAAGCATACAAATCAACTTAGCTAGCGAAGAGGTTCGATCCGACAATACAAAAAACAATGAGAGAGATATTATTTGGAAAATAATGGCGATTGGTAATGAATGTTATCTTGCACTTGGTGCTAGACAACTTGAAAGGATTAAAGTAGCTTTCTCTAAAATTGAAGATGGGATTAAATTTTCTGGATCAGGATATGGAGAAATATATATTGGTGAAAATAGACACTCTTATACCTCTGACAAATACAAGAACTACATACCAAGTAGATCAGGATTTTATATTTTCAGAAATAAAGATGCATTCATGGATAATAGCTATGGCATGGACCCAAATCAAATGATTTTACTGTTTAAATTGATACCAATGTAACATAGAAACAGCCTGCAACCACACCACTAAGTAATTATAATTTTGAAACCAAACTCCATCTGCTGTAAATTCAAATCACCAAAATAGAAGTCTCAAAAACAACATTTAAATAAGCCACGATGAATTTAAAAACCATCTCACTCCTGATTTTAGCTTCCTTGCATATTCTAGGATGTAGCAATAGTGAAAAGAAATCTACTGACACAACTGACTTCCTCGCCTCCAACATTGATTCTACCATTAATCCGGCAGAAGATTTCTTCCTATACGCCAACAATGGCTGGTTCAAGAAAAACCCCATTCCTGCCAGCGAGGGCAGCAACGGATTGTGGCAACTCATCCGCGATACCATCAATGCACAAGTGAAAGAGATTTGTGAGAACGCTTCCGCGGATGTCAAAGCCGCAAAGGGCAGCAACAAGCAGAAAATCGGCGACATGTTTTTCTCAGGCATGGACAGCGTAACCATCAACCAACAAGGTGTCGGTGCCATCAGGGCGGAGCTCGCCCAACTGGCATCCATTAAAGACCCGATATCGGTAGCAAAGGCCTGCGCCATAGTGCACATCACCAGCGGATCACCCATGTTTGGGATGTATGTGGGACAAGATGATAAAATCAGCAGCAAGCATGCGGTGTTCGTCTACCAAGGCGGACTCAGCCTGCCCGACCGCAGCTATTACTTCGACACCGATGAACGCGCTTCCAATATTCGCAAGGAGTTCGTATCGCACTTGAAACGGATGTTCATGAACATCGGACAGGATTCCATCATTGCAGGCAAAACCGCTATTGATGTGATGGCTTTGGAAATGGCTCTAGCCAAGGCATCTCGCAAGAAAGAGGATACGCGCGACCCACATAAGAATTACAACAAAATGTCGATGGCGCAGCTGGTGCAGTCTACACCAAATTTCGAATGGAAAACATTTATGGGCGAACTGGGTTTGAATTCCGTTGATACCGTCATTGTAGGACAACCCGAGTTCCTTACTGCGTTGAATGGATTGGTGAAGCAGACTCCTTTATCCACTTGGTCAAGTTATCTGCAATATCATTTCGTGAAGGGACTTGCCCCCTACCTCGATGACAGAACTTATGCAGAGCATTTCGGGTTTTATAACACTACCATGCGTGGTATCGCCGAGATGAAACCTCGCTGGAAGCGCGTAGTGGATCAAACCAACTCGAGCCTGGGCGAACTCATCGGACAAGTTTATGTCGACGAATACCTGCCGAAAGGAACCAAGGAGAAATTGCAGCAAATCGGTAACGACATCAAAGCCGTATATGCCGAGCGCATCAAGAATCTCGATTGGATGAGTCCTGCCACCAAGGAGAAAGCGCTCGTGAAGCTGAATGGCATGGTGATGAAGGTGGGTTACCCCGATAAGTGGAAAGACCTCTCATCCCTGAATGTGAATCGCAGCTCCTATGTACGCAATGTGATTGCCGCCAACAAGTGGGAGATGGCCTACAACACCAACAAGTTCGGAAAACCTGTCGATCGCAACGAATGGTTCATGTATCCGCAGACCTACAATGCGTACTATAATCCTTCCAACAACGAGATCGTGGTTCCTGGTTCCAACATCATCGTTCCTGGCTATGAGCGTGTGATGGCTGATGACGCGATCCTCTACTCCATCATCGGTGGCTCCACTTTCGGCCACGAAATCACTCACGGATTCGACGACCAAGGTGCCAAATATGATGTGAATGGCAACTTGGAAAATTGGTGGACCTCCGAGGACAGCGTGCGCTTCTTTGCAAAAACCCGCATGGTGGTGGATCAGTTCAACCAATATGTGGTGGTCGACAGTCTGCGCATCAATGGCGAAATGACCTTGGGAGAGAACATCGCCGACATCGGTGGTATCATGATGGGATATGAGGCGTTCAAAAAAACCAAGCAATACCAAGAGAAGCAATCCATCGCCGGACTAACACCCGACCAGCGATTCTTCCTGGGCTATGCGTTGGCTTGGATGATCAATACCCGTCCGGAATCATTGGCCGACCAAGTACGAAGCGATGTTCACTCCCCTGCCAAGTTCCGAGTCATCGGACCCCTGGCCAACATGCGCGAGTTTCATCAAACCTTCGGTGTGAAACTGGGAGATGCGATGCATCGTCCTGACAGTTTGATTGTGAATATCTGGTGAGCGAAGTATTAATAGAATTTGTCGTTCTGCATCCAAAAAAAACTGATACCCGTTCATTTGTTATCGAGCAACCTTTGGTTGATGGTTTTGGCGACGGCTTCTGCAACCGAGTGTACATGAAGCTTCTCATAGATGCGCTTGATGTGTGAGTTGATGGTGTTGTAACTTAGGTTCATCTTATCGGCAATCTGTTTGTAGGACAAGCCTGAAATCAAATGCCCCAACACCTCCTTCTCGCGCTCACTCAATCCATAGTCGGGTGTTTTAGCAGCCGTCTCTTGCTCGCGGAAATATTGGATGACCAAAGCAGCGATTTGCGGTGTTAGCGATGCACCTCCTTCGTTTGCATCCTTGATGGCATCGATAATCTTACTAATAGGTGCGCTTTTCAAGATATATCCAGATGCTCCTGCTTTTATGGCGTCAAAAATCTTGGCTTGGTCATCAAAAACCGTTTGGATGACGATTTGAATTTCAGGATAAGACCCTTTGATTAGCGTGGTTGCCTCGATACCCGATACCCCGGGCATTCCTATGTCCATCAATACTACATGTGGTCTACTGTTTCGTATGTCGCGAAGGGCATTGTTGGCATCATCATAAGATCCCACGAGCTCCAATCCTTCAGAAGAGGAAATCAATAGGCCTAGACTATCGCGTCTGTCAGCATTATCATCAAAAATGGCTACTCTAATCATGGTTAGGAGGTTGGGGTTTCAAGAGTTAGTTGCTGTACTGGAATTACAAAAGATATGATAGTACCTTTTCCAGGCATAGAATCTACTTTTAATGTTCCTCCCAATTCGGTGGCCCGCTTACGCATGCTGATTATACCATTGCCTGGCTTCGTGTTGGATGGATCAAATCCGATACCATCGTCGGATATGATGATATGTATGGAACCATCGGAGGATTTAACCGAACAAAGAACATGATTACCCATTCCATGTTTGATGGCATTATGAACACCCTCCTTGAAAATTAGAAGGATATTCCTACGAGCACGCATGGATAAATGCAAGTCGTCGATCAGCTTTTCATTTTCCAGTTTAAACTCAACATCTTCGCCTACGAGCCTCTCAGTAGCATATTGCCGCATCTTATCTGTAAGGTGCCCAAGTGAATCATTCTTGGAATGTATCGCCCAAACGATATCATTCATAGACTCCATCATGCGTTGCGCAGAGTCGGCAATCTTCCGAAGCATATTTTATCTGTTCGCCTCATCTCCCCGAAGGCCCAACTCCGCATAAACAGATATGCTTGACAAGGTTGATCCTACATCATCATGCAAATCGTCGGCGATTCTACCCCGCATACCCTCCATTTCCTGAAGGTATTGCCTGTTGCGATCCAGCTCGCCAATAACCGCATTTTGAGCCTTTATCTTCTCCAATTGCTCGCTCTTGGCCTTATATCCCAATCCAGTGTTAAATAACAGAATTTCGAAAGTTATTCCTGCCAGAGTAAATAAGGAATTGTCGACTCCAATGCGTAAATCCATTAGGGGCAGCAGCATTGCAATAAAATTTCCTACAAGTGCGAAAAAACTACCTAATAGTACAAAGTTGACCAATCGATCCTTTTGTAAATAAAAATATCTTATAAGGTAAAGGGAGAAGAATAAGAAAATAATGGTAAATACTCGCATCAGCCAAATGGACCAAGCCGACTTGTAAAAGAAAACAAAGGCAATTGAAATGATTGTGACAAAAAGAATGATCCATTCCGTCCGCTTCATTATTGTATTTATGTGAGGGAAACGGGTGGCTGTGCCTATGAAGTATCTTGAAAATCGAAGATAAAAGAAGAAAGGTAAGGCCAAGAAGGCATCGTTCATATAGGGTGCCACCATCGGTACCATGTCCATCAACAAACCTGTATTATACCAATAATCCAATCGACAGAAAAAATACACCAGCAAACAAGAGAGAAAGTAAAAATAATTTAGGTAATCCGGGGATTTGCTGATGCGATATTGAAGCAGTATGTAAACTGCTTGAAAGAGCACAATAGCTAAAAATGCCGTAAGAATGATTATGGTATATCTGGTTGAAATGAATTTCTCCAAGCCGTCGTCGTATGTACTGGAGGTTGGAACAAAGTCGACACGAGGCACAACCCGAATGAGAACTGATTTATTCCTCACATAAACCTTACTCAATCCGGAAGGAATGGCCAGATCTACATAATAATATCCATGCTCTTGCCTTGAATTTAATCCATATATGATGCCGGATTCATGCACCAAAACGACATTACTATCTGTTAGATGCTGATTCATTCTCACCGTAACCATTGTTTCACGAGGAAGTTGGTTATTCAGGTCGGTGGCATACCAAAATGGTTTGCGGTCTACATAAAAAGCAAAATCGTCTATCCCATTCAAATCCGCAGGGTGATAGAAATCCCTTTCACTAGGGAGATCATATCCGAATGCAATGGCAACTTCCCCTACCCTGACGATTCCGGTTGCGGAGTCAACCCGCAACAAAACATTTGCATTCCATTCACTCGCCAAGGCGGAAATAGAAACAAAAAAGAATACAATTGAAAACACCAGTCTATTGGGAGAGATGGAGTACCACAGAAAAAAAACTGATTTCATCCGGCAAAAATCGAAAACCTACCTCAAGGAAGCAATGCCTAAATATAGTCATAAAAAAAGGACCGTTATTTAACAGTCCTTTCGCATATTATATTCTTTCAAAGGTTTACTGCACCGATATCTTATTGGTAACACCCTGTTGTTGATCATGCACCTGCACATAATAAACACCCTTATCAAGGTTTGCAATGTCTAACTTCTCTGTTGTACTACCCGATGCAGCGTTAAATCGATAATCCATGACCATTTTTCCAAGTGAATCGTAAATGCGGACCTGGTATCTGCTGTTTTGATCGCCTTCAACCCTCACTACCAATTGACCCTGATTGTTGTTATATACCTGAACCATTCCATTCACCGGCGAACTGCATCTGACCGAAATGGTTTTCAGTTTTTCAGTGGTGCCATCGTAATCAGTTTGAGACAACCGATAATAGTTAATACCATTGGAGGCATTGGCATCGATGAAGCTATAGTCGCTCAACTGATTTGATGTTCCTGATCCTTTGATGCGCTCAACGGTTTCAAATACGGTTCCGTTGATACTTCTTTCCAATGTGAAATAATCATTGTTGCGCTCGGTTGCAGTAGCCCATCCCAACTTCACATCACCTTGCTGCGAACATTCCGCATCGAAGGCGAGCAATTGTACAGGAAGCGGATTCAACACCAACACACCAACAGAAGAGAGCGAAAATGGTCCAAACTGCGTAGTGGTATTGGATTGAATGGATCCTGAAGAAGAGCCGGAAGCACCTCCTGTATAATTCCTTTCAGCTGAACTGGTGGTCCAATTACCTGGACACAACACATAACAGTTGGAATTTTCCCACCCCGAACCAGACCAACGACCAACGCTCAATGAGTCAAATTTGTAGATACCACTCCAAGCGGCATCTTCCCAATATAAACGAACCTTGGTAGAGGCGCCATCAACAACCGTTTTGTTCAACGACCAATATTCTTTTTTACTAACATGATCCAAAATGGTGATGGGAGCCGCCGCCATAGCTGTCGTGTTGGAGAATGGCGAAGCCACATAGCTGGCCTCAAATTCGGTGGAGATGCTGGGAGCAGCCACAGCTATACGCGACCACCTGCCAGCATCACCTGTTGGGAAAGTAAATGCGGTTTGCCCTTGTCTTCGAATGAATCCGTCCACATAACTGGCAGCAGATCCTCCATCAGGCGTTACTGTAGCAGTTGCAGGTATTCGCACCCAGGGTGCCGTTGCGGCAGCTTGAGATGTGTTTAAAACACCACTGGTCAATTGTAAATTAGTAGTTACATCAGTGTTGGATGTTAGATTAACGATTTGCGTTGAGCCGGACTTGTTGATGATTAAATTGGCAACTGAAGCAGGATATGTGCCGCTTGTAGTGGTTGTAGTAAAGTTTCCGGTAGATTGAGGAGACAACCCCTCATAATACTCAAAGGTTGCACCTGAATTGAATGAGCGTGTACCAGAAACCTGAACATTGCCTGATGCACCACTGGCTGTAATTCCTGCAGCACTGCCAATTCCCAGATGGGCTCCGGTTTGAAGACTGAAATTGCCTGAACCTGTAACCGGATAGCTGCTGCACATAAGTTTGCCACCAGTTTCGACAGTTAATGCCGTAGATGCTCCAACATCACCGATCTTGGTTCCAATCATCGTTACGGTTTTACCGGATTTGATGTTGGTATTACCCAATGTAACGGTTCCGCCAGTTTGGTTCCAAGTGGAAGATGGGGTTGTAGGAATTAAATCCAACTTCGAAGTCAACTTAGTATCCATTTTAATAACCCCGCCGGAAATATGCACATTCCCACCAACAGCCATAGCCATTCCAGTGGAGGAATTGGATCCACAACTAAAATCATTCCATTGTCCGCCCGACATGATAAAGTCGCCATCCACATTAACAACAACCCCACTGGCGGCCTGATTGCATGTACAGCCGCTGGCGTTACATGAAAACCCGGACACTCCCTTGACAACACCTCCGCTAATAATGAGATTGCCATCGATATCCATCGGATTATCCATATTGATGTAGAAATAGTTTGTAGATGCTCCCCATCGTCTGATGTCGAGGTTACCACGAATAGTAGCCAACGAGTTGGCGTTAATAATCAAATTGGGTGCATTTGCAATATCGAGGATTACTGTTCCCCATGCCGTACCGCCTGGAAAGGTTCCACCACCAACACCTTGAAACCACTGAATAGAGTAGGGCTCGAAATATTGGGTGGCACTGTTGCCAGGAAGATACCCGACATTATTATGTTTCCATGTACCATCGCGTTTGATGTAAAAACTACCTACAAAGGTTCCACCAATCGTAGCATTTGTTTGCGAGTATGTTTGCTCATAAGTGGCAAATGATTGGATGTAGAGACGGTTAAGGGTGATCAATTGGCTGGCGGTAACATAACTTCCAGGCTCCAAGTAGAGATTGGAGATGGTGTCGGAGATAGATGTGGTCATGCTATGACCATTCTGCACATAAAAACTGTTGGTGGCCGTTGCCAATGCCGCTACACTTCCGAGGGCGGTGCCAGAACCGTTGCGAGCTGTATTCCAGCTGCTGGGATTCATCATATCCAATGATCCTTGGGAATAGTATGCAGTACCGCAATTAATGACCCGTGCGCCTAAAGGCGATGAGGGTGAAGGTATG
>Ga0315906_10003291_pt1 | contig 21535 bp, 19 predicted proteins | sample LakEriMetagenome_4_FD_203526 | JGI IMG/M metagenome (GOLD analysis project Ga0315906, IMG submission 203526) | Freshwater fungal communities from buoy surface, Lake Erie, Ohio, United States - Buoy 2 MA122 | ecosystem: Environmental > Aquatic > Freshwater > Lake > Lake biofilm | place: USA...
GCGTCATCGGAGAGTGGATCCGCTTCTACAACACCCGTCGGCCCCACCAGGCCCTCGGCATGAAAACCCCCGCTATGGCGTATGCTTTAGCGGCCTGACCTGAGCAGAAACCGGTGGGTCATTACAGTCACGCATCGGAAACTGTATTCAGAACGCTTGGCGTTATCGGTCGAGATGATGAGGCGCGACGTCAAGGCCATTGAGATTAAAACGCGCAAGGTGAGAGCGACTGACCATGAGCTCGCTTAGACGCCGGCAAGCGAATCGCGCGAATGCCCAGCTTTCAACGGGTCCTGCGACGCGCCTTGGGCGACTTCGGTCGTCTCGTAATTCGATAACCCATGGCCTCAGTCGACCGATCGATCCTGTCGCGGTCGGGCCGCTCGTGAATCAAGTTCGCGACGTACTCGTGTCAGAAGGGTTCGCCCCGCGACAGGCTCAAGAGATCGCCCTCAAGATAATTGCCGCTACACGTTGCTGATGCGCAACCAAATCCCGGATTATCAGTCCGGTCTTTCGTTTTGGCTTGAACTTTATGGGCGCCCTATCTTCCGATGGTGTTCTGTGCGTTAGTTTAAATTCGGTTTGAATTCGTTAAGGTGTCTTGTGGGATTTGGGGCTTTAGGTGGCGCTAGGGTGACCTGCCGCGGTACCCTTGAAACCATGTTGTGGTTACTCGCCTACACCAAGCCCCGTCAGGAGTCGCTGGCCGAGGAAAACCTTCGGCGTCAGGGTTTTGAGGTCTTTTGCCCCCAGCTTCGTGTACAGAAGCTTCGGCGTCGAAAATGGGTATGGCTGGAAGAGCCGCTTTTCCCTCGTTATCTCTTCGTTGGGGCGGCTGAGGGGGTGTCTTGGTCGCCCGTACGCAGCACGCTTGGGGTCGTCTCTCTGGTTCGCTTCGGTGGGAGGGTCGCTGAGGTTTCCCCTGACCTCATCGAGAGCCTGCGCATTGCGGCCGAGGGCCCCTTTGCCTTCCGCCCTCTCTTTCAGCAGGGGCAGAGGGTCAGGATTGTTGCGGGCGAATTTGCAACCCTCGAGGCGGTGTTCGATGTGGCGGAGGGCGAGACAAGGGCTGCCGTGCTCCTCGATCTGTTAGGGCGCCAGAATCGGGTCAAGGTGGGTGTCGATGATTTGGTGGCGGCTCTCTGAGGCTTTCAGGCCGACGCGACAGATATCCGACCATTCGGCACCCAATCATCTCGGCGCGAGGTTATCGACCTTCGTGGTCGTCTGACCTACTAGATGAGATATTTCTCGCGCTTGTTCCCCGTCTTTTCGGCATCCACCATCCATCGCGGGGTTTTTCCTCGACCGGTCCAGGTGTTGCCGTTTTCATCGCGATATTTGACGGCGACTTTCTGAGAAGATTTTTTGTTGCTCTTGACTCTTTTTTCGGCCGAAGGGTCCGCCAAGTCGGCCAGTGAGACGCCCAATTTCTTCATCAGCGCTTTGACTTGGCGCACGGCGGGCGCTTTGTTGTTTTCTGCCGCAGCAAGCTGTTTCTGCAAGGCGGTGATTCTGGCCTTTAAGGTCTCAGCAGATAACTTCGGCATAATGACTCTCCGGTTGAATAGATAATACAATGCCTATTATCCCGTCGTAAGTCCAGCGCGACCCCTCTCAACTAAATCGTTTTCGGATACAATTCAGCCATGCTCCAGAAAATCGGCGACTCCCTCAAGGGCAAGAAAATCCTGCCCTGGCTCATCCTGGCCCCCCTCGCGCTCATCTTCGCGTTCTGGGGTGCGACGGGAATGGTCAGCATGGACTTCCTCGGCGCCCAGACCTGGGCGGCCAAGGTGAATGGCAAGCCGGTCCCGCTGCAGGAAGCGAACGATGTCTGGCGCAACCAGCAGTCGCAGTGGCAGCAGCAGTTCGGCACCGATATTCCGGACGATGTGCGCGTGGAGCTGCAGGAGGGGGTGCTGGAGCGCCTCATCCGGGCGCGGCTCGTCGGCGATCGCAGTCAGGATGGCGGCTATCGGGTGAGCGCAGAGCGGGTCCAGCAGGAGATCCTCTCGGAGCCCGCCTTCCAGGTCGACGGCAAGTACAGCGAGACGCTGGCGCTCGCCCGGCTCGCGCAGATCGGCATCACCCCCGAGAAGTTCCGCGCCGACATCCGGTCCAGCCTGCAGAACGCGGAGCTCGAGCGCGCCATCGGCGTCTCGGAGTTCCTGACCCCCACCGAGATCGGGCGGCGGCTCGCCCTCGAGGATGAGCAGCGCGAGGTTCGCGTCGCGCTACTGCCCGTGGATCGTTTCCGCAGCTCGGCGGTGCCGGACGAGGCAGGACTCGCGGCCTGGTACGCGAAGAACGGCAAGTCCTTCGAGACGCCGGAGTCGGTGAGCCTGCAGTACGCCGAAGGGTCGTTCGCGCAGATCGAGGCCAGCATCACGGTCACCGACGATGACCTGCAGGCCTTTTATGCCGAGAACAAGGACCGCTACATCGCTCCGGAGCGCCGTCGGGCGCGCCACATCCTGCTCGCGACCGAAGCCGACGCCAACGCCGCGCTCGCGCGTCTGAAGGCGGGCGAGGACTTTGCGAGCCTCGCACGCACGCTCTCGAAGGACACCGGTTCTGCCGAGGGCGGCGGTGACCTCGGCTTCTCAGACCGCAACGCCTTCGTGAAGCCCTTCGCCGATGCGCTCTTCGCCATGGCGCAGGGCGAGACCCGCGGTCCCATCAAGACCGATTTCGGCTTCCATGTCATCCGTCTCGAGGGCATCGAGGGGGGCGGCACGCGCGCCTTCGCCGAGGTCCGTGCGGATCTCGAGCAGGAGCTGCGCCGCGACCGCGCCGCCGATCGCTTCGGTGAGCAGCAGGAGCAGGCGCAGCGCCGGGCCGAGCAGCCGGGTGCGGATCTCGCCGCCATCGCCAAGGATCTGGGCCTCGCGACCGGCGTGGTGCCGGTGTTCCTGCGCGGTACGGGCGGCGCGCCGCTCGGCACGGACCCCGCGCTCGAGACGGCGGTGTTCGGCGACAAGGTGCTGGGTCAGCGTCGCATCAGCGCGCCGATCGCGCTCGGCGACGACCGATTCGTGCTGGTGAAGGTCGCAAGCCACACCAAGGCCGCCATCCCGCCGCTCGCCAGCGTGCGTGAGCAGGCTGTGGCGGCGGTGCAGCGCGAGCGTGCCACGGTGGCCGCTCGCGCGGCGGCCGAGGGTGCTGCAGCCCGCGTGGACAGCGCGGCGACCTTCGACAACGCCGTGCGTGCGCTCGGCGTGGTCGCGGAACCGGCCCGCTTCGTCGACCGTCGCGACCCCGCGCTGCCCTCAACGGTGCGTAGTGCGCTCTTCGAATTCCCGCGCCCCGTGGGGGGCAAGCCGGTAACGCGGGCCGTGCCGCTGCCGGAGGGCGGGTACGCGATCGTCACCTTCACCCAGCGCCGCAACATGCCCACCGCGGGCGATACGCAGCTGCGCAGCTTCCGCGTGCAGCAGATCACCGCCGGGCAGGGTCAGGCGTCGGTGGGGGCGTATGTCGAGGAACTGCGCCGCAGCGCCAAGGTCGAAAAGAACCCGCGCGCCTTCCAGTAAGGCCGTTATTCCCCGGCCTCGGGGAAGCTCATGCCGACGGTGTTGAAGCCGCCGTCGACATAGACGATCTCGCCGGTGATGCCGGCCGCGAGGTCCGAGCTCAGGAACGCCGCGGCGTTGCCCACATCCTGTTGGGTGACATTGCGCCGCAGCGGCGCCACCTCCGCCACCCTTGAGAGCATCTTGCGGAACCCACCGATCCCAGCGGCGGCGAGGGTCTTGATCGGCCCTGCCGAGATACCGTTCACGCGGATGCCCTGCGGGCCGAGGTCGGCCGCCAAGAAGCGCACATTGGCCTCAAGGCTCGCCTTTGCAAGGCCCATCACGTTGTAGCTCGGGATCGCGCGCACGGCGCCGAGGTACGAGAGCGTCAGGATCGAGGCCGCCCGACCCTGCATCAGCGGCAGGGCGCCGCGGGCGAGGGCGGTGAGGCTGTAGCTCGAGACGTCATGCGCGATGGCGAAGGCCTCGCGGCTGGTGCTTGCGGTGAATCCCCCGGCGAGCGCTTCGCGTGGTGCGAACGCGACCGCGTGCACCAGGATGTCGAGCCCGTCCCAGCGCTCGCCGAGCGCGGCGAAGGCGGCGTCGATCTGGGCGTCTGAGGTGACATCGAGCGGCAGCACGATGTCCGAGCCGATGGAGGCCGCGAGCGGCTCGACGCGTTCTTTCAGCTTGTCGCTGGCGTAGGTGAAGGCGATCTCGGCGCCCTCACGATGCATCGCTTCGGCGATGCCCCAGGCGATGGACCGTTCGGTCGCGACGCCGACGATCAGCGCGCGTTTGCCTGCCAAAAATCCCATATCAGCTCCGTCGTGTGCGGATGGCGAGTTTCTGGCCGGGGCGCAGCACCCCGGACACCTTGATGTCGTTCCAGGCAGCGATCTGCCCGGCGGTCACGCCGTAGCGGCGCGCGATGCTCGAGAGCGTGTCGCCGCTGCGCACGGTGTGGGTCACGCGCTGCACGCTGCCGCTCTCCACCGGGTTGTTGCGCCCGGTGCGGTTGTTGCGGCCACCCGAAGTCGCAGCGTTGCCGACGACCAGGCGCTCTCCCGGCACGATGGTCTGCCCCGGCCGCTTGCCGTTCAGGCGCATGAGCGTGTTCACATCGATGTTGTTGCGCTGCGCGATGCTCCAATAGGACTCACCGCGGCGCACCACATGCACCTGTGGCCGGGCGCGGCGCGTGGGCGCGGTGGCGCTCGACGCCGATCGGATCGCCGGCGCCGGGCCATCGACGCGGGCGGCGGCGCGCAGCACCTTCGCCGGCAGTTCCGTGCTGCCGTTCGGCACGCGCAAGTCGGCCCCCGGGATGAGGGCGTTGCCGGCGAGGCCGTTGAGCATCCGCAGCGTCATGTCGGTCGTGTTGTAGCGGGCCGCGAGCCCGGCGAGCGTCTCGCCCGGTGCGACGATGTGGTGCGTCACGCGCATGAGTTCATCGGGTGTGAACTGCGCGAGGTTCTGGCGGAAGAGCTCCGCGGAGTCGATCGGCAGCAGCAACGAGTGCGGCCCCTGCGGCGGCGTCGCCCAGCGGTGGAACGCTGGGTTCAGCTCGAAGAGTTCGTCCGTGGTCACACCGGCGAGTTCGGCAGCGAGCTTCAGGTCGATCTGGTGCTCGATGTCGACCCGCGTGAAGTATGCGTCGTTCGGGATCGGGCTGAACTCGAGGCCGAGCAAGGTGGTGTCGCGCACCACGCGCTTCATCGCCAAGAGCTTCGGCACATAGGCGCGTGTTTCGGCGGGCAGCTTCAGGTCCCAGAAAGTGATCGGCTTACCGGCGGCGAGGTTGTTGCGCACGGCGCGGCCGACGCAGCCCTCGCCGCAGTTGTAGCCGGCGATGGCGAGTAACCAGTCGCCCTGGAACTCATCGTGCAGGTATTGCAGGTAATCGAGCGCGGCGCGGGTCGATTCGACGACATCGCGTCGTCCGTCGTACCACCAGGTCTGGGGCAGTCCGAAGCGGTTGCCGGTGCCGGGGATGAACTGCCAGAGCCCCGAGGCGCGAGCGCTCGAATAGGCGAAGGGCTCGAAGGCGCTCTCGACCACCGGCAGCAGCGCGAGCTCCATCGGCATGCCGCGCTTGTCGATCTCTTCGACGATGTAGTGCATGTAGAGCGCGGCGCGCCCGAACACGCGGTCGAGGTACGCCGGGTTGCGGGCGTTCCAGAGCGTCTGGTTGTCGATCGCGGTGCGGTCTTCGTCCTCGAGTTGGAAGCCCGCCCGGATACGGTCCATGAGATCGGTGTACGGGTTGCCCGCACCGTCGGCGCGGATCAGGGTCGAGGGCGCCGGACCGGTGGGCGCGGTCGCGGTGGTTTTGCCGCCGGGGTAGGAGGGCGGCGCGCGCAACACGGCGGTGGCCGCAGTGGGCGGCGCGGGCGGCGCGGGCTTGGCAGGTTCGAGGCCACGCGAGGCGGTAGCGGGGTCGGACAGGCTCGCGCAAGCGCCGAGCGCGAGCGTGCAAAGCACGAGGGCGGCAAGCCTGATGAGGGGGGTCCGCATAGCGCCGGTATTTAACCTTCAAGTGCCGAAAATTGCTATTGTTTTCTGCATGCTTCCGGGACCGATTTCACAGTGGTTGGATGCGCCTCGTGGCCGCTCGCTGCGCCAAGGCGAGGCCGCGCTCGTCAGTGAGTCGCTCGAGGATTGCTTCGGTTGGGAGATGCTGCAGATCGGCGCCTGGGGCGCAGGTCGTTCGTTGCTGACGGGCGCTCGCACGCGCTCGCAGGCCTTGATCGACACCGCCCCCGCGCCGGGCGTCGATGTGGTCTCGCGACTCAGCGCGCTGCCGATCGCGAGCGACTCGATCGATTGTGTGTTGTTGCCGCACACGCTCGAGTTCGAGGCCGACCCTTACGGTCTGCTGCGCGAGGTCGACCGTGTGCTCGCAGGCGACGGAAAATTGTTGGTGCTCGGTTTCGCGCCTTGGAGCCCCTGGGGTCTGCGCGCGGCGGGCAGTCGCGCCGGTTTCCCGCCCGGGCTGCGGCGGTTGATCTCTGAACGCCGCTTGCGCGATTGGCTGCGTCTTTTGGGCTACGAGGTCGGTGAGACCCGCCGCTATCTCTACGAGCTGCCTTGGGGCGATCCGCCGACCGCGGGCTGCCGAATGCGTCGCGGATTCGTGTACCCCTGGCCGGCAGGGGCGTTCCTGCTGCGGGCGCGCAAGTGTCTGCACGCACTCACGCCGCTGCGACCGCGGCTGCGCGAGCGGCGTCCATCGGTGATCGGTGGCATCGCCAAGCCATCCTCGGTCAATCGCTCCGAACCGTGAAACGCGTCGAGATCTACACCGACGGCGCTTGCCGCGGCAACCCGGGGCCGGGGGGCTGGGGCGCCACCTTGGAGTTCGGCGAGCACTTCCGGGAGCTCTCCGGCGCCGAGGCCGACACCACCAACAACCGCATGGAGCTCACGGCCGTGATCCGCGCGCTAGAGGCGCTCAAGCGGCGCGCCGCCGTCACGGTGCACACCGATTCGGAGTATGTGCGCCGCGGGATCACCGAGTGGCTGCCCAACTGGAAAGCGCGTGACTGGAAGACCGCGGACCGCAAGCCCGTCAAGAACCGCGACCTCTGGGAGCGCCTCGATGAACTCGCCGTCGGTCACGACATCGATTGGCGGTGGGTGAAGGGGCACTCGGGTGTGCCGGGCAACGAGCGCGTCGATGCGCTTGCGACCGCAGCCATCGACGCGCTGCTAAAATAGCGCCATGCGCCAGATCATCCTCGACACGGAGACGACGGGCCTCGAGGTCTCCTCGGGTCACCGCGTCATCGAGATCGGCTGCGTGGAGATCGTCAGTCGCCGCCTGACCGGCCGCGTCTTCCATCGTCACCTCAACCCCGACCGCGACAGCGACGAGGCTGCGCTTGCGGTGCACGGCCTCACGCGCGAGCGCCTCGCGCGGGAACCGCGCTTCCCCGAGGTGGCGGCGGAGTTCCTCGATTTCGTCGCGGGCGCCGAGCTCGTGATCCACAACGCGGCCTTCGATGTCGGTTTCTTGAACGCGGAGATCCGTCGCCTGAAGGGCGAGCACCCGCCCATCGACAACCTCTGTCGCGTGCTCGACACGCTCGCGCTCGCGCGCGAGATCCACCCCGGGCAACGCAACAGCCTCGATGCGCTCTGCAAGCGCTACGGGGTCGACAATTCCCGCCGCGAGCTGCACGGCGCCCTGATCGACGCGCGCATCTTGGCCGATGTCTATCTCGCCATGACGGGCGGCCAGAGCGCCCTGGAATTGGGCGAGTCGCGGCCGCGTCGGGGGACGAACGGGGCACCCTCCGCTCCCGTGGTGCGCAATGCCCGACCCGAGGGCGCGCTGCGCGTCATCGAGCCCTCGGTCGCCGAACTCGCCGCGCACGAGGGTTTCCTCGCCCGCATCGCCAAGGCAGCAGGCGGACGCTGCCTTTTCAAGGATCCGCCCACGGCGTGAAGATCCTCGTCACAGGCGCCGCCGGCTTCATCGGCATGCATGTCGCCGAGCGGCTGCTCGCGGCGGGCCATCAGGTCACGGGCCTCGACAACCTCAACGACTACTACGACCCCGCCCTGAAGCAGGCGCGGCTCGCGCGGCTGCGGGACCTGCCGGGCTTCGCGTTCCAGCGCTTGGATCTCGCCGACGGGGCGGGGATGCGCGCGCTGTTCGCCGCCGGGGGCTTCGAGCGCGTGGTGCATCTCGGGGCACAGGCTGGGGTCCGATATTCTTTGGCCAACCCGCAGGTGTACCTCGACAGCAATGTCACCGGCACGCTCAATGTCCTCGAGGGCTGTCGGCACCACGGCGTCGGGCATCTGGTGTTCGCTTCGACGAGCTCGGTCTATGGTCTCAACACCCGCATGCCGTTCTCGCCGCACCATGGCGTCGATCATCCGCTCTCCCTCTACGCCTCCACCAAGCGGGCCGGGGAGCTGCTCTGCCATAACTACGCGGCGCTCTTTGGCTTGCCGGTGACGGCGCTGCGCTTCTTCACGGTCTACGGGCCTTGGGGTCGGCCGGATATGAGCCCTATGCTTTTTGCGCAAAAAATGCTGGCGGGTCAGCCGATCGATGTCTTCAACGGTGGGCATCACCGCCGGGACTTCACCTACATCGACGACATCGTCGAGGGCGTGGTACGCGCTTGCGACCATGTCGCGACCCCGGATCCCGCCTGGGACAGCGCGGCGCCGGATCCCGCCACGAGCCGCGCGCCGTACCGGATCTACAACATCGGCAACCAATCGCCCGTGGAACTGCTGCGGTTCATCGGTCTTTTGGAGGAGAACCTCGGCGTGAAGGCGCAGATGAACTTCCTGCCGCTGCAGCCGGGGGATGTTCCGGACACCCTGGCCGACTGCTCGGACCTCGAGCGTGCGGTGGGCTTTCAGCCCTCGACCCCCATCGAGGAGGGGGTCCGGCGTTTCATCGCGTGGTACCGCGAGTACGACCCGCGGGGGCTATAATCCGGGGATGACTGCGCCCCGCCCGACGCCTGCGATGCAGGTGCCCCTGCTCGACCTTAAACCCCAGTACCGGGCCCTCAAGTCCGAGATCGATGCCGCCATCGAGCGCGTCTGCGACGCCCAAGCCTTCATCTTGGGGCCCGGGGTGCGCGAACTCGAGGCCGCCGTCGCCGCCTACAGCGGTTGCAGCCATGGCATCGGGATGTCCTCGGGGACGGATGCTCTGCTCGCGGCGCTCATGGCGCTCGACATCGGTGCCGGGGACGCCGTCGTCACCTCGCCCTACACCTTCTTTGCCACCGCTGGCACCATCGCCCGCGCCGGCGCGCGATCCTTGTTCGTCGACATCGACCCGGCCACTTTCAACCTCGCCCCGGCGGCGGTCGAGCGGCTGCTGCGCGAGGACTGCGAGCGGCGGGACGGTCGCGTGGTGCACCGCGCCACAGGTGCCGTGGTCCGCGCGCTGATGCCGGTGCATCTCTACGGGCAGATGGCCGACATGACGCCGCTGATGGCCTTGGCGCGTGAGTTCGGTCTGCGGGTCATCGAAGATGCCGCGCAGGCTATCGGTGCGGCCGATGGCGAGAAGCGCCGCGCCTGCAGCATCGGCGACATCGGCTGCCTGTCGTTCTTCCCGACCAAGAATCTGGGTGCGTTCGGTGATGCGGGTATGTGCGTCACCAACGACGCCGCACTCTCGGCGAAGCTCGCGATGGTGCGCGTGCACGGCATGGAGCCGAAGTACTACCACCAGCTCGTAGGCGGGAACTTCCGGCTCGATGAACTGCAGGCGGTGGTGCTCTCGATCAAGCTCAAGCACCTCGATGCCTGGACGCTCGGTCGGCAGGAGAACGCCTGCTTCTACTACGAGGCCTTCGAGCGCGCAGGGCTCAAGGGCACGGTGACGCTACCCGCTGCGCTGCCTGGCGTGCGGCACATCTACAACCAGTTCGTGGTGCGCTTCCCGCAGCGCGATGCGCTCAAGAAATACCTCGGCGAGTGCGGCGTGGGCAGCGAGATCTACTACCCCGTACCTTTGCATCAACAGCAGTGCTTCGCACCGCTCGGATACCAGACCGGTGATTTCCCGGAATCCGAGCGCGCCGCCGCCGAGACGCTGGCGCTGCCGATCTTCCCGGAGCTCTCGCGAGAGCAGTTGCAGTATGTCGTCGACTGCATCGCGCACTTCTACGCCCATCATGGCTGAGTCCGCGCTCGAGGCCGCCTGGGCTGCGCTCGCGCAGCACCGGGCGCGGCTGGCGACGCAGCGGACGGCGGATTTCTTTGAGGACCCGCAGCGCTTCGAGCGTTGTTCGGTGTCGGCTGCGGGCCTGCTGTTCGACTATTCCCGTCAACCGGTCGATGCGTCAGCGTTGGCGGCGCTCAACTCGCTCGCCGATGCCGCAGGCTTGGCGGACGCCATCGCGGCGATGTTCCGCGGCGAGGCCATCAACACCACCGAGGGCCGGGCGGCGCTGCATGTCGCGCTGCGTCAGCCGCGGGGGGCGCAGATCGGCGGCGCTGCGATCGAGGCCGAGGTGTTGGCGGAGCGCACGCGTATGCTGATCTTCGCGGAGTCTATCCGCAGCGGCGGCCGCTTCGACACGGTCATCAACATCGGCATCGGCGGCTCGGACCTCGGGCCTGCCATGGCCGCGCAGGCGCTGCGGCATTTCAGGGGCGGGGCGAGCGATGGGGCGCACCGCTTGCCCACGGTGCACTTCGTGGCCAATGTCGATGGCTGTGCGCTCTCCGATCTTCTGGAGGACGCAGACCCCGCGCGCACGCTGTTCATCGTCTGCTCCAAGACCTTCACCACCCAAGAAACCCTCGCCAATGCGCGCACGGCGCGTGCCTGGATCGCCGGGCGGCTGAGCGAGGCGGCGGTGCCGGCGCATTTTGCGGCGGTGTCCGGTAATGCTGCCGCGATGGACGCCTTCGGCATCCACCCCGACCAACGTTTTCGGATGTGGGATTGGGTGGGCGGGCGCTACTCGATGTGGTCGTCGATCGGCGTGTCGCTCGCGATCGCCATCGGCGCGGTGAACTTCGAGGCGCTGCTCGCCGGCGCGCACGCGATGGACCGGCATTTCCGCGAGGCACCCTTCGGTGAGAACCTGCCTGTGCGGATGGCGCTGCTCGGGGTGTGGAACATCGACTTTGTCGGGCTGCCGACGCTCGCGGTGCTGCCCTATGACTCGCGCCTCGCCCGTTTCCCGGCGTTTTTGCAGCAGCTCGACATGGAGAGCAACGGCAAGCGGGTCACGCGCGACGGCGGTCCCGTCGCACATGGCACTGCGCCGGTGGTCTGGGGCGAGCCCGGCAACGAGGCGCAGCATTCGTTCTTCCAGATGCTGCACCAGGGGAAAGCCCGTGCGGCGATAGACCTGCTGGTCGGGATGCAGTCGTCCTGCGGTCGTGACGACCATCAGGCACTCGCGATCGCCAACGCTCTCGCGCAGGCAGAGGGCTTCCTGCATGGCCGACGCGGCGAGGGCGTCACGCCCCATCAGGTCCACGAGGGTGACCGGCCGGTGTCGCTGCTGCTGTTCGATCGGCTGGACCCGGCGACGCTCGGCGCTTTGGTCGCGCTCTACGAGCACAAGGTCTATGCGCAGAGCGTGATCTGGGGCATCAATGCCTTCGACCAGTTCGGCGTGGAGCTCGGCAAGCAGATCGCAAATACGGTGTTGCCGCAGCTGCAGGCGGAGACGGCCGAGACGACGGTGTCGCCCTCGCTGCGCGGGCTGTTGGACACCGTCCGGGCGCGGCGTGGGGGTGTCGCGTGAGGGCGGGCCGGCGGCATCGCATGGCGCTCCGGTTGCTGTGCGGTCTGATCCTCGCTGTCGTGATGGCGCCGACAGTAGCGATTGCGCAGGTCAACGATTTCGGGGTGGGCGGCATCCTCGACATCCCGAGTGCACGCATGAACCCCGAGGACGAACTCACGGTGACCTATTCCCGCAAGGACGTCGCCGACATCTACGCCATTGGTTATCAGGTGCTGCCGCGGGTGGAGGCGAGCTTTCGATACACGATTTTCAATGCGCGGAAGTCATCAACCGTGCCTGGCGTATCTTGTGTTGCGAACGAGTTCACGATCTGCGATGGCCTCCGAGATCGTAGCTTTGAGGTCAAGGTAAAGTTACTGGAGGAGTCCGAGTACTTGCCCGATGTGTCGGTGGGGATCCGTGACCTGTTGGGCACCGGCGCGTGGGGTTCGGAGTATCTGGTCGCCTCGAAGCGGATCGGTGAAAATCTGGATGTGACCGCCGGCATCGGTTGGGGGCGGTTGGCTGAACGGGCGGTCGCGAGTAATCCGTTGATCCACCTCGATTCGGTGTTCGGCGTGCGCGAGTCCGATGTCGGATTGGGCGGCACGGTGTCATTGAAGTCGTTTTTTCGTGGTCCCGATATCGGCGCCTTCGGCGGTCTCCGTTACCGCATCCCGCAATGGCGGGTCGATCTGCTTGCCGCGTACAACAGCGACAGTTATGCCCGAGAGGCCGCCTTGGGAACCATCCCCGACGCGGATCCGCTGAGTTTCGGCGTCGAGTGGGAAGCGACGCCCGGCGTGCGCCTCGCCGCCAGTTGGCAGCAGGGCAATCAGTTCGCCATCAAGATCAGTGCCTCGCTGAACACCGGGCAGACCTCGCCGCGTAAGCGTCCGAACGGCTTCGGAGCGGCCCGTGTACCGCTCGAGCCGGCGACGGAGTTCGAGCGCGGTGTCGAGTGGTGGCCGCGCATGGTGCAGGACGCCGAGGCCTCGGGCGTCTTGGTACGTGAGGTGAAGGAATCCCCGCAGGGTTCGCTGCAGGTCCGTTACGTCAATCAGACCTTCCAAGAGGAGGCCGATGCCGTGCGTCGGGTGCTGACGCTCACGGAGTTGTATGTGCCGACGCGGGTGACCGAGGTGCTCGCGACCGGTGAGTCCATGGGCCTTCCGACCCATACCGTGCGCTACCGACGCCCGAACCTCGAGTCTTCGGCGTTGCTGCAGCAGCCGGGACGGATCGAGTTGCTGCCACCACAGACGATCGAAGCGCCGGATCATGTGCGCGATTTCCGTTATCCGAACGGGTCACTGAATGTGGGACTCAACGCACGGCTCTACATCATGGATCCGGATTTTCCGCTGCTGTACCAGCTGTCGGCGGTTGTGGATGGTGCGGTGGATCTCGGTGGCGGTTGGGGTGTGAACGGTCGTTGGGTCCAGAACATAAAGAGCCAGTTCGACCGGATCGAGCGCGACGGTGATTCGCAGTTGCCGCCCGTGCGCACGGACCTAAAGAAGTACCTGCAGCAAGGCAAGAGCGGCATCGACAGTCTGGCGCTCGTCAAGCGCGGCAAGTTGCGGGATGACCTGTACTACCAGATGTATGGTGGCGTCCTCGAGGAGATGTACTCGGGCGTGGGTGGCGAGATCCTCTGGCGGCCCTTCGATCGTCCGTTCGCGATCGGTGCGAACTTGAACGGCGTGGTGCAGCGCGAGTACGACAAGGGTTTCGGGGTGCTCGATTACCAGACGGTGACCGGTCATGTGAGCCTGTATTGGGCGACGCCCTGGAGAGGCTTCGATGTGGCCGTACACGCCGGTCGATATCTGGCGAAGGACATCGGCGCGACGCTCGAGATCCAGAAGCGCTTCTCGAACGGTTGGTCGGTCGGCGCCTTCGCGACCCTCACGGATGTACCCTTCGAGGTCTTCGGCGAGGGCAGTTTCGACAAGGGGCTGATCTTCCGCATCCCCTTCGATCTCTACTCGACCAAAAACACCCGCGGCGCCTATCGCACCATCATCCGCTCGATCAACCGCGACGGCGGCCGCATGCTCGACAACTGGCCGGGCAGTCTGTGGGAGAGCTCTCGCGGCACCATGGCAGACCAGCTGCGCCGCAGCGAACACCGGATGCCGCCCGAATGAGCACCCGCAGACCTCCCGTGAAGTCATCCACCCGGCTATGGCTGGGAGTCGTCGCGGCCGCCTCGCTCGCCGGCTGCGCTGCGGTGAATGTGAACCAACTAGGGACGGTGCAGCGCCTGCTGCCTGAACGCGACCCGCTCTTGGCACAGGCGGAGCCTTTCGCCTGGGATCTGCAGTTCGCGGGTGGACGCTACACGGTGTACCCGGCGACGCCCGATCGGCAGCAGATCATCTTCGGCACGCCGGATGGCCTGCGAGCCTATTGGGATGGTCGCGTGCTGTTCCGCATCGAGGGCTTGCCGGGCGCGGTGGGGCTGCTGCAATCGGGCATCGAGGGGGCTGAGCGTTGGTTCGCCCGCGATGGTGGTCCGACGGTGCGCCTCGCCTGTACGCCGCCCCGTGACTGGCGGCTGTCCGAGAACCAGCGAGGCTGGCGGGTGGAGTGCAGCGGCGTGGTGGACGGTCGCAAGGTCTCGGCGACCCAGGTGGCCGAGTTCGATGGTGCCGGTCAATTGCGGCGCATCCAGGCGACGGTGATTCCGGGAGTGTCCCCGCTGGTGCTGGAGCGGCGCTACAAATAAAAACGCCCGGGGACTTTCGTCGCCCGGGCGTTTTGTTTTAGGCCGTACCGTTCGACGGGTTGTCAGGTTCCCGACGTGGTAGTCGTCGTAGTCGTCGTAGTCGTCGTAGTCGTCGTAGTCGTCGGTACCGTCGTCGTGGTCGGCGGCGGCGGCGGCGGCGGCGGCGGGGGCGGCGGCGGCGGCGGCGGGGGCGCAGGTGCCGACGCATCGCCATCGACGCCGGCGATCGCTACGCCCAGCAGCGCTGCGGCCAAGAAGGCAGGCAGCAACGAAACGCCAGCGGCGCCCGCGATGGCGACGCCGAAACCCGACGCCCACGAGGCGGCGGCGGCGTTAGAGACCACGATGGCGTTCTGCGCGGTGCCCGCAACGGTGTTCGCTGCGAGGGAATTCTGGGCGGCGACCAACTGCTGCTGCAGGGTCTCGGCCGTGACGCCTGCGTTCGGCTGCAGTTGGAAGACGGTGTTGGCACCCTCTTGCGTGGCTCCGGTGATCTGGCCCTGGATGCCGAGCTCGTTGAGCTTGGCGTTCAGATTCTTGATCGCCTGGTCGATCTGGCTCTGGGTGAGACCGGGTGACGCGGAGCCTTGGGCGTTCGCGACCACGGGCAGCGCGGCCATGTGGACGGTCGCGGCGAGCGCGGCGATCGTGGCCAATCGGGAAAACTTGTTCATAGATCAACGACTCCGCGAGGGGAAACTCTGGTCAGGAGGATACCTGTGCATAGGAGGGCGCGTCAACGGGAAAACCGCTAACAATCCTTTGAAGCGCCTCGAAATTCATGCCCCTGTCATCTCGACAGGTTCGGGGCGGTTTTTCGGTGCCCGGGCTGTGGATGACCAACAGGCGGTTGCCCTGCCGCCGAGTCTGGGGCCTTCAACTCCGAGGCTTACGGTTTCGTCGAGTGGCGCCGGGGGCCGTGAGCACCTGCTGGTGCGAGTTCTCGAATCTTTGGCCGTAGACGTCTTCGCCCTTGAAATACCGACGCCCGACGCCACGCTTGTTCTTCGCGTCGACCTCTTCTCGCTCGCGCCCGAAATCGCGCGCGGTCTGCTGCTCGAGGGCGACCGTGTCGGGTGATACGGCCTCGTAGGCGTCGATCATCTCGAACCTCTCGACGAATCCGCGCGGGATCGGTATCACCGCCGCGAGCAGGTCGCCGACCTTGATCTCGATCGGGTGATCGGGCCGCGTGATCTTCAGGTTGAAGGTAAAATCGCGCCGCAGATTATCGGCTTCGACGACGCCGGTCAGGTTCTGCAGGCCGTCGATGAACGAGTTTGGCGGCTGCAGCGTCATCAGGTTCACTTCGGGCGGGGTGCGCAGCGCGAAGGCCGTCTGCACGGTCACGATGCCGAGCCCGAACTGCGACGCGAGAAGTTGCAAGCCACCGAAGGCGTCGGCCTCCTCGGTGTTGTGCACGGTGATCGTGGTGTCGGCGGGTTCGGGTCCGCCGTTCCAGAGGAAAGTCGCGTGGAACAGCGACTTCAACGCAAAACCGTATTGGTTGCCGATCACGAGCGGCAGGCAGAGATACGCGTGCTTCGAGAACCAGTCGCGCTTGTGCTGGCCGCGCAGCGGCAGGAAGACCGTGTCCTGCAACCCGGCGTAGTGGTCGTCGTAGGGCAGCGCGAGGATGCGATCGTCAGGTACTTTCATGGGCCGGATCGAAGGTCAGGAACGAGGCGAGCGTGTGCCGCATCCCGTGGGTGACGGGCCGCACGCCGTGCAGATAGTCGAGCGTGCCCGGGAACACGAGCAGTGTGCGCACCGGTGGCCGCAGTTCGATGCCGAGTTCCGGGAAGTGGATCGCGCCGTCGCCGTAGTCGTCGTTGAGATAAATCACCGACGCGAAATGCCGCCACGGATACGGATGCGGTTCGCCGCCCGGGTTCTCGGCATCGGCGTGCGGCAGCAGTTCATAGCCCGGCGGCCAACGGGCGAAGTTGATGACATCGGCGTAGAGCGGCGGCTGCGAGCCGAGGCGTTCCTCGAGGACGCCGTGCAGCGTGCGGATGATGCGGCGCTGCAGCTCGCGCAGCAGCGTCCGGGTGGCCGGGTCGCGCACCTGCGGCAGGGTCAGCGTGCGACCCGCCCAGTAGTCCGTCCGGTCGGTCGCCCCGAAGTCCGCCTCGTGGGCGGCGAGGAACCCGAGCGCTTGAGTGCGTTCGACCTCAGAGATGAAGTCCGGCACCAGAAGCGGGAAGCAGGCCAGTCCGGACCACGGGTGCTCGGCCATCCGTCAGGCGCCGGACCGACTGCCCGGGGACGGTTTTTGACGGCTGTCGATCTCCGCTGCCTTCAGGCGTAGCGTGGATTCGAGCGCGTCAAGCGCCGCCGCTTCGGTCCAGCCGGCATCGGTCATGGATTTGAGCATGACCTCGGGCGGATGGCCGGCCTCGGCCTGCGCGATGATCCACCGTCGGAGGTCCGGGGTGAGGCGTCCTGCAGGTGACATAGGGCTGGAGTATACTTCGCCCCGTTTTGATGCAGTGCCTCGAGGCACCTTTTTCTCTGCCCAGTCAGGGGGTCGGATGCGATTCTTGCGACGTGTTCTCTTGGCGGTCGGTGTGGCCGCGGTCATGGCCTCGGCCTCAGCCCAGGCGCCCAGCCCCCAGCAGCTCGAGATGCTGAAGTCCCTGAGCCCGTCCGACCGGGCGGCGCTGATGGAGCAATTGGGGATCTCGGAGGGGGATGCCTCCGCGGCCGATGTCGGCGCGCGAAAGCCGAGCGCCACCGAACCGGTGCAGACGGGCGAGGCCGACCGCGCGGCCCTCGAGCGAACGCAGCGCGAGCTGACCTTCCAGCCCTCCGACACTGTGTTGGTCGATATTGCGGCGAGCGAACCAGTGGGTGCCTCCGCGGGGACGGCGGCGGATCGGGCGGACCCGGTCTATGCCGATAGGGTCCGCGCGGACAACCCCTATCAGCTCGATCGGTCGGGGGCGCTGCAGTTGCCCGGCCTCCCGTCGATCCCCTTGGGTGGGCTCAGTGAGCAGCAGGCCAATCGACGACTGGCGGTCGAGCCAGCGCTGCGCCGCTACTCAGTGACCGTCACTCGGTTGCCTGTGTCGCAGGTGGGTGTCGCCGGTCTCAAGCCCTTCGGCTACGACCTGTTCAAAGATCCTGAGAGGGCGCAGTCGCGCACCAACGATCTGCCGGTCCCCGCCGACTACACGCTTGGTTCGGGCGACCAGTTGACCGCGCAGTTGTTCGGCGCGCAGAACCGCACGCTGCGGCTCATGGTCGACCGCGATGGGCGTGTGAACTTCCCGGAACTCGGGCCGATCCCGGTCGCGGGCAAAAAGTTTGATGCCGTGCGCGAGGACATCGAGGCGCGGGTCGCGCGGCAGATGATCGGCACGCAGGTGAGCGTCGGCATGGGCGATACGCGCTCGATCAGCGTGTTCGTGGTGGGCGAGGCCAACAAGCCGGGGTCCTACACCGTGAGCGGTCTCTCCACGATCACGAGCGCACTCTACGCCTCGGGCGGCATCAAGACCACGGGGTCGCTGCGCGACATCCAGCTCAAGCGCCGGGGCGCGGTGGTGAGTCGCCTCGACCTCTACGATCTGCTGCTGCGCGGCGATACCAGTCGGGACACGAAGATACAGCCTGGCGATGTGATCTTCATCCCGACGGTGGGCTCGACCGCTGCGGTCGATGGCGAAGTGCGCCGCCCGGCGATCTATGAACTGCGAGGCAACACCCCGCTTTCTGCGTTGATTTCTTTGGCGGGTGGCCTCACGCCGGACGCCGATGAGCGCCGTGTCACGGTGGTGCGCCGCGGCGAAGATCAGCGCCTTGTCGCCTTTGATTTCCCGCAGAACACGCAGGCGGGTCGCGGCGAGACGCTGCGCAACGGCGACAGCATCCGCGTGGCGCGGGTGCGCCCGACCTTGGACGCGGGAGTGGTGCTCGAGGGACATGTGTTCCGACCGGGCGCGGTCGCGTGGCGCGAGGGTCTGCGCCTGACGCAACTTGTCTCCTCTGTGGATGAACTCCGGCCGAACGCCGATCTCGGTTACGTGCTGATCCGTCGCGAGATGCCGCAGGACCGGCGTCTCGTCGTGCTGTCGGCGGATCTCGGGGCGGCGCTGCGCCAGCCGGGTGGAGACGCCGACATCCGGCTCGCCGCGCGCGACCGGGTGATCGTGTTCGATTCGGCCTCGAGCCGTCGGCAAGTGCTCGAGCCGCTGTTGACCGAACTGCGTCGCCAGTCGGGCCTCGAGGCGCCGACCGAGATCATCAGCATCGGGGGTCGCGTGAAGGCGCCGGGCGAGTATCCGCTCGAGCCCGGCATGCGCATCAGCGACCTGCTGCGCGCGGGCGGGCAGTTGGACGACGCGGCCTTCGGCGGCAAGGCGGAACTCACCCGCTTCCGCAGCACCGGCGGCGAGCGCGCGAGCGAACTCCTCGAGATCGACCTTGCGGCCGTGCGTCGCGGCGATCCGGCGGCGGATGTCACCCTGCAATCCTTCGATACTTTGGTGATTAAGGAACTGCCGGAATGGGGCAAGCAGGAATCCATCATCCTGCGGGGTGAGGTGCGTTTCCCGGGCAACTATCCTATCCGGCGCGGCGAGACCCTTCGCTCGGTGCTCGAGCGTGCGGGCGGTCTGACCTCGCTCGCTTTCGCGCAAGGCTCGGTGTTCACCCGCCGTGAATTGATGGAGCGCGAGCAGCAGCAGATCGACCAATTGACCGAACGCCTGCAAAGCGACCTCGCGGCGGTGTCCATCCAGTTGTCGCAGGGCGCCCAGACGGCACAGACGACGCAGTCCGTGGCCTCGGCTCAGGGTCTGCTCGGTCAGCTCAAAGGCTCCAAGGCGATGGGTCGTCTCGTGATCGACCTCGAAGGGGTGTTGGCGGGTAGCATCGGGGCGCGTTCGGATGTCCTGCTGCGTGACGGCGATCAGCTCGTGATCCCGCGCCTGCGCCAGGAGGTCACGGTGCTGGGCGAAGTGCAGAACGGCACCTCGCACCTCTACCAGTCGGGTCTCACCCGCGACGATTACGTCGCCCTGAGCGGTGGATTGTCGCGCAAGGCGGACAAGGGCCGAGTCTATGTGGTGCGCGCCAACGGCAGCGTGGTCGGCGCGAACAGTGGTTGGTTCGGTCGTGGCGGACAGGCGAACATCCAGCCGGGCGACACCATCGTCGCGCCGCTCGATACCGAACGCTTGCCGACGCTGCCCTTGTGGCAGGCGGTCACCTCGATCATCTACAACGTCGCGATCGCCGTGGCGGCGGTGGGATCGCTCTGATGGCGGGACTTGGCAATTCTTTTCAACGTGCCGTAACGAACAGTCGATGAACTTTATTTTCGACACAATCACAAACTCAATCATTGGTTGCCTTGCGTCATGACGTCGACCTTACCCGGATTCTTTGAATTTGCAGCGCCTGCACTGGTGGGATTCATCGTCGCTCTTCTGGCGATCGCCGCGCTCCGCCCGCTCGCCATCAAGGTCGATCTGGTGGATCGCCCGGGCGGTCGGAAGATGCATGAGGGCGTCGTGCCGGTCATCGGCGGGTTGGCGATGTTGCTCGGACTGTTGGTCGCCTTCGGGGTGATGCCGATGCCGTATCAGCCAAGCACGGCCTTCACGGCTGCCTGCGCCTTATTGATCGTGGTGGGTTTGGTGGATGACCGCTTCGACGTATCCCCCTGGCTGCGCCTGCCTGTGCATGCCGCAGCTGCCGGGTTATTGATCCTTGGGGCAGGGTGGTCTGTGACGTCGTTGGGAGACGTCTTCGGGTTCGGTCCGATCGTACTCGCGACACCCTGGGATCAACTGGTCACCTTGATTCTGCTCATGGGCGCAATCAACGCTTTCAACATGCTGGATGGTATGGATGGTCTGGCCGGTGCGACAGCATTGATCGGGTTTGCCCTCATGGCGTTCGTGTCGGCGGCGGACGGGCTGTGGGAGTCACTCTATGTCAGCCTCGCGGGCTTGGGTGTCGTCGGCGCATTTCTCATCTTCAATGTCCCGGCGCTTTTCAATCGTACGTTCCGATGTTTCATGGGGGACGCGGGCAGTACCCTGCTCGGGTTCGTGTTGGCTTGGTTGTGTGTCGCGGTGTCGCAGGACGCCCGCTCTTCGACCGGCCCGATCGCCGTACTGTGGTTCGTCGCGATGCCGATCTACGAGTTGCTGTGGACGATGATCCGGCGCATCTCGCGGGGGGCATCGCCGTTCCGTCCGGATGCCGAGCATTTCCACCATCTCTTGCAGCGTGCCGGCTTCAGCGTCCGTGGCGCGTTCGGGATCTACCTTATGATCTGTATGGCCATCGGTTCGTTTGGTCTCGTGCTGCATGAGTGGGTTCAGATCGCAGACCCGATGTTGTTTCTTGCCTTCTTGTTGGTGGGGGTCGGTGTCGTCCGCTTGATGTACAACGCTGCCGCGCTTAAGCGTTTCGTCCCGGCGGCGTTCTTGGAGTCGTCGGCTGGCCGTTGACGGCGAGTCTGTGGCCACCGTTTGAATAGGCCTCTCGGTCGGTAGCCATGCGCATCACGATCTTCGGTTCCGGTTATGTCGGGCTCGTCTCGGGCGCCTGCTTCGCCGATGCGGGCAATCGCGTGCTCTGCGTCGACATCGATGCGGGCAAGATCGAGCGCTTGCAGCGCGGCGAGGTGCCGATCCATGAACCCGGGTTGGAGTCGCTGATCACCCGCAATGCCCGAGCGGGTCGTTTGACCTTCACGACCGATGCGGCGGCCGGCATCGCGCACGGTGAGGTGATCCTGATCGCGGTCGGTACGCCGCCCGATGAGGACGGCTCGGCGGATCTTCGTCATGTGCTCGCGGTGGCACGCACGGTGGGAGCGCATCTCGATGGCTATCGCATCGTGGTCGACAAGTCGACGGTCCCGGTCGGCACGGCGGACCGGGTGCGCGCCGAGATCGCAAAGGCGCTGGCCGCGCGCGGTGTGGATCATCCTTTCGATGTGGTCTCGAACCCGGAGTTTTTGAAGGAAGGCGCGGCCATCGCGGACTTCATGAAGCCCGATCGCGTGGTCATCGGCACGGATTCGCCGC
>Ga0315906_10003292_pt1 | contig 21532 bp, 20 predicted proteins | sample LakEriMetagenome_4_FD_203526 | JGI IMG/M metagenome (GOLD analysis project Ga0315906, IMG submission 203526) | Freshwater fungal communities from buoy surface, Lake Erie, Ohio, United States - Buoy 2 MA122 | ecosystem: Environmental > Aquatic > Freshwater > Lake > Lake biofilm | place: USA...
CCGAAGCCTGCGACCAAAACTGGGTACCATTCCCCTGCTGGCTGATGGGAAGGTTCGGATTGAATCCGGGCGGCAAAGGGCTGGTCCCGGGCGGGGAGGCGAAGGCAGGCGCTGGTGCCATTCCTGGCGGGGGTGGCGGCGGAGGGGGCTCTGCCTGAGTCAGTACCAATTGCGGTGCTGCGGGCTGGTTTTGGGGAACAAGGTATGTCCCGTTGGTGAGACCGGGGATTCCTGTATTGGGTGCGGTCCCAGAGACGGCGCTGGTTTGGGCCTGTTGAATTGGAATAGCCACTCCACTGATTGGAGGGGCGTTAATCCGTAAACTGTCCATTCCAAGCGCAGCGGGCTGGTTACCGAGGCCGATGGGTTGTGAGAAAACCAAAAGAGGGCAAACAATCATCCAGCTAAGTGCCAAAACAACACTAGTTAAGGGGTGCGAGTTCAAATTTTTGGAGCCCATGGTGGTAACCTCCGGCGCTACACCAAGAATTATCGGCTCGATTGTTAGGGTTTCCCCAATTTCTCTTTTATTGCCTGGTGTTACTTTCTCACTAAATGGCAAAATAGGGGCCTTGATTTAAATGGTTAATTTTAGAAAGCTGGTAGTTTGGGCGGCTTTATTTTGCTTTATCCTGTTCGATTTACTACCAGCCCATTTTTCCCTGCAAGCATGGTGGGTGGTTGGCCATGGCCGAATAGCTGAAGCTGCCGTTCGAGCTCTTCCCGAGGATTTGCCTGAATTTTTCAGGCAGGCCGGCCCTGCCTTGGGCCAGATGGCCGGTGACCCAGACCTCTGGAAAAACCCTGGCACCAAGCACTTGCGCGCATCGGAGGGGCCCGAGCACTTTTTGGATCTGGAAGACCTGGGTGGCAATGAAATACCCGAAGACCGTTACCAAGCTATCCAACTGATCATTCGACTCGGGAAAAAGCCTGAAAAAGTGGGACTGCTTCCCCATGCACTTATGGACAGTTATGAAAAGCTTGCCTGTTGCTTCCACGACCTGCGGGAAAAGCCGGACGATCCCGTCAGGCGGTGGAGATGTCTGGTTTACGCTGGAGTTTTGGCGCACTACGCCGGCGATTGCGCCATGCCGTTGCACACCACAAGGGACTACGACGGTCGCGTTCGCGAGGGAAAACCTCCATTACAGAAGGGAATCCACGCCAGATTGGATGCGTTTCCTGAAAAACACGGGATTTCCGTTGAGGATATTGCCAAGGGTCTGAAGTTAGAGGCTGTTGAAAATCCTTGGACCCGACTTTTGTCCGAATTCCGGTCATCCCACAGGTTGGTGGATGAGGCATACCGGCTGGACCAAATGGGCGGATTCCAGGAACCAGGGCCTGAGAGCAGGGCTTTTGTGCTTGGGAGGTGCAAGGCCGCCGCGAAATTCACAGCGGAACTGTGGGTCGCCGCTTGGGAAAAAAGCAAAAACCTGCCCAAGCCCTACTGATTTTCCATCTTTTTGGTGATTTCTCGCTCCGCCCAAAGCGCCGCCTCGCGTACCCCGTCATCCTGGGTTTCCGTGTGCCTGCGGATAACCGCAAGGTGGGTGGCATTGCCTGTGTTTCCGAGGATCCAAAGGCTGTTTCGGCGCAGTCCCGCGGGTTTGGCCCGTTTCAACGCCAGACCGCGGACAAGCGAACGAATTTCATCGTCACTCATTTGAAGCAGGGCAACGCAGTCAATCGTGGAAAGGTCTTTCATTTGACCAAGGGTGGAACCCGTTGGGGATTTGCGATTCCAAGGGCAAACCTCTTGGCAGATGTCGCAGCCAAAAAGCCATCCGTGGAGATTGGCCCCGGCTTGGTTTCCAAGTCTTCCTTTTTTTTCAATCGTCCAGTAGCTGATGCAAAGGCGTGAATCCAGGTGGCGGGCAGGCCCGATCGCCTGGGTTGGACAGGCTTCCAGGCATCGGGTGCAGGAGCCGCAAGAGTCGGCAACCTCGATCTGGGGCGGATTGGTCGGCAGTTCATGGGAAAGTAACAAGGCGCCAAGAACCGTGTAACTTCCCAGTTTTCGGTTGATGAGCAGGGTGTTTTTGCCGATCCACCCTAACCCGCACCGTCTGGCAAAACCCCTTTCCAAAAGCGGGGCTGAATCCGCTACGGCACGCCATGAGCATCCCGGAATCAGTTCTGAAATGAACCGTCCCAATTGTCCTAGCTGGCCCCAAAGGAAATCGTGGTAATCCGGGCCCCGCGCGTACCGGGCCACTTTTCCCGAGGTGAATGGGGTGGTGGAAGTAGACTCTTCCGGTCGGTAATTGACCAGGGCCATCAATAATGTCTTGGCGTCTTCCTTGATGGAATGCGGATGTTCACGGGCTTTTGAGTGCCTGCTCAGGTATTCCATTTCGCCATGCATTCCATCGGCAAGCCATTGGTTAAAGGGTTGAAAATCATCCGCCTGGGCGATTTCAATCCATCCCACCCTGTCCAATTGCAACTGCTTGGCTTTTTCAAGGATCTGGTTGGGTATCTCCGAGGGCGAAAGTGGGCCTTGCCAACCTTCTGCTTTCCGCGTCATTGGGGGGCGAACCCACGGGTCTGCAACCAGGCGGCCAATTTTGCCGGCCATTGGCTGAGGATCGGATCTTTACCGCCTAGGCCCACCCCGTGGGCCCCGTTTCCATAGACCAGAAATTCGTGATCCACTCCGGCCTGTTTCAAGGCATCGGTGTAGAGTTCGCTGTTTTTCAACACCACAGCCTGATCTGCCCGCGTGTGGAAAACGAAGGTGGGTGGAGTTTCCTTGCCCACCTGGAGGTGGTTGCTTAATTTTTTGACCAACTCCGGGTCTGGGTTTTCGCCTAGGAGGTTTTTTCTTGAACCCATGTGTGTGTGTGGCGGTTCCATGGTGATTACTGGGTAACAAAGGATCGAGAAATCCGGCCGGCTGGATTGGCGTTCCACCGGGTCTTGGCTGGAGGGGTTGCCGGTCAGGAATCGGGTCGAAACGGTCGAGACCAGATGACCGCCAGCTGAAAATCCCCAAACACCCACTTTGGTTGGATCTACCTGGTATTCCATGGCGTGAGCTCGCACCCACTGAACGGCTCGTTGGCAATCTCCCATCGGAACTGGATGCTTATATTTGGGTGCGTGCCGGTAACGCAGGATAAATGCCTGAACCCCCAGTTTGGTGAGAAATTCTGCAGGGTCCTTGCCTTCATGCCCGGTTGCCAGGCCGCCGTAACCGCCCCCAGGGCAGATGACCACCGCTGGGCGGGGGCTTTTTCCCGTGGTTGGAGCCTGCCAAACGGTGATTGTGGGGGTATCGCTTTCATCCTTTCCTTGGGCCATGGGGGCCCCCTGAGGCCACAAGGGCAATCGCCCCACCCCTTGGTTCAGGGGATTGTTTTGGCCTGGTGCTAGAACTTCAAGGAGCAGGAAAAACAGCATGGGTCGATCCTTTTGCAAACCAGACAAGAATTCAGGCGTATACTACGGGTGAGGGTCGGGAGTCTGACCCAAAATGTACCATGACCATAAAGGGGGCGATCAGGTTTCGACCGGATTACGGAAGCAAAATGTGCGTGCCGTGGTTGATCGGATGGCCACGTAAAAATCCGATCGCACTTTAACTGCCGAACCGCAGTTGACACTGGCGGCCTGATAAGGCCTCCCCGCTTCAGCCGATTTGCCTAAGGTTTGTTGGAGCGGAGATACTTGGGCTAGCTTTCGCCAGAACTTCCTAACGGGAGTGCGTTTCTGGAGGCGAGAGTTAAAAGCACAAGAAACTGGTTGTTCGAAACGATCGCAAGCCATCGCATCGAACAGCGACTTGGAGCATTCGGGTGTAACAGCCTGATTTCCGCAACGGCTTGATAGGCATGTAGATCATTTTGTGGAAGCATTCCGGGACCGGGGTTCGATTCCCCGCGCCTCCATTTGGTTATCAAAGTAGCAGGCCCGGTTTTTGCCGGGCCTGCTACTTTTTTCAGGTATTCGATTGAAGGGCCAAATGGTGGATCCAGTCCCGGAACAGGGCTGGCAAATCTTCCCAGCTCCTGCATGTGAACAAGTTGCCATCTGTCGCGAATGGTGCGTCCAGGTAATTGCCCCCGGCAGCTTTCACATCATCGCGAATGGCCTCGGAGCATGTCACTTTTCGATTGTTCAAGGCTCCCGCGCTAATCAAGGTTTGGCAACCCCGCCCGATGGCAAGGACGTTTTTGCCCTCATCCAGAAAGGTTCGGGCCAGGTCCAGGGCTTCCTCGCGTAACCTCAGGCGCTCAGATGCCGCCCCGCCTCCCAAAACAAGAATGTCGAAAGCGTTTGGATTGATCTCTCGCAGGGAAAGGTCCGGGTCGATTTTGTAACCGTGTAAACCCGTGACCACCATTCCCGTGGGGGTGGCGATTTGCACATAAATCCTTTCTTCCACCAGCCGTTGCCAGACAAGGTGTAACTCAAGGTCCTCAAAACCTTCGGCCGTCAAAATCAAAGCTTTGGCGCCCATCGTTTTTCCCCAAAACTGCTTGTTTGCAATTGTCCGGGTGGATTCGTGCCTTTTCCCGGCTAATGCGGCCGCGATACCTGAGATCCCCGGAGGAATCAAGATTCCAAGGTCGAAAAGCGGGTTGGATCTAGGGGTTCGTTGCGGCCCAAAGGTTGATAGGATGTGTTTTTGGGAACAGAATGATCCCTAACTAGATAAGACAACCGAAGATTAGCTTTGGTTGGGGCATTTGGCAGGATGGTGAAAGGCATACGATGAGCGACGAGATCCAAGAATCTACCAAGGTTGCCCCCCCTTCCCCTGTCGAGGCCATCAAACTTTCCAGCCGTGGCCTCCGGGGCGGAATTCCCGAGTTCCTGGCGGGGGATCAGGATCACTTCGACGAGACCGGGAAGCAACTTTTGAAGTTCCACGGTTCGTACCAGCAGGAAGACCGTGATGCCCGGAAAAACCGAAAGGAAGGGGTTCCCGCTGGCAAATTTTATATGTTCATGGTTCGTGGCAGGATTCCCGGTGGATTGCTCACCGCCAAACAGTATTTGGCTATTGACGATCTCGCCGAAAAATATGCCAACAAGACCATTCGCCTGACTAGTCGGCAAAGCATCCAGTTTCACGGCATTATTAAATCGGGCCTGAAACCTACCATTGCCGGATTGAACCATTGCCTGCTCTCCACGCTCTCCGCGTGCGGGGATGTCAACAGGAATGTCATGGCCTGCCCGGCGCCGGTCAAGAACCACCAGGCCCATGACCAGCTTCAACAAGATTGCATGGCGATAGCCATGCATCTCGCCCCCAAAAGTACCGGATACCACGAGATTTGGCTCGATGGGAAACCCTTCAAGGACGAAGCCGAACGCCAAAAGGCCGATGAGGAGCCGATTTACGGCAAGGTTTATCTGCCCAGAAAATTCAAGACCGGTCTGGCACTACCTGGTGACAACTGCATCGATATCCACAGTCAGGACTTGGGCTTCCTGGCCGATGTCAAGGATGGGCGGATTCAAGGCTACGATGTGCTGGTCGGCGGTGGCATGGGTATGACCCATGGCCGCGCGAACACTTTCCCGCACCTTTCCAAGGCGATTTGTTATGTAAGCCGGGAAAGGCTCCTCGATGCGGCTGAGGCGGTGGTCAAGCTGTACCGCGACCACGGGAATCGCTCGGACAGGAAGCGCGCCCGAATCAAATACCTGGTTGCCGACTGGGGCGTGGATAAGTTCCGGGAAACGCTCAAGGTGTATCTGCCTTTTCCGTTGGAATTGCCAAAAGGCGTTAAGGTCACCGGCCATGATTCCCACCTGGGTTGGAATCCGCAGGGTGATGGCCGCTTCTGGTACGGTATTTCCATTGAAAATGGCCGGATCAAGGACGAGGGTGATTTTCGCCTGCGAACCGCCCTGAATGAAATCGCCCGCAAGCTGGACAAGCCGGCCCGACTTACCGCCATGCAGGACATTCTGATCTGCGATTTGGCGGCGGCGGATAAGCCGGTCATTGAATCGATTTTGACCGCCCACGGGGTGGCGTTGCCTGAAAAGGTATCCTTGGTCCAGCGCTACAGCCTGGCCTGCCCTGCAATTCCCACCTGTGGCCTAGCGATTTGCGAGTCCGAAAGGGCTCTTCCCACCGTGGTCGATGACCTTGAGGTCCTCCTGCGAGAGATGGATCTTGAGGATTCGGCCTTCTCCATTCGCATGACCGGGTGCCCGAACGGGTGTGTCCGTCCGTATCAGTCCGACATCGGCCTGGTTGGTAGAAGCGGCGACAAATACCTCCTGTATTTGGGGGGGCGCCTGGAGGGGGATCGGCTGAATTTTCCTGTGAGGGATCTGGTCAGTCGGGATGATGTGGCCAAGGTTCTCCGCCCAGTATTTCAGGAATTCAAACAAAATCGCAACGCCTCGGAGTCTTTCGGGGATTTTTGTGACCGGCTGGGGCAGGATCGCCTGAAGGTTCTGACCGCCTCTGCAGTTTGACGACGGGCATTCGAGAATACCGGGGTTGGCCATGCGGATTTTGGTGGTGGGGAAAGGCGGGCGCGAGCACGCCCTGGCTTGGAAGTTGGCCCTGAGCAATCGGGCCGAACGGGTCTTTGTCGCCCCCGGTAACGCCGGAACCGACGGTGGCCCTGGAGGAAAGCTGGCCTCTGTCAAGTTGGAGCAGGACAACTTCGAGGGGCTCGTCCGCTTTGCGAAGGACGAGAAGGTGGGTTTGGTGGTCATTGGCCCTGAGGAACCTTTGGCCAAGGGGATCACAGATGCCCTGGAAAAAGAGGGCCTGCGTGTTTTCGGCCCCTCGAAGGCTGCATCCCAACTGGAGGCAAGCAAGGTTTATTGCAAGGAATTGATGCGTCAGGCCGGGGTCCCCACGGCTGATTTCAAGGTTTGTGACCATCCGCAAATCGCCCGCACCTACATCGATAGCCGGGATTATGATTTGGTGGTCAAGGCTGACGGTCTGGCGGCGGGCAAGGGCGTGATTGTCTGCACAGGTCGTGAGGAGGCCTACCGCGCCATCGACCGGATCATGGTTCGCGAGGAATTCGGGGCCGCCGCCGGTAGGCATGTGGTGGTTGAGAAAAAATTGTCCGGTCGCGAGGTCAGCATTCTGGCCTTGGTTTCAGGTAGATGTATCCTGCCCCTGGACCCGGGTCAGGATCACAAGGCCCTTTTGGATAATGACAAGGGGCCGAACACGGGCGGCATGGGTGTTTACACCCCTGCCCCGTGGCTCACGCCTGAATTGGCCCACCAGATTGACGAGGAGGTCTTTGTCCCGACCATCCACGCCATGCGCAGGCGTGGAGCCCCTTACAAGGGTTGCCTCTTCGCAGGCTTGATGATCACCTCCCAGGGCCCGCGCGTCCTTGAATTCAATTGCCGCTTTGGTGATCCTGAGACTCAGCCCCTGTTGATGCGGCTGAAGACGGACCTTTTGGATCTCATGGAAGCCGTGGTGGACGGTAAACTGGAACAATTTGAGGGCAAAATCGAGTGGGACAACCGCCATGCGGTTTGTGTGGTGGCCGCCGCGCCTGGCTATCCCGTCAATCCTCGGAAGGGAGACCCGATCACCGGATTGGACGAGGTGGCCGCCATGCCCGATGTTCAGGTGTTCCACGCCGGTACCAGGCGCGATGGAAACCGCGTGTTGACCGATGGTGGCCGGGTCCTCGGCGTCACAGCGCTGGGTGAATCTTTGGCCCGCGCCCGGGAAAGGGCTTACGAGGCGATCAGGAAAATCCAGTTTCGCGGAATTCAATACCGCTCGGATATCGGTTTGAGGGACCGTTGATCCCTTGACAACGCCGGGCCTGGGGACAGCCCTATGGACTTTTTTTTTCAGTCAATCGACGGACGGGTGTTGGTGAAGGCCACACCCGTCCTTGTTTTCGTTCTGGGAATCCTGGCGATTGCCTACCGCTATTACAGCGCCTTTCTCGCTGCCAGGGTCCTTTGCCTCAATGACTCGAATCCAACCCCGGCGGTCCGCCTTGCCGATGGCCAGAATTTCCATGTCACCAATCGATGGGTCCTGTTCGGCCACCATTTCGCCGCCATTTCCGGGGCGGGCCCGCTGATCGGACCTGTGTTGGCTCTCCAATACGGTTATTTGCCAGGTTTGCTATGGCTGGTGGTTGGGGTTTGCCTCGCGGGTGCGGTCCAGGACATGGTGGTCTTGGCGGCTTCCGTACGGAGGGATGGAAAATCCCTGGCCGAGATTGTCCGGGTGGAAATGGGGCCATGGGCCCATGCGGTCGCCAGTTCGGCAATCCTCTTCATTGTGATCATCGCCCTGGCTGGATTGGGATTCGTTGTGGTGAAGGCTTTGGGGGGTGAAAAAGTCGCCCTTCCGGCCACAATGGTCCTCACCCCGTCCCAGGGAACCGCATTCAAGAAGCTCGATGGCGAAAACGCGTGGTTGGTGCCGGCTGGTGCCACAATCCAGATGCCCGGCGACGGTGGCCGATTCATTCGCCCTGAACCATTCACCCTCCAGGTGACGGACGGGGCTATGCCTGTCTCTGATTCCGCCCCCTGGGTTTTGCCTGCAGGTGCCTCGCAGGTTATTCCCGGCAGTTCCTGGGGGCTATTCACCATCGCATGCACCATCCCAATCGCTTTGTTGGTGAGCGCGCACATGTACCGGTTTCGTCCCGGCAGGGTGTTGGAAGCGTCCCTCCTTGGGGGTGTCCTCGTTTTGGGGGCGACCTGGTTGGGCAGCTTTGTTCCGGGTTCCCGCTTTGAATCCTGGTTCCAGCTTAGCCAGGGACAAACCGTGTTTGTCCTGTGCGCCTACGGGTTTATCGCCTCTATTCTGCCGGTTTGGTTGTTGCTGTGCCCCAGGGATTACATTTCCAGTTTCCTGAAAATCGGCACCATCGCCTTGCTGGTTGTTGGCACTTGCCTGGCCAATCCCCTGCTTTTGCACAGGCCGGTGGAACCGGTTTTTGCCTCAGGCGGTCCAACATTCAAGGGTGGGATGTTTCCCTTTGTTTTCATTTGTGTGATGTGCGGTGCGGTTTCCGGTTTTCATTCCTTGGTTTCCAGCGGCACAACCCCGAAGATGGTCGGGCGTGAAAAGGATATCCGCCTGATCGGTTACGGGTCGATGTTGCTGGAAGGCGTGGTTGCGGTGGTGGCATTGATTGCTGCGGCCTCGCTGGACCCGCGGCTTTATTACGACATCAATGTCGATTTGCGCAGGGTTCCTGAATTCCAGGGGCAGATTGACAGGCTCCATCAGGAGTTGGGCCAGGCCGGCAATATTCAGCACCTGACAATAGCCCAGGTGGAGGAGCGGGTGGAGGAAACACTCCGTGGCCGGGTTGGTGGGGCTGTAACCTTGGCGGTGGGCATGGCCCAGATTCTGACCAAGCCGTTGGAAGAACTGGGTGTGAAGGACTCAACCCTTTTTGGTTATTGGAAATACTGGTACCACTTCGCCATCATGTTTGAGGCTCTGTTTATTCTCACCACCATCGACACGGGTACCAGGATCGCCCGTTATTTGGTGCAGGAAACAATGGGCCGGTTGCACCCTGCATTCGGCCGTCCCGCATGGATTCCGGGAGCCATTCTGGCCAGTGGCCTGGTTACCCTCGCCTGGGGTGCATTGGTGGCCACCGGGTCAATCGACACCATCTGGCCCATGTTCGGTATCGCCAATCAGCTTCTGGCGGTCGTCGCCTTGGCTACTGTGGCGGTGATGTTGTCCGGAACCAGCCGCAGGAGATACCTGTGGGTGTTGGTTGGCCCCATGCTCTTTGTTTTGTCCACCACCATGACGGCGGGGTATCAGATGGTGGTGATCCGGTTCCCGGCAATGATGCAACAGCCAGCAACCCGCCTGGCCGGTACGCTTTCCCTGGCAGCCACCATCTTTGTCATCACCACCGTGGCGGTTTTCTTGGTGTTTGCAACTGCCCGGATCATGGCCAAATGGTCCATGAAGGGTGATTCGGAAAGTTTTTGATTACGACCCGGCGGGGGCTATGGGGGCGGGTTGCACTCCGTTGGGCCGAAAAGTTGTCATGTCCTGTCGTTTAATCATGATGCCGGCGTTTTTGTCCGGCCGCACTCCCATGGTGTAGATCCCGAATTTCCCACTGTTCACTTCGGTGATGTAAAGGGCCGATTGGGACTGGTTGACCTGTCCTGTGGTCATCAGGAATCGGGCGTCTTGGCGGGGAGGAAGCCCGAATTCTTGAACCAGATCCACTTCTGCCCATCCCCTGATGGTGCCGGTGGAATGATCAATCACAGTCCCAAGGAGACGGCCGCTCCTGTAGTCAAGGAGCCAAACCCCATCGCTTGGAACCCGGGTGTTGACTAGAACCTGCCCGGTACACATCACGTAATCATCGTGGCGGTCATTGGAAGCCAAGCCGTGGGCTTTGCTACCAAAGTGCTGGATACCCCAGAAAGCGGCGGCCCCTGCTGCAACTCCCATGATGAATGTGGAGGATTTGATGCCTCGGATCATTGGCTCGCATCCCTTCGTTGGGCCTTTTGGTTACCGGTTGGCTCGAATTGGTTGCCTGAAACAAATCTCTAATCCCAAACGGCACGGAAAAGCAACATCAGGCTGCCGTATTGATGGGCGCGTATAGCAGAATGGCTCAGGTGATTTCCGGGCGTGATGGAGTGGAATCAACCACGGAATTGGGCTCTTCCTTGTCATTCCCAAACTATTTGCTGTATGATCAGAGAGTTGGGTGGAAGGGCGTTTTTCCCCGGTGAAACGGGGTTGGAGGGGGACTATGACCTCGATTTTCGCCATTTTCGGCATGCCCGGCGGCACCGAATGGTTGTTCCTGCTGGTATTGGGTGTACTCCTGTTTGGTCGCAAACTGCCTGAAGTGGGACGCTACCTCGGCAAGGGGATCGTTGAGTTCAAGAAGGGCATCAAGGGCATTGAGGATGAGCTTGATCCCGCCGTGACTTCCCGGCCTGAACCGGCTCCCTTGGAAAATTCTCGCCCACCCCAAAAGGTTCAGGTTTCCGCCCCTCGTTTTGATGACAGCCCAGTTGCCAAGGGTTGACAATCCTGCTTTCCGTGGCATGGTACCAATAGCCCTAAAGGGCGCTTAACTCAGCGGTTAGAGTGCCATCCTCACACGGTGGAAGTCATAGGTTCGAATCCTATAGCGCCCATAAAAGCGAGAGGCCCGCCTTTTGGCGGGCCTCTCGCTTTTATGGGAAATCATTATTCCGGCTGGCTCATTCGCCCAAAAACCACCAGCGTTTTGCCTTGGGACCGTAGCTCAGGCCGAACCGGTGCATGCCGATCTTGGTGACTTCGCCAACCGCTTTTTCGATATCGTCCGTGACCAGCATCCGGTCGATGTCCGCCTGTTCGATAGTGCCTTCCGGGACCAGCTTGTCCCTCATGAAATCCAGAAGCGGTTGCCAGAATTCCACACCCATCAGCACGACCGGGAATTCCTTGACCTTGCCAGTTTGCACCAGGGTGGTGATTTCAAAAAGCTCGTCCAGCGTCCCCAACCCTCCAGGCAAAACAAAAAAGGCGTAGGAATACTTGATCAACATCGTTTTGCGTACGGAGAAGTAGTCAAAATCAATGAATTGATCCAAGTAGGGGTTGGGGGCTTGTTCCCTGGGCAACAGAATGTTGCATCCCAAGGATTTTCCGCCCGCCTCCTTCGCGCCTCGGTTCGCGGCCTCCATGATTCCCGGCCCGCCGCCGGTCATCACCGTGAATCCAGCCTTGGCCAATGCCGCACCGACATCCACACCCAATTGGTACCATTTGCTCCCGGGCGCGAAGCGGGCGGAGCCAAAAACAGTCACGCAGGGCCCGACGAAATGCAGCGTTCGGAATCCCCAGATATATTCCCAAAACATTCGGAATGCTTGCCAGAATTCCGAGATGCGCCTTTGAGGCCCCTGTAGGAAGGTTTTTGCTTCCGGATCGTCGGCCCTGACAACTTTGCCCCACCGGTGTGGCTTTTGGTTTACCTGGCCCTTCGTGGGATTGTCTCCGGGTATCTGGGTTTGTGGTTTAGTCATGGCCAAAATCTCCGCTGCCTGATCAAAGTGTGGGGCCGATGCTCCACGGGGCGAATTCCTCGTCCCCTACCCCGGCCGATTCGCTCTTTGTTTTTTTGCCGCTGGCCACGGCCAGGATCTCCTCGAAAATACGGGCTCCTACTGCGCTTACGGGTTCGCCCGAGAGAATGGTTCCGGCGTCAATATCCATGTCGTCCTCCATGCGTTGGTACATCGGCGTGTTGGTCGCCACCTTGATGCAAGGCATGGGTTTGCATCCGAAAACGGAACCCCGGCCAGTGGTGAATACCCCGATGTTCGCTCCTCCCGCGCAAAGGCCGGTCATGCTCACCGGGTCATAACCAGGCGTGTCCATGACGACAAATCCTTTGGCCTTGATGGGCTCCGCGTAAAGGACCACATCCACCAGCGGACTGGTTCCGGCCTTGGCCACCGCTCCCAGGGATTTTTCGTAGATGGTGGTCAATCCGCCCGCCTTGTTGCCGGGGGATGGGTTGTTGTTGATTTGTGCCCCGAAGACGCCGGTGTACCATTCCCACCAGCGAATCCGTTCAAGGAGTTTTTCCCCCACTTCCTTGGATACCGCCCTGCGGGTGAGCAAGTGTTCCGCGCCATAAATCTCTGTTGTTTCCGCCAGCACGGTGGTGCCTCCGTGGGCCACCAGCAGGTCGCTGGCCACTCCCAGGGCTGGATTGGCGGTGACCCCGCTGTAACCGTCCGAACCGCCGCAATTGGTGGCCAGAATCAGCTTGTCCGCACCCAACCGTGTCCTTTTCTGGCCGGATGAGCTTTTCAGGAGTTCCGTTACGGCCGTGACACCCGCCTCCACGGTTTTGCGAATGCCCCCCTGATCCTGAATTTGCAGCACATTGGGCTTGGGTTTGCCCGGCAATCCCAGTTGGACCAGGTTCTGGTTTTCAATCAGGTGGCTGATTTGGCCTGTCTCGCAGCCAAGGCCCAAAAGCAGGTAGGCCGCAACATTGGGGTGGTTGGCGATCCCCGCCAGGGTGCGGTTCAGTTGAAGGTGGTCGGGCCCGCCGTATTGCATGGCGCAACCGGCCTTGTGGGTGATGGCGACCACCCCGTCGATATCAGGGAACTGGGCCAGAATGCCCCTTTTGTCAAGCTCCTTGACAATGTATTTGCTTGCGCTTGCCGAGCAGTTCACGGAGCTGATTATGGCAATGTAGTTGCGTGTGCCATAGCGCCCGTCACCCCGGTCGTAGCCGTCAAAATGGCGCTCAGTCTCCATTCGGGCAAGGGGGCGCGCATCCTCGCCGAAATGGTATTCCCGTTCAAAGGACCCCGCTTCCAGGTTGTGGGAGTGCACATGGCTGCCCGCCGTGATATCCGCGGATGCGAACCCGATGACCTGGCCGAACTTTCGTACCGGGGCTCCCTTTGGGATGTGACCAAAGGCGACCTTGTGTCCGCTTGGAATTTTATGCCGGGTGACAACCTGTTTTTCTGGCCCTCCCAGCAGGGTTCCGGCCTCGATATCTTGGCAGGCGATCATCACATCATCGGTGGGCATAAGCAATAGGGCCGGCGGCGAATTCGTTTCAGGTGGCATGGGCGTGTCCAAAAGAACTGCGCGGCATGGCCAAGGTTTTCCCTGGATTCATGCCGCGCGCTGGGGAAAATGCTTCTGTTTCCTGCTTACTCTGGATCCTTGGCAACCTCAAGCTCATTGACAATTTCCCGCACCCCCGGAGTGAGGCGGACCATTGTCTCGGCGATCCTTTTTTCCCTGAGGTTGGGTACCTTCCCCCTCAAAACAAGAGCCGGCCCCCGGCTTTCCACCTGGATTGCGTAATCCCCTTGGAACCTTGCCGTTTTTGAAAGCACGCTTTGCGCCTCGGTTTGGACACGAGGGGGAACAATACCCGGAGAGTTCGGCCCTGTTCCCCTTTCTTTGCTTGGCAGGTCAAAAATTGGCTCGGTGATGTAGGAATTGACCCGTCCTGTGGACCCACCCATGCCTGAAAAAGCGGATGATCCTCCGCTGCCTGATCTGGAACCGGTTCCCATCCGCATGGTTGTGCCACCTCGGGAACCCGTCATACTGCTTCGACCGCCCCGGCTACTGGAACTGCTGCCAGAAGATCCGACTACTGGTTGGCCAAAGGTGGTTGTTTGGTTGGCACCAAAAGTCCCGTTGGCGAAACCTAACCCCTGGGGCGACGCCATGAATTGTCCCATGAATGAACTTGAGCCTACCGATTGATTGCTTGTGCTTCGGGAACTGCCGGTCGATCCAAAACCAACCCCACCGCCGGTGAAGCTGAAACCACCTCCTGTAAAGCTTCCCTGACCGGTATTGATAAATCCACTACCGCCCCCGGATGAGGAACCTCCCCCGGAGGATGAACCCCCCATGGAGGACCCCATTGAAGAACCCATGGAAGACCCCATCGAGGAACCGCTCGAACTCCTGCCGGAGGAAGAAGTCCCTTGGGCTTGGGCGATACTGCTGACGCCTCCCAACAGACCCAGTCCGAGAAGGAGGGTGCTATTTTTTAAAAGCCATGACAAACTGGACATGGGTCACGTCCTCCCCGGGGTTCCATGGAATTGGATCGATCCCTGAACCCTTAATCCCTATTCTGACCCAATACTTCCCTCAGGGCAATTCGGTGGTAAGAAATTATCATCTGATACTAATGGTTGGAGTGGTGAATTGACCGCTTGATATAGACGCATTTTTATTGATTAGTTTTTATAACATTCGATTTGGAAGATTGTATCGTGAAGCCTTTCCGGGTTGGTTTGTTGGGTCTGGGCACCGTGGGCGGTACCGTGGCCAAAATGTTGACCGAATATCCCGATCGTTTGGTGGATCGATCGGGGCGTCCTATTGAATTGGCAAAAATTTTGGTCAGGGATCCATCCAAAACGCGTTCGGTGAATGTCCCACCGGGGCTGATAACCACGGACCTGGCGACAATCCTCCAGGATCCGGATATTGATTTGATTGTCGAACTGATGGGGGGCTGCGAATCGGCCCTCATGGCGATCGAGGGTGCGTTCAGGTCCGGCAAGGATGTGGTGACCGCCAACAAGGCGGTTCTTGCCCAGCATGGCAAACAAATCTTTGATACAGCCCGGAAAAACGCACGGTGCCTTGCTTTCGAGGGAAGTGTCGGTGGCGGGATTCCCATCATCGCCGCCCTCCTTCGTGGACTTGCCGCCAACCGGATCGTCGCCATCCAGGGGATCCTCAACGGCACCAGCAACTACATCCTCTCCCGGATGTGCGAGGAAGGCCTGGATTACTCCGGAGCTTTGAGTGCCGCCCAAAGTCTGGGCTACGCCGAAGCGGATCCCACCTTGGATGTGGATGGCACCGATGCGGCTCATAAGCTGATGGTGTTGGCCCAAATCGGTTTCAAGGCCGATGTCGGTCTCGATTCGATCCCAAGGCGCGGAATCGACCAGGTTGATCGCCTGGACATTCGATACGCCGATGAATTGGGTTACACCATCAAGCTGCTGGCCGAGTGTTGGAGCTCTGACAACGGCCTGGCGATGCATGTCTCACCGGTGTTGCTCCGCAAATCCACTCCATTGGCCCAGGTTCGCGGTGCCTACAACGCGATCCGCGTGGTGGGCGACGCGGTAAGCGATACCCTTTTTTACGGGTTGGGCGCGGGAGGCATGCCAACTGCCAGCGCTGTGGTCGGTGATATCCTCAGCTTGGCGATTGGCAGGCAATTTGCCCTGCACCAAACCAGCCGTCTATGGTCCCCTTCCGCTCCCGAGGTTCGGATGGTTCGGCCCGGTGGGATCAGCAGTCGCTTTTATCTGCGCCTACTGGTTTCTGACAAACCAGGCGTGATGTCCGGTATTTCCGGGGTTTTGGCCAAGCACCAGATCAGCATCTCCTCGGTCATCCAGCATGAGATCCCGGACGAACAGGCCGGTGGGTCTGTCCAGATGGTGATCATGACCCACACGGCCACGGCGGGTGATTTCGAAAGGGCCTGCGTGGAATTGGCCCGATTGGATTATGTGGCGAATACGCCGGTTCACTATCCGGTGGGTGAATGAATCGCCGGGTGGTTTGAAGGAAATGACCGAGGCTTTGGGTGGCTTGGAAGGCAAGGCGTTTGATTTTGAATCCGATTACGGTCGCGAATACGACCTTTTCATTCGCCAGATCATTCCCGGCTACGATTCTTTCTTTGAGATATGCCTCGCCATGTTCTCCGGGGTGATCGGAGAAAATGGAAAAGTATTGGTTGCCGGGTGCGGAACCGGGGCTGAATTGGACTGCTTTGCCAGGAACAAACCCGGGTGGAAAATGACCGGTGTCGACCTTTCAGGCCAAATGGTGGATATCGCCAGAAAAAAGTTGGAGGCATCGGCCCGGGAAATTGGGTTTGAACCGGAAATCGAATGGATTGTTGGGGATGTCGCCTGTTTGAACCACCAGGGCGAATTTGATGCGATTGCCTGTAACCTGGTCCTTCATTTCATACCAGGCTTGGCGGCAAAGCTGGAGTTTTTAAAAGCATTGCGATCCCTGTTGAGGCCTGGAGGCATCCTGATATTGATGGACGCCTGCTGGGAAAAAAAACAGGCATTCCATACCTGGATGCGGGGTTGGTGGGGATTCGCCAGCGCGCGCGGTTTGTCTGCGCGGAAATGGGCTTCCTTCCGGGAGGACTTTGAAAGGGGCCTGCATCCCCTGCCAAAGGCGGAGCAGGAAAAAATGGTAGGTCTGGCCGGTTTTGAGGAGGTTTTTCCATTCTGGAGTTCCCTGCACCACCTTGCGGTGGTTGCAAGGAATCCATTCGCCTGAAGGATCCGGGCGGCCGATTCAAAAGCTGAATTCCCCACCCCAGACCCGTTCCCCTCCCAGGAAGGCGTTTTTGTTATCACCCATTCGGCATCCGGGGGGCAGGTCATCCAATTTCTTGGAATTACCCCCACCCAGCACGACATAATCAGCAATGAAGGCGTCCCGGAGACGGTTCACCACATCGTGGACTGATTTTTGCCATCGGGCCTTTCCCAATCGGTCCAGGCCCGCCGCGCCAACCCATTGTTCAAAACTCATTTTTTTTCGGTAGGGCAAGTGCCCCAATTCCAGTGGAGCCACCAAGTTGTTGATGATGAAAGTCGTTCCCAAACCGGTTCCCAAGCCAAGGAACAGCATTCTGCCCCCCTGGTAGCTCCCCATGGCCTGCATGGCGGCGTCATTGATGATTTTGAGCGGCAATTGAAATGCCTCCTCGAAATCGAATCCAACCCACCCCCGTCCAAGGTTTGCGGGTTCCAGGTGAATCTTTCCTTTGACAACCGGACCGGGGTAACCCATCGTGACCCTTGCGGGCTTCCATTCCTTGAGGATTTCTGAAATCCCTTCGAGCATGGATAGGGGTGTCAAATCCGGGCCGGAGCCCAGTTTTTTGATTTCTTCCTGATCTTGGAGTTTCAATTTGACATGGGTGCCCCCGATGTCGATTACCAAGGTTTTCCCCATCACCGTCTCCGGCGTTGCCCACAGTTCAATTGAGGTGCCTGTCACCTTCGCCGTAGTTTAAAGACTGAAGGACGGTGACCACAAGGCTCGGGACCATTAATTCGTATGGCGTTTCAGGCAAAATAAAAGGTGAAAATCGGCCCCGGAGGTTCCATTCAAATGCTTGCCCAATTTGGCCACGGATTGGTTTTGGTTGAAAACGCCAGAACCCTGGCACGGGATTTCATGGGCGATTTGGCCATGGTTCCTGAATGCTGTTTTCGGGATTGGGCGAACCTGGGATTCAGGGCAATCCTGCTGGAAAAAATCTGGCGGCAACCAGGAGGGAACCCGGGCGGGGTGGAGGCGTTTGTGCCGGATGATTCGGTGGGAGGGTCGCGGGGCCTCCAATTCTTTCGGCGCAATGCCTCAGATGCTGGCCTTGAATTGATCCTGGACTTCCCGCCTTTTCAGGTGGCCCAAACCAATCCCCTTTCGGAATTGCGACCAGATTGGACAATTCATCAACCCTTTTCCCCAGGAATGGAAATGGAAAAGGATGCCTGGTACCTGAGAGAGGTCGAGGCCGGGCGTATCCTTGCGATTGCCCGCGCCAGGGATCCTTACTTCCCTCCAGTCCCAGGGTCCGCGCAATTGAATCCTTGCCAACCCGGGTTGAGGGAACACATGCAATCGGTCTTGGCTCGCATTGCCACCCTGTGTGACGGGGCCTGGTTCAATAGCGCCATGTTGCCCCTTCCTGCGGGTGTGGCAAAGGCCTGGGGGAAATGGAGGAATCCAAGCCTGGGCGGGGCGATTTTGGACGATTCCCCATGGCCCTGTCTGTTGGATTCGGCAAGGGATATCTCACCCGAATTCAAATGCCTGGCGGAAGGCTTCTGGGGATCGGAATGGGATTTGATGGGCCAGGGATTCAATTATTGCCTGGACCAGCGTCTCACCAAGAGGTTGGCTGAACACGATTACGAAGGGGTGACGGCCCACCTTTCAGCCCCGTGGGAATATCTGAAACACACCCTGCATCAATGGAAAGAGGTGATCGATTCCTGTGAGGTCCATCGGCAACAAGATGCAATATTGGCATGGGTTGCGTTCCTAGCTTCTCCAGGCTTGAAACTGGTGGAAAACCAGTCGCTGAATCAATTGTTGGGCGCTGGGATGGATGAAGGTGGTCGTTATTCAAATCCATTTGCCACTGCCTTGAATACCTCATCCATGCTCAATGCGGATTGCGAATTTCGCCTGATTGAATTTCCCGGAAAACGCCATGGTTTCGATGGGGACAACCTGGGATTTGTTTGGACTCGAAGGGAATCCGGGGGAAACGGCTGGCGTCACCTTCTTTTCCTTGCCCGTTTACAAGGGCAAGGGGAAACGGAATTAGGTCTGGATTTGGATTCGGCAATCTGCAGATACATTCGCCCCATTTCAAAAGAAGGGGGACTGGGGGCAAAGCTGGGAGAATGGAGGGGAGACCACTTTCATGTGGTTCTACAGGGCTCTTCGCCGGTTTTTTGGAGCCCTGTCAACTAACATGATTGTGGAGGGTATGGTCGCAAAAATGGGCAATCACCCGGGTTAAGGGGGCAAGTCAGGCCAATGGGTTCCATGCTTCGGGTCGGGGCTGTTGGGTATCTCAATACCAAGCCCTTGATTGAAGGATTGGAAGGGTTGTTGCCAGGTTGCAAGCTCTCCTTGGATATTCCCAGCCGTTTGGCCGATTCCATGCGGTCCGGGAAGGTGGATGTCGGCCTTGTCCCCCTGGCCGAATTTTTTCGGTCAGGCGATTACGGCATGATCCCGGGGATTGGGATCACCAGTAGTGGTCCGGTCGGCAGTGTCTTGTTGCTTGCGAAAAACGGTTTGGATTCAATCACCCATCTGGCGATGGATGAAGGTTCCAGAACCAGCGCTGCTCTTGCCAGGATTCTCCTGCACAAGCAATTCGGATTGTTGCCAAAGATCCATCTCCTCCCGATTGGCCAGACGGTTGTCCCGCCCCCAATCGACGGGGTGTTGTTGATCGGCGACCGGGCCATGAAGCCATTCCCATGGGAATTCAGCGAGAGCAGGGATTTGGGTGCCTGGTGGACCGAGGAGACCGGCTTGCCATTTGTGTACGCCGTGTGGGCGGTGCGGCCTGGTTTGGTGCTGAAGCCGGAACAAACCGCCGCTTTTCACAAGGCCTTAAAGTTGGGAAGGTCAAAGCTGGGGGAAATCGCCCGCCGTGAGTCGGAGCGGTACGGCCTGCCCGTCTCGGTTATTAGTCGTTACCTGACCGAGCAGATCGGGTTTGATGTGGGCCCCAGGGAGATTGAGGGCATGAGAACCTATGGTGAAATGCTCGTTCAATTTGAGAAGATGGTAAAGCAAGATTGAATTCGGAGCGAGGTGTGTGATGGTTTGCAGGCCCGGAGTGCAGGCAATTTTGGACAGGGCCGCTGAGGGGCAACGCATCGGCCCGGTCGAGGCCTTGACCCTCTTCGAGCATTGCCACGACCTGCCCGCGTTGGGAAAGGCCGCCAATGCCGTTTGTAACCGCCTTCACCCCGAGGGTTATCGTACTTACAACATCGACCGGAATGTCAATTACACCAATATTTGCTCTGCGATTTGTCATTTTTGTGCTTTCTACCGCAAGCCTGATGATCCGGATGCCTATGTCCTCGACCTCGATACCATTTGCACAAAGGTCGAGGAGACGGTTCAACTGGGGGGCGATCAGATCCTGTTGCAGGGGGGTATGCACCCCACCCTCAAATTGGATTGGTACGAGAACCTGTTGCGGTCCCTGCGCTCACGATTCCCGACTGTGAACCTCCATGCCTTCAGTCCCCCCGAAATTTGGCACTTCCACAGGTTGAACCGGATTCCCCTACGCGAAGTCCTCCTGCGCTTGAAGGAGGCTGGTTTGGGAAGTCTGCCAGGGGGCGGGGGCGAAATATTGGTGGATCGGGTACGCAAGGAACTGACCATTTACAAATGCATGACGGATGAGTGGCTGGAGGTGCACAGGGTCTGGCATTCCTTGGGTGGCCGCTCCACCGCCACCATGATGTTCGGCCATGTCGAAACCTTGGCGGAGCGGGTGGAAAGCCTTCAACGACTTCGCGACCTCCAGGATGAAACGGGAGGTTTCACAGCGTTCATCTGTTGGACTTTTCAGCCGCAAAACACGGACTTGGCCCACCTATCCCCTGTTGGCGCCTACGAATATCTCCGTACCCAGGCGATTTCCCGTCTGTTTCTGGATAACGTCAGCAACATTCAATCCTCCTGGGTCACCCAAGGCCTGAAAACAGGCCAAATGGGTCTTTGCTTTGGGGCGAACGACATGGGTTCGCTCATGATCGAGGAAAATGTGGTTTCTTCCGCGGGAACGGTTCACCATCTGACCTTGGAACAAATTCGTGCTGCGATTCGGGAGCTTGGTTTTCAGCCCAGGCAACGGAATGTCTTTTATCAATTGATTTAGGACTTACGCAGTTGGCCCGAATTGGCTTTGCCTATTTCATTCAATTTGACTATCTTTGGCAGCTGTGAACAAGCCAAGAGTCACCGCTGAAGACTTCATCGACTTTCTGGTCGCCACGCCGGTGAATGCGACGGCGATGGAGGCGCAACGGACCAACCCGGTTGGTCCTGTTGAGCCCTCTCATGATGCGTACACCCGGTTGCTGCACCGGCTTGAACCATCCAACGACACCCTGTGGCTGGAGGTGAAGGAGGAGGTTCGCCTGAATTCCGGGGTCTTGGTGCTGGATGACACAGTCCTGGACAAGCCGTACGCGCGGAAGATGGACCTTGTCCATCACATGTGGTCTGGGAAACACCATGCTGTGGTCAAAGGGATCGACCTGCTGACGCTGCTATGGACCGATGGCGAACGCCACCTGCCGTGTGATTACCGGATCTATGACAAGCCGAATGACGGCAAGACGAAGAACGACCATTTTGGGGACCTGATCGACACGGCCAAGGAGCGCGGATTCCAGCCGGAATATGTGCTTTTTGACGGCTGGTACAGCAGCCTGGTGA
>Ga0315906_10003293_pt1 | contig 21525 bp, 22 predicted proteins | sample LakEriMetagenome_4_FD_203526 | JGI IMG/M metagenome (GOLD analysis project Ga0315906, IMG submission 203526) | Freshwater fungal communities from buoy surface, Lake Erie, Ohio, United States - Buoy 2 MA122 | ecosystem: Environmental > Aquatic > Freshwater > Lake > Lake biofilm | place: USA...
TAAACTCTGTTGGCGGCATGAGAAGCCACAGGTAGCTGGGTAGGGCAAACAGGCCTACCTGACCACAAGGGGGGCGAAGTTTTGACTAAACCCCACAAAGAGGGGCTGAGGCCCCTAGCGCAGTTTAAAGGGAGGACGCGTTCCCGAGCCCAGAGCTCCGGCGGCTAGTCATTCGGCCCAGCCAACGCCTATTGCACCTAAGTGGTAAGAGCACAAACGAGCACCTTGGCGCAGAAAGGGCCTTGAAACAGCACCCGGGCAGGCTTTACCCGAAGAGCTTAAACGCGAGCATAATGCACAGGGTTGGTACAAGGAAAACGGCGACAATAAACTCTGTTGGAGGCATGAGAAGCCACAGGTAGCTGGGTAGGGCAAACAGGCCTGCCTGACCACAAGGGGGCGAAGTTTTGACTAAATCCCACAAAGAGGGGCTGAGGCCCCTAGCGCAGTTTAAAGGGGGGGCGCGTTCCAAGCCCAGAGCTCCGGCGTCTATTCGTTCGGCCCAGCCAACGTCTATTGCACCTAAGTGGTAAGAGCACAAACGAGCAGCTCGGGCACCTTGGCGCAGAAAGGGCCTCGAAACAGCACCCGGGCAGGCTTTACCCGAAGAGCTTAAACGCGAGCATAATGCACAGAGTCGGGACAAGGAAAACGGCTACAATAAACTCTGTTGGAGGCATGAGAAGCCACGGGTAGCTGGGTAGGCAAACAGGCCTACCCTGACCACAAGGGGGGCGAAGTTTTGACTAAATCCCACAAAGAGGGGCTGAGGCCCCTAGCGCAGTTTAAAAGGGAGGGCGCGTTCCCAAGCCAGAGCTCCGGCGGCTATTCGTTCGGCCCAGCCAACGTTTATTGCACCTCAGTGGTAAAAGCACAAACGAGTAGCTCGGGCACCCCGGCCCAGAAAGGCCTCGAAACAGCACCCGGGTAGGCTTTACCCGAAGAGCTTAAACGCTAGCATAATGCACAGAGTCGGGACAAGGAAAACGGCTACAATAAACTCCGTTGAAGGCATGATAGGCCACAGGCCCCCAAGTAGCTGGGTAGGGCAAACCGGCCTACCCTGACCACAAGGGGGGCGAAGTTTCGACTCAACCCCACAAAGAGGGGCTGAGGCCCCTAGCGTAGTTTAAAGGGGGGCGCGTTCCCAAGCCTAGCGATCCGGCGGCCATTCGTTCGGCCCCGCCAACGTTTAGTACACCTAAGTGGTAAGCCCGCAAACGAGCAGCTCTAGCACCCCGGCGCAGAAAGGGCCCGGGCAGACTTTACCCGAAGAACTTAAAAGCGAGCCTAACGCGCACGGTCGGTGCTACAATAAGCACAAGGAAGGCGTCGAGTGGGGCATAGCAGACCACGGCCCCAAGGGGGCGAAGCTTCGACTGAAACCCACAAAGGGAAGGCGGGGGCCCTAACCTAGTTTACAGGGGGTGCGTTCCCACACCAGAGCTCCGGCGGCTCTTGGGGCTGTTCTTTTGGCCCAGCCAAAGTTTATTACGCCTAAGAGGTAAGAGCGCAAACGGGTAGCTCGAGCCCCAGCCCCAGAAAGGGCCTTGAGGCAGAGCCCTGGCATACCTACCCGAAGAACCTAAAAGCGAGCATAGCGCACACGGTCGGTGTAAGGAAGGCGGCTACAATGAACTCGAGTGGAGGCATGAAAGGCCACAGGCCCCCAAGTAGCTGGGTAGGGCAAACAGGCCTACCATGACCACAAGGAGGGCGAAGTTTCGACTAAATCCCACAAAGAGGAGGCTGAGGCCCCTAACGTAGTTTAAAAGGGAGGGCGCGTTCCCCACGTCCAGAGCTCCGGCGGCCATTAGGGCGGTTCTTTCGGCCCAACCAAAGTTGGTTAGGGAGGTAAGCCCCGACAGGACAACGGTGTGCACCGCCTCGTCGTAAAACATTAGTAGGGCGTAGTCCCAGTACCCACTGTCCTTAGACACCCCCTGGCTCAGCGCCATGTCCAGCACCACCTCCCGGTGAGAGGTTGTTTTTTGGTCTTGGCTGGAGGAGTGGAGGGCGAGAAAGGCTCCTAGGACGAAATTGGCCAAACTAGAACAGGGGCCCCTCATCATTGTAGGCCAGCAAGGGCGGGCTAGAGGGGCCCAAAGGGCCCCTTAACCAACCCCCCTCCGTAGGCTAGGTTTCAAAGGCCCAGGTTTTTGGTGGATGTGACAACAGCAGGGGTGGGGTTTGACAGGTAGAGGTAAAAAAGCCTCAAGGTGGCGCGGGCGGGGCGGCGGTCCTTGTCAACCCGCAGGTAGGTTGGGGCGGGCAGGGGGGCACCCCCCCGCACAAGGGGGGCCGAATAGTTGAGGGGCTTGGGGCCACGCCTAGGGTTGTCGGGGGGCAGGAGGGCATTGAGGAGGGCATTGAGGAGGGGGTGGCGCTTGTAAAAAAAGAGGGCAGAGGCCCGCAGCCGCAAGCGCACGCGTCGGGGGGCTCGGGCGTCCCACGAGGGGGTGGCCCAGCTCTGCAGCTGGGGGGTCAGCGCCGCCAGGGCGATCGTTTTGGCGTTCGCTTGGCGGGCCCCAGACCGTTTTTTTCGCACGGAGGGGCTCCATGAGAGGCCGTTGAGCATAGGGCTGCAGGGTTAGCTTACCCAAAATCTGCGCCCCGTGGCCCTCACAAGCCTCTTTGACAGGCGCTTCTTAATGCCCCTAGCCTTCTTCGGCCTCCTGGGCTTGTTAATCCTGGTGGGTAAAAACAAGACCTGCTCTCAGGAAAATCTGTACCTGGCCCCTAGGGCCCCACACATGGCCCGGGCCTCGTAGTCAAGAATTTCGTCGTCTAGGTGGGGCACCCCCCCGCGGCCGAACTCGGCTAAGGCCGCTGCCATGGCTTCCTTAACCTCTGAGAAGGAGGAGCCCACCGAGGTAGGGAGCCTAATGTCCCAAACCAAGCCCAGGGTTATAGGGTGTACAAAGATTTGGCTAGCGGGGCTGTTTAGTACTCGTCAAAAAAAATTAAAGTTAAAAAAAGGCCCCCTGACTCGTAGGGAGAGGGGGGCAAAGTGGTACAGGGTTAGGTAGGAGCGCACGGCCGCCCCCAGAAAGGCCTCAACGAGTTTGGCCCCCCTATACTTACGGGAGTACCCTAAAAGGTGGGCCACCCAGCTACCGGTAAAGAGTGTGACGGGGGAGCTGGCCCCGTCCTCGTGGGTCAGAAGGGTTAGGGCCAGCTCGGCAGTCGCTTGCCTGCCCCGCCTAGAAAGGCTTAGCGCCAGCCTTATGTTTTTAAGAGCTTCAGAGCTTAACTGGTGGGGCCCATACGTAGAGCTGAGGCCCGGTGCGCGCCCAGGGCCCAACGCCCACCAAACACCCTTTGCGGGGTTAGGGGCTTTGGGAAGGTTGGGGCGGCTTAGGGGGCGGGCGGGGGCCCTCCGGTAGTGGGGGCTTTGGGGCTCCGAGGTTATGCTTCGCATCGCTCCCCATAAAGGCAGGGCCGAACTGGGCGCTAGCGAAAGGCCCTCACCAGGGCCTCAAAATCTACGGGGGGGAGGGAGGAAGGCCCGTTGGCAGACTGGGAGTCTAACCCCCTCAGGAAGGTCAGGCACCAGTCGACAAAAAGGGCGGGGTGCACTACATTAACCATTATCGGCATCCAGTGGTGGTAGCGGCCACAAACCTCCATGCACTGCCCCCAGTAGGCCCCTCGCCAACGTAGGAGGAGGCGTCGGTGGCTATTGTAACCGGGAACGCAGTCGATCTTAACGTTGAGGCCGGGGATGGCCCAAGAGTGGATTACGTCCTTCGATCCGCAGATGACGTGCATGGGTGTGTCTGATGGCAGGGTAACGCCCTTGGTCACCCTTAACCGGCGAGAGACGCCTATGTCGCTATTTAGGGGGAGATAGCCCTGGCGTGGGCGGGTTTCCAACCCCGGGTTACCGAGGCTCGAGAACTCCAATTTAGCCAGGGCGTCCGTCAGGGGGTTGAGCCTGCCTGCCCCCCCAATGTGGGTTGCGGCGGGGGATAGGGAGGCGCCAAGGAGCCCCCCCCTCCGGGCCATAAGGCTCGTGCTACGGCCGCTTAGCTGGTCCGGAGTCAGTTGGGTGGCCGCCCCCACGAAGTGGTTTGTGGTTGGGCAGGGAAGCGCGCCCCAGAGGGCGACCCATCGCGGCGTGGCGGCCGCAGACAATACCGATGTGGAGGGCGCGGCACTCAGGGCAAAGGACCCACCCCCACCGAGAGCCCCTGGTTGGAGTAGGGTCGGCCTCGTACCGCGTAAGCCAAATGAGTTTTTGAGCCCTAACTCGTTGAGGGCCAAAAGGGAAGACCTCAGAGCTGAGGTGGCCTGAGCAGCCCTGGCGCTGGGACCGCCCAAAGCTGGGCCCATTGGCGCCCCGATCGTAAGGGGTGCTAACAGGGGCGACCACGAAACAAGGTACCGGGAGTTGTGGTCGCCTCGACGAGTTGTGTTGACCTCCGGCGTCCACCTAGCGTTGATAAAGGTGGGGTCTAGGTCTTCAGTTGGGGCGGGGGTTAGGACAGCTCAGACCTGGGACCACGCCCCAACCTGGGCGTCCAAGCTGGGGGCCGCCGCGTGGAACCGGGGCGCAAGGGGGGTAGTCAAAGTAAGCAGGGGCAGGCCTAGGTGAGCCCTACCTTTGCCCAGATTGAGGGGGCTGAGGGGGCCCCTCAAGCCCTCAAGGGGGCTGGGGTTGGTAGAGATGCCCGTGAAGGGCCGTCTAAAAACCCCACCCCTGGCTACCTTGTAAGAGGGGTAGGAGGCAAGGCTGGTCGACGTCGACCAGCCCAAGCTCAGCAGGGAGAGTGGGGTAGCGGGTGGGGTCAGGGATGGGACTGACAGGCCCTCAAGCCGAGTGCCAAGCATGGCCGCGTCGACGAGCCTGGATGAGCCCGCCCTAACCAACCGCCCTTCGTCTAAGCCCACGCCCATGGGGCTGGGCATGAGCCTTGTTCTTGGCTGGGGCAGCTCAGCCGCCCCTACCTTGCTAGTGAGGCGGGGGGGCAGGGTGGTGGTAGAAGCGGGGTAGAGACCTGGGGCCTTCAGGGCCGCGTAGGCAGCTAGGGCTCTGGTGAAGGCGAAGGGGGGCTTACAGGGCGCTTTGGGAGCTCAGGCTTGGGCAAAGCCCACCCCCCCGGCCAGGGGCCAAGGGGCTTGTTTGCTAAGGGTGCGGGTGAAGTTGGCACTGGCAAGGTTGTGCTCTATAATGGCCCCGATGAGGCGGAAGTTTAGGGCCTGCAGGGCCGGTAAGCGGGCTTCCCGGGCTCTGGTGAGGGCAACAAAGGAGCGGGCCAGGGCCTGTAGGGCGGGTAAGAGGGGGGCTCGGGCTTCGCGGGCTCTGGTGAGGGCAACGAAGGAGCGGGCCGGGGCCTGTAGGGCGGGTAAAAGGGGGGCTCGGGCTTCGCGGGCTCTGGTGAGGGCAACAAAGGAGTGGGCTAGGGCCACCAGGGCGGGCCTACAGGGGGCCGAGGGGCGGTTTTGGTTGCTGAGGGCACGGGCGAAGCTGGCCCTGGCAAGTTGGCGCCCTCGAAGGGCCCTGGCGAGGCGGCGGTCTAGGGCCGGCAGGGCCGAGAGGTAAGTGATGTGGCGCTTGCGGGCGCGGACGGGGTCATAGGAGGGGTGGTCTATGTACCTTGCGGTCAGGCGGTAATCCCAGTGGACGTTGAGGACTTGGGTGGCGGCAAGGCGGTATCGGAGGTGGGAGCGGGCTAGGGTCGCAAGGGCGGGCCCACAGGGGGCCGCGGGGAGGGGGTTTTGGTTGCTGAGGACGAGGGCGAGGCGGGCGCTGGCAAGGTTAAGCCCTAGGCGGGCGCCGGCAAGGCGGTGGTCGAGGGCGCCCCGGAGGCCGGGGCAGAGGGCCTCCAGGGCCAGGAGGCGGACGGGGCGAGAGTCGCGGGCGCGGATGAGGGCAAGGTAGGAGCGGGCTAGGTCCACAAGGGCAGGCCTGCAGGGGGCCGCGGGGAGGGGGTTTTGGTTGCTGAGGGCGAGGGCGAGGCGGGCGCTGGCAAGGTTAAGCCCTAGGCGGGCGCCGGCAAGGCCGTGGTCGAGGGCGACCCGGAGGCCGGGGCAGAGGGCCTCCAGGGCCGTGAGGCGGGCGGGGCGAGAGTCGCGGGCGCGGGTGAGGGCAAGGTAGGAGCGGGCTAGGTCCACAAGGGCAGGCCTGCAGGGGGCCGCGGGGAGGGGGTTTTGGTTGCTGAGGACAAGGGCGAGGCGGGCGCTGGCAAGGTTAAGCCCTAGGCGGGCGCCGGCAAGGCCGTGGTCGAGGGCGCCCCGGAGGCCGGGGCAGAGGGCCTCCAGGGCAGGGCGAGAGTCGCGGGCGCGGATGAGGGCAAGGTAGGAGCGGGCTAGGGCCACAAGGGCAGGCCTGCAGGGGGCCGCGGGGAGGGGGTTTTGGTTGCTGAGGACAAGGGCGAGGCGGGCGCTGGCAAGGTTAAGCCCTAGGCGGGCGCCGGCCAGGCGGCGGAGGGCCTCCAGGGCCGGGAGGCGGGCGTCGCGGGCCAGGGCGGGCCTCCCCTGGAGGGGGTTTTGGTTGCTGAGGGCGCGGGCGCGGGCAAGGGTGAGGCGGGCGCTGGCAAGGCTAAGCCCTAGGGCGGCGTCGGCAAGGAGGCGGTGGAGGGCGGTGTGGGCGGGGCGGAGGCCGAGGGCCTTCAGGGCCGGGAGGTAGGCGGCGCAGGTGTTGCGGGCGCGGGTGAGGGCAAGGTAAGAGCGGGCTAGGGCCACAAGGGCAGGCCTGAAGGGGGCCGCGGCCCGGTCAACGGAGGCCGAGGGGCGGGGGTTTTGTTTGCTGAGGGCGAGGTTGAAGTCAGCTCTGGCAAGGCTGTGCTCTACAGCGGCGCTGGCGAGACGGCGGTCTAGGGTGCCCAGGGCAGTGACATAGGCGGCTAGGGCCTCACGGGCTCTGGCGAGGCCAACGGAGGTGCGGGCCAGGGCGGCTAAGGCGGGCCCACGGGAGGCCCCGGCTCGGTCGAAGGCGATATCGGGGTAGGTGGGCCGTAGGGCGCTGGCCCTGTGGGCCGAGGGGAGGGGGAGCCCCGGCCTAGCCAGGTAAAAAACCAGCCCAGAAGGGGGTAACAGCCTAGCGAGGGCCTGGGGCCGTGCAGGGCTAAGGGGGGCCAAATAAAAGGCCCTGAGGGCCTCTGCCGTGGGGGTTAGCAAGGCCCTAAGGGTTGCGGGGGTCGCCTGCTTCCCTACCAAGCTGGCGGGCTGGTTAAGGGCCATGCCTGACTGGTCAGGCAGCAGGGAGGTCGCCCAAAGGCCCATGGAGGCCCCGTCGATTTCGGCTTCTAGGGCCACCGACGCGGCTGCCCAAGTAAACGGCAAGGGGGAGGCAAGGGGGGAGCCGTGGCTGAGAAGCTGGCGGGCGCTGAGGTCAAACGGCAGGAGCAGGGCTGCCGAGGCAGGAGCCCCTGGGCCGGCCGGGGCCATGGTAAGCTTAAGGTGCAGAAGAGCGGCGGCCCTGACGGCTAAGGCCGAGCGTAAGCCGGCTTCCCTCGCGGCCACCGGGCTGGTTCAGCCGTGGTCCTCCGTGGATCCGATAGCCGTAACACCGGCCCCTGTAACGGCCTCGGGGCCGGTCCAGAGGAGGTGTTGGGCCGCCGGCTTTGCTGGCGCGCGTAGGTGGCTGAGGTTGAGGCTTTTTGAACCCCCCCGAGGGAGGCCGAGGGGGGCCTTAACGGCGCCCGCCACGTTGTCCAGGCCTGGGAGTGCCCATGCGGAGGGGGTGGGCAACAACGACCTCAACGCCCGCGTCTGGGCGTCATCGCCTTCAAGGGAGGCGAGGTTCGTGGTAACTCAAGCTGTGGGGGCGAGGGGGGAGTGGCGTCGAGTGGGGGCAAGGTGGGTGTAGACTAACCCGAGCCGGGAGCCCGAGACAAAAACGGAGGGCTTGGCCCGAAACAGGGTGGGGGTTTCTAGGCCGAGGTCCGGAAGCTGGGCTAGCCCCTGGCCGGGCCGGGCCGGGTTGGGGTTGAAGGGGGCAGAGCCCAGGTCGCTAAGGGCGGCAGCCAGGGCCCTTCGCCAGTGCCCTGCGGGTGGGGTGGTTAGGGATGCCACGTAGCCCGCGGGGACGTCGGTGGGGAGGATCAGGGGGAGGGCGGGGGAGGCGTTTAGACGGCCGCTACGGCTCCCATGGCGGCCCCCGATCGTTGCCCTGAGGGCCCAGGAGTCCCAGTGGGAAGTTGGTGATGCCTCAAGGGGTGAGGTCTCAAAGGAGACGACACGGCCACGGCCCACAACCCTGGGGGCGGCCTCTAGCTGCGTGACGACGTCACGGGGGAAGTAGTAATTCCACCCCCATTGGTATGCGACGACGGTGAAGGAGAAGGCCGTGCCCGCTGTGTTTTCATCGAAGTTTATAGAGTGGGTGCTGGCGTGCATGACCATTGTTGCCGACCAGGTCAGGGGCAAGACAGCAGTAACCAAGTCACCGGTTTGGGCTCGGCTAAAGCCCCTTGTCTCTCGGACGGGGTGCGCCGTCTCAGCCCTACGGACCCTAAAGTCGTAAAGGTACCACAGGAAGACTACTGTAGTGAAGGTGGCAACAAAGTAGAATCAGTAGATTAGGTGGGCAAAGTCCGTCCACCAGGGGGAGCTGATGGTGCCGGGCAGGCTTGGGGAGGAGGCGAACCCAAGGGGCCTGTGCATGGTGGCCCGGGCTTGGGCGAGTAGGCTGCCGTGGGGTGTTTCCGGGCCGGCTGAGGGGGAAACCGGCGAGGCCAAGTAGAGGAGCCTAGATAGCCTCTGCGGCAGAAAACCCAGGTAGGAGGCCAGGGCCTCAGCGCTCATGTTGGGGGGGCTGAGGCGGGGGGTCGTGAGCAGGTAAAGCCGGTCGAACAGGTCGAGCAGGTCTAGCAGGGCCCAATCGGGCAGGTCGGCCAGGTCGGCCCGGTCGTAAACGGCCTTGAGGGCCGCTAAGCTAACATAAGCGGAGCCGGGGCCGTCAGGGTTGTTATTGGGGTTGCTAAGCTGCGGCCCGCTGTTTTCTGGCCCGGGGGCCCGAGGGCAAAGAACCGCTGCCGGGGCGGCCGCGGCCAGCGTTAGGAGTCTGGGCGCAGCTAGGTAGGGGAGGGACAGGGCGGCGGCTTGGGCAACCAATATCATGGGGCGTCATGGCCCGGCCGCTGGCTAGCGATAGGCGCTAACCTTGCCGGCCTTCCGAACGATCCTTTGCCTGGACAAACGGAGCCCCCGGCTGTGGTACCTGTTTGGCTCTCTCCAGGCCACTACGCTGGTTAAGTAGCCCCTTAAAACAGCGAGGTTAGGCCCAAAAAAAACCATTTTCATCTTGCCGGCCTTTCTCCATCTTACCCCCAAGGGCGGCTTGCAGGCGACTAGGTGGGAGTGGCCAAAGCGCAAAACCAGGGCCCCGCGGCGGCGGTGCCAACGAAAGCTCTTGCCCTTAAACCTCAGCTTGAGGCTTACGAGGCAGCTCAGCCCCCGTAGGGCGCTGTGGAGCCAGGAGCTCTGGGCTCGCCCGAACCCGCATTGGGAGGGGCAGGCCACCCAGAGTCGGGCGGCATTCATAGTGTAGAGGCAGAGCCGGCTGAGGGCAGACTCGCTTTTGTGGGACCCTACTGCGACCCAAGGGCCAACCCACCCTATGGGCGAAAGGGAGAGGGGCCGCAGAATTCGGGGCTTGAAGGACCTCCCCGCCTCCTTGAGGTTAAAGGGCGTTGCGCGCTTCTTTGCTAGAGACCTTCGGCGGGCCCAAAATAGGTTTAAGGACCTCACCGGCTTCGTCAACATTGTAGCCCAAGGGCCTTGCCACGGGTAGGGGTTGAACCTACGGCCGCCAGGTTTTCAGCCTGGCGCTCTACCACTGAGCTACCGTGGCTACCCGCAGAGGCGGCTAGCGCTTTAGGGGTCGGGCCCTAGGGGGCCACGCTCCTGAGTTGCTGCTCTAGGTCTAGGGGGGCCCGCGTTGAGGTGCGCCGCTTCTGGCCGAGTTGGAGAGCTCTAAATTGGAGGATGCGCATTTCCCCTATGAGTTGGGTGCCCTTTGAAACCTTTTTCCGCTTCTTGTTGGCCGCCCTGGCCTTAAAGGCGGCGACCTTCCGAGTCCGGCTTAGGGCCCCCCACGAGAAGCCCAAGTGCCACTTAGCGGGCGAAACCACCCGCCACTTTTTGCCCCGGTGTATGCGCGTGCTTTGGCCGAGGTGGTGCTGTGAAACGCAGCCCCCCCTAGGCCAGATGTTTAGAAGGTAGAGCTGCTTTGCCTGCCCCAAACGAGTGAGTAGCCTCTCTAGCAACCGGGGTGAGCCCCGCAGGCGGGAACGGCACCTAAGGTCGCTTACGCTTTTGTAGGTCAGCCTGTTCACAACCCTTAGGCGGGGGGGTAGGGATGCAACCGCCATTAGGGCGCAACAGGTTAGGCCAGGGACGGCGGCCGGCGCTTTTCTAGGGACCCCAGCTTTAGCTTAGGGCGGGGGGGCCGGGGGTACTTGGTAGTCCGGCCCCAGGGGGTGCGGGGGTACCTGACAGCCTTAGTGCGCCCCCCATGGGGGTGGTCGTTGGGGTTTTGGGCCACGCCGCGTACTATGGGGGCAAAGCCCCTCCGCCGCATCGCGCCGGCTGTGGGGCTAAAGCTGCCGCACCGTTCTACCGGGGAGACCCCCCCTAGCAGGACGTAGGGCCGGTTGCTCGAGATGAACAGCTGCCCTGACGGGAGGACCACCAGCGCCCAGCGCCCCCAGAGGTGGGGCGTAAGAACAAGGGCTGTTGACCCGGGGGCGCAAACCAGTTGGGGCCTGGACCCGTATTTCGTGGGGAGCATAGAGGCCCTAGAGTAGGGCGCGAGGAGGGTTAGGGGCCACCACCACGCCAGCTGGGGGCCCTTCAAATCGTTCAGGTACTGGTGCTTGGGGACGACGCTAAAGTACGACAAGGGGGCCAGGCCCGCGGCCGCGGGGGTGAAAAACCAGGCCCCTACGGAGTTTTTTACCAAAGCGAGGGTAGCACGGGTCTTGGGCTGCCAAAACAGGTTGCAAACCAGCCCCAGTAGCCTGGACCCCGAAGGCCCCGTTAGCGCGTGGGTGAACTTTCGTTTGGCGTACCGGCCGCCCTTGGACCAGATCGTCCTACCCCCACTCCGAGAACGGCCGGCGGGGTTGAGGAAGCCACAGACCAGCCTGCTGTGCTGGAAGGAGACCTTGGCCCTTGAGGGGAGCCGTAGGTGCATGCGATACCGAACGCCCGGGGAGCCCAGCCTTGGTGACACCAAAAACATGTAAGCCCACGTAGGTTAGCCCCTCCTCTTCAGGAGGCCCGTTGTCTCAGACAAGGCGAGAGGCCTCAGCACAAAGAGGTCGACCAGGAGCCACAGCAGGAAGAGGGCGATGGCGAACTTAAAAACACCGAGAAGAAGCTGCAGCAGCGTTGTGGCCACGTCCATCAGGGGTACTAAAAGTACCCAAATGGATGCCGTGGCCGCCCAGACGGGCCTTAGAGCCCCCTCGCTCGGCTCGGGGGCAAACCAGGCCCCCCCCTCCAGCAGGGTCAGGGGGCCCACGTCGTTTGCGACGTCTGTGTAGTGGAAGGCCATGTCAACGGCCTCCACCTGGAAGTCGTAGAAGAGGTAGCGGACCCAGCAAAAGAAGATTCGTAAGACGCACAAAAAGTTGTTTAGCAGGTCGGTTAAGACGAGGCGCGTGGTCAGGTCACCCGAGCCAACGCAGCAGAGGGTGTAGTAGGCCTGGACGTCGACAGCAAGCCCCCACAGCGCGAAGGTAGCTACGACTAGGATCAGCACCCCGTAGCCCAAGGTGTCTGTGGGGTCGTCCTCCGACAACGAGACAAAGATGTCAAAGAGGAGGAGGCCGGCCCCCAGCGTGACTGCAACCCCGATTTCTGTTAGGGAGAGGCCGGAGCTCTTGCAGGCGGCAACGAAGTCCTGGGAGGCCCCTCCGCCCTGGGTTGCCTTCCTGGTGAGGGAGCTAGCCAAGGGGGCCCCCACGAAAAACACTAGAAGTGCCTCCAGGGCTAAGAGGGCGGGGTCAAAGGCCAGGAGGAGGTCCGTAAAGGTGTTAGCGGAGGCTGCGCCCCCCAGGTTTAGCCGGGCGGATAAGCCCTCCAAGGCGTTTCGGGGTGAGAGCGCAGGGCCGTCGGCAAAGAAGGCCTCCACCGCGGTCGAGGGGGCGAAAAAAGTGCCGGCTGTCGAGGGGGTGGCAGGGGCGCTAACGAAGAGCCAGTGCGACTGGGCAGCGCGGGTAAGGATCTCTAGGCTGCCCCAAAGAGACTCTAGGTTCTCCTCCCCAGTAACCGAGGGGAGGTCGTAGAAGAGGGAAGCGTTGCCGCCGGCTGGCGTAGGCCATAGGTGGGTGAGGGATGAGTCGGGAACCATTGCAAGGCATCGTAAGGTTTGCTAAGCGTGTACTCCAGCAGCAGGTTCCCCTACCACTACCTTGTGTCAACTTCGCTCAAATCACCCACGGCGCGATCCACCCCCCCCCCTTGTTAACTAACGGGGGGGAGGCATCCTGCAACGTACATTTTTCGAGCGTGATGGGCGGTGTGTGCAGAGCTTGGTGTGCTTTCACCGTAACATGCTGATGTACGATTACTCACGGTTTCACCTTCATGCGTGCGAGTTGCAGCACGCAATCCGAACTGAGGTAGCTTTTGGGGTGTTGCGCCGGTTTTGGCCGTAGCTGCCCGTTGTTACTACCCTTGTGGCACGTGTGTAGCCCAACCGATATAGACCATATTGACTTGACTTCTGCCACCAAAAAGATCGCCTAGGACGAATCTTGGGATAGCGCCTCAAGGCTTCAGGCCGGGATAAACTCCGGCTTTAAACCTGCCACGCTACGTGGGTTTTGTTCGTTTGGCAACTCAATGCCACGCCTCACGGCACGAACTGACGACAGCCATGCAGCACCTACGCACTCTTCTTATACTATAACTTACAAACAGTTTTGTTTAAGGACTGACTCCAGTTGGTAAGGTTTCCCGTGTATTGTCGAATTAAACCACATGCCCCACCGTTGATACAAGCTCCCGCCAATCTCTTTAGGTCCCCTGCCTTGCGGCTTTTTCCCAGGCGAGGCGCTTTACGTAAGTTAGAACCAAGGCTTAGCCCCAGTTCAGCGCCCATCGTTGACGGTATGGACTACCAGAGTGTCAAATACTGATCGATACCCATACTTTCGCGGTTCAGCGTCTATGCACCATAGAATGCCGCCGTGGCCTTTGGAAACCCGCGCACCTTGATTGGATTTTAAACCCCGGGCACGCGAGTTGCAAACTTCTAGTGCATACAAAGCATTAATACGAGGGCTCCCCGTGGTCAATCCACGCTGTGCGGCCCTTACGTTAAGCTGCTTAGCCGCGCTTTACGCCCAGTCACGACCGGCAATGCTATCTCGACGATGTATTACCGCAACTGCTGGCACATCTTTGGTCCGAGACTCCCAGACAAACGCCGTGCATGGTACAGCGTTCCGACCACGAGAATGCTAGTTCAAACTTTCGTTCATTGACCAATATTCCTCACTGCTGCCTACGGTGGGGCTACTTCAAACCCCAGGTGGCTGGCCGACCGCTAAGACCAGCTAGGGATCGTAGGCTGGAACCCCACTCCTAATCCCACGCGGGCGCACCCAGTATCGAACGCATTCTAACCTTCCGTAGAAAGTTGCCTGATTTGCAGGCATACTGGCCAGCTTCCCACGCCTTACTCACCCTTGTGCCACTCGCTTACACCCCCGGCAAGCGCGTCAGACGAGCATGTGTCAGGCATCTCGCGCGCATTCGCCCCGAACTATAGTCAAATTCATAGCGAGGTGGCATTAACTCCAGCTAGGCTTAGGCCGCCCTGTTGGGCGGCGCAATAAAGTCATCTCTTTTGGTCTACGCGTACTTCGGCCTAACCCGCCTAGCCCCAAGGGTGTTAGCCCACCAAGGGAGGGGGGGTTCTCTAGTAGTCTCCTAGAGGCCTTTAAAACTATCCGATGGTCCGTTTCCCGCTTAAACTGCTTCCAGCGGTTATCGATTCCCAGGTTAGCTATGCGGCTTGCGTACACAACCGCCTCACCAGAGCCTAGTTGCACGGGCTCCTCTCGTACGACCCCACACTCCATCTTCTAGTTTCTAGCTACAGTAGATAGGGACCGACCTGTCTCACGACGGTCTAAACCCAGCTCACGTACCACTTTAATCGGCGAACAGACGAACCCTTGGAAGCCCTTCCACAACCAGGATGTGATGAGCCGACATCGAGGTGCCAAACGGTTCTGTCGATAGGGACTCTCAAGAACCATCAGCCTGTTATCCCTAGCGTATCTTTTATCCGTTAATCGATGCCCTGGCCTAAACGGGACATCGGGTCACTATGGCAGGCAACATCCGTCACCCCCGGTAGGCTTGTAGGCCAGCCGGTCAAGCGTTAAACCATTACTCAAACGGGTATCCCTTTAACGCCGTATGCGCACCTCCGTTACTCTTTAGGAGGCTACCGCCCCAGTCAAACTGTCAACCTTAGCCTTTACCGCTCGCCTTTTGTTGGACGGCTTCCCTAAACGGGGCTGTAGTGCATGCACAGTAGCCCTCATTTGGGACGGGCTAAGGGTACAGTAAAGATGCATAGGGTCTTTCCGTCCCACTGCAGCACTCTGCATTTTCACAGAGCTGTCAATTTCACCGAGTCGCCGCCGGAGACAGCAGAGCGGTCGTTACACCATTCATGCGGGACAGCAATTAACTGCCAAGGAATTTCGCTACCTTAGGACCGTCAGGGTTACGGCCGCCGTTTACTGGGGCTTAGGAGACGGGGCTTCTTTCTAAAAGCCGCCCCGAATCGTTTACCTTCCAGCACTGGGCAGGTGTCAGACTCTATACAACGTTTTTCAACTTAGCAGAGTCCTGTGTTTTTAGTAAACAGTCGCCGCTCTCTCTTTGCTTAACCACTTTGATCGTGGCACTCCTCGTACCGAAGATACGGAGCCATTTGGCCGAGTTCCTTCGGCGGCGTTCTCTCGTTAGCCTTAGTATACTCTACAAGCCCACTCGTGTCAGTTTTGGTACAGTTATGATTGTTATTACGTACAACGTTAATTGTTAAACTACCTAATTGCATAAGGCCCTCACAGCCGCGCTGCTCGGTAACCATCGCCTGCTCATCTCGGTAGTTGAGGCGGTCAAGACCCGTGGTCGCGCCACTGTGGCCCCATAGAGCGCCATACCCACAACCACAAATATTGTTACGCCCGCCACTAACGTCTCAGGCCGCGGGACGGGAAACAAAAGCAGGCGTTGCATCGCCTTTGCACCTTTCGGTCTAAAAATAAAGCAAGGAAACAGGTTAGGAAAAACGCGGGCGGCCCGCCTGAAGCCCGAGCCGGAGGTCTCCGGCTCGGCTGCCAACTTGCCCCGTGTCACCGGCAGCCCCTAAATCCTAGGGGCGACTTGTTGTTTGGCTCCAGGCGCCCCGCCTTCGCTAGCTTTGCTGGTCAAACCGGGAGCCCGGAAAACCCCCAAAGGCCCCTAGCCGGAATTTTGCCATAAAAAGGCGCTACAGCATAGTTATTTCTAGAGCCCAGGGGTGGGCCGTCGCTATGCTCTCCCATTAAACACTCAGCTATCGCTATCTTTTTAGGGGCTGAATCTTGCCTCGAGGAATCACCTTCCGAGGCAACCTTTTGGCTTTCGGCCAACGGGTTTTTACCCGTTTTACGTTACTCATGCCAGCATTAACACTCCTGATGCCCGAGAAAAGTTTCTCAACTTCCTTTTGGCCTACAGGACGCTCTGCTACCGCGGCGGTCGCCGCCCACCTTTTCGGTTAGTAGGTTAGGGCCTATACATTGTCGGAACCAGCGCCGTTTGCGGGTTTTTTTTTCCCAGCAAGTAACATGGCGAGCTGTTACGCTTTCTTTAAAGGATGGCTGCTTCCAAGCCTACCTCCCAGGTCACGTCTCGGCGCCGGCGTCCTTTTCACTTACCTGCTATTAGGCACCTTAAAGGGTGGTCTGGGCTGTCTCCCTCTTGACGTAGCACCTTTGCGCGCCTACGTCTGTCTAGGTTTGCTTGAAGGGGTATTAAGAGAATCCAAAGGTCTAGGTTGGCCTTTGACCTGGGGCCTCAGACCCCCCCCTCAACTTCAAACCCGCCATACTTAGATATGTTTCGCAGAGAACCAGCTATCACCAAGTTTGATTGGCTTATCACCCCTACCCACAGGTCATCTCAGAGTTTTGCAACACTCACGAGTGCAGCCCTTGGGTAGCTATAAAGCTACCGTTAGCTTGCCCATGGGTAGATCACTTGGCTTCGGGTCTAACGACACTAACTAATGTCTTATTAAATGCGCCTACCAAACCTTAAGCTCGCTAGGGTCGTTAACTTGCTGGCCCATTATGCAAAAGGTACACTGTCGCCTAGGCTCCAGTTGCTTCTGCCAACACTGAGTTTTGCGGCACTGGCTAAACGCCGTTCTGTGCTCTGCCTTTCCCTCACGGTACTGTGCGCTATCGATCGTTGAGTTTGAGCCTTAGGGGTAGGTTCCCCTCGTGAGCGCTTCGTCCGCTGGTCCCAACGGGTTACTGGTGGTGCGCCGGGCCCCTTCGGGCCCGTTCCCCGCTAGCGGCGGGGCGGTGCATGGCACCGCGACCGAGTTATGTAGCCGGGTACAGCAACCCCGGGTACAGCCTTATAGCATTAGTCGTCAGGTCTAGGCGGCCCTCTGCCGCAACCGGCGCCGGGTGTAGCGCTTAGCAGCGGCGTCGGGGCGGGGTACAGCGTAGTAGGACCTACTCTTCTTCTTGCCGTAAAGGGGGGAGAAGTCGTACACGCCACGACATAAAGAATATCCCACCCCGGGGAGGTCGTTGGCCCTTCCTCCCCTAACTAGCACCCTATTAAACTTGGCGACCCCAAAGCCGCTCCCGGGTATGCGGGCCGTAATGCGGGGCTTGCTGTACTGCTTAACCTTGGCGACGTGCCGACAAGCCGAGTTTGGCTTTTTGGGGCTCATCGTGCAGACCCTCACCACTAGCCCCCGCCCCTGGGGGCAGGAGCGGAGCCGGGGGGTTCGTGAGAGAGGAGGCTTGGATTTTCGCGTTGAAAGGGGTCGGAGGCACTGGCTAAGGGTTGCCATAGGTAGCCAATTGCGGGGTCCCGGAATTGCACCAGGTGGGACAGGGTATGAACCTGTAGGTCGCCTAGACACCCCGCTTAGCTACTTGAGCGCTCTCCAGAAGGAGGGGCTGAGGACGCAGTGCAGGGCGCCTCCTGCAAGGAAGCCGGCCGCAAAATCCCAGAAGAGGGTGGAGGCGACGGCGTCGACGCCCAGAGCGCGGTCCTGCTCTGCCATCTCCATGATGTCAGCTACGGGGCCCGACAGGTCCTCGAAGTCCGTGGAGGTGGTGAAGTCTAGGTCCGCGGCGGGGTTCATGAGGAAGGACCAGCAGGGCTCCCACACTTGGGTGTACGCGAGGAAGTCTGCGACCTCGGTGAAGGCCCTGGCCTCGTAAGCCAGGCCTGCAAGGGTGGGGGCGAGGCCGGCCGAGCCGAGGGCCCCAAGAAGCGCGGTGGCCGGAGCTGAGAGAGCCGGGCAGGAGGGGCCCAAGTATGCAAGGCCCAGGAGCGAGGCGGTGGCGGCTGCCAGGCCCGCTATGAGATAGCCAAACCGCGCCTGTAGAGACCCGTCCCTTTTGATCATGAGGTGCCAGGGCTTACCGCCCAGATGGAAGAGGGTGACCCAAAAAACCAGCTCTCCGATTGTCATCGAGGAGGCCAGCCCAGCCATCTTCCAAAGGAGGGCATAAATCTTGGCCCGAAGGTACTTCCAAAGGAGGGCCCGGAAGGCGGGCCAGCCTCACGGCCAGCAAAAGGAGGCGCAGTGCTCGAGAACAACCCACAGGGTGCCGTAAACGGCGGTCCATAAGAGGGACCAAAAAGCAGTATGCCAAAGTATCTCGGAGTACTTAGCCTCAAAGGAGCAGTAGCGGACCTGGAGGCGCAGGTCCAGGTCGGAGGGTCAAGGCATGTCCCAGGACCGGGGGTCCCGCGTGGGGGTGTACTCCATGAACTCCCAATGGGCCGCCAATTCGGGGCACATCAGGAAGTACAAGCACTCCCCCATATGGGGCGATCTGAGCACGTTGGGGTATAAATGCTCTCGAGGGGTGCCGGGGTGGTCAACGGCCGCAAGGTAGGTTAGGTAGCAAGCCCAGGCTGCGTCGGGGTCTACAAACATGCCACCAATTAGGGCCACAATAGCGGCGGTAACTAGGATGCTATACGCAGCAAGGAGGTAGCCGGCTCTTCGCCCGCACTCATAGAGGTAAGGCCAAGCAGCCCAGGCTGCAGCACGCAGGGGAAACAAGAGGGGGCTAGTCGCCGGGTTTAGGTAGCGCCGGAGGGCGGCGGCGGCAGCATGGAGCCGGTTTTGCATGGGGAACCAGGGCCGCTAGGCCCGGGCCGCTAGGCCCCCTAGGGGCCGTTTGGCCGTTGGAAGGGTGGCGACCCAGCGCTCTCCTGCGTCCAGCAGGTGTACTAGGGCCCCCATGTACAGGTAGACGTACTGGTAGGAGAGCTTCAGGACGGAGTTTCCAAAGAAGCCCTCGACGGCTTCGTAGTAAAACCTCCCACAAGGGAGGGTGCCCCCGACGTACAAAATCGAGGCAACGAGGGCGACGAAGGCCCCATGCTGGGCTAACGACCCCCGGGTAAAGCTGGGCTCGGCGCGGAGGGCCGCGTTTTTGTTGGAGCTAAAGAGGCGGCTCAGGTGGGGCATCAGGTTAAGAAGGAGGTAGAAGGAGACGAGCCAGGCCAGGCCCTCGTAGTGCTGGGCGCAAATTGTCAGCAAGCCCATGTGGGGCCTAAAGTACCAGTGGGGGGCAACCAGAAAGAAGTTGATGTCCTCCACCTCCGCCTCCGACCACTGCTCGAAGAAGCTGTAGTTGACGGTACGGGCGTCGGGGTAGCTCAGGGCCACAAACCAGGTCATGAGAACGACGTACAGGGTGAACATGGAAAGGACCTCCTTTTTGAGGGAGTCCCACAGCCAAGAGAGCTTGGGCGCTTGGGAGTCCTGCGGGGTAGACAGGTTGGAGTCGGCGTCCCACGCCTCGTGGATGAACATGACGTGGAGCTGCAGGAGGTACGTGTAGTAGTAGGCGCAAATGTAGTGGGCCAACATGAAACGAACGAGCTGGTCAACGTTCAGGTGCTTGTTGGTAAAGAGGGGGGCGTAGGCCTTGTGGGCTCGGGCGACGAGGCTCCAATAGATGTTGGCGGCAATCGTGATGGTGACGTCGCCGAGGTGGTTGGTGCTGAGGGTAATGCCCAAGAAGACGACCACGTGGTAAACCAGGAAGGCGTAGGCCCCGGTAAACCACCCGTCGAGGTCCCCCTCGACGTAGTTTTTGATGTAGATCTTCTTTAGGATGTGCAGGTAAGAGAGGACAAAGATGGTGTCAACGCCCACAACATGGAGTTTGTAGACGTAGTAGTACCACCAGACCTCGTTCATGTACTCCAGGCGGAAGGAGATAACGAAGGACGGGTCGGGGACGTAGTAGAGGGCGAGGAGGAAGCCGCTGAGCATCTGGGTTCCCATGTTAACGAGCAGGGAGAAGCCGAAGACGGAGGTGGGGCGGAAGTAGGGGACGAAGATGTTCCCCGCAAACTTGAGCAGGGCGCGGATGACGGGGCGGGAGGGGCGGGAGGTGACCCACGTTGAGCCCACAACGTCATAAAACTGGCATTGGAGGCGGTACCACGTCCTAAAACAAATTAGTTGGTTAGGCATAGCACCGCACAGGGGCGGGGCGGCCCACAACGGGGTAGGGGGTCCAGGGGAGGGGGGCACCGAACACGTGGGCGAGGGGGAGGAGGGGGAGGTGGGCCCACAGGGGCCTAGAGGCCCTTTGCACAAGCCCAAGGTAGACGAGAACCGGGGCCGCGCAGAGTCAGGCGTAGAGGGGGGCCCCCCAGAAGCCCCAGGAGGCGGCGGCCCCGCTTGACGGGGCCAAGAGGGCGGCAACCCAGGCCGCCAAAGACGCCTCCCCAAACGGGGCTGGGGCTCCGCGCTCCAGGCCTACCCTAGTGGGGGGTTGGAGGCGGGCCGCCCCCACCAGGTGGGGCTGGGCGGGCCAGTAAACGAGGGCGAGGCCCAGGGCGGGGGCGGGGGCGCAGAGGCGCTGGCCCCACAAGGGGTCGGCGCCGGCCTCGAGGCCGGCGGTCGAGAGATGGTGGTGGGAGGCGGCTAGGCCACTTCTAAACAGCCGCACCTCCCCCCCACCCCAGGCTAGGCCTGTGGGGGTGGGCCGTTTTTGTCAAAAGTGCTCGGCGGCCAGCTCGGCGGCCAAAAGGTCGGCGGCGGTGACTTCGACGACGTCCCAGGACCAGACCTCCCTGTGGGGGCCCAGGCGCCGGCTCCACAGCCCCCCCAGTAGCAGAGCTCCAAAGCCCAATGCCGGGGAGGCCGCGAGGTTGTCGTCCGCGGATAGGTCAAGAAGGCCGGCCCCGAGGAGGCCGAAGACGTGGAGGGGGGCCCCAGAGGGCACAGGGGGGAGGGCGCCGGCGGCATCGCAGGGCCAAAGGGCCCCGAGGGCCAGGCCGAGGTACCCCCCATTGGGCAGGAGGGCTCCCAGCCCGAGGCCCGAGGCCCCGGCGGGGCCGAACAAGGCGCTATCCAAGACTCTGGGGTGGTGGAAGGGGGGCTTAGCTGCGTTCGAACTTACCGCGCAGGCTACGGCCCACAACAAGGCCCACTTGCCGCTCTCTAGGACTCTCATGGGTACGCAGCTACAGGGCCCCTAGCACTGCCGTAAGGAGCAGGTACGCGCAAGCGTACATGTGAACGTACTCGCACATGTAGAAGAAGAGCAGGGCGCGGCCGCCAAACTCCACCAGGTGGCCGGCCACCAGCTCAGACTCTGCCTCCGAGTGGTCGAAGGGAGGGCGCTTGGCCTCGAAGAGGGCGAAGAGGACGAGGCCCAGGGCGAGGGGGGGGAGGGCCACGATGAGGCACGAGCCCCTGGCGATCTCCTCGAAGCCGTACCCCCCGGAGTGGGTGTAGAGGGCCAGGAACAGCCCGAGAAAGGTCACCTCCATCAACACGGCGACCAGGAGGACGCGCCCGGCGGCTAATAGGGCGTACTTGGACCGTAGCCCAGCTACCAGGTGGGCCATGAAAAGGGTCGTGAAGCCCGCGTAGGCAAAATAGGCAAGGAGCTGGTAGTCCCACCCGTCAACCACGGCGGCCTCCCCATCGGTAATAAAGAACATGCAGGTCAGCAGGCTTCAGCTGAGGTAGGCCAGAATGGCCCCCGTTAGCCCGGCCTGGGGGCCCAACCAGGACCCTTGTGTCTTGTAGGACTGTTTTAGCCAGAACTTAACCAAGTCGGCAGGCAGGTGGGCCCACCCATTCCGCCCCAAGAAGCTTATACCCAGGCGCTTCTGGGCGATAGCGATGAACTTGCGCTCGAAAAAGAGGGCCAGGAGGGCGAGGACAAGGAGGAAGAGGGGTAGGAGGGAGAGCCAACCTCAGGCCAAAGAGAACACCATCGGGGGCCATGGGGCGGCCTTGGCTGGGCCCAGCCCGCAGCCTTGCGGCCG
>Ga0315906_10003294_pt1 | contig 21524 bp, 19 predicted proteins | sample LakEriMetagenome_4_FD_203526 | JGI IMG/M metagenome (GOLD analysis project Ga0315906, IMG submission 203526) | Freshwater fungal communities from buoy surface, Lake Erie, Ohio, United States - Buoy 2 MA122 | ecosystem: Environmental > Aquatic > Freshwater > Lake > Lake biofilm | place: USA...
TGGCACCGAGCGCATCCGAAGGTCATCCCCAGAAATGTCTTGCCCAGTGTGTCCAGTTGCTCGTCAACGATGTCCATTTCCATTTTTTGCGGGTCATCTTCGGCCAGCATTTTCGGACCGATCACCAAGAACCCGGTGGCTGTGATCCTCCTGGCCCGCTCATCCGCATCCGGGGTGGGCACCAGGTCGCCGGCGATTTGGTGCGTGACGAATTGGTCGTAGGGCAGGTCCCGGTTCAGCGCGTCGATCACCCAGTCCCGGTAACGGAACGCGTTGGCGTGCGCCATGTTCTCATCCATGCCGTTGCTGTCGGCGTACCGCGCCAGATCCAGCCAATGGCGTCCCCAGCGTTCCCCATAGGCCGGGCTTGCCAGAAGCCGGTTCACCACGCGCTCGAATGCGTCGGGAGATCGGTCCGCTTCAAACTCCTCCAGCTCCCTTGGTGTGGGTGGCAATCCGGTCAGGTCGAAACTCACCCGCCGCAACAGGGTGCGCCGGTCCGCTTCCGGGGCAGGCTTCAGGCCCTTGGCTTCCAGTTCTGCCAATAAAAAGCGATCAATCGGGGACCGGCACCACTTTTCATCCTTGACCGTGGGAGGGCTGGCCTGCCTTGGCGATTGGAACGACCAAAGTGTCTGGCCATTGGGACCGGAGTTGGTTGTTGCCGTCTTGTTCGGCCCTGTTGTGGCCCCGGGCCAAGGGGCCCCGGCTTTCACCCAAAGGCGAATGCTGGCAACCTGCTCGCGGGGCAGTTTGCCTTTGGGTGGCATCGCATAGGGCTCGCCCTGCTCAATCACCCGCACCAACAGGCTTTCATCGGGTTTGCCCGGAACCAGGGTGGGGCCGCTTTCGCCACCAGCAAGTAACGCCTGCAAGGTGTCGAGGCGCAGGCCGCTTTTTTGCTTCTTTTCCCCGTGACAACTTTGGCAGTGGTCAACCAGAATGGGCCGGATTTTCCTTTCAAAAAACGTATCGTCCACGGTTTGGCCGTGCGCGTCGCCAAAGGCGACAAGGCACAGGCAGGCAACTAGTGCCAGGCGAGGCATGCCGTTTCCTCGGGAAAATCAATCAATAAGGCCCTGAACAGGGCCGGGGCAGGGATATGAAAGTATTACATCAGATTCCGGATGCGCAAGCAAAGTCGGATTTGAGTCAGACATGCATGACCATCAGGCAATACCCGTCCGGGTCTGCCAACCGAAATTCCCCGCGCGGAGCATAAAACGGCGCGTGGATGGAACCGGGATTGAGTCCCAGTTGCACCAACTCCTCCCGCTTGGCTGGCACATCCACGCAGTACAAATAAACCATGGCGGCCTGCTGCTCAGGGTCAATCTTGCCGGACGATTTGGCGAGCATGATGCAGGCCCCCCGGCTTTGCATGAAGGCCCAGGTGGGCTTGGTGGCTGAGGGATGGGTGAAGGAATTCAACACCTGAAACCCCAGCTTTTCATAAAAGGCCACCGATACCTGCACATCAAAGACATGCAGATAAGTGATGGCTGCCAAAATAGGGTTTTGAGGAGTCATGCTGGCGAAAGCTTGGTGTTTTTCAGACCTTTCAGTGCCTCAACCAATCCATCCGGGTCCATCGGGCTGATCAGCACACCGTAACCGAGATCGGTGGGAACAAAAACGGCTTTCGAGGGATGGGTCAAATAAACCAGCGCTTTGGATCCGTCCTTCAGTCGAAACCACCCGCCTTGATATACAGGCAATCCGGTTCCCATGGTTCGCCAATTGGGCCGCAGGGATGGATCCTGGTCGAAATCCACCCGACGAACCTGTTCGATTTGGATGGATGCCATCGGGATCAACCTCCCGTACAGGTCCCCGCGCAAGCGAAGGCCATCCGCATTCACTTCAAAGGTGGCGCTGCGGGCGCTCCAGATGGAGGCCCCGATCAACCCACCCACCAGAATCAGCACCAAAAGGATTCCAAGGCTGATGAATCCCATACCTTTGATCGACCCCGGTTCAATGGGGAAAACTTGCATCGGCCCGCCTCCATGATTTGCACTCGCTGCCATGTTACTGCAATTGGAATCTGGTTAAAAACAGGCACCCTTTTCCGGGACTTTGGGTCCGGGAAAAGGGTGCCTCGGGGCTTTCAAGGTCTAACTGTGGCACCTTGGGTCAGGAAGGCTTGCGCCTCTTTTCAATATCCTGCTTGGCCCGGTCCACTGCATCGAACAGGATATCGCTCGCCTCGCTGGATCTCATGGCCATCAACTTCGCGCTGAAGGCTCCCAATGCGTCGGCGGTACCCCTCGCCGTCTTGTCGAAGGCCATGCTGCGCGCGAACGATACGCCTTGGTCCATCGCGTCGTTGATTGCGTCCAGATCGGCACTGAGAAAAACCACTTTCCACCCTTGGTCTTCCTTGGCTTTCAGCATTTCAGCCACCTTGGCCCGGGTGAATTCCCGGCTTTGGTTTTCCTGCCCGTCGGTGATCACTGCCAGCACCACATGCTCTGGGCGGGATCCCTCCTTGAGGCGTGCGACTTTCGCCTCCACATCGTTCACCAGGCGACCCATCGCATCCAGCAAGGGAGTTCCCCCACGGGGCACAAAGGTCTCGCGGGTCAAACGGGGCACCAAACCCAGGGGTTGGGTGTCCTGCAGCACTTCGTAAGGATCCTGCGAATCAAATTGCACCAAGGTAAGGGTTGCTTCCCCCTCGCCTCGCTGCTGTTCTTCCAGGAAGGTGTTGAAGCCCCCGACGATGTCGTTGCGAATCGATTCCATCGACCCGGATCGGTCCAGAAGCACCGCGATGTGGGTGTAGCCCTTTTTGAATCCCCTTTTTTTGTCCTGGGAGCTGGCCTGTGGCCCCTTGTTTTTGGCGGATCGCATGGCATTGGTCCTTTGGTTTTGAGAAAGGAAGGCGGGTCCAACCGACTCGCCTGCGATTGATGGACAAACGGAATCGGTACCCGGTTTTGGAAAAAACAAAGTTTCTCAATATAAAATACTATCAGACAATATCAAAAGTGTATTTTATCGTTACAGAACAATTAAATTACCCCGTCAGAGCCTTTTACCCTGATGCCTTTGCTTGCGTCTTTGTTTTTCTTTGGTGGAATGAAAGTGCCTTTTTCTCATTTTGCATACACCACAGGTAACCGCTTCCCATGAAGAAGTTTCACCTTGTTTTGTGCGTTTGGGGTGCCTTGGGTACCTTAAGCGCTTCCGCCCAGCGTCCCACCCGTCCCGGTGGCCCGCCCCCCGGCGGGATGCCTGCTGGCGGGCCCCCATCCGGCGCTCCCGGCGCCAAGCCTCCCGCGGCCGGCCAACCCAAAAAATATGATGAGGTGGTGACCAAGGATTTCACCACTCTGCCCGGTGTTTTTGCCGTCCACAAGTTTGAGGAAAAGGTCCTCTTTGAAATCCCGCAGGACAAGCTCGGCAAGCTGTTCATGTGGAGGGCCGAGGTGGCCAAGGGCCCCGGTGGAAGTAGCTGGGGTGGCGCCGCTCTGGGTGAGGAATTCATCCGCTTCGAGCGTCGCGGCAACAAGATTTTCGTTTGGCGCAGCCAATTCGGAAAAAGGTCCGATGGCAAGGCCATCCAATCTTCCATCGATGCCAGCAACACCGACTCCATTCTGGCGGTTTTCCCGGTCGAGGCCGAAGGCAAGGACCGCTCCGCGGTGGTCTCCGTTGGCGAAACCTTCATCTCAGGCCTGACGGACATGCCGTTGAGCGCCGCCGCCGGTTCCCCCGGTGCCAGCCCTGACGCCTCCCGTTCTTACCTGTCCGATGTCCGGGCGTTCCCAACCAATATCAATGTGAACGCCACCATCACCTTCCGCGTGGGGAACCCCACCGGCGGGGCCCGCAGCGTGACCGCGGTGGTTCACCACACCTTGGTCGAACTGCCCGAAACCCCGATGATGGGCCGTTACTTTGACCCCCGGGTGGGCTATTTCACCGAGAGTTTTGTTGACTACTCCCACCCGCTGGGCTGGGCGAAGAACAAGGAATTCATCGCCCGGTATCGCCTGGAGAAGAAGGATCCAAGCGCCGAGGTGAGCGAGGTGGTCAAGCCGATCACCTATTACCTCAGCAAGGAAATCCCCGAAAAATGGCGTCCCTTCCTGAAGAAGGGCGTGGAGGATTGGGCTCCCGCCTTCGAAAAGGCCGGCTACAAGAACGCCATCATCTGCAAGGATGCCCCCACCCGCACCGAGGATCCCAATTTCGATCCCGAAGATGCCCGCTACTCGGTCATCCGCTGGGTGGCGGAGCCTGTCGCCAACGCCATGGGGCCCCATGTGCATGATCCCCGTTCCGGCGAGATCATCTCAGCCCACATCATTTTCTGGCACGATGTCGTGAAGCTCACCCAAATGTGGTACTTCATCGAGTGCTCGGCCCAGGACGAGCGCGCCCGCAAGCTGCCGATGCCCGATGAGCTCACCGGCGAGCTGCTGCGTTATGTCTGCTGCCACGAGGTGGGCCACACCCTGGGCTTGCGGCACAACCACCGCGCCAGCCAGGCCTATTCCATCGCCCAGCTCCGCGACCCCAAGTTCACCGAGAAGTACGGGTCGGTGGCTTCGATCATGTCCTACGGTCGCCACAACTATGTGGCCCAGCCCGAGGACAAGATCCCCGTGAAGAACCTGATTCCCAAGCTGGCCCCCTATGACTATTTCGCCATCGAATGGGGTTACAAGGGCATCCCGGCCGCCAAGTCTCCGGATGCCGAGAAGGAGGCCCTGGACACCCTGGCTGCCAAGCAGATCACCGAGTCCTTCCTGCGGTTTGGTGGCGAGGATGGACCCAGCACCGTGGATCCGACCGTCCTGACTGAGAACATCGGCAGCGATCCGGTGGAAGCAACCCTGCTCGGGTTGAAAAACACCGACCGGGTCATGGACCACATCGTGGCCGCCACAGTCACCAAGGGCGAGGACTACTCGCTTCTGGAGGAGGCCTACAAGGAACTGGTCGGCCGTCGTGCCCGCTGGTTGAATGCCGTTGCCAAGCAAGTTGGCGGGGTGGTGGAAAGCCGCACCCTCGGCGGACGGGGCAACGAGAGCTTCACCCGGGTGCCCGAGGACAAACAGCGCGCCGCTGTGAAGTTCCTGCTGGATAACGCGTTCTCGACCTCCGCGAACGCCAAGCTGACCAACCCCGCGGTGGTCAACCTGTTCCGCTATTCGGGGGCCGCCAATGAGGTCGCCTCCCAGCAGCGCGGATTGCTGAACACCCTGCTGTCCCAATCGGTGATCGGCAGGCTGTTCGACGGCGAATTGCAGGCTGGCGAGAAGGCCTACACTCCCAGCGAATTGGTCGCTGACCTTCAAAACGGCGTGTTTTCCGAGTTGAAAGCCGCCGATCCCAAGGTGGATCCCCTGCGTCGCCAGTTGCAGCGCAACTATGTCGAGATCCTGGGCCGGGAGTTTAATCCGCCCGCCGAGGCGCCCATCACCATTCCTGCCGGGCCCCCGTCCCGCCGGGGTGGTTCCTCCATGGCTCCCGTTCGCAGTAATGAACTTCGGGCGGTGGCCAGGGTTTCCCTGGAAAACCTTTCCAAGGACCTGTCGGGCGCCATCTCCAAGTCCAAGGACGCCACCACCGTGGCCCACCTGAAGGACCTGAAGGCGGAAATCGACAACATGCTGAAGGCCAAAAAGGACGATTGATTCAATCCAGGCAAGTATCCTGCGGGATAATTGCCATAGGTTGAAAATGCCAATTAATCTGCGGGGGTCTGGTGCCAGTCACCAGGCCCCCGCTCCTTTTTGTCTTGGATTTAGCTCAATAGGGCGCGGATGGGTTGGCCTTCCGATAGCGGCAGGGTTCGCCCGTCGGGTGTTGGGTAAAAGATGGAGTGCGGGTCGTACCCTAGCGCGGAAAGGATGGTCGCGTGCAGGTCTGCCGGGGTGTGGGGCGAATCCTTGGGATAAGCCCCGATCCGGTCGCTTGCGCCGATCGTCTGGCCCATCTTCAGCCCACCACCTGCAACCACCGCCGTGTAGCATTGCGGCCAATGGTCCCTGCCCGCATCCGCGTTGATGGTGGGGGTACGACCAAAATCACCCAACCAAACCACCAGGGTCTCCTCCAGCATTCCCCGTTCCTCCAGGTCATCGAGAAGGGCCACAAAGGCCCGTTGCATCGGGGGAACCAGCCGGTTTTTCAGGCCGTTGAAGTTGTCCTTATGGGTGTCCCACACGATGCTAGGCCCGTTCACGGTGGTGACAAAGCGGCAACCGGCCTCCAGGAGTCTTCTGGCAAGCAGGTGTGATTGGCCCCAGGTGTGGCGGCCGTACCTGTCGCGCACCTTGGCCGGCTCACGGGATAGCTCGAAGGCAGCTCGCACTGCCGGAGTGGATACCAGTTCGGATGCCTTGCGACGCAATCGGTCGAAAACCGGGGCCGGTTCAGACAGCATGCCCAGCAGGTGATCACGCCCACGCATTCGGTCCAGCGGCAAATCTTTTGAAGGTTCCAGGGATTTCATGCTGAAGTCCTTGGCTGCAGGGTCGGCCGCCACCACCAAGGGGTCGTGTTCCCGGCCGAGGCAGCCGCCGAATTGACCCGGGGTGATATAGGCGAAACTGTCGCAATGGGGGTGGGGAGTGATCACGTAGGGTGGCATGAGCCGAGACGGTTCTTCCCGCCTGGTGAGCCACCCCACCAGGGTTCCAATGGAGGGAATGTCCTGGGAACCTGGATTGATCAGGGTGCTGTCAATTCGATAGGGTTTGCCGACAATGCTCCAATGCATGCCCGAATTGTGCTGGGTGTGCGTGTGGTGCAGGCTGCGTATCAGGGCCAGTTTGTCGGCGCGGGCTGCCAAGTCCGGAATCAATTCGGTGAATCGGATGCCCGGAACCCTGGTGGCGATGGGGCGAAAAGGTCCCCGCACCGATTCGGGGGCATCGGGTTTCGGATCAAACAGGTCGTGGTGGCTGGGGGCGCCGGCGTTGAAGATCATCACCACGCGTTTGGCCTTTGGGGCCAAACGCGTGGAATCGCCTTGTAATTGGCCAAGGCGACCCATTGCCCCGCACCAGGCACCAGCCACGGCGAGGGGGGTATTGATCAACAAGTGGCGGCGATCCGACATGCGTGGATCCCAGGGAGTTGCCCCAAAAATCACCCTTGGCGAAGATTTGAGATTGCCATAATTCCCGGGGACGGTCAAACCCGGTGTTATCTGTCGGTTGGATTGGGTGTTACTGCCGTGTTAGATTATGCCCAGTCAAACATACACTTTTGTTCCAAACGGGCCCCCGACATGTCCACCCCGGTTCATCCTGTCGAGGGCGCCCCCGTTTCAATCAATCCCGCCTCCAAACCCCGGCGGGTGGCATCGCTCGATCAGTTTCGCGGCTATACCGTTTTCGGGATGGCTTTTGTCAATTTTCTGGGAGGTTATGCATTTCTTCCGGACCTATTCAAGCACAAGCACACTTTTTTCAGCTACGCCGACGCGATCATGCCGCAGTTTTTTTTCGCGGTCGGTTACGCCTTCAGGCTGGTGCTGCTGCGCGCGATGGAGCGCGAGGGTTATCCGGCGGCCCTTCGCAAGGGGCTGATGCGTTGCCTGGGCCTGATGCTGGTGGCCTTTGTGGTGCACGGTGCCAGCGGCGGCGTCGGTACTTTTGATGAACTGAAAAAATACGACTTCTGGTCTTTCCTGCATGCGGCTTTCAAGCGCGGATATTTCCAGACCTTGGCCCACATCGCGGTCACCAGCCTCTGGGTGCTGCCAGTCATAATGTTGAGCGGCCGATCTCGGCTCATTTGGGCAATCCTGTCCGCCCTGATCCACATAGCCATCTCCTTCGGCTTCAAGCATTTGGGCTGGTGGACCTGGTCGAACTACGATTGGACTTTGGCCAATCCCGTGGCGATCGACGGGGGCCCACTTGGATTTCTCACCTGGACCATGCCCCTGATCGCCGGATCCTTCGCGTTTGATTGGTGCTCCAGGCCGCCCGGGGAGGGCAAACCTGTTGAGCGCCTGCTGGGCTGGGGTGCCGCCATCATGCTGCTGGCTTACGGATTGTCCTGCCTGAACCTTCGGTTTCCGCCCAACCAGGACTCCGGCCGGTGGTTGCTGGAGCCCCCCTTTGTGGCTCCCGCGGATCCCGCCACCAAAAACTACTGGACCATGAGCCAGCGCACGGGTGGGGTCACCTACCCGATGTGCGCCGCCGGATTCAGCATGGTGACGATGGCGGTTTTCGTGCTGTTGTGCGACCGGCTCAAATGGCGCTGGGGGGTGTTCGACACACTGGGCAGCAACGCCCTTTTAGCCTACATCCTGCTAGGGTTGTTGGAGGATGCCATACGCCCGTGGGTGCCCAAGGATTCGCCTGCCTGGTTCGCCCTCTCCGCCTGGGGCCTGGAATTGGGCATTTGCTGGGTGATACTGCGCAACCTGCAAAAAAACGGGGTCTACATCAAGGTTTGATTTCGGGCGGAATCAAAGCGCCCCCATCCCGAAGAAGACATTTTTCTTCAAAAACCAATAGAGCCATGAGCTTTCCGGGATTTCCCGCCCCGGCAGGTGTTGGCTGTGCCTGGGCGTGATGCCATCAAATTCAGCGAAGGCGTCGCGGGTGGAATAATCTTTGGCACCATGCCCCTGGATGTACTGGACCAGTTCCTGGGGGTTTTCCAGAATCACGCAGCCCTTGGTTCGAACCTTCACAAAATCCTTGAAGCCACGCAGGAATTTGCTCTCGCGGATCGTCTTGACCAAATCGCCTTGATTGTCGCTTGTCAGGTCGGTCGCGAAACTCAAAGGCGGGCAGATCTCGATGCTCCCGCGCGGGCCGATATGGAAGCCCATTCCCATCGCCGCGGGGCAGAAGGCTTCCCCCTCGGCGGTCCAGTAGCTGTCGATGATGATGATCGGGTGTTTGTGGCGCAGGGCGACCAGACGCCGGCGCGCCTCGACCAGGTCGTCGGTGCTGAGGCAATATTCCGGATGGGGGTCCTCGCCGACTGGCCGGTACACGTAATACCAGATGTACATGCAGCCCCGGCGGATCATGTCCTCGAGGTATTTGTCGCACAGGACCTCGTCGAGGTTTTCCTTGGTGATGGTGCAGGCGGTGCCAAAAAGCACCCCGCGCTGTTTCAGGCGCTCCATACCTTTTAGCGCGGCGTCATAAACGCCTTCCCCTCGCCGCTTGTCGTTGTTCAGGGCCGCCCCGTCGATGGAGATCAGCGGTGTGATGTTGCCTGCCTCGGCAACACGGTCGGCGTTGCGCTCGGTGAACAGCATGCCGTTGGTGATGGTCTGGAAATAGCAATCCTTGTGGCGGTTGAAAATGTCCCAGATGCCCTTGTACATGTAGGGCTCGCCGCCTAAAAGCGTGTAGTAATAGGCGCTCATACGCTTGCCGGAGCGGATGATGTTGTCGAGATCCTGCGCCGGGAGGTGGTAGGCCTCTCCCTCCTTTTCCACCCAGCATCCCTGGCAGCGCAGGTTGCAGGTGTTGGTGAGCGCTATGAACATGAACGGGGGATACAGGTCCTTCTTCCTCAGCCGGCTCCGGTAGGCGTTGACCGCGAGCATACCCTTGAACACCCACAGGTGGGCGGCCTTGGCCGCGATTCGGGGTTTGAGTTCCGTTGCGGTGCGGTAGGCGAGTTTCGCGAGCATGGGTGGCTTCCGTGAAAGGTCAAATGTCCAGTTTGTCGATGGCGTCCACCAAGTCGTCCAGCTCATCCCTGGCAGCAGGCGCCTTGTCGGTTTGGCGCTTGGGGATACCGGCGGCCAAACCGACAGCCTCCCGGCCATCCTTCACCAGTTCACGGTCCCGTTCCTGGGCAGCCAGGGCGATGGCATCGCCACCACCGCCCACACCGCCTCCAAACAGCTTGGACAAATCGATCTTCAGCCCGCCGATGGCTCCCACCGGCGCCCCGGCGATGGCGGCGGTCTTGTACTCGGGGAACATGATGGCCTGGTGCGGGCAGACCCGGCTGCACGCGGGGCAGCCTTTCTTGCAGTTGTCCTGGTTCTCCACGGTGATACGGCCGTCGCCATCAGCCCCGTAGACCCCGAACAGGCAGAAATCCAGGCATTCCAGGCAGTTGGTGCAACGGCTGTAGTCGATCACCGGGTACCACCGGCGGCCGGGTGGCGCCTGCAGCAGCTCTTCCGGGCTGAATGACTTGATGGGGCCATTCCCGTTGGTCCCGTTGCCGGGCAAGCCCAATTCCATCAGCACCGGAGCCTTGCCGGCCGATTGTTGGGCCTGTTTCGACTGCCGTCGCGCCCGGGTTTCAGCAAGAATCCGGCGGATTTCCTCCACATACGGTTCGTGCTTGTCCTTGTGCCGCAGGTCCAGGCAGGTGATGACCCGGTCGGGGATGGCACCCGAGGGGCCGATTGCGGGAGGCCGTTCGGCCAATTCGGCCTTCTCCTCCTCTGTCAGATCCTCATCGTCCTCGGCCTTGGGGTGCATGGGGCTGGTCCCTTCCTGGCCCTTCACGCCGATGCGGTCGAGCAGCCAGAAAGCGGCGCGTGGATACAGCCAACCCAGGACCACCACATCGCCGGTGACCCCCTCCAAATACAGCCGCCCGGTGTGACCGGGTTGGAGGTCCACCAGATGGGGGACGATCGAGAGGTCGATGCCTGGCTCCATCAACAGGGCGGCGGCCAAGCTCTCCTCCAGGCCGCGTTTGACCGGATGTTTCCCTTGGGCCTGGGAAATAACGACCGTGATTTTCCCGCTCATCCGTTGTCATCTCCTTGCGGGTCAGCCTCGTCCGAGATGCTGTTGATGCCACCCTTCAGCACCCTTTGGGTGTGCTCCCAATTGTCCTCGAGGTGCTTTCTGTAGGCGGTCGCATCGATGAGGTGGTTGGGGGCCTCGGCGCAATCGATCTCGTAAAGCCATCCGGTGCCGTAACCGTCGGTGTTGATGGCGGAGGGGTCTTCCAGAAGGGTCTCGTTGATCCGCAGCAAGATTCCGGAGGCCGGGCAGTACAGATCGCTCTCGGCCTTGGAAGTCTCGATGTGGCCGATCTCCTCGAGATGCCGCACATTCAACCCGGGCGCGAACGACCAATCCAGAAAATAGACATCTTTCATCAGCGCGATGGCGTAACTGGTGAAGCCGAACCGCCAGACACCCGGTGCCATTTCAATTCCAGAACCATCCGCCCGGGCAGCCCACAGGTGATTGGTCGCCGCGTACAGTAGTTTCCCGGGCAGTTGGGCCCGGTGCTTGCCGATCGCGAATACCTGATCCTCGGGCATGTTTACTCAGGTGTACCGTTTGTACTGCTGGAATTCGGGTTCGAAGAATGGCGGAAGCAGGCGGTCGATTTGCAGCAGGCCGGGCCTGGTGAGTTTCAAACCGCCATCCACACGGTTGGCGAAACCCTTTCGGCACAAGTCGTCCACCTGGTCCTTGAATACGACCAGCGGATCCTTCCCGTGGCGGGCGATGAACTCGGAGGAATTCCAACCGCCCGTCTTGATCAGCAGGATTGCCTCCCGGACAAAGCGTTGGTGGTCGGTCAGGGGCAGCGCCCGGGATATGGGCAACTCACCCTTGTCGAGGGCGCCCAACCAATTTTCCCAAGTGTCAAGATTTTGCACATGCACGCCACGGACATGGCCAAAGCTTGCCACCCCGGTGCCGAACATGTCGGCACCCCGCCACAGGCTGTCACGGTAGACGAACTTCGTGGAGTCGGGGTTTTTCACCACGGTGTAGGCGCTGGAAACGGAGTAGCCAGCCTCCTGCATCCGTGTGAAGGCGTGATCAACCCAGGCACGCTTGGTGGGCCAGTCGGCCACGCTGCCTGTGACAACAGCTCCCGGGGCCTCATCCACCATTTTCAGCTCCTTGCTGAAGACGGTGTTGAAAGGAAGTTCCATCTGGTAGATGGTCACGCAGTCGGGTGCCATCTCGATGGTTTTTTCAACGACTTGCCGCCAGTTTTCCCAGGTTTCCCCCACCATGCCGCTGATGAGATCGATGTTGACCTGCGGGAAGCCGAGTTCGCGCGCCCATCCATAGGCCCGGTAAATCTCCTCGGTGAGGTGGGCCCTGCCGTTGGTCTGCAGGATGGAATCGGTAAGGTTTTCCACCCCCAGGCTGAGGCGGGTGACGCCGGCCTGGCGGAGCATCTCCAATTTCTGACGCTGCAGGGTGCCGGGTTCGCATTCGAAGGTGATTTCGGCGGCCGCGCCCCAATTCACCAAGCGCTTGACCCGGGCGAACAGCCGCTCGAGTTGGGCGGCGCTCAGGTAGCTAGGCGTGCCGCCGCCGAAATAGATGTATTGCACCTCGCGGTCGCGCGCCAGCGGGGAGCGCATCCACAATTCCACTTCCCGCTCCAGGGCCTGGACATAAGTTTCGATGTCATCGGCCTTTTTGTCTGTATAGACGCGGAAGTAACAAAACTTGCAGCGTTTGCGGCAGAAAGGGATGTGGAGGTAGAGTCCAAGCGGGGTGTCGTGCTTGGGAGCCTGGTTCAACGCCTCCAGGGCGGCGGCCTTGTTTTCCGGCTTCCAGAAGGAGAATGGGGGGTAGTTGGAGACGAAATAGTTCCCAAGGCCTGTCCGTTCCTGACGCTCCGCGCTGTCAGCCGTGGGGGATGCGGACATGGAAGGACGGCTCCAACTTGGGTGGGCTGTCTGGAAACGCCTGTTTAATGGGACAGATTAGTCCGACTTGGCCGAGCATCCAGACTGACTTATCCTACCCCACCGCCAAGCGTTCACAAGGGCGGGGGCTTGCGGGTGTGGGGGGCTTTCAGGCGCGGTTCAGGGGGTAATTGGCCCGAGGCCATCTTCTTGAGTTGCTCCACCAGCTTGTCCTGGAAAACCGGCGTAGGATCGCCTTTTTCCGATTTTGGTTCCAGGGCTTGCAACTCCTGACGGAGCTGGTCCATTTCCGCCGGGCTTAGGTCGGATCGGGTATCTTTAGCGGCCTTGTCCGCCCGGGCGGCTGGATTGCTGGGAACCAGACCTTTTTCCCAAGTTTCGAACCATTCGGCGACATCGACCGGGCAGGCGCGCCTTCGCTTGGCCGCCTCGCGGATGCGGCGGTCATCGCTCACCACCTCAAGACGTCTCGGGTTAGTGTGGCGGAGGATGATTTCTTCCAGAAGGTCGTCCGCCTCGCCTTGGCTGAAAACCACCTGGACGCCGCGCTTGCCACCCTCCCGTTTTGAAACGATTGGCCCCTGTTCCCTGGAACCGCGCCCATCGAATACCACCACCACCGTGGCGGGCTCGGGGGCCTTGGCGTCTATCCAGGCGACCAGGCGGTTGCGCGCGGCCTGAAGCATGGAGGCTCCCCCGCTGCTGGCCTTCCCGGGCGGCATCCAGGCCAAGGCGAACAGCGCGTTGTAGCCGTCGATCAAAGTTCGGGTGTTGCTGATATCCATCCTGAAGCCGGGGGAATGGTTTTGGGTACCCAGTCAGTTTTCCAAGGTTGGAGGGCTGACAACACCCAATCCATCATGCCAAACCAAAACCCGGATCGAGCCGGATCCAACCAAAAACGGATGAAAAATTTGTTGTGATCCATGAGAATACCGTCATCATCGCTTGGTCTAACCCCGGATGAAGGACGGCCCCATGGCTTGCCTGCCAATCTTGTACTTGTCAATCACCTGCGCTTTGTTCGGGGCGGAGCCATCCACCCAATCGGCAAAAGGGCCGCCCAACATCATCATCCTGCTGGCCGATGATCTGGGATATGGGGACCTTGGGTGTTACGGGCATCCCACCATTCGCACGCCAAATCTCGACCGTATGGCGCGGGAGGGTGCCCGGTTCACGGAGTTTTACTCCGCGGCGGAAGTCTGCACGCCCAGCCGGGCCGCCCTGCTGACCGGGCGGTATCCGATCCGCAGCGGGATGTGCCACAACCAGTTCCGGGTGCTGCGCAACATCGCCACGGGCGGTTTGCCGCATTCCGAAATCACCCTGGCGGAGACCCTGAAAAAGCAAGGGTATTCAACCGCCTGCATCGGGAAATGGCATCTGGGTGTTTTTTCAATCAATCCGGATCACCACCCTATGCGCCATGGATTCGACCATTTTTTCGGGTTGCCCCACAGCAACGACATGGATTTCAGCCCTGGTAGGCCGCCGGGCGCCCAGGGCAGGCTGGAGCAGGACCCGGCCTGGTGGAATTCTCCCCTGTACCGAGGCACCCGGGTGGTGGAGCGGCCGGTGGATCAAACCACCCTGACGGGGCGCTACACCGAGGAATCGATCTCGTTCATCCGGGAAAACAAGGACAAGCCGTTCCTGCTGTACCTGCCGCACACCTTTCCCCACATCCCGCTGTTCGCCTCGAAAGATTTCAAGGGCAAAAGCCCGCGAGGGCTGTACGGGGATGTGGTGGAGGAGCTGGACCATTCGGTCGGGCGGATCCTGCAGACCCTGCGCGACCTTGGTCTGGACCAGAACACCTTGGTCGCATTTTCCTCGGACAACGGGCCGTGGACCACCTACAACCTAGCCGGAGGCTCGGCAGGCCTGCTTCGTGGTGGCAAGGGGAGCACCTGGGAAGGAGGCATGCGGGTTCCCGGAATCCTCTGGGGCCCGGGGATCGTGCGGGCCAACCAGACCATCACCGAGCCGGCCAGCCTGATGGATCTATTCACCACCTGCACCCTGCTGGGAGGTGGGGAGGTGCCCAAGGATCGGGAGATCGACGGGCTGGATTTGCGGTCGGTCCTGAAGGGTGAAGGGGCGAGCCCCCGCGGTGACATGCTGTTTTACCGGGGCCAGCAACTTTTCGCGGCCCGGGTGGGGGATTTCAAGGCCCACTTCCTCACGCAGGCCGGCTACGGCGAGCCCAAGCCGGTGGCCCATGATCCCCCGCTGCTTTTCAACCTGAAGGTGGACCCGTCAGAAAGCACCAATGTGGCCCAGGCGCATCCGGAAATCCTCTCCAGGATCCAGGGATTGGTGGAGCGGCACCGGGCGGGGGTGAAGCCCGTGGAAAACCAGTTGACCGGACAGGTGACTGTGCCCAGGCCGACGCCTTGACAGGGCAGGGATTTGGGTCCCGGGCTTGGCCGGAAGGCTTGCTATCTGTTAGTTTTGATGCCGGTTTTCATTCATCGCCTCAAGGAGTTGCCATGAATCTTGCCATCCGATGGTTCCGTCACGCCGTGATCGCCGCTGCCGCCTTTGTTGCCCTGTCCGGGAACCTGTTCGCCGAGGAACCGACGGCGGCCAACCTGAAGGGGACCTGGGTGCGCGAAACAGACGGCATGAAGCTGCATTTTGAGTTCAAGGAAAAGACGCTGGAAGTCACCCTGGAACGGGATGGCGGGAAGATCATCATCGACTGCGATTACGGCATCGGCCGCGACCGTTCGATCTTCTGCCGGGTGCAGGAGTTGAAGGAAGGGAACGCGAACCTTGCCAAGGGTGACACTTTCTCCTTCAGTTTTGATGTGTCGAAGGATAAAGCGTCCATGGGCGATCTGAAAAGCAAGGATTCGGACAGCGACATGGGTCGGCAGATCAAGATGATCATCGAGGGGGAATACACGAAGAAGTGACCCCGCGGTCCGGGGAAAGTCACAAGCGATATTTGGCGGGGCGGGCGGCGCGATGCGTTGCCCGCCTCATTTTTGGACCTGCCCCGAGGTGATACGGCCATCCTGATCGATGGACAGCAAGGTGCCATCGGTGTGGCGGAGGGTGGCCACGCAGCCCCGATTGGTGCCGGCCTGGAATTTTTGCAGCGATTGGAACACCCAGTCCCTGGGCAAGGGGACGGGGTTTGCCGGTGTGCCTGAATCGGCCTGGGGATTCGCCAGCCAGTTCTGGTGGAACCTGCCCAGCCAGAGCCTGGGAAGTGCCGTGCGGTCTTCCGCCATCGGCTTGTCGCCCTGATCCGGACCGACAAAAACGATGCTGCTCCAGCGCTCGGGCAGGTGCATGTTGATCTCGCCCTGGGGTGACCAGACCCAGTTTGACTCGGGTTTGCCCTCCTTCTTGACATACATGCCCCGCTTCAGGGCGCTTTCGTCCCACTGCCATTCGACCCGGGAAAAATTGATCCGCCACCGATCGCCCAGCTTGGGCGGCTCGGCCCCGCCGATCTCGCGGAAGGTGCGCCAGGGGATGGCAATTTCCACGGTCCAGGCGGTGTCGGTGTCGGAGGGGTCGTTGAGGGTGCCCTCGAGTGCCGTCCTCACCTGAAGGCCCTTGATTTCCCAGCTATCGAGGGCCCGGCCGCCATTGCGATAGGGTTTGGTCAACAGCAGGTCCCAGGTGGTTCCCAGAGCGTTGAGTTCCAGCTCGCCGTAGTCATGGCCATCGCCATCGGGGTCGATGAAGACCTCGAAATCGTTGTCGGCATGGAAGATGTAGCTGTCGTGCTCGCGCAGGGTGCCCTGCAGGTGAGGTTCTTCCAGCCTGGCGGCGATGTAGAGCGCCTTGTCATCCCAGAGCATCTTCACCCGGGTCTGGTGGAGCGGCTTGGGCTTGCGGGCGCCCTCAATGTCAACGAACGGTTCACTCCAGGGGGCCCTGGACCAGCAGGCATCGTCGAGCTTGCCGTCCACCACGGGCGGGGCGGTCGCCTTGGCGACCGGCATCTGCCGCGGGGTTTCCACGGCCGGGGCGTCGGCCTGGCCGGGCCATGCCAGCCCCAGGGGCGCAATGGTAAGTGCCAGCGGAATGGCAAGGGCCAGTGGTCTCATTTGGGAAACTCCGCCAGATATTTTGCCAGTGTGGCCCGGACGGATTGGAGGGCCTGATCGGCCGCCAGATTTCGCAACTCGCCCGGGTCGGTCTTGTAGTCATACAACTCGCGGGTGCCATCGGACCACTCGGTGTAGCGGTAGCGCTCGGTGCGGACACTGTAGGCCATGCCCTCCTTGGCCCTTTTGGTCTGTGTGAAAGCGGGTCGGTCACGCGGGGCCGACGGGTCATCGAGGCACGGTTTCAGGCTGGCGCCTTGTAGGTTCGCGGGGGAAGCCACCCCGCACAGGTCGGTGAGCGTGGGGTACAGGTCCAGCAACTCGACCACGCGGCCGGAGGCCTCGCCCCGGGTTTTCTGGCCCGGCGCGCTGATGATCAGCGGCACGCGGGCGCTGTTCTCGAACAGGCTCTGCTTCATCACCAGGCCGTGTTCGCCGAAGTGGTAGCCGTGATCACTCCAGAAGACCACCACGGTCTTGTCCGCCAGGCCCAGTTTGTCGAGCCCGTCGAGGAGCCTGCCCACCTGGGCGTCCACAAACGAGATGGCGGCCCAGTAGGCCTGCAGGGCTTCCCGCACCTGTTCGGGCTTCACGCCGAACCATGGCCAGGGATTGTTGGGGGCGAACGCCTGGTTCGGGGCGGTCTTCCTTTCTGGGTAGTTGCCCGAGGGCGCGGGAACCTTGTCGATGGAGTAGAGATCGAAATATTTTTTCGGGGCCACATAGGGGCAATGGGGCCGGTAGAAGCCGGCTGCGATGAAAAAGGGCTTGTCCTTGCATTCTGTCATCAGGCGGAGGGTTTCGGCGGCCACCTTGCCGTCGGTCTGCTCGTCATCGGTCCCCTCGGCCCTCAGGAAGGAGAGGGAAGAGCCCAGCCCACGGCGGGGCGTGTGATTGGTGAGGAGTTTCTCCTCGTCCTTGTCTCGACCGCGGGGGTTGAAGCGCTGCTGCCAGGAGGGCTCATCATCGAGGCCGTTGGTGCCGATCTGGCCTGGATTGCCGTAGTGGTAGATCTTGCCCACACGGGCGGTGGTGTAGCCGGCCTTGGCGAAGGCCTGGGGCAGTGTGACCACATCGGGAAGGACCTTCCGGAAGTGTTTCTGGAGGTCGTAGACGCGTGTGGTGTCGGGCCTGAGGCCGGTCATCAACGAGGTGCGGCTGGGGGAGCAGAGCGGGAACTGGCAGTAGGCCCTGTCGAACCGGGTTCCCCGGACGGCCAGCCGGTCGATGTTGGGCGTCTTGACGACCGGGTGGCCGTAGCAGCCCAGATCGTTGTTCATGTCGTCGACCGCGATGAACAGCACATTCATCTTGCCTTCTGCCTTGGTGAAACTGGCGAAGGAAACGCAGCAGATGGCCAAGGCGATGGCGCGCAGGAACGAGTTCATTTGGTAGCGTCCACTCAGGGGACTGAAATGGGTGGTGTTCATGGTTGTTTCCCGGTTGCCGCCCTGGCTTTCTCGCCCGTGAACCACTGCTCCAGTTCGGGGATTTTGGCGGGAGGTGTGGTCAAACGGAGGAGGTCCAGCTCCGCGGAAGCGGCATCCTGCCTGCCCATGCGGAGCAGCACCAATATCAGCAAGCTGCGGGTTTTCTCGCGGCTGGGTTCCATGGCCAAAGCGGCGCGGCAGGCGGCCTCCGCCCTTGGCACATCACCCTTGCGCAGGCAGGCGAGGGCCAGGTCGTGCTGGTAGCCGGGGTGGAGCGGGTTGATGCGCACCGCCTCGGAGAATTCCGCGACCGCCTCGTCGAGCAGGCCCAGTTGCAGGGCGACCGCGCCGGCACCAAAGCGGGTCTTCTCGAAATGGGGACGGGCCGCCACGGCTTTTCGGTAGGCTTGGCGGGCCTCCTCGGGGCGGCCATTGAGCAGCAGCGCGTCGGCCCACGCCTCCACGGCGGGCCAGTCGTCAGGATCCTTTTCGATGGCCAGGCGGAGGGGTTCCAGGGCGGCCCCGGCCATCTCCCTGGCCAGTTGGGGGGGCAGGCCCATGTTCAGCATGGCCATGCGCGCCAGACCGGTGTTGCGCCGAACCTCCGGGTCATCGGGAGGGATCAGATGGGAGTGGAAGGGGATGAGGTCGTGCGGGCCGGCGGTGGGCCTGTGGCCGGCCGGCCGGTCAGGCGGGGGGATGCGGGGAACGCTGTGGTCGGTGATTGAGGCGTGGTTCACCTCGGCGGCATTCTGGGGCATGTGGCAGGCGACGCAGTGGTCGGCCGGCTGACGGGCGAGGCGGTCCTGCTGGGGCAGGGAGCAGGAGGGTTTGCCCGGGGAGCCCGTGTGGCAAGCAAGGCATTTTTGCCGGTAGTGGGCCACCTTGTCTGCCATGGATTCGGGCGAGCTGTGCGGATCGTGGCAGGAGGTGCAGCCCAACTTGCCGTCGCCGGAGGTGGCCTGGTAGCAGCGGCTCTGCATCATCTGCTCGACAGAGCTGACGAACTTGAAACCGCCGTCCTTCTGCCGGCGGTCGACGAAATCCATGAGAAAATCCTGCAGTGCCAGACCCGGCCTGAAATCGAACTCGCCCAGCCCGCGGCCGACCACCCGCTGCTCCCCCTGGACATGACACTGCTCGCAGATGGCCTGGCGCAGGGAATGATCCAGCCATTTTGGATTGACTATGGTGTGATCGGTTTGGCCCTTGGGTGGCCCGGCACCATCGAGGCGAACCTGAACATGTTTTTCGCCGGGGCCATGGCAGCGCTCGCAACCGATGGGCAGGCCGTTGAAAACCGGCTCGCGGTAGCGGTTTTCGGTGCCCTCGACATGGTCGGCCCGGTTGGCGTGGCAGAAGAGGCAGCCGGGGGTGACCGTGCGGGAAAAATGCTGGTTGCGCACCTCGAAGCTGGGGGACAGGTCCCACCGTGATTCGCCCTTGTACCAGGTGCAGGGAGACTGGAACAGGTAGCCATCCATCTCCATCAGGTAGCTGCGGGCCTTGGCCCCGGAACCGACGGCAAAGCGGGCGTTCCTATCGATTTGGAAGGCCCTGGCCAAACCCAGTTGGCCAGATGACGCGCCAGCGGGAAGACTCAAAGCCTCGGTGTGGGTGACGCCCCTGGCTGTTTTGTTAATGGTGTATTCGAAGCCATTGCCGATGAAAGGATTCTTGGCCGCGCGATCGTATTTCTCTATGGGGGAGGCTTCGGGGACGAGGGCCATCGCCTGGCCCATGGGATGTTTGGCGAAAGATTCCAAATGCGAATCATGGCAGCCGACGCAGGCCTGGTCGCCGACATACTGGACGGATGGATGGATGTTCTGGAATGGGCCCGAGTACCTGAGGCGCGGGTCATGACTGACTGTGCCATTGTCCCCGGGGCGGGATTTCCACCAGACAAAGCCCAGCGTGGCGAGGACCACCGCGAGGGACAAAACCATCCAAGCTGGAATGGATCTGACCCAGGCCTGGGATGTGCGGGTGTCCGTTGGCACTGGTTCCAATACTCCCTGAAAAATTCAAAGCCTTTTTCACTTTAATCTTTGGCTTTTGGGTGTGCCACCGGGAAACGGGTTGCAGGAGGGAGGGAAAGCGTTGTTTGTGCCATGGGGGGATTCGGTTTTGCTTGGGCGGCTTCGGGTTGAAGGAATGGGACGGATTCCGAGGTTGCGGGGGGGATGGGAATGAGGTCGCCCGGGATGGTTGATTTTTGGTGGGTTGCTGGCCTGACAAGCCCGTCTGGCTTCTTTCCCGCTCCACTTCCCCTGGATTGTTGACGCCCAAAGGTCATTCGCCGGAAAGGTACCCTAAATCCATTCACAAAACGCGTCATAATTCCCTGAAGCGAAGGCTTAGCCCTCCGCTCTTCCAAGCCCGGCGATCCCGCCGGGCTTTTTTGTTTCCCCTTCCCAATCAGGAGTCATCCTCCCCATGAGCCACACTGTCACGATCCAGGCGGAGCTGAAGGACCCCGCCGCCCTGGAGGCCGCCTGCCGGCGGCTCCAGCTTCCACTCCCCGCCCGGGGCCCCGTCCGCCTGTTCGACCGGATCGGCGAGGGGACCGGGATCCAGCTCGATGGCTGGCGCTTCCCGATCTGCCTGACCGACCGGGGCGAACTGCTCTACGACAACTTCGGCGGCTTCTGGGGACTCCCCGAGAAGCTGGACCAGTTCCGCCAGGCCTACGCCATCGAGAAGACGAAGCTCGAGGCGCGCCGGCAGGGCTACCCGTGCCTCGAGCAGTCGCTGCCCGATGGGTCGGTCCGCCTGACGCTGCAGGTGGAGGGCTGAGCCATGCGCCGGATCCAGGTCCAGATATCCCCCACGGGGGAGGTTGCCCTCGAGACCCATGGCTTCGAGGGCTCCTCCTGCCGGGACGCCTCCCGCGCCCTCGAGCGGGCCCTCGGCCTCATCACCCGGGACCAGCCCACAGCGGATGCCCCGGAGGCCGTTGAAGCCCTGCGGGAGTGCAACCCATGAGCCAGCCCCACCTCGGAAAGGTTCCAGGCCTTTCCCAAGCCGTCACGTTCACGGCCCTTGGCGAACGCTTCCGCATGGTGCGCGCCAGCCAGGGACTGCTCGACATCGGTGTCTACCACCTCGAGGCCCTCTCCCCGGGTGCCGACCTGCTCCTCGCCGAGGACGAGGCCCACGAGGCGGTCTGGGCCGAGGGGCTCGAGGCCCTGGAGGGTAACCCCACCCACCCCAGCCCCTGACGGTGGCCCACCGCCTGCAGGGACTCATCCCCAGAACCCGCGCCCCGGCGCGGGTTGTTCTTTTTCTATCCCCGAGGCCCAGGAGATCCCCATGCCCGAGCCGTTTGCAGCCTGGCTGCAGCGCTTCGAGGCCGAGTTCCAGCGCCGGTCGGGCCTCCCCTGGCTGGAGGCCTGCGGCGAGCTGGAACTCCTCCAC
>Ga0315906_10003300_pt1 | contig 21502 bp, 17 predicted proteins | sample LakEriMetagenome_4_FD_203526 | JGI IMG/M metagenome (GOLD analysis project Ga0315906, IMG submission 203526) | Freshwater fungal communities from buoy surface, Lake Erie, Ohio, United States - Buoy 2 MA122 | ecosystem: Environmental > Aquatic > Freshwater > Lake > Lake biofilm | place: USA...
TCCCCGCCGTGCCGCCGATGGTTCCCTCCGAGCGCGAGGAAGCCGCCGCACTCCGCAGTCGGGCGCGCGTCAGCGAGTCGGTCGCGCGGGTCCGCGCGGCGGAAACGCGCGTCGGGCAGCACGCGCCGGTGGTGTCCGAGCGACTGCACGCCGATCTCGGCAGGGCGGTGGCGGTCGCCGGAGCGGCCATCCGTCCGGCGGCGCCGGTCGTGACGGGCGTCGATGCGGCGTCGATCCGAGGGGTCTTCCGCGATCCGAAGCGCCTTCGCGAGGCCTTCATCGTTTCCGAAGTGCTGCGTCGACCGGCCTTCTGAGGCGACCCGTGGCGGCGCGTGGCGGGCCCATCCAAGACCGATTCCGGGAAAATGGATGATTCGGGAGCGATCCGGCGGCATCGTCCGCGATCGGTCGGCAACGCGCCAAGTCGCCCGGGTTCTGCTACGCTGCGCGGAATCCCCCCGGGGCTCGCGCCGAGCTGGCGTCGACCGGGTGGCCAACCCCCGCGAACCCACATGATCGACATCCGCAAGCTCAAGGAACTCGTCCGCCTCATGGTGGACAACGACCTCACCGAACTCGACATCCGGGACGAGAAGGAGACCGTGACCGTCAAGCGTCCGGGGCTCCACGTGGCCCCGCAGATCGTGGCGGCGCCCGTCCATGCGATGCCCGCGCCCGCGCCGGCCGCCGCCGCGCCTGCTGCGCCCGCGGCCGCGCCCGCCGCGCCCGCGGAGAAGCTTCCCGCGATCGAGAGCCCGATGGTCGGCACCTTCTACTCGGCCGCCGGACCGGACAAGCCGCCGTTCGCGAGCGTCGGCACCAAGGTCGGCCCCGACACCACCGTCTGCATCATCGAGGCCATGAAGATCTTCAACGAGATCAAGGCCGAGAAGAGCGGCACCATCGAGGAAGTGCTCGTCAAGAACGGCCAGGCCGTCGAGTTCGGCCAGCCGCTGTTCCGCATCCGCCCGAGCTGAGTCGCGACCGCGACCCGTTCCGAAAGACATGTCCGCCGCCCGTGCGCGGCGGCAGCCATACGGACCACCATGTTCAAGCGAATCCTGATTGCCAACCGCGGCGAGATCGCGCTGCGGGTCATCCGCGCCGCGAAGAGTCTCGGCATCGAGACCGTGTGCGTCTACTCGTCGGCCGACGCCGACGGCCCGTGGCTCGAGCACGCCGACCAGAAGGTCTGCATCGGCCCGGGCCCGAGCCCGCAGAGCTACCTGCGCATCGACCGCATCATCGCGGCCGCGGAGATCTCGCACGCCGACGCCATCCATCCCGGCTACGGCTTCCTCTCCGAGAACGCCCATTTTGCCGAGGTCTGTCGTGACTCTGGCTTCACCTTCATCGGGCCCTCGCCCGAGGCGATGGCGCTCCTTGGCGACAAGGTGAGCTGCAAGAAGATGGCCCGCAAGGTCGGCACGCCGGTCTTCCCGGGCACCGAGGACGCGATCGAGGACATCGACGAGGCCGTGAAGGTCGCCGGCGAGATCGGCTACCCGGTCATCGTGAAGGCTGCGGCCGGCGGCGGCGGGCGCGGCATGCGCATCGCGCGCGACGAGGCCCAGCTCCGCGCCGGCATCGAGAGCGCCCGCCAGGAGGCCGCCGCGGCCTTCGGCAACGGCAGCGTGTACATCGAGAAGTTCCTCGAGCACGCCCGCCACTTCGAGGTCCAGACGATCGGCGACCAGCACGGCAACGCCGTCCACCTCTTCGAGCGCGACTGCTCGAGCCAGCGCCGCCACCAGAAGCTGATCGAGGAGGCGCCGAGCCCCGGCGTCGATCCCGAGAAGCGCAAGAAGGTCTGCGAGAGCGCCGCGTCGCTCATCGCGAGCGCGAAGTACTCGGGCGCCGCGACCGTCGAGTTCCTGATGGACGGCAAGCAGAACTTCTACATGCTCGAGGTGAACACCCGCGTGCAGGTCGAGCATCCGGTGACCGAGATGATCACCGGCATCGACATCGTGCGCGAGCAGATCATGGTCGCGTCGGGCAAGCCGCTGTCGGTGAAGCAGTCCGACATCCGCGTCAACGGCCACGCGATCGAGTGCCGCATCAACGCCGAGGATCCGGCGCGCGGCTTCATGCCGCAGGCCGGCCTCATCGAGACCTTCGTCCCGCCCGGCGGCCTCGGCGTGCGCCTCGACAGCCACGCGCGCACCGGCTACCGCATTCCGCCGAACTACGACTCGATGATCGGGAAGCTGATCGTTCACGGACCGACCCGCGAGATCGCGATCGCGCGCATGAAGGTGGCGCTCGACGAGTTCCGGATCGGGCCGGTCAAGACGACGATCCCGCTGCACCGTCGCCTGATGGACAACCCCGACTTCGCGAACGCGAGCTTCGACATCCACTACGTCGAGCGCCTGCTGAAGGCGGACGAGGCCGCCGCCGCCGGGGGCGCCAAGAAGTGAACCGCGAAGCGAGCCCCGCCGGCGGCGCCGACGTCTCCTATCCGGACATCGTCGCCGCGCGCGCGCGGATCGCGGACGGCGTCGTCCGCACGCCGTGCATCCATTCGCCCTCGCTTTCCCGGCTCGCCGGGTGCGAGGTCCACTGCAAGCTCGAATTCCAGCAGCGGACCGGCAGCTTCAAGGAGCGCGGCGCGCGCAACGCGCTGCTCCAGCTTCCCGCCGAGGCCCGCTCCCGCGGCGTCGTGGCCGCGAGCGCGGGAAACCACGCGCTCGCCCTCGCCTGGCACGGCCGCGACCTCGGCAGCCCGGTGACGGTCGTGATGCCCCGGGTCGCGCCGCTCGTGAAGCAGGCCCGGTGCCGCGAACTCGGCGCGCGCGTCCTGATCCACGGCGCCAACATCGCCGAGGCGAAGGACCTCGCCGACACGCTCGTCCGCGACGAAGGCCTCGCGTACGTCCACGGCTTCAACGACGCCGCGATCATCGCCGGCGCCGGCACCGTCGGCCTCGAGGTCGTGGAGGAAGTGCCCGATCTCGACGCCGTGATCGTTCCGGTCGGCGGGGCGGGGCTCCTCGCCGGAGTCGGCATCGCGCTGCGGCACGACCGTCCGGGAGCGAAACTGATCGGCGTCGAGCCGCGCCGCGCCGCGAGCTTCGCCGAGGCGATGCGCCTCGGTGCGCCGAAGCGGATCGCGATGGACCCGACCCTCGCCGACGGCCTCGCCGTGCCCGAGGTCGGCGCCCGCGCGTTCGCGCTCGCGTCGACGCTCGTCGACCGGATCGTCCTCGTCGACGAAGAACTGATCTCGCTCGCGATCCTGCGCCTCGCCGAGATGCTGCACGGGGTCGTCGAGGGCGCAGGTGCGTCGCCGCTCGCGGCGCTGCTTTCGGGCGAACTGCCGGAAATGCGCGGGAAAAAGGTCGTTCTCCTCCTCTGCGGCGGCAACATCGATCCGCTCGTCCTCGCGCGGGTGATCGAGCACTCGCTCGCGATCGACGGGCGCCTCGTCCAGTTCAGCGCGACCATCAGCGACCGCCCCGGCGGCCTCGCCGAACTCGCCACCACCATCGCCGCCGCCGGCGCCAGCGTGCAGGACATCCGCCACGAGCGCATCTTCGGCGGCCCCGACGTCTCGCGCGTGCGCGTCTCCTGCATCGTCGAGGTCCGCGACGCCGCCCACGGCGACGAGCTCCAGGAAGCGCTGCGCGGGAAGGGAATCCGCGTGCACGAGCGCGTCAAGCCGCAGACTTCCGCAGAGCTCTCGGCGGGCGGAGCCTGACATGCCCTCGGTCGTGATCCCCGCCTACAACGAGGCGAACGGGATCGAGCGCTGCCTGCGCGCGCTGCTCGCGGACGGCGTGCCCGACCTCGTCGTCGTCGTCGTGCCCAACGCGTGCCGCGACGACACCGCCGCGCGCGCCCGCGCCGTGCCGGTGCCGCCGGGAACGCAGGTGATCGTCGTCGAGACCGCGCAGGGGGGGAAGACGAACGCGCTCAACCTCGGCGAGCGGACGCTTCGCGAGCAGGGGCTCGACCGGTTTCCGCGCCTCTTCCTCGACGGCGACATCGAGCTCGCGCCCGGCTCGCTCGGCGCGCTCTTCGCGGCGGCCGGCGGCACGGAACCCCGCGTGGTCGCCGCCACGCCGCGGTTCGACACCGACGGCTGCTCGCTCGCGGTGCGGCTTTTCTACGCCGCCGAAGAGCGCAATCCGTACCACCTCGAGGGCGCGCCGAACGGCAGCGGCACCTACTGCGTGAACGCCGCCGGCCGCGCGCGCTGGCGCGAGTTTCCCGACGTGATCGCCGACGACGGCTTCGTCGAGCGGCAGTTCGCGGCAGGGGAACGCTCGACGGTGGCCGCGGCATCGGCCCGCGTCCGCGTGCCGCGCAGCGTGCGGGCCCTGCGCGGGATCGCCGCGCGCAAGCGGCTCGGCACGCGGCAGCTCGACGCCGTCGCGCCCGCGCCCGCCGGCACGCGACGCCCTGCCGGGACCCTCCGCGCCATGTGCGCCCGCATGCTCCCCGATCCGCGCCTGTGGCCCGCGCTCGCGGTCTTCGTCGCCTTCCGCGCGCTCGAGCGCATCGAGCGGCGCCTCGTCGCCCGCGAACGCGGACAGGCGCGCTGGAAGCACGACGAGTCGAGCCGCCGGTAGCGAGGCGGCCTTCCGCACCGCGCAGGCGGAACCGTCCGAGAAAGGCGCTTCCTGCGCGTTCTCGGCGGTGGGAACGGGCCTCCCCCCCGGCATGGACGCCAAGAGCCACCCATTCTGAACACTTGGCTGAACTCGCACAGGCCGCGCGCCGATCCCAAACCGTCGGCGGTTCCCGCGACCAACGGAGGGTCGTAGGCGGGAAGCGTCTTTCACGGAGTACGGAAGCCATGCGTGAAGGATTCAATTTCAACGAGAAGGATGTCCTGACCACCGGCGAGGTCGCGCGTATCTGCAACGTCGCCAGCCGCACGGTCAGCAAGTGGTTCGACTCTGGCCAGCTCCAGGGCTACCGGATCCCCGGCTCGAAGGACCGCCGCATCCCGGTGTCGAACCTGATGCAGTTCATGAAGAAGCACAACATCCCGATGGACGGGCTGATGAGCGGCGCGCCGCGCGTGCTCATCGTCGACGGCGACCCGGCCGTCGGCGAGACGCTTCGCAAGGTGCTGGCCGAGCAGACCCGCTACGACGTCCGCGTCGCGTCGGGCGCGTTCGCGGCCGGCGCCGAGTGCGAGAAGTTCCGTCCGCACGTGATGCTTCTCGACGTCCACATGCCCGAGGCCGAGACCGGCGCGTTCTGCGCGTTCGTCCGCTCGCATGAGGAGCTGTCGATGACGAAGATCATCGGAATGTCGAGCCGCCTGACCGAAGGTCAGATCGCGCAGCTCGCGACCAAGGGATACGACTCGGTGCTGCGCAAGCCGTTCACGGTGCGCCAGGTCATCGAGTCGATCGAGCACGCACACGCCTTCGTCGCCTGACCGGCGCGAGGCACGAGCGACTGGCGCGGCGTCCCGCGGAGGCACGGGACGTCGCGCCTGTCTTTTTCCCGCGCCGCGCGCCGCAGGAGATGCGACACTCCCGGCATGCTCGCGGCAGGCGACACCTTCGGGTTCGACGCGCTGCTGATCGCCCCGGCGGCGATCGGCGCGGCGATCGGATCGGTCGCGCGCGACGCGATCGTGCGCGCGTTCCGGGCGCGGCGTGCCCGCGGCGACCTCGGGATCCTCGCCGCGAACCTCGCGGCCTGCGCGATCGCCGGGTTCGCGGCGCCGCTCGCGTCGCCGTGGACGGCGTTCGTCGTCGCCGGGGTCGCGGGCGGGCTCTCGACCTGGAGCGGCCTCGCCGTCGAGGTCGCCGGATGCATGCGCGCGCGGCGCTGGGGGCTGGTCGCGCTGCATCTACCCGGCGCCTTCGCGGCGGCGCTCGCGCTGATGCTCGCCGCACGCGCCGTCGCCGGAGGAACGCCATGAATGCGCGCGGACGGGTGCTCCTCGTCGGCTGCGGCGGCGCGCTCGGCGGCGCGCTGCGCTTCGCGTTCGTCGGACATTCGCCGACAGCCGCCCCCATGCTGCTTGCGGTGAACCTCTCCGGGTCGCTGCTCGCGGGTTTCGTGCTCGGGCTCCTTGCCCGCGACGCGCGCGCGGCGGCCGGCGAGCGCGACCGCGAATCGGTCGAGGCCTTCCTCGTCGCCGGCTTCTGCGGCGGCTTCACCAGCTACTCGGCCTTCGTGGCGCTCGCGGGCGCGTCGGGTGCGATCGCCGCGGCGACCCTTCTCGGGGCGCCGCTCGCCGCACTCGCCGGCATGCGGCTTTCCGGCGGCTATCCTGCGCCTCCCGCGGAGCCCTCGCCGCCCCGCGGACCGCAGGATTCCGCCTCGTGAAGGTCGCGCTCGCCCAGATCAACAGCACCGTCGGCGACCTCGCCGGCAACGAGGCGAAGCACGCCTCGGCCATCGCGTCCGCGCAGGCCGCGGGTGCGTCGATCGTGCTCTTCCCGGAGATGTCGCTCCTCGGCTATCCGCCGCGCGACCTCGTCGACCGCGCAGGCGTCGTCGACGCCTGTCTCGCGGCCGCGACGCGTCTCGCCGCGGCGGTTCCGGCCGAGATGCTGGCGATCGTCGGCCTCCCGGTGCGCGCGCCGCGCCGCGGCCGGCCCTTCCAGAACGCGATGGCGCTCCTCCGCGGCGGTTCGATCGAGGGCCTCGCCGCGAAGCAGCTGCTGCCGACCTACGACGTCTTCGACGAGGACCGGCACTTCGCGCCCGGCACGCGCTCGACCGTGATCGCCCACGGCGGGCGGAAGATCGGCGTCATCCTCTGCGAGGACCTCTGGCAGGCCGGCGACGCCGGATCGATCCGCTGCTACGACCGCGATCCGGTCGCGGAGGCCCGCGCCTACGGCGCCGAGATCCTCTGCGTCGCGAGCGCGAGTCCGTTCGTCGCCGGGAAGGACGCGCGCCATCTCGAACTGCTCGCGGCGCGCGCCCGTGCCGCCGGCGCCGCCCTCGTCAGCGTGAACGCGGTCGGTGCGCAGGACGACCTCGTCTTCGACGGCGGGTCGAGCGTGGTCGGCGCGGACGGTGCGCTCCGCGCCCGCGCGCCGCGCTTCGAGGAGTCGCTCACGGTCGTCGACCTCGACCTTCCGGCGCGCGATGTTCCGTCGGCGCCAATCGACCCAGATGCCGAGCGCTTCCGCGCGATCGTCCTCGGCACCCGCGACTATCTCGCGAAGACGGGCCATCGCGGCGCGATCATCGGACTCTCGGGCGGGATCGACTCCGCGCTCGTCGCGGCCATCGCCGCCGCCGCGATCGGCGCCGAGCGCGTGACCGGCATCCTGATGCCGTCGCGCCATTCCTCCGAAGGTTCGCTCGTCGACGCCCGCAAGACCGCGGGCCTCCTCGGGCTCGGGCGCATCGAGACGCTTCCGATCGATCCGATCCACCGCGCAGTCGAGTCGACGGTCGCCGGCGCCTTCTCGACCGACGGCCTCGCCGGCGAGAACCTGCAGTCGCGCGCCCGCGGGCTCCTCGTGATGCTCGCCTCGAACGCGACCGGCGCGATCGTCCTCACCACCGGCAACAAGAGCGAGTCGGCCGCGGGGTACGCCACGCTCTACGGCGACATGAACGGCGGCCTCGCGCCGATCGGCGACCTCTACAAGACCGAGGTCTACGCAATGGCGCACATGCTGAACGCGCGCTTCGCCGAGTTCGGCTTCGCCGGACCGCCGATCCCGCAGGCGAGCATCGAGAAGGCGCCGAGCGCGGAGCTGCGTCCGAACCAGACCGACCAGGACTCGCTGCCGCCCTACGAGACCCTCGACGCGATCCTCCGCGTGCTGATCGAGGGCGAGGGCTCGCTCGAGGACGCGGTCGCGCAGAGCGGCGCGTCGCGCGAGCTCGTTCTCCGCGTCGCCCGCATGCTCGACCGCGCGCAGTTCAAGCGCGAGCAGGCGGCGGTCGTCCTCAAGCTCTCGGCGCGCGCCTTCGGCCGCGGCCGGCGCTATCCGATCGCGCAGCGGTGGGGCTGGGAGCGCTGACATGCCGATCCGCGTGCTTCCTCCGGAGCTCGTGAACCAGATCGCCGCCGGCGAAGTGGTCGAGCGGCCGGCGAGCGTGGTGAAGGAGCTCGTCGAGAACGCGCTCGACGCCGGCGCCCGCGCGATCTCGGTCGAGGTCGAAGGCGGCGGCGCGGAACTCGTGCGCGTGGTCGACGACGGCGGGGGGATTCCCGAAGCCGAGCTTCCGCTCGCGGTCGCGTCGCACGCGACGAGCAAGGTCTCGACGAGCGACGACCTCGCCGCGATCTCGACCTTCGGCTTCCGCGGCGAGGCGCTCGCCTCGATCGCGAGCGTCTCGCGCTTCCGCATCGTGTCGGCGCGCCGCGACGCGCCCGCCGGCGCCGAGCTCGAGGTCGAGGGCGGCGCGATCCGCGGGCCGCGCCCGGCGCCCGCGCGCCCCGGCACGACCGTCGAGGTCCGCACGCTCTTCTTCAACGTGCCCGCGCGGCGGAAGTTCCTGCGCAGCGAGGCCGCCGAGACCTCGCGCGTCGGCGAGACGCTCGAGGCGATCGCGCTCGCGCATCCGCATGTCTCCTTCGAGCTCAGGTCGAACGGCCGGCGGCTGCTCTCGCTCGCGCCGACCGACGAGCCCGCGAAGCGCACGCTCGATGTCCTCGGCAAGGAGCTCGCCGGCGAACTGCTCGAGTTCGAGGAGTCGTTCCCCGAACTCGGCGGCCTCGTCGTGCGCGGCTTCGCCGGCAAGCCGGGAATCGCCCGGCCGTCGTCGCGCGCGATCCGCATCCACCTGAACGGCCGGCCGATCCACGACCGGCTGCTGCTCCACGCGGTGCGCGAGGCCTACCGCGGGCTCGTCGATCCGTCGCGTTCGCCGACGGTCGCGCTGATGCTCGACATCGATCCGCACGAGGTCGATGTGAACGTGCATCCGGCGAAGAGCGAGGTCCGCTTCCGCGCCCAGCAGGCGATCCATTCCGCGGTGCGCCGCACCATCGAGCGCCGCCTGCGCGAGGCGAATCTCGTCCCGAGCTTCGTGCCCGACGCGCTGCGCGCGGCGCCCGAGCCCTCGGCCGACGCGATGGCGGCCGCGCGCCGCGCGCTGTTCGGAAGCGGCTTCGCCTCGGCATCCAACGCGCCGGATGGCGTCGAGCCCGCGACCGATTTCACCGCATTCGCGGCGCTCGCGGCGGACGCCGTCGCGGCGCCCGCCGAGCGCGCCTCGCCGGAGGCGGATCCGCTCCGGCAGGAGTTCCGCTTCATCCAGCTCCTCGGCGGCTTCGTCGTCACCGAGGACGACGACGGCATCGTCATCGTCGATCAGCATGCCCTGCACGAGCGCGCGATGTTCGCCGCGATCATGGACAGGCTCGAGCAGGGGCCGCTCGAATCGCAGCGGATGCTCGTGCCTGCGGTCGTCGACGTCTCCCCGCGCGAGGTCGCGCTCCTCGACGAGCTCGCGCCGCTCCTCGCGCGTCTTGGGATCGAGGCCCGCGTCTTCGGTCCGCGTTCGATCGCGGTCGACGCGGTCCCGACCCTGCTTCTTTCCCGCGGCGCGGATGCGCCGGCGTTCGTCGCGGAACTGCTGGTGAAGGCTGCCGACCTCGGCTCGCTGCCCTCGGTCGAGGCGGCGCTCCACGAGGTCGTCGACATGATGGCTTGCAAGGCGGCGGTGAAGGCAGGGGACTCGCTCGCGCCCGCCGAGATCCGCGGGCTGCTCGCGATGCGCGGCGCGATCGAGCGATCGACCGCATGCCCGCATGGTCGTCCGACCTCGATCCGCATCGCGCGCGGCGAACTCGAGCGGCGCTTCGGCCGCGCCTGAAGGGCGACCGTTCCGCGCGGCGAGAGCTCAGCGCGGCGAGAGCTCAGCGCGGTTTGGCCCGCTCGCGGGGCTCGATCACTTCGGTGAAGACCGTCTCGCCCGTCTCGAGCATGCGCTCGATGTACGGCCGGCACAGTCCGCAGCAGCTCCCGCAGCCGAGGCGCTTCGAGAGATCGTCGACCGTGAGCGGATTGGCATGCGACCGCTCGCGCTCCGCGATCTCCTTGAGTTCCGCGAAGCGCACGTCGTAGCAGACGCAGCGATCGATCTCGATGTCCCGGGGCATCTCAACGCGGATCGTATGCCGAGGCGTCGTCGCTCAGAAATCCATTTTTCGGGCTGCCGAGAATTCCCTCGAGCAGCTCGGCGTTCGCGAGCGCGCCGTCGCGACAGTCGCAGTGACCGCCGACATGTCCATCCAGATATCCGACGTGCGTGCATCCACCGTGCCGGAACGACTGTCCGCCCGCGTAGGTGGTGGGAAGATCGCCCTCCACGCAGTCGGGAGAGCGCATGAACTTGTTCGCGCCGCCGCGCCAGCCGCCGTCGCCGAAGACCGCGGTGGTCGTCGTGCGGCGGAACTGCGCGGGCGGAATCCCGCGGCGCGCAAGCTTCCAGCCGTCGACCCAGCGCCCCGACGCGTCCTGCTCGGGGAAGCGTCCTTCGGCGCCGATGTACGAGGTGTTGTAGTTGTAGCCCGTGTAGGGATCGCCCGCGAAGGTCGCGGAGCCCTCGAACTCGGGGCACTGGTGCACGTTCGCGCCGCCCGATGCGAAATCCCACAACACGCTCGGCCGCACGCTGCCGTCGGGTTCGCGGACGAAGTCCCACGAGCGCGTGCGCACGCCGCCCGCGGTCATGTCGTAGAGGATCGCGGCGGGCATCCGCCCGTCGTTCTGTGCGGCGTACGCCTGCGCGGCGAGAAGGATCTGCCGCAGGTTCGACTGGCAGCCGCCGGCGCGCGCGGTCGCCCGCATCGAACTCATCGCAGGAACGACGATCGCCATCAGCACCGCGATCACCGCGATCACGACGAGGAGCTCGACCACGGTGAGGCCGCGTCGCGCGCTCATGCGCCGCCTCCGCCCCAGGCCGCGAGCAGCGCGGCGAGATCAGGCGCGCCGACCGAGCCGTCGCCGTCGAGATCGGCAAACGGCCCAGTCGAACCCCACGCGCCGAGCAGGGCGGCGAGATCGGGCGCGCCGACCGAGCCGTCGCCGTCGAGATCGGCAGGATCGGCCGCGGGAATCACCACGGTGACCGCGTCGATCTCCGCCGAATAGCCGGTGACCGACGGCCCGTCGATCCGCACGAAGCGCACCGCCGCGAGTCCGAGCGCGCCGATGTCGATTCCCGCGCCGCCGCCCGAACCGTCGTAGACGTCGACGAGCGCTGCATGATCGAGACCGACGAGATCTCCGACCGAGACGGTCGGGTCGACCGGCCGATGGAAATCGCTCGCGACCGAGCCGGCGACCGTCGCGAACGGTCCGACGTCGAGGTACCCAAGCGTCGGAAAGAGTCCGTCGGCGTCGACGCCTTTCGCGAGCGTCCAGTTCATTCCATCCGCGCTGAGCGAGATCATGCCGCCTTCCGCCGCGAGGCCGGCGACGACGCCGAAACCGAAGGAACTGTCGGTGAAGAACGAGTTGCCGAAGACGAGGAGATCGACGCCGTAGGGATTCGCGGGGTCGTCGCGCACCTCGCGACCGAGCGCGAGCACGAGCCGTCCGCCGCTTCCGATCGACACGACTTCATTCGGCCGGTACGCGGGCTGGAACGGCGTCACGCACTGCGGGAAGAGGCCCTCGCCCGTGAAGCGCTCGGGCGCGCCGAGGGCGACGGCGGGATTGGTGAAGCCGGCGACCGCGCCGGTGCCGGGCAGGTACTCGATCACGGCGGATGCGTACGGCGCGTCCTGCGCGCACGCGATCGACGATGCGACCAGCGGTGCCGACACAACGAGGCACCTTCGGACGGTGATGAGAACAGAAGACCCGCGCGCTTCGCGCATGACGACCCGCTTCCTCCGGGAGTCGCGCCCGGACCGAAGCGCGCTCCGACCGGGAGCGCTCGGTGGTGTCCACGCGGACACCGTCCGTGCTTCGGGTAGGTCTTCCGACTTCAGGCTCCGCGCATCGCGGATCGCAGCGCACCTTCCCGGCGCGCGAGGCGCCAGTGGTTCTCCCCGCGAGGCGGGGAGCACGCTGCGGGTCGTGGCGGGATCCCGACACGACCTCCTGTCACGGCGGCGCGACCGCGGCGGATTCTCACCGCCTTCCCTCGCTGCAGGAACTGCAGCGCCGGACCGGGGTCCGGGCGCCCGAAGCCGTCGCAGTATACGAATCGCGCGCAATGGCGCCGCCCTCGCGGCCGGATGTGCGGAAATGCCGCGCCTGCACGCGGTTGACGCGTTTGCGCCGCAAGCGATACATTCCACGATCTCGCCGCGAAGCCGGCGGGAGTTCGGCCGGCCTGCCGGCACCCCTCAGGAGATCTCGATGTCCTCGATCGCGTCCATCGTTCACCGAGCCCACCGTCCTCTTTCCGCGATGCTGGTCGCGACGGCGCTGCTCGCCGGCGCTCCGACCGTGCTCGCGCAGGACGGCGCTCCCATCACCGCCGCCGATCCCGAACTGATGCGCGGCCTGCGAAAGAACGTCGAGGACTTCGTCCACTACGTGCTGATCGGCAAGGGCGACCTCGCCCGCACCGCCGCCGAGGCCGCGCTTGGCGCGTCGGCATCCGACGCCGACCTGGCCATCGCGGTCGACGAGTCCGGAGTCGGCGAGCGCCTCGACCGTGCCTTCTCGCGCAGCCGCGCGATGGGCGACGTGTCCGATCTCGCGTCCCGCATCGAGAACCGCGTCGAGGCCGGACGCCGCGCCCTCGCCCGCGATCCGCAGCGCATCGCGCAGTCGATCGAGATGCTCGGCAAGACCCTTCGCGAGAAGCTCCTCGCCGAGGAGCGCATCGCCGCCGCCGGCGAGTACGCCGTGCCGCAGCTTCTCAAGGTCGTCGTCGACGGAACCAATCCCGCGCTCGAACTGCAGGCGTCGCGCCGGCTCGTCGAGCTGAAGCGCGTCGCGGCGCTCCCGCTCGCGATGTCGCTGTCGGGCCTCGACAACGCCGCCCAGCGCAAGGTCGTCGGCATCCTCGCCGAGATCGGGTGGCCGACCGCGATCCCGTTCATCCTCGAGGTCGCGGGCGCGTCCGGCACCTCGGAGGAGACCAAGGCCGCGTGCATGTCGGCCTTCACCCAGCTCGGCGGCACGACCACCGATGTCTCGGCGCAGTTCACCGCGCTCGCGCGCAAGTTCTTCGACCGTGACGACACCCTCGTCGCCTACCCGGCCGATCCGGCCAACAACCTCTGGGCCTACGGCGAAGGCTCCGGCCTCGTCGGCGAGCCGGTCGCGACCAACGTCTTCGCCGACGTGATGGCGATGACCCTCGCCCGCCGCGCGCTCGCTTCCGACGCCGGCAACACCGGCGCGCTCGCGATCTTCGTCGCGGCCGACCTGCGCCGCGAGAACACGCTTGGCTCCGACGCGCAGCCGGGTCGCTACAGCCCGCAGTTCTTCGCGACCGCCTCCGGCCCGAGCGTCTGCGCCGAGGTCCTCGGCATGGCGCTCGACTCCCGCGACCACGCGCTCGCGCGCGACGCGATCTCCGCGCTCTCGCAGACCGCCGGCGGCAACGCCCTGGTCGCGCCGGCCGGCCGAGCCGCGATCCTCGAGGCCCTGCGCTCGAGCGACCGCCGCGTGCGGCTCGACGCCGCGCTCGCGATCGCGAACGCCGCCCCCGCGCAGAGCTTCCCGTCCGACTTCGCCGTCGTGCCGACCCTCGTCTCCGTCTTCGGTGGAAACGTCGGCGCCCGCGCCGCGGTCCTCGGTGGCTCGATGGAGGATCGCGAGGCGATCTCCGGCAACCTCACCGCCGCGGGCTTCGTCACCGTCGCCGGAGCGCAGAGCTTCGACGCGCTCGAAGTCGATGTGGTGAAGGCCGACGGAGTCGACATCATCGTCCTTCGCGGCGACGCCGCCGGCCTCAAGGAGCAGGTCGGTCGCGTCCGCGCGAGCGGCCTCACCGCCGCGAGCCCGGTCGTCGCGATCGCGAACGCGCTCGAGGAGACCGAGGTCCGCCGAGCCTTCGACGGTGACCGCTCGGTCGTCGTCTGGACCGAGGGCGGAACCAGCGAGACCTTCCGCAACGCAGCCACCGGCGCCGTGATGGCGATGTCCGGCAGCGTGATGGACGAGTCCGAGACCGCCGAGTACCAGATCCGCGCGACCGAGGCGCTGCGCGCGCTCGCGTTCGGCAGCTCGAAGGTCTTCAAGCTCAGCGACGCCGAGCCGGCGCTCCTGCGCGCGCTTGGCACCACGTCGGGCGGCCTGCGCATGCTCGTGGCTGAAGTGCTCGCGCTCGGCGGTTCCGCCGACTCGCAGCGCATGCTGATCGACGCCGCGCTTGCTGCGTCGGGCGACGAGCAGGTCGCGCTCCTCGACTACGCCGCGGTCGCCGCGCGCAAGGGCGGGGCGGCTGCGAGCGAGAGCCAGATGTCCGCGCTGCGCGGTCTGATCGGGTCGTCGGAAGGCGCGACCGCCGATGCGGCGGGCCGTCTGTACGGTTCGCTCGACGCCGGCGCCGCCGAGGCGATCAAGCTCATCACCAAGTGAACGGAGCTCGGGCGCGACCGCCCGCAGCATGACCAAGAACGAAGACGGCCCCGCGATGAAACGCGGGGCCGTCTTCGTTCCGGACGCGCCCGTTGGCCGGGCGCGGTCGAGAGCCACCCATGGGATTTGAACCCACGACCTGCGCTTTACGAAAGCGCTGCTCTACCGCTGAGCTAGGGTGGCGGCGGGGCGGAGAGCATACCGCAAACGCGGGGCAGGGGAAATCGAACCGGGATTCCGGCCGCGAGGTGAAGCGCTTCGCAGTCGCACAGTCCGAATCACCGGCCTCCTCGGGCGCGCAGGGTCTGCGCGAAACGGGGTTATCGAACTGCCAGCGGCGCCGCGTCGGCGGCGATTTCTCGCGCGGCCCTCGGCTCTGCCGAAAACACACGCTCGCGCGTCGATGAGAAGGGCGGAGAGGCCGCTCCGTCGAGCGCGAGACCCGCCCCATGCATCCGCTCCATCGCGTCATCACGTGCCTGCTCGCCAGCTGCTCGGCCTCCGTCGCCGGCGCGCAGGTCGCGATTCCCGGCGATTCGGTCGCCTGGCGAATCGACGCCGACCGACTCATCCCGCGTGCGGCGCGCCCGGCGACGGCGCTGATCGACTTCGACCCCGCCCGTCTCGAAGCGCTCGCCCTGAACGGCGGCGGCATCGTCCTCGACTTCCCGCTCGGCCGTCATCGCGATGCCGATCTCGAGCTCGTGCCGATCGAACCGTTCGAGCCTGGTGCGATGGTCGAGGTGGTGCGGCGAGGTCCGAAGGGGAAGCCGCTCCACGCGCTCGTTCCCGCAGCCGAACTCCTCGTCGGAAGCGCCTTCCTCGCCGGTACCGTCGTCGACGCGCCCGGCTCGCATGTGCTTCTCGCCTCGAGCGCCGCCGGCCTGCACGGTTTCGTCGAGCTCGACGGCCATCGCTACATCGTGTCGAGCGGTCCGGTCGGCTCGGGCCTGCCGGCCGCGAGCTTCGACTTCACGGCGCTGCCCGAGGGCGCGATCGACATGCTTCCGTGGTCGTGCGACGGACTGCTTGCAGGCGACGGGCTCGCAGGCACGGCCTTCGACGGCGGTGTCGCCGGAGCCGACCCGTGCCGGCAGGTGCGGATCGCCTACGAGACCGACTACGAGTTCGCCGCGCGCTTCGCGTTCGACGAGAGCGCCGCGACCGGCTATGTCGCGACGCTCGCATCCGCGATGACGACGATCTTCTCCCGCGACGTCGGCGCACGGCTTTCCGCAAGCTTCGTGCGGCTCTGGCTCGAGCCGGGCGACCCGTGGACGGAGAACAGCACGAGTGGACAGCTCGTCCAGTTCCGCAGCAACTGGAACACGCTGATGACCACCGTGCCGCGCGACGCGGCGCACTTCCTCTCCGGCCGCAGCCTTGGCGGCGGCGTCGCGTACCTGCCCGGCCTGTGCTCGACCTTCGCGTACGGGCTCTCGGCGAACCTCAACGGCTCGTTCCCGACGCCGCTCGTCGACAACAGCACGCAGAACTGGGATCCCTTCGTCGTCGCGCACGAACTCGGCCACAACTTCGGCGCGCCGCACACGCACGACTCCTCGGCCTACGCGCCGCTGATCGACGGCTGCGGCAGCTCGCCGCAGGACTGCGCGGGCGCGCCGGCAGGCACGATCATGTCGTACTGCCATCTCTGCGCGGGCGGCATCGGCAACATCCGGCTCGGCTTCCATCCGCGGACGATCGATTCGATCACGAGCTTCCTCTCGGGCGTCGCCTGCGACTACACCGGGTCCGCGCGCGCGCCGATCGCGGTCGCCGACGCGGCGTCGGCGTGGGGCACGGTGGCGGAGACGATCGACGTCCTCGCCAACGACGACGAGTTCAACTGCGAGTCGTTCACGATCGACTCGGTGCAGAGCCCGACGCCCGGCGGAGCCGTGGTCTCGATCGCGGCCGGCGCCGGCGCCAACGGTCGCGACGCGCTCGTCTACACGAATCCCACCTCTTTCTCGGGAATCGACACCTTCACCTACACCATCCGCGACGCGTCGAACCAGACCGCGACCGGTACGGTTCGCACCACGGTCTCGCCGCTGCGCGCCGCGGAGAACCCGATCGGCTCGGTCGCCGGCCTCGAGGTCGCGTACTACCCGCTCACGAGCCCGAGCCAGCTGCCGGACTTCCTGACCCTGAGCCCCGAATCGACGGGCGTCGCGCTCGCGATCAACTACGCGTCGTCGACCGGCCCATTCGCCGGCAGTGGCCGAAGCGACAACGTCGGCGCCGTGTTCTCCGGCTGGGTGCTGATCCCGAGCGACGGCGTGTGGACCTTCTTCACGAACTCCGACGATGGGTCGAAGCTCCTCATCGGGAACACCGAGGTGGTCTCGAACGACGGGCTGCATGCGATGACCGAGCGTTCCGGCGAAATCGGGATGCGCGCGGGGCGCCACGCTTTCCGGGTCGAGTTCTTCGAGCGGACCGGCGGCGCCGGCCTGACCGCGTCGTGGTCGGGCCCGGGAGTCGCGAAGCAGACGATCCCTGCCGCCAACCTCTGGCGCGGAGGCGCGACCGTACCCGCCGACTACGACGGCAACGGGCGAGTCGACGCCATCGATCTCGCCGCGCTGCTCGCGGCGTGGGGCACGGTGAACGGCACCATCGACCTCAGCGGCGACGGGCTGGTGAACGCCGTCGACATCACCTTCTTCTTCAGCTACTGGACGGGCTGATCGCGACGATGGATGCGACGCCGCCGGACGATGCGCTTCCCGAGGGGCTCGCCGCGCTGCCCGAGGCGCTGGCCGCCGAGATCCGCGAGAGCCAGACGATCATCCGCGGCGCGCTCGGCGTGGCGCACGCGGCACTCGGCGGCCGGGGCATCCGGCTCGAACTGCTCGCGGGCAGCGCGATCCTCGCAGACATCGATCTCGGCGACGGCATGCGGCGGCGCGCGGTGAGCGCGTCGCTTCTCGTGCCTTTCGCGCAGGTCGACGACGCGGTGCGCGCGTTCCGCGCCGCCGGCTTCGACCTCGGCGAGCCGATCGTCGATAGCGAGATCATCCGCGCGGCGGGGCGTCGGCGCGTGATCTACAGCCTGATCGAGCCGGACCACGAGCCCTCGGTCGCGAGCCTGCGGCTTCCGACCGCGCATCCGGCGAGCGACGAGGCTTTCGCGCAGCGGACGGCGCTCGTGCGCGCCACGGTCGCGCGGCAGGTGGCCGCGGTGCTCTCGCGGGTGCGGCGCCGCCGCAGCGAGTACGAGGACATCTCCGAGAGCGAGGAGTTCCGGATCGTGCCCTACGAGCCGTAGGGCACGCCGCTCAGGGCGTCGTGGCCAGCGGTTTCGGTGGCAGTTCGCGAACGAGTTCGACGATCCGCGCGGGTTCGCTCGGAACGAGCGGGAACGGCACGCCCTGCTCCCATGGGCCGTGAAGGCTCCGGAAGTGCGGCGAGGTCGGCATGCCCGCCTGCCCGCACGGCGTCACCATGATCGCGTCGCCGAGATGCACCGGGCAGATGATCGAGCGCTGGCTCGCGCCGAAGGACGGCGTCTGCACGCGGATCGCGGTCGGATGGCCGGGAAGCGCCGTACGCGGCATCTCTGCGATCCGCGCCGCCGCGCCGAGCGAGGAGGCCGCCGGATGGCGGATCGCGGCGCGGTTGTCCTCGCCACGCGTCCGGAACTGCCCTTCGCGTCCCTTCGCCTTCGAGAGCGATGCGGTGGCCGCGGCCACGAGCGTGTCGCTCGCGAGCTCCTTCCACGAATTGCTCGGACCAGCCAGCAGATGCTCCGCGCGCGACTCGAGGATCCGCAGCAGCGCCTCGTCGTCGATCGCGCCGCGAAGTTCGCCTGCGGGTCGGCCCGTGCGCCCGGCGAGCGCGACCGCGACGCGGCTGCGGACCTCCGAGCGCACCGCATCGAGGACGACCGGCGCGGTCGACTCGGCGCCGACATGCCCGTCCCAGGCCGAGACCTCCGCAAGCGCGCGAGCGGCTGGTCCGTCGGGCACGGCGGCGTCGCCAAGCGCCGCGCGCAGCGCGTCGCGCCAGCGGAGCAGGCGCTCCGAGTGGACATCGAGCTGCACCTCGTGCAGCGCGGCCTCGGTCCAGTCGTGCCGGGCTTCGAGGAGCCGGCGCAGCCGCAGCGCGCGGTCACCGGGCGCCTCGTCGCCGCCGAGCACGCCGGCGAGCAGGCCGCTCGGCGCGATCGAGAGTTGGTTCCCGCTCGTCAGGACGCCCGACGGGGGGTCGACGATCATCGGCTTCGCCTCGCTCGCGAGGAGCCCATGCCACCCGGGCAGTTCGTCCCACGCCGTCGGCGCCGGCGTGGGCCGATCCCGCGACGGGAGCGAGCCGGCGATGGTCCAGCCGATGCGTCCGTCGGCCGAGGCGACGAGGACGTTCTGAGGCGGTCCGCGCCATGCGCGCGCCGCAGCCAGCGTCGATTCGAGCGTGGTGGCGGTGGCGAGGTCGAAGAGCCCGGTGTCGACCGCGCCCGGCTCGTGCATCGTCCAGCGCAGCGCGATCGCGCGGCCGTCGGGAAGCGTGCGAACGACCGGACCCCAGCGCGTGCCGCGCAACTCGAGCCGCTCGCCACGACCCGCGGGCCCGATCTCCGCGACTTCGGACCGGAACGGCTCGCTGCCACCTTCGATGAGGTAGCGTGACGGGTCCTTCGGATCGGGCTCGACGATCACGAGATCGCAGAGATCGGCCGTGAGGTTGGTGAAGCCCCATGCGACATGCCCGTTCGTGCCTTGCACGATGAGCGGCACGCCGGGCAGCGAGAGCCCGAGCAGGCGTCCTTCCGGCCAGCGCAGTTCGACGCGGTACCAGATCCCCGGCGCCGAAAGCATCAGGTGCATGTCGTTGCCGACGATCGCGCGGCCGTCGGCGGTCCGCGCACCAGCGATGGCGAACGCGTTGGAGCCGGGATGCACCTCGCGAGAGGTCGCCGGATCGGTCGTCGCGTCTGCCGGTTCCGCCGTCGCCTTCGCCCGCAGGTTGAGCGCGGCCGCGTCCGGAAGCGGAAGCGGTGCGGGAAGCGGCGAACCGTCGACCGAGGCGTCGAGCGGCCCGGCGGAACTCGAGAGGAACGCAGCCGCGTTCGCCGGAAGGCTCGCGTACAAGGCGGCGCGCGCGAATTCCACCTGCGCGCTTCCGTCGAGGAATCGCGCCATCCCGAGCTGGACGAGCATCGTGTCGGCCGGCGCCCACCGCAGGGGCTCGGCGCCGAGCATGCTGTACTCGAGCGGATCGTTCGCGTCGAGGAACGCGTTCACGCCCTCCGCGTAGCGCGCGAGCAGCGCCCGGTGGCGTTCGGGAAGGTCGGCCGCCGCGCGCTCCGCGATCGCCCGGAGCCCGAGCGGGCGCGCCTCGCGGTCGAGCGCGATCCCCGCAGGCACCAGCTGCCCGAGTTCACCCGCGGCCTGCCGCCTCGCGAGGTCCATCTGCAGGAACCGCTCGCGCGCGTGGATCCAGCCCTGCGCGCGCACCGCGTCGTCGAGGCTGCCGGCGTCGATCGTCGGCACATCGACGCGGTCGAGCGCGATCCGCACCGGTGCCGCCAGCGCCGGGAGCGCGGCCGCGGTCGCCGGCGGGTCGGTCGCGCGGGCGCCGGGCGCGCCGGCGAGCAGAAACCCGAGGGCGGCGACATGGCAGAGCGGTAGGCGCATGGCGCGGAGTGTACGGACGCGCCCGCTGCGATTGCGGTAGCGTTCCGGTCAGGAGACCCCATGACCGCCCGCTTCGACCATGCTTTCGGCCGCGCTCTCGACTGCACCATCGACCGCCGCCACGCGCTCGGACTCATCGGACTCGCTTCGCTCGCGGCCTGCTCGGTCGCTCTCGCCGCCGACGACGCGGTCAAGCCCGCGCAGGCCGCACCGGCCACGGCGAAGAACCCGATCTCGCTCGCCCAGTGGTCGCTGCACCGCCGTTTCGGCATGGGCCGTCCCGCCGAGCGCGACCCCAATCCGCGCGATCCGATGGATTTCCCCAAGATCGCCCGCGAGGAATTCGGGATCTCGCGCGTCGAGTATGTGAACCAGTTCTACGCAGGCAAGGCCGGCAAGCCCGAGCTCGCGCGCGAGCTGCGCACGCGCTGCGACGACCTCGGCGTCAAGAGCCTTCTCATCATGTGCGACGGCCTCGGCCTCTGCGGCGCTGCGTCCGACGAGGATCGTGCGAAGTTCGCCGCGAACCATGATGTGTGGCTCGACCTCGCCGCCGCGCTCGGCTGCCACTCGATCCGCGTCAACGCGATCGGCGAAGGCTCGAAGGACGAGCAGGCGCAGCGCTGCGCCGACGGACTCGCGAAGCTCGTCGCCCGCGCGAAGCCGCACGCGCTCTCGGTGATCGTCGAGAACCACGGCGGCCTCTCCTCGGACGGCGCGTGGCTCGCGGGCGTCATCCGCGCGGTGGGTGATTCGACCTGCGGGACGCTTCCCGACTTCGGCAACTGGCGCGACGAGAAGGGCGTCCTCGTCGATCCGGTGAAGAACGTCTCGCTCGTGATGCCCTACGCGAAGGCCGTCTCCGCGAAGAGCTACGACTTCGACGCCGAGGGCAACGACACGCTCCTCGACTACCCGAAGCTCATGGCCGAGGTGCGGCGCGCCGGATACACGGGCTCGATCGGCATCGAGTACGAGGGCAAGAAGATGTCCGAGCACGACGGCATCCTGGCCACCAAGCGGCTGCTCGAACGGCTCGGCTGCGAGGCCTGAGCCGGGCCGCGGTCACGCTCTCGGCGCGAAGCCGTCGGCGGCGATCTCGAAGCGCGCGAACTCGAACGCCGGACTGACGGTGCAGCCGACGAGCGTCCACGGCCCGAGCGTGCGCGCGCGCTGCCAGGCGTGGGGCGGCACCTCGATCTGCGGACGCTCGCCCTCGAGGAGGTTCGTTCCGAGCACCTGCGAACTCGCGCGCGCGCCGTCGGGCGCGATCAGCAGTTCGAGCGGCGACCCCGCGTAGAAGTGCCAGATCTCCGCGGCGTCGACGCGATGCCAGCGGTTCTCGACGCCCGCGGGAAGCAGGAAGTAGATCGCCGTGCCCGCGCCGCGCCCGCCGCCGGCCGGGCGGTCGCGCCATGT
>Ga0315906_10003303_pt1 | contig 21495 bp, 11 predicted proteins | sample LakEriMetagenome_4_FD_203526 | JGI IMG/M metagenome (GOLD analysis project Ga0315906, IMG submission 203526) | Freshwater fungal communities from buoy surface, Lake Erie, Ohio, United States - Buoy 2 MA122 | ecosystem: Environmental > Aquatic > Freshwater > Lake > Lake biofilm | place: USA...
TTCGACAGCCTCAATCTGCCAGCCGGGCTGACAACCGAGACGCTGCAGAACCGGCAACTGCTGCTGTCGCAGTTCGACGCCCAGCGCCGGGCCGCCGACGCACCCCGCGTGCTCAGCGAGTTCGACAGCTATCAGCAGCAGGCGTTTTCGATGCTCTCCTCGAGCGCTGTCGGCAAGGCGTTCCATCTCGATGACGAACCCGCCACGGTGCGGGACCGGTATGGTCGGCACCTGTTCGGGCAGTCGCTGCTGCTCTCCCGACGCCTGGTTGAAGCGGGAGTCCCCATCGTCCAGGCCAACCTGGGAACGATGAACAATTGGGACACCCACAACAGCAACTTTACCCAGCTCAAAGACCGCCTGCTTCCCCCGTTTGACCTGGGAGTCTCGGCCCTGCTCGATGATCTGCGCGACCGCCGGATGCTCGACCAGACGCTGGTGGTGCTGGTCGGTGAATTCGGCCGGACCCCCAAGCTGGGGGGCAACGTCGGGACTCCCAGCTACGTTCCCGACGGACGCGACCATTGGTCGGGGGCGTTCTTCGCGGTCTTCGCTGGCGGGGGCGTACAGGGAGGCCAGGTCATCGGCAGTTCCGATGCCATCGCCGCCTACCCGGCGACCCGTCCCTACCGCCCCTCCGATCTCGGTGCGACCATTTACCAGGCCCTGGGAGTGGACCCCGAGAGCGAGGTTCGCGACCGGCTCAACCGTCCCCTGAGGCTGAATGCGGGGCGCGTCATCGAGCCCCTGTTCACTGGCGCCTGAGGCCCGACTGTCCCTCCGTCTTCCGCCCTGGCCCAGCGAGACACAAAGAGGCTACGCTCGGCACGCAACCCCCATCTCGCGACCCGTTCGGTTGGGCGATTCAGGGCCGGAGTCCATGGATCCACCACCAGCGGCCGGCCAGTTCCCCTTCGAAGCGGTACGACTCCTCCGGCAGGAACAGCAGTCGGACTTCGGTTGGTTGCCCGATGCCCAGGAACACGTGTTCCTCGGGTGTGGCTTCCCAGGTGCGTTCTCCCGCTTGGGCGCGAAACGTCGCCGACCCTTCGCCCCCTCGATGGAACGACCAGACCCGCGATTCCCCGGGACGGAGCGCGGAAATCTCCAGCACATTCCGGGAGGGACGCTCGGCTTCGATCCAGACCCGCACCGGGCCAATCTCGCGAGTTGAGTTGTTCGAGATCCGCACCACATGCAGGTCGAGCACCCAACTCGCCAGTCCCCAGCAGCCAACCGCCAGGGGCAGGTTCGCCAACAGCAGCAACAGCGCTACAAGGACCGAGGTCTGGCGGGCCCCCTGCCACCACGCCCGAATCGTGCTCAGCAGCCCGACGGGCAGCAACACGCAGCCCAAGCCAATCGCCAGCAGTCCCAGGGAATAGAACCAGCCCACCTCCGCGATCAGGCCCCCACTGGCCAACCAGCCGAGGGACGCAGTCAGCCCGACCGCAGCGGGGACCGCCGCACACCACCGGGCGATCCGCAGCCCACGTGGTTGACCATTCGCCGCTGGCGTTGATTCCAGCACCGGTCTGCTCCCAAGCACTGGGTCCGAGTCGCTGTTCGGTGGAAGAGAACTCATTCGCGCCGGTGCTTCCTCGGGCCCATGCGGGGCTTGGGGCCTGCTTCAATCCTCGATGTCAGTTCGGCACCCACCCTGGATCGCGATCGCCGTGCTGGGCTGACCGCGGCGGACGGCAGGGGCTCATCATTCACCTCGCGTATTACGCCGCAGGCAAGAGCGTTCGATGAGCGATCTGTCGGGAGGCTCCCGCTTGTCATCCTGACAGCGGCTCTTCTCGGACACGTTCCCGCAGAAACTGTTCCACCTCTCCCTCGGGAACAACCTCGACCCCGTACGCGGTGAGCAGTCCGCTGATCCGCCGCAGCAGGTATTCGCTCGGAGCTCCACGGTCGAACACCGGAACGACAACCAGGCGGGACCGCCCCCGACCCGGCACCTCGTGCCGACTCAATTGATCGCCATCAATCGCCAGCATCGCCGCCAGTTTCAGGGCGGGAGCCTCATCGGCTGGAAAACGTTGCGGCTTGATCAGCAGGGTGACCTCGCCCGGCAGGGCATAGCGGACCCGCAGCGTCTGTTCCGAAAGCGGCACGGGCACCCGCAGGTTGATTTCCGCCTTGCCCTCCGCCGCCAGCCGGGCCATCCGCGTCTCAAGCTGCGGGAGCAACGGCGTGTTCACCCTGGCTCCGCGGGTGGCTCCTCCCACGAGATCGGCATAGAGTGTCTGCAGGTCGAGTTCGGGCTCGAACACCCGGACGGGACGGGGCTCGGTCAACTGCAGGGCATTCCCCCGGGTCGTGGCGAACTGTCGAAAGCCCTCCAGAGTGGCGAGTTGCTCGGCGTCACTGGTCAGCCGTTCTTCCAGGGCCCGCTTCGCCGCCTGCAGGCTGGTCACATCGAGGGCATCGCGTCCCACCAGCCGGGCGGCGCGATGATTCCCTCGGGACAGCAGCGCCTTCACAAATTGTCGGGCGGGACAGCACAGCACCACCCCCAGGTTCACCCCTTCGGCCCGGGCCGGGTCGGGGCAGAACTGCACAAGGCTGTACGAACCGGGCAGCGGGGCTGGAGTCATGGGACCGCGGTGGAAGGGGTCAGTGGGAGCGGAATGGTCGCAGGCATCGAGGGGTTGATGCGACTTATGAACGTCGCTTCATGTACGGATCGGGGTCGAACAGCTTGCCCGGCCAGCAGATGCGGGCCAGCCGGGTTGGCAACGTTTCCGCCAGCCAGGCCGCACGCTCGGCCAGAAACTGCCCCAGCACCTCGCCAGTCTCGGGCGCGACGCCCCATGACTCGGGGAGCGCCCGGAGCAGGTCGCGGGCCGTGTGGGCCTGGAACTGCGTCAGCCGCTCCAGCGATTTCGCCAGATCGTCTTGCCGCACCAGCCGACGGAACGCTGGAAACAGCCCATAAACCTGCGGATCACGCGACTGGAACAGGTCGCAGGCAGTGGTATCCAGTGGCTGACCTGCGGGTCGAAACGCCTGGCTCTGGTCGAGCAGCACCAGCCGGGCGACACCCGGAATGCCACCTTTCGCCAGCAGGAGTCGATCGTACCCGGGGCGACCGGAGGTCCCGGCTGGCGGGAATCTGCCAATGTTCCGCAGCCAGGTGTCGAACACAACCAGCGAGGTCACAATCTCGGAGTTTTCCGCCGCTTCGAGCGATTCGACCGCTCCCCCCCAGGGATGTCCCGGCAGTTCGCGGGTGACAAAGGCGAGTCCCGACGGGGCGGGCTGGCCATTGGGCAGCGGGATGCGGTCGAGTTCGGCGTCGACCGGCAGCACCGCCCACTCACAGGTTGGCAGTTCGAACCACGTGGCCAACTGGGCGGCGATCCATTCGCAAGCCAGTTCCGACTGCACTGCCTGGGGCAGCGGGGGCTTCAGGTACGCGCGGCCGGCATCGGTCACCACGCGCGCCGTAGCGCACGCCGTGCCCAGCGAGCGGCCAAACCGCAGCACACTCCGAGGAGACCAGACGCATGCAGTCATCACAGACGAACCGAAACCAGACCCGCCCACCGCGTTGTGGGTGTCAAACCGTCCCTGCGGACAAACTGGATGGTAAGCCTCGCGCCCCCGAGGGGCAACGGGGAGAGGTAAATGGGCGGCACTCTGCTGCCGGGGTGACAGGCGTAAAGGCGGCCTGCGGGCTGTTGCCCGACCTGCGGCCCCGCCCTTCATGAAAGCTCCCCGGGGCCGAGGACACGGTCGTCAACAACGCCATCGTCCGCGTGCGACCTCTTCCGTCGGCGTCATTCCACGGACTCAGTCGGGGCCGCAAAGCGAAAAGCCCGAATTGCGTTGCCCCTCTGCGCCGCCCAAAAAAGAGAGCGGGCGAACGCCCCGCAGAGGGTGTTCGCCCGCTTTGCCCTGGACACAGGCCACAGCACTTTGGCGACAGGCCGCCGAATTCTCGGCAGGCTCCGGGAGTCAACCTGAGACGCTGGCAGATTGCCAGTGCGTATTGGTTGACCCTGGGGTCAGCCCCCCTGCTTGGACTGCGCCTGTTCCTGGGGGGGCTTCGGCGGCTCAAAGGTCCGCAGGACCTTGGCGTCGGCGCCATTCCAGACCCGAACAACACCATCCTGACCAGCCGCCACCACGACCGTTTCCCGTTCCGAGGCGGCCGCCGTGAACATGAAGTCGGTCGAGCCCGCAAAGTTCCGCAGATTGCTGCCGTTGTCGGCGGTGTGGAATCGCACCGTCTTGTCGCCGCCACAGCTCACAAAGTTCCCGCCCCGTCCCATGTACTGGATGGCGGTCACCTGCTTCGCGTAGCCGGCAATGGTCCGTTGCTGTTCCCCGGTCTCGACACTCCAGACCTTGATGGCGTTGTCGGCCCCGGCACTGGCGACCTGCTTCATGTCGCCCCGCCAGCTCACGTCCAACACGTGGTTGGTGTGCCCCTCGAACGACTTCACGAGTTTGCCTGTCGCGATGTCGTGGATCTTCACGAACTTGTCGGCGGCTCCCGACAGCAGCAGCTTGTCATCGCGGGAAAACTCGATGCCAAACACCGTGTCACTGTGAGCCGTTTCGAGGTTCTTGACCGGCGCCTGCGTGGCGACATCCCACACAATCAGCTCGCCTGACCGGGAAGGATCGCCCCCGCCCGTCGCCAGCAGTTTGCCATCATGGCTGAAATCAAGACTCAGCACCCGGCTCACAAAAAGCGAGTTGGCCAAGTCATCAGGCGTCTCCTTCTTCGGTCCCAGCACAGCGGCCAGTTTCCAGGCGGGATTGACGCTGAACACCTTCGCCTGCGCGTCATCACCTCCCGAAACGATCCCGGAGGGTCCTCCCCAGGCCAACGCCCGGACCGGAGTCCCGTGGGCATCCAGCACTTCCAGCGGAGCACCTGTCACGCCATCGAAGGTGGCGATCTGCCCGGCGTCAGTGCCAATGGCCAACTGCTTCCCGTCGGCGGAAAATCCGACAGCGCGAATCGGCTTCTCTTTCTCGGTGACCTTCGCCTTGCCGTCAACGAGAGCCGCTTCGCTCTGCTTCTGCCTGGCGGTCGACGTTTCCAGATCCACCTTGGCCTTCGCGACCCCGTCGGTTGCCTCTTTGACTCCCTTGTCGGCCTGCTCGGAGGCCTTGATCGCGGAAGCCTTTTCATCGTCGGCCTTCTTGGCGTTGGCCTGGGCGTCGGCGGCCGCCTTGTCGGCGGCGGTCTTCGCGTCGGTCGCAGTCTTCAGCGCGGCAGCGGTGTCGGCCATCTTTTTCTCGGCGGCCGTCTTCACTTCCTGCGCCTTCTTGAGGTCTTCATTGGCCTTGTTGACCGCCGTGTCGGCGTCAGCCTTGGCCTTTTTCAGTCCCTCGTTGTTTGGGTCTTTGTTCAGTTCTTCGGCCGCCTTGGTCTGGGCCTGCACCGCCGCCTTCTGGGCCGCGTCGGCGTCCGTGACTCCCTTGTCGGCCTTGGTCTTCTCTTCGACCGCCAGCTTCGCCGCCGCATCGGCGTCGGCGAAGGTCTTGTCGGCGACCACCTTGGCGTCGGTCTTCGTCTTGGCCTCAGTCGCCATATCGACCGACTTCTTCTCGGCGGCTGCCTTGGCTTCGACCGCCTTCTTTTGCGCTTCGGTCCGCTCGGTGAGCGTCTTCTCGGAGGCGGGTACCGCGGCGGTGGCAGCGGTCAGGGTCGCCTTCGCTTCGTTGTCATCGGCCTCGAGGTGGTACACCCGCCGACCCAGCCGCTTGTCCCCCTTCAACTGGGCCACCTGCTGGTTGTTCGCGGCGTCCCAGAGAATGGCCACATTGTTGGCCCCACCCGAGACGTAGCGGTTCCCCGCCGGAGCGACTGCGATCGAGGTCACCGGCGCACCGTGCGCGAGCGACGCCACCTGGTTGCCATTGGCCAGGTCCCAGATCCGCAGGGTGCCGTCTTCGCTGCCCGAGGCGACACGGGCCCCTTGCGGCGGCACCAGCGCGACGCTGGTGACCGGGGCACCATGCCCAACGATCTGCCGCTCGAACGCGGGGCCACGGGTCCGCAGGGTCTTGTCACCGGAGGTTGAGTACAGCTGCCGACCGGTTTCGCCCGCGAACGCCAGCGCTTCGACCGGCCCCGCATGATCCCCCGAGACCTCTTCGACAATCCCGGTTTTCGAATCGTGGATCAGCACCAGGTTGTTGGCGGTGCCCGACGCGACATGGACATTGTCACCCGCGAAAGCGACGCTCCGCACGGGGGCCGAGAAGCCTTCCAGGACTGGTTTGGGACCGGCGGCGCCGTTTGCCGCCTGCCAGATTTTCACTTGGGCATTCTCGCCCGCGGTCGCGAGCAGGTTGCCATCGGGACTGAGAGCGAGGTCGTTGATCGCCGCACCGTGCGACTGGGCCCACTGCTGGGCACCGTCGGCGACCTGGAACCGACGCAAGCCGCCATCGGCGCACGCGGTGTAGACTGCCTCGCCGCCGTTGGCGTACGCCAGACCGGTGATCGCCGCGGGGTTTCCCGCGAGCATCTTCTCGACCGGGGGCTCGGCCACATCGACCTTGAGCAGCAGCGTCTGGCCGTCACTGCAGCCCGCCGCCACCTGGTTGCCACCCGGATGCCAGGCTACCGCGGTGACCGGGTTCGGGATTCCGTTCGTCACCACGACCGCCTGGCCGGTGGCCAGATCCCAGAGTCGCACCGACTTGTCGGCCCCCCCCGAGACCAGCTTCATCGAGTTCGGATGGAAGGCGAGTGCCTGCACAGCGGCGGTGTGGCCCGCCAACTGCTTCTGCACCTTGCCTGTCGCCAGTTCGACAATGGTCACCTTGCCATCGGCTTCGGCGAGCGCCAGCAGTTTCTTGTCGGGGCTCACCCGCAGGAAGGGAACGGGGGCCGCGGTGGTCAGCACCGCGGGGTTCAAGGCCGGGGTGCTGAAGACCCGCAGGGAGTTGTCGGCACAGGCGACAATCACTTTCTTGCCATCCGCCGCGAGAGCGAGTCCGTTGAGGGCTGCCGGGGCGTCAATGCGACCGGCGGCGGTCCCTTCCGCCACACTCCAGGCCCGCAGCGACTTGTCGTGCGAGACCGAGTACAGGGTCGCCCCGTCCGCCGAGAACTGCAGTCCCGACACAGTCGCGGCATGCCCGGCCAGGACCTTGCCCGCGGCTCCGTCACCGAACTGGAACAGCTTGATCACGTGGTCGGCACCAGCGGTGGCGATCCACTTGGCATCGGGGCTGACCGCGACGGCGGGCACGACCCCCGCGCTCGCGGGCAGGGCCAGCCGCTGCCAGTTGTCGGGGCGACTCCACAGCTTCACTTCGCGGAAGCTCCCCGAGGCAATCATGTTCCCGCTGGGGCTGATGGCGAGGGCATGCACGAAGTCGCGATGCGATGAGCCGGGCTCGTACATCGGCTTCCCCTGGTACTGCAGCGGCGCCAGGGCCGGGTCGGCGAGTTCGGCGAGCGTGTCACCAGTCGGGACGTGGTACACGACCACCTTGTTCCCGCGACCAGCGACCGCGTATTGACCGTCGGCCGAGACCGCGACCGCGTAGACCGGGTGGGTCCCCTTGGGCAGCGGCTGCCAGTTGATGGCGGCCCCCCCGGTTGACGCCCCCGCGTTGGCTCCTTCAAGGATCCACTGGCGGAGCAGCCCAAGTTCTTCAGCGGTCAGGGCTGCCGCTTCGACCTTGTTGGGGAGCGGAGGCATCGCCGGGGCGACACCCCGGGACGAGAGCGTGTAGAGGGTGCTCTTGTCAGGCTCTTTCGGCACGACCGAGGGGCCACGCTTGCCTCCCTTCAGGATGCTTTTCACATCTTCCAGGATCAACCCGTTCTCGTTGATTGCCACGTTGTGGCACGCCAGGCACTTGGCGTCGAGGATTGGGTAGATGTCTTTCTCGAAGTCAACCGCCCGGCCGAGCTTGGGCTCGACGGGCTTGATCGCCTTGGTGTCGGCGGCATCCTGGGCAGACAGGGAGGGGCTGACAAGCAGGGCAGCGGCCCACAGGGCCAGCTGGGAAGCGGCGCGGCGCAACATCGATGGAAACTCCCGAACGGTGGGAAGGCGGAAGGCGATGGGAGAGAGGTGGGACATGGGGTGGGCTCCGGGACGGTGATTATTCCTGGACCGTCAACGCCAGCGGCTGATCGATCGCCGAGGCGCCATCAAAATCCATCGAGGCCCGCACCACCAGGTTGGCGATCGCACCAGCAGTGGCATCGCCCGCCGCCTGGATGACCAAGGTCCCCTCGGTCTTGTCGGCGGGGATGGTGACAGGCGCAGCCGTCAGCCCCTTGGCATTGGGCGGGAGCGGCAGAGACAGGGCGACCGGCCCCGAGAAGCCGTTGGCGCGGGTGATGGTGCACTTCACTTCGACCATGGCTCCCCGCTTGACCGCTCCGTTCGCGGCGGCGACCGCCAGCGTGCCCGGAGCCTGTCGCACGGTCACCACAATGGCTGCGGCGGGAGAGAAGACGTTGGGTGTCGCCGGCTTGGCCACGTTGGCCGTGTCGGTCGCCTTCTTGTCGGCGGCGGCCTTGGCGGCCACGGCAGCCTTGGAAGCCGCGTCGGTCTCGGCAGCCACCTTGTCGGCGGCGACTTTTTCCTCGGCCCCCTTCTTGGCGGCCGCGTCGGTGTCGGTTACGAGCTTGTCGGAAACCACCTTGGCATCCGCTGCCTTTTTCGCCACTTCCGCGGTCTCGGTCGCTTTCTTGTCACCGGCGACCTTGGCCTCCTGGGCTTTCTTCAGCGCCTCGGCCGCCTTGACCACCGCGGCATCGGCGTCAGCCTTGGCCTTCTTGAGCCCGTCGTTGTTGGCGTCCTTGTTGAGGGCCTCGGTCGCCTTGGCCTGGGCATCGAGGGCCGCCTTGTGGGCTGCCTCGGCATCGACCGCGGCCTTGTCGGTGACCACCTTGGCATCGGCAGCAGCCTTCGCAGCCGCCGCAGTGTCCACAACCAGCTTGTCGGCCACCACCTTGGCGTCCGCGGCCTTCTTCGCCTCGGCGGCGGTGTCGGTCGCCTTCTTGTCGGCGACCGCCTTGGCCTCGGCCCCCTTCTTTGCGGCCTCGGCTTTCTCGACCGCCAGCTTGTCGGCGGCTTCCTTTTCCTTTGCCGCCGCCGCCGCCGCCTCGGGGTTGCGACTGTACGGAACCTGCGCGGTGCTCTGCATGAACAGCGTGTAGGTTCCCAGGGGCGTATTGTTGGGGAGGTAGACCCGGTACAGGCCGGCGGCTTCCCCCTTGTTGATCGGCTTGTTCTCGACCTGGACGTTCGGGATGGGGCCGACAAAGTTCAGGGCGACGTTGTTGTCGAACCCCGCCCGCTTGACCACCGTGATCGGAATCAGGATCTGGCTCCCCGCGTTGACGCTGAACTTCAGGGCGTCGGTCTGGAGCTGATAGGGGGAGGTTTCGCGGACAACGGCCAGGGTCAGCCCCCGGGTGACGCGGGCTTCCGCCGCCTGCTGGGCCCCGGGATTGCCGTTCCACACAATGGTGCCGCCTCGCGCCTCGCGGGCGACTTCCGCCCCCGAACCATCACGCTGCTGGCGAGCGGCGGCCACCGCCGCGTTCGCATCGACAATCTTCTTGTCGCCGGCAGCCTTGTTGTCGTTCGCGGTTTTCGCAGCCTCAGCGGCCTTGGTCGCCGCCGCGTCGGCGGCCTCTTTGGCCTTCTTCAAGGCCTCGTTGTTGGCATCTTTGTCGAGTGCCTCCTTGGCCTTGGCCGCCGCCTCCGTGGCGGTCTTGAGCGCGGTCTCGGCATCGGTCGCCGCCTTGACCAGGGCGGGAAGGGCATTGACCGCCGCCAGCCGCGCCGCCTCGGCATCGGCCAGCGCTTTCACCTGGGCGGCAGCTGGCACGCGGGCCTTGCCCACAATCTTGATCGGCCCCGCCGACAGGGGAGCATCCTCCGCTGATTTCAGCACCAGCATCGCCGAGTTGACGGTCGAACCAATGCTCGCGCCGCTGCTGGTCACCCCCGGCGGGAGCCCCTCGGCGGTCACCAGGATGTCTCCCGTGAAGCCATCTCGCCGATGAGCCATGACCATCAGGTGGATGGCATCTCCCTTGCGCAGCGCCAGATCCCACTGGGTGGGCTGGGTGTTCGGATCGGGGTTGGGGACCACCGGCATTGCCACGAGCCGGAAGTCGGGTGTCTCGCGCCGCACGGCCAGGCGGTAGACCAGGTTCGGGTCGCCACGATTTTCGAAGGCCCGGTCCCGAACGGTCAAGCGGTAGACACCATCCGCCGGAACGGCGAAGCGGAACGAAGGATCATCGGAAACCGTATTGAAGACGGTGCCGCCAATGTTGGTGGCATTGTCATCGGCGACCGTGACCCGCGTGGCGGTTTCCTGGCCCTTGTCGTCGACCTTGATCGATTCCAACACGAAGGTCGGGTCGCTGGGATTGCCATTTCGCCGACCATAGGCCTCGATCCACAACACATCCCCCGCCTTCGCTTCGAACTGGTAGATGTCCGAATCGCGACGGGCCTGAAACTGCCCGGTGATCTCCACGGGGATCGTGATCTTTTGGGCCTGGGCCGGGGTGTCGTTGGGCTCCACCTCGGCCAGTGGTGGCGCGGAGGCGACAAAGGCGTTGATCGGCGTCGCCGAGCCAGTCGGGCCACTGAAGCTGTAGCGGAAGGCGTCCACATTGGATTGATCGGCCCGCACCACCTTGGCCGGGTCGAACGCGGCCGGATCGCCGGGCACCGCGAGCGGAGCCTTCAGCATCTGCAAGACCACGCCGTCGGCCCCCTTGAAGGGAGAGGGTTGCCCACCGGGCAGATTGCGACCGTAGAGGGTCACCTCTCCTGCCGTGCCCGGAAGCCCCGAGGCGGGAATTGTGAACTCCACGCGCGGACCGGTGTGGACGGTGAGTTCGTAGGGGTATTCGGCCCCCCCTGCGAAGACTCGATCGGAGACTCGCAGCAGGTACTCGCCATCGGCGGCAGGCGTGACGTCAATCACCACGTCGCCCTCACCGACAGGTGTTCGCCGCAACAGTCGACGCGTTCCCTGGTACAACTCGGCGGCGGCTTCCATGCGGGAATCCAGCCGGCCCGTCGCGATCTCGATCAGGAACCGCTGCCCGGCTTTGGCGGGAATCTTGTAGACATCCACATCGGCCGCCCCGTCGGACTTGCCCAGGATCACGGTGTTGAGTTCCACCTCCTGGGGCTTGGTCGGCTGGTTGTTGGGCTCGACCTCAAGCACGGTCTTGCGGTCGAAGACCGAGAAGGTCCGCGGGTTCGAGAGGCCGAACAGACCCCGCACACGCAGATCGTGTCCGCCGAGGGGGACATCGGGGTTCACCGTCACGGTGAACGTGTTGGGGATTGGCTGAGGCTTGCCATCGACCATCTGGGTCTTGGCCACCCCCTTGATTCCGGGATGCGAAAACCACAATTCCGTGGCTTCGTCGAGGTCTGTGCCAGCGACCGAGATGTCAAAGCTGGTGCCGCGCTGGCCACCAGTGGGAAACGCCGACGAAAGCCGACTTTGGGGCAACTGGGACCACGCGGGAGCCGCGAGGGCGACTCCGATCAGGCTGGCCGCAACAAGTGTTCGCCCGCGGGAAAGACCCTGCCTGTGACGACCTTGACCGACGCTGGTGGCCTGTGGGACCACTCCCTTGACGAGGCTCAGGAACCGCATGGAGTCTCCTTCCATCGAAAGGCGGGTTCGTCGTGTCTCGGAACCGGCCTCGAGGATGTTCCAGCGGAACGGGAGGCCGGTCGATGTGAAGTCTGGGGGGAGGTGATGAATGAACCAAGAATGCCTGAGCCGTTACTCCGGCAATTAGAGCTTGCCAGAGAACCCCTGAAGAGGCGCGGCGACTTCACCGGTCACACATCATCTCCGGTTGATCTTACTTAACCCGGTTAGGGGGAGTAAAGCATCCCCGCTGAGTTCCACTGGGGCTGAGCCCGTATCGGTTCGATCGCACAGCCCACACGGGTTGGCCCGACCAGGACCCGAACGCAAATGCGGCGAGCCGTATCGCCGACTCATCGAACAGGCCAAGTCGGGTCACCGCAATTGGCTTCAGGCAGGTGTCGAATCGATTCCTGGCCCGCAACCACGCGTCGATGCCAGCGGGTTTCAAGACACTCCAACGACAAACATCGTTCGCCCGCTTGCCGAACAAGTGTTTCGAGGGGTGGGCACCGCTGGAACGCAGTCGCAACTGATGACAGAGATTCCGACTGCATCACCACTCTGCACGCCAGCCCGGAGGCCGATCGAGCACGTCGCCTGGTCGGGACTGCGCCGGGAGACCGATGGCGGAACACCGCAGGGGTGAACTCGCTCGGGTCGTCGATAAAAAAACAAGGCCTTCCCCTCAGTGGAAGGGAAGGCCCTGTGGCTCAGTGCCGGCAGCGATCTCGTCCTTCGGAGTCAGTTCAAACGACCCGTTGGACGCGAGATTGGCCGATCGATTTTAGTGGTTGAACAGGAACTCTTTGGTGTTGATGAGGGCCCAGAGAATGTCTTCCCAAGCGACCTTCTTGTTGGCCTCGTGCTTCTTCAGGTGACCGATGGCGATCTGCATCTCCTCGGCATCCGGGTTCCGCGAGTAGACCCAGCGGTAGAGTTCCTCGATCTTCTGCTCGTCGGTCCGATCTTTGTCGTTGGCCAGGATGGCCGATCGACCCGAGGCGCTCGAGATCTTGCCCTGGACCTCGCTGCTGTTCAGCAGGTGGAGGCTCTGGGCCAGGTTGGCCTCTTGCGACCGCTCGCATTCGCAGGCGGTGTCGGCCTGGGGCTGACCAAAGACCTTCAAGAAGTACGGTCCAACGGTCGGGTCGGGCAACTGCATCGCAGTCGTCCCTTCGGGCAGACCGCTGTAGGCCTGCGTGGTGGCTGTGACCTGGTGCAGGCCGTCGTACAGGACCTCGGCCTTCAACCGGCGGGGGTAGTACCGCGAGAAGTTCTGCTTGTCCTTCAGGTTGTAGTCATTGGGCAGCGAGCTGAGCTGGTAGGTGGTCGACTTGCAGATCGTCCGCACCAGTTGCTTCAGGTCAAAGCCGCTCTCAATGAAGTTGTTCGCCAAGGCCTTGATCAGCTCGGGATTCGACGGCGGGTTGGTCTCCCGCATGTCGTCTTCGGGCTCGACAATGCCGCGGTCGAAGAAGTGCTTCCAGTACCGGTTGACCAGCGAGTAGGCGAAGAACTTGTTGTCCTTCGAGGCCATCCAGTCGACCAGGTAGTGCCGGGGGTCGCGGTCAGCGGCGATTTCCGAAGCGGGAGCCCCCAGCCCAGTCGGCTTGAGAGCCTTGTTGCTGCGGGGGTTGGTCGCCGAGGCGAGACCTTCGTTGTGGAAGATCCGCTGCTCGCGGGGGTTCGCACCGTTCTTCTTGCCCACCCGGCTGAAGAACGCGCTGAAGCCGTAGTAGTCGTCCTGGCTCCACTTCTCGAACGGGTGGTGGTGGCAGCGGGCACACTGAATCCGCAAGCCGAGGAACAGCTGAGCCGTGTCTTCCACCTGCTCATTGACCGCCGCGACTTCGCGGAACCAGGTCACCGTCGGGTTGGTGGTCACGTCACCCGAGGCGGTCAGCACTTCGCGGACCAGCTGGTCGTAGGGACGATTCTCGTACAGCGAGTCACGAATCCAGTTGTAGAACTCGTAGGTCCCGCGGGTATCGGTTGGCTGCTTCCGCTTGTTTCGCAGCACCATGTTCCACTTGTTGGCGAACAGGTCGGCGTACGCCGGGCTATCGACCAACCGATCGACCAGTGCGTCCCGCTTGTTCGAAGCGGTGTTCGCCACAAAGTCGCGAACTTCCTGTTCGCTGGGGAGCTGGCCAGTGATGTCGATCGAAACGCGCCGGATGAAGGTCGCATCGTCCGACAACGCCGACGGGGGAATTCCCAGCAGCTTCAGCTTGTTGAAAACCGCGGTGTCGATGAAGTTTTTCTCGGCGGGGAGCGTTCCCAGCTCGGCCCCCAGCGGGACGGTGGCTCGGAACACCGAGACCTGCCCCTGGTAGCGGGCCATGATCGCCACTTCACCCGACAGGTCGAGTGTCTTGACCAGCCCACCGGTCGCCACTTCGGCCATCTCGGTGTCGTTCGGCTCGTACAGAGCCATCTGGGTCACGTCTTCGGTCGAGCCATCGCTGTAAATCGCGACCGTCGAGATCTGCTGATCGCTGCCACGATCCATAATGCGTCCCTCGGGGAGGCACTTGATCGCGACGACGGACGGATCGCTCTCCGAGCCGTAGGGCATGCCCTGCTCGATCCAGCGGGCAATAATGCGGTATTCGTAGCTGTCGATTTCCATCCGCTTGCCACCGCCGTGGGGCGAGCGACCGACCGCCTTGTTCAACAGCAGGCTCTGACCGGGCGACGAGGGCGAGAGGCGACGACCACGAGCTTCCTTGACGAGGAACTCGTAATCTTCGTCAGGGTAGAAGCCCAGCAGCGACAGCTTGAAGCCGTTCTGGCCGCTCGCCTTGCCGTGACAGCCACCACCATTGCAGCCGAGCTTGGTGAAGATCGGCACAATCTGGTTGGTGAAGTTGATCGCCACATCGTTGGTCAAACCGGTAACGGTGACCTGCAGGTTCGCCTTCTGGCCCGAAGGATCGGTCGCGATGACGGTGGTGGTTCCGTCGGCGACTGGAGTGAGCAGCCCCTGGGCGTCAATCTTGACGATGTTGGCAGGCTCGCTGGTGAAGCTCACCTTGCGGGTATGGTCCCGCATCTGGCCCGAACTGTAGACCCCCGTCACGAACAGTTGCTGGCGGGCATCGCGCCCCTTCACCAACAGCCCTTTTTCGGTCAGGCTGGGCTCGACTTTGAGTTGGGTCAACTGGCCCGGATCACCCAATCCCTTCGGTTTGGCCGGTTCGGCCCCTGCGCCCTGGGCCATCAGCAGGCCCAGTCCGAACGCGACACCTGTCTTCCAGATTCGGAACATCGTGTGTTCTCCGGGTCGGGGAAAGTCCGTTTCGTGTCTGGGTCGGGGAATCGCGGTGAAAACAGGTTTGCTCCCGTGGATTCTCCAAGGGAACTCGACTGTGCAATCACCAGAAACGCCCCACCAGCACGGATCCGTGTCGGCAGGCTGCTTCGCGACCCATCCGCTTCAGCCTATTCGGCTTGTTCCCCAGCTTCAATGCTGGGAATCCCTTGGGATCATATCAATGACGATTTGAACGTCAAGTCGCAAGGGCGGTATCGAATTGAGCGATAGCGCCGATTGCTCGCTTGGCCCGCGTTCTCCGACTACTTGAATCTGTCCCAAGCGGCTGGTGCCACCTCCGTCGCTCAGACTGTGCACCTGGGCTACTCCTGATGCAGTCATGAAGTCCAAATCCGGGGGCAGCGGAGCCTGGGTCAACTCGCGCGAATGAGTGAAAAAATCGAAAAAACTGTTCATTCTGCCAACAGCTTGCGTGCTGGCAGAATGGTTCAGGTCACGGGGCGGGCCTCGCCCCGACGCCACTTGAGAATGTCGGACAGGATTTCGGGCAGAGTCAGGCGGGGCTTGCGGCCCAGGGTCGCCTCAAGCCGCTCCAGGTTCGGAACCCGGCGGCGAACATCCTCAAAATCCCGGCCATAGGCCTCGGCGTAAGCCCTGTACTCGATGGGGCTTCGGGAACCTGTCAAACGGAGAACCTCCTCCGCCAACCCACGAATTGTGATCGGGTGATCACTGCCAATGTTGTAGACCCGGCCACAAGCCGAAGGGAGCGCGGTGAGCCCAACCACGCAGTCCACCACTTCCCGGACATGGGCAAAACAGCGGGTTTGGCCCCCGTCGTCGTAAACAAAGAGAGGATCCCCTGCGAGGGCCGCATCCAAGAAACGGGGAACCACCATCCCGTAGTGCCCCACCTGCCGGGGGCCCACCACGTTGAAAAAGCGTCCAATCACGACCGGCAGCCCGAACTTGGTGTGGTAGGCCAGGGCCAGGAACTCATCAATCGCCTTGCTGCAGCCGTACGCCCAACGGGGGTGTGTGGTCGAGCCAAACTGCAGATCGTCGTCTTCGTTCCAGCGTTCCTTGGGATTCTTCCCGTACACCTCACTGGTCGATGCCAGAAAAAACCGGCAATTTCGCTGGGCCGCCAGCCTCAGCAGCAGTTCTGTCGGGTAAATGTTGGTCTCGATGGTGCGAACGGGATCGTCGGCGACCAGGCGGACTCCCACCGCGGCGGCCAGATGATAAATCACCTCCGCCTCCCGGACGACTTCTGAAAGCAGGGGCTGATCGGTGATCGAACCGGTGACAATCTGCAACCGGGGGTGTTGGCTGAGATGCGACAGATTGTCGCCCCGTCCGGTCGAGAGGTTGTCGAGGACGGTCACCGAATCCCCGCGGGCGAGCAGGGTTTCGACCAGGTGACTGCCAATGAATCCCGCACCGCCGGTGACCAGACAGTGTGCCATCGAAAACGTTCCCGCGGGGCTGAAGGAGGGGCGGACTGTGTGCGCAGCGACCATTTATACGGTAGTGGGCGGTACGACTCACAGGGGGCACGGTACCGAAGTCGCCGGGCGAGGAAAAAATGTCGCCGGGCAGAGCGGGTCGATCAGCTCGGTGGCGGACTCTTCGGTGAACGGATCAGGCACCGAACAACTCAGGGCGAACGGCTGGCCCGGAATGCCGTCGGCTGCAGCCACTGGGGATCCACTCAGTGCCCCCATGAACACCTCCCGGCATCTCTCGACATGGGAACAGGTAGCCGCCACAACTTCCCGAGGATCGTTCCCGCATGCCCCATCGATTCGCGGCTGGCGAAGGCCCGCGCTGCCATGATCCGGGAAGGGATGGCGAGAGGTCGGAAGGGGCAGGCAAAAGTTCCGCCAGAGCCATCAGTTTCGAGACTTTGCCCATCCGATCGCCATGGCCGGCCCGCCGCGTCTCGTGGCATTCACCATCGCGGCACCCTAGAATCAGCAGGCTCTGTACCAGTCTGATCGCTCTCGACCTCCCCGCCCGAATTCGGGTCACATTCACACCACGCATTCCATGACGGCTTCCGCGCTCTCCTCCGTCGTTGCTTCCGAGAGGATGTCGAGCCTGGTCGCCCAGCTGGCGGAAATCGTTGGCCGAGATGGCTTGCTGTCGGCCCGCGAGGAACTGCTGGTCTACGAGTGCGACGGCTACACCATCGAAAAAAATTCCCCCGATGTGGTGGTCTTTCCAACGACGACCGAGCAGGTCGTCGCGATTGTGAAGGCGTGTGTCGCCGCGAATGTCCCCTTCGTCCCCCGCGGGGCCGGGACCAGCCTCGCCGGTGGCTGCCTGCCCGTTGGCGGTGGGGTGATGATTGCCCTGACCCGCATGCGGCGAATCCTTGAGGTCAATCTCGAAGATCGCTACGCCGTGGTGGAACCGGGACTGGTCAACGTGCACCTGACGAACCACCTCAAGGGGAGTGGTTTCCATTACGCCCCCGACCCCAGCAGCCAGGGAGCCTGCACCATCGGCGGGAATTTCGCCACGAACTCGGGGGGGCCGCACACCCTGAAGTACGGGGTGACCGTCAACCATGTGCTGGGGGCTGAAGTGGTCATGCCCGACGGCAGCGTGGTGCAACTGGGAGGGCTGTGCGAGGACACGCCCGGTTATGATCTGACCGGGCTGTTTGTCGGCAGCGAGGGGACGTTTGGCGTCTGCACCAGGGTGACCGTCCGCCTGACCCGCGACCCTTCCTCGTGGCGGACGCTGCTGGCAATCTTCAACTCGGTCTCCGATGCCACGCAATCGATCAGCAAGATCATCGGTGCGGGCATTGTCCCCGCCGCTCTTGAGCTGATGGACCAGGGAATTGTCGAGGCGGTCGAGGCGGCGTTTCACTTCGGGTTCCCTCTCGATGCGGCAGCTGTGCTGCTGATTGAGGTCGACGGCCTGGAAGTGGCGGTCGACGCCGAGGCCCGGCGGATTGTGGAGTTGTGTGAGCAGACCGGAGCCCGCGAAGTGCGGCGGGCCAACACCCCGCAGGAACGGCAACTGCTGTGGAAGTGCCGCAAGCAGGCGTTTGGGGCGATTGGTCGCCTGAGCCCCAGTTATTGCACGCAGGACGGAGTGGTTCCCCGCACACGACTCCCCGAGATTCTCGAGTTTATCACCGCCGTTTCGCGGGCAGAGTCCATTCGCATCGTCAACGTCTTTCACGCCGGGGATGGAAACATCCACCCGATTCTCCTGTTCGATGAACGAGACGCCGACCAGGTGCGGCGGGTGCTGCGAGCCAGTGATGCGATCCTGGAAAAGTGCATCGAACTGGGAGGGAGCGTCACTGGGGAACATGGCATCGGTGTTGAGAAGATCAGCCTGATGAACAAGCTCTTCACCGCGACCGATCTCGAGACCATGGCGCGCATTCGCGAGGTGTTCAACCCGGACAGTTTGTGCAGTCCGCGGAAGATGCTTCCGACCGCCGGGGGGTGTGGCAGCGAACACATCGAGCGGAGTTCTCCGGGACGACGGGCCGCCCTCTAGACCGGGCGAACTCAGCCTGCCGAGGCCCGCTGCCCCACGCCGCACACCTCTAACTCCCCCCATCACCCCCCCACCACCGCGATACGACTCAACATGGATTCGGGAGAATTCCAACCCACTTCGCAGGGCGAACTGGCCCGGTGGCTGCAGGACAACGCGGCGGGAGCCCGGCGCGGTGCGCAGCCGGTCGGGGGACGCACCGCGTTGTGGTATGGACATCCGCCGGCGGGCCCCGCGGTGGCCGTGAGTACGACGCGGCTCGATCGGGTGGTCGATTACCCCGCGCGGGACATGACCATCACGGTCGAGGCGGGCTTGAGCATCGAGAAGCTCGAGCAGTTGCTGGCGAAAGAGGGGCAGCGCCTGGGGCTCGATTGCCCCGCTCCCGCGCGGGCGACCATCGGCGGGGTCCTCGCCACCAACACCAGCGGACCACGGCGTTTCGGGTTGGGAACCGCCCGCGACCTGCTGTTGGGCCTGACAGCGATTGATGCGGAAGGGGCGGTGTTTCATGCCGGGGGTCGGGTGGTCAAGAATGTTGCTGGCTACGACTTGTGCAAGCTGCTGGTGGGCAGCCTGGGGACGCTGGCGGTGCTCACGCAGGTGACCCTCAAGCTGCGCCCCCGCCCCGAATGCAGCCACCTGTTGTGGTGGCCGGTGGCCAGCTCGGCGCAGGCGGCCACGCTGCTGACCAGGCTGGCCCGCTCGGCAGCCCGTCCCGTTGCCATCGAGTGGCTGAATACCCGCTCGATCGATGAAGTCCGCCAGGCAACCGGCGGATCCTGGCCGGCGGGTGCTGGCGGCGCCTTGTGCCTTGGGGTGGAGGGGACCGAGCGGGAAGTCGCCTGGCAGGTGCAGGCCCTGCGCGACGAACTGGTCTCGGCCTCGGGAGCGTCCGGCCAGCCGGCCGAAGCGGTGGAAATCGCGGCCCAGGCCTCCGCCGTCTGGACAGCCCTGACCGATCTGCAGGTCCCTTCAGACGAGGCGCTCACTCTGAAGGCGACAGTCCCTCCGTCGCGGTTGCCCGCGGTGTTCGAACAGGCCACCAGTCGCGACTGCCCTGTCGCCTGCCACGCGGGGACCGGAATTGCCTGGATTCGCGCCCCAGAAGAATTGGCCACGGTCGCCGAGGCATCCGATCTGCTCCAGCAATTGCGTAGGCAGACCACCCAGCTGGGGGGGCATCTCTCGGTTGTCAACTGCCAGGCCGCGTGGAAGTCGGGGCTCGACCTGTGGGGCAGTTCGGCGGGAGGCTGGCATCTCATGCGGCAGTTGAAGCAACGGCTCGACCCGCAAGGGCTGTTGAATCGCGGCCGGTTGTTTGGAGACGTGTGACATGACCTCCCGCGAATCGAATTCATTGACCCCCGCGGCTGAGGGGACTCCCGTCGGGACGCTTCCCATTTTGCCGGGTCCCGGGGCGGGAGCCGGCCAGGTCTCGGGCGGCATCGCCCGGCCCGGGCAGCAGATCAACTACGAGCGGTTCCTCGACTGCGTGCATTGCGGACTGTGTACCGCCGCCTGCCCGACCTATCTCGAGACCGGCAACGAAAACGATTCCCCCCGAGGCCGCATCTACCTGATGCGGTCGGTCGTCGATGGGCGCATCGACCTGACTCCCGCCGTGCAACAGCATCTCAACTTGTGCCTCGATTGTCGGGCCTGCGAGACCGCCTGCCCCTCGGGTGTGCAGTACGGGCGGCTGATTGAGCCGTTCCGGGTCGACCAGCAGGCCGCCGAGGCGCGTGCCGGCCGGCCCCGCAACACCGACTGGTTCCACCGCTTCCTGCTCTACGGCCTGTTCCCCTCGCGGCAGCGGATGGCGTGGGCGCTGTGGCCAGCGCGGGTGGCGCAGCGGCTGGGGCTGGATCGGGCCGCCGAGCGGCTGGGACTGCTGCGCTGGCTCCCCTCTCGCCTGCAGCGGATGCAGCGACTGCTTCCTCCCCTGCAGACACCCCCACCGCCGCTCCCGGCCCTGCTGCCAGCCATCGGCCCGAAGCGGGCCCGCGTCGGGCTGTTCCTGGGGTGTGTTGCCGATGCGGTCTTTCGTCGGCAGCATTGGGCCACCGCCCGCGTGCTCCAGCAGAATGGCTGCGAAGTGGTGATCCCCCCCACCCAGGGCTGTTGCGGCGCGATTCACTACCACTCGGGCTCCAGTGACCCGGCCCTGGTACTGGCCCGCAACAACGCGCGGATTTTCCGCGAAGCGGGCGTTGATGCCGTGGTGGTCAACGTCGCCGGTTGTGGATCGATGCTGAAGGACTACGGCCACCTGGCCCACGAACTGGCCCCCCAGGATGCGGCCTTGCAGCAGGAACTGTCGGACTGCGCCGCCCAGATGCGGGACCCGATGGAGTTTCTGGCCGACCTGGGGCTGATCGCCCCGAAGGGCACAGTGCCGCTGCGGGCGGTCTACCACGACGCCTGCCACCTGGTGCACGCTCAGAAGATTCGAGAGCAGCCCCGCCAACTGCTCGGGCAGGTCCCCGGACTGACGCTCGTGGCAGTGAATGAGCCCGAGGTCTGCTGTGGTGCCGCGGGGAGTTACAACCTGACCGAACCCGACATGTCCGACCGGCTGGCAGCCCGCAAGATGGCCAATCTGCTGGCCGCCGCACCCGAGGCGATCATCTCGCCCAACGTGGGGTGCAGCATGCAGATCCAGGCCGAGTTGCGGCAGCGGGGGCGGGAGGTCTGGGTGGCCCATCCCATGGAAGTGCTCGATCTCAGTTACCGCGGAGTCGCTCCGCCGCGGACCTGACCGCGGTCGGTGGGTCTGCGACCGTCGCGACAGAGCGCGTCGGGGGCCGCAGTCCTTGAGCGGCGACGGGCGTTGCCGGGTTTCGCAGTGGCCCTGGCGAACCCGCGCGCTTCGAGTCAGGTCGCGAACCCACGATGTGGTGATGGCTGTCCGCTCGTGAAGAATTGCGGTGCACCAGGCGGGAATCGACGATCTCGGCAAGTCTCCCCTTGGCGTCGGGCAGGAAGTCTTTACGATTCAGAGAGGTGGACGGGGAGCCGCGGCCACAGTCAGCCCGCCGCCCTCC
>Ga0315906_10003306_pt1 | contig 21482 bp, 15 predicted proteins | sample LakEriMetagenome_4_FD_203526 | JGI IMG/M metagenome (GOLD analysis project Ga0315906, IMG submission 203526) | Freshwater fungal communities from buoy surface, Lake Erie, Ohio, United States - Buoy 2 MA122 | ecosystem: Environmental > Aquatic > Freshwater > Lake > Lake biofilm | place: USA...
CCGGGCAGGCAGATAGAATCGGCACAATTGCAGCCGCGTTCAAAAAACATTCAAGAATGCTCATCGACAAAATTGGTGGCGAAATGCCGTTTTTTGTCAGTTACAAATGTAAATTCCCAGCCTTTGTTTGACGCCGCGCTAAAGGCACCACACTAATATCCGCCGCACAACCAACACAAACGATGACGACCGAGAATCTCGAGCTGACCATTCTGATGCCGTGCTTGAACGAAGCGGAGACCGTTGTGACGTGCATCGAAAAGGCACTCAATTTTCTCTCAAGGGCTGGTATCCGCGGGGAAGTGTTGATCGCGGATAACGGTTCCACCGATGGCTCACAGCAGCTTGCGACCGACGCCGGGGCCCGTGTGGCGCCGATTCCCGAACGGGGATATGGCGCGGCGCTGCTGGGCGGTATTGCGGCCGCCCGCGGTCGCTACATCATCATGGGTGACGCCGACGACAGCTACGACTTTTCGTCGCTTGATGCGTTTGTCGCAAAACTGCGGGAGGGGCACCCGCTGGTGATGGGTAACCGGTTTGCGGGCGGCATCATGCCCGGCGCAATGCCGCCGTTACATCGTTACTTGGGTAACCCGGTACTCAGTTTTATCGGTCGGTTGTTGTTCCGGTCGCCGCTCGGCGATTTCCATTGCGGGTTACGCGGGTTCGATCGCGCCGCAATTTTGAAGCTGGGGTTGGCGTCCCCGGGGATGGAATTTGCCAGTGAGATGATCGTCAAGGCAACACTCGCCGGCTACAACGTTGCTGAAGTGCCCACCATCCTGCATCCTGATGGGCGTAGCCGCCCTCCGCACCTGCGCAGTTGGCGCGACGGGTGGCGACATTTGCGCTTTCTGCTGATGATGAGCCCGAGGTGGCTGCTTCTGTACCCTGGCTGCGTGCTGCTTGGTCTTGGCCTCTTGGGCGGACTCCGCCTGTCGATTGGTCCGCTACGCATCGGCGGGGTGGGCTTCGATATTCACACACTGCTATATGCCGCAGGTGCGAGCATTCTGGGGCTACAACTGGTGCTGTTTTCGCTACTCGCACGCGCCATTGGCTGTGTCAAAGGGGTCCTCCCCATCACACAGAGCTTCCGCAGGTTCATGCGGATATTCACGCTGGAAAAAGGCATAGCGGTTGGTCTTGCGATCGTGGGGCTCGGTATCGCTGCTGCTGTCTACTCGGTGCAAATTTGGGTGTCCGCCCACCTGTCGGCGATTGACCCGCAATCAATGATGCGAATTGCCATCCCTTCCGTTGCACTTATGGTCGCGGGCGCGGAAATTCTGTTCGCGTCTTTTATTCTGAGCTTCATCGATGTCAGAGCCGAGCAGTTGCCAGCGGGCGACCGCCGTTAAGCACTAGAAAACTCTTTGCAGCGGTCGGCATTCGGGTGCTTTGGCCGGATTGCCATGGAGCCATTCGTCGACCGTTCCGAGATCCACCTCAAACGGGCCATACTGGAAACGAGTGAAACGCACCCTGCCACTACTGGCGAACATTCGGATGTCGGTTGATGAATACTCGCGAACCCAGCGGCCGTTAATGAAGAGGATATAACCACCGGCTGGTCGAAACAACATTGGACAAGTTCGTTCAATTCGATCAAAAACACGCGCCACCATTTGCCGCTCAACATTTTGCCGGTCACGCAGTGGCGAGCCCTCCGTTACCGCACACGCAAGGAACAGCAGGGCGTCGTCAATCAGATTGTGGTCGGGTAGCGTGATCTTCAAGCAATCGTCGGGCACAACGCGCAAATTCCACCCGGCGATGCGTTCATCTGCTAGTCTGACCAACGGCATTCGCCCAGCCGTTCGTTCCCTGACAATCGACGTGCCCAGCAGGATTCGTGTACGCCCCCGGTGTTCAGCTAGAAACCGCTTGGCGCGGGAACCGCCCGGCCCATCAGGATCGATCGGGAAGCTCCCGCCCAAGCCCAAGAATCGAGAATCCGGGTGCAGGGCAAAGGCGATGGCAGAGTAGGAGTTGATATCGGGAGTAATGAATCCGAATGGTTCGGATTTCAATTCGGGTGCCACGTCGATTTCCAGCCACTGCTTAGTCCACGGCGCGGGCGACCATCTGGGATTGCCGGCGCTTGCGGCATGAAATGCGTGCACCAGAAGCAGTACCGCAAGCCCGACAATGGCGCTAGGTTGGTAGGCGAGAAACAAGTGACGAACCGCGAGTACAAGCATTGGCCCGGCAAAGAGCATTAACGGTAGCGCGTACCTACCGTTGCCGCTCGTGACCTGCCACAAGACATAGGCAATGCAGCAGAACAGAAGCGCAAAACGTACCGGCGCGTTTGGACTGGATTGCGTGGCCAAAGGGACAGCCGCCGTGCCAATGCGCAACTTGGCCGCCAGTCGCGGTAGCTGTTTGAGCAGCAAGCAGGCGGTGACAATTACTAAAGTCGCAAATCGTAAATCCGGCGCAACCGGCTCAACGTAAATCCAGCTGCGAAATGTGACCATTTGAAATGGCAGCAAAACGGCATCGACAAGCCCCGACGGTCTGAAACGAGCGTGATCGAAGGCGACTGAAGGGAAATCCGGCGATCTGAATATTTCATTCGCAAATGGGAAGAACGGATTGCCAAACTCCCGCAACAGCAGGTAGCTCCACCAGCCATGCGCGGCCAATGCTCCAACAGCGCCACCGATGGCTAACGGAACGATGAACAGTGTCCGCCGCCGAATCATTGGCTTTGCCATCCAGTACGCCAATGCAGCCGCTATGAAGAAAATTGCGCCAGTGGGTTTTAGCCCGGTGGAAAGACCAAACAGCAGTCCGGCGAGCAGCAACTGACGCGAGTTCGCCGCTGGCGCATCCAGTTGCGCGAACATAAGATACAGCCCCGCCATTACCAATACACAGGCGGACGGATCAAGAAAAGTTGATCCGAGCGTGCTCAGAAAGACCGTCGAGCTGATGCCAAATGCGAGGGCAAGCGCAACCCAATCCCGTCGGCGATCCCCATCCTTGAATAAGTACCCATTGCAAATACGCCACAGGAAAAACACTGAGAGGCTGTGGAATGCCCCCAGCAGCATGCCGATAATCGCGCTATGCCAGCCGGCTGCAACCATCCAATAAAACGGCAAATACCCTAGCGGATTTAGGTAACGCTGCATCCCCGCCCCCATGAATTCGCTCTTCAGATCTTGGGTCCAGTATGCAAGCGGGCTATAAAGGTGGTAATTATAGAAATCCCAGTTCAAGTCCTTACCCAGCAGGTAGGCAGCGACCGCACCCGCCAACAGCGTCGCGATAAGTCCGAAAATCACCTGAGGTGTCGTGCGCCCAGCGCGGTTATTTGTCGTTGTTGTCATCAGCGTTGCAGGGGTGGGGGCGTCTAATCTAGCTACCGCACTGAAGACCAGGCGTTCTTTTTGCCGGATCGGGTAGCGCAAACTTGGTTCGATTTGTTGTACCGACCGATTAGCCGGCTCTGTGTTTCTTCTTCGCGATAACGAGGAGGTTCTTACCAAACAAGTACCTGAAGCCAACTGCATCCAACGCACTACTCAACGGCAGAATAAAGCGGTCGTACAGCGAAAGATCTAGTGCGCTTCCGAGCTTCTTGGTTGGAGAGTAGCCGCGCATGCGTATCGACCACCACGCAAAGAAGCCGATACAGTCACGGTATGACCAATCGACAATATCAAAGTCGGCTGCATGAAGTTTCTCAACCAGATCTGCGCGGTGGTATCGGCGGTAATGGCCGACCGCCCGGTCAAGATTGTTAAAAATCAACATGAACGCGGGAACGTAGATCGCGAGTGTCCCACCATCTTGCAACTTCGCATGAAGCTGTCGAAGTGCCGACACATCGTCTTCGATATGCTCCAGAACATTCGACGAATAGATCCGATCATAGGCCCCTTCGACTTCTTCCATTCGTGCGTAGCAACGAAAACCACGACGTTCAACCTCTGCTCTGAGTCGCGCATCGATTTCAAGACACTCCGGGGCGTTGCCCAGTGTCTCTCGCCAGCAAACCGCAAGAGTGCCGATCCCGCAACCAAATTCAAGTACTCGATCCGAAGCATTGTGCCCGCGGGACAGCAGTTTCACGACCTGGCGGCTATAACGTGGCAGATGCCGCTCTTGCGTCCACAGTTCTTGCGCGCCAGCGTACTCAGTTTGCTCGGCCGACTGTAGCAGGGGATTCGACGCCGACTTGGCCTCAAGCATGATCGACCTTCATCGCAGGCCGTTTGGATGCCATACACTTTTCGTCATGGCGAACTTCCAAGCTCATCGTCATTACGCAGTATCGACTTCATCGATCTGCGCTGGATCCAAGAACTGGTGTGCATATTGCAGATACACCTTCTCGCGCACAAACACATCAAACAAATCCGGGTCGACGTGGCCGTTTTCTTTGAACTTGGCGAGAATCTCCAATGATTCCGAAAGCGTCTTGCCCAGCTTGTACGGACGATCTTTGGCGGTCAGCGCTTCGAAAATATCCGCAATCCCCATGATTCGAGCCTGTACGCTCATCTGATCGCGCGTAAGTCCTTTCGGATAGCCTTTCCCGTCCATGCGTTCATGGTGTCCGCCAGCAAACTCCGGGACATTCTTAAGATGTTTCGGCCACGGAAGCGCCTCTAACATCTTGATTGTCGCGACAATATGGTGGTTTATGACCTCGCGCTCGGGCTGAGTCAATGTGCCGTATGGAATGTTCAGGTTGTTACGCTCGTCTTCGGTCAGGAATGTGGTCATGGCACCGTCCTCCCCTCGGATCGGTTGCGCCGCGATCTTCGTCACACGCGCCTGATCCTCAGCGCTCATACGCTCTCCGCCAACGTTGGCGCGACGGATAAACTCGCGATCGTCGTCGAGTCTTTGAATCGTTTTCGCGAATTCGCCTTCCGCGCGAGAAACCGAGGCATCATCGCCCGCTTCCAGCGCAGCGAGCTTTGCGCGCAGCAGATTGATCTCGGCATCTCGCTTCAGAATCTCGAATCTCTGCGAGACGTAATGCACGCGATCAAAAATGGTTTCGAGCTTGGTCCCCTTGTCTACAATATGAACCGGAGTGGTAATCTTTCCACAATCGTGAAGCAGGCTGGCAATTTTTAGTTCATACCGATCCTTTTCCGTCATTTTGAAGTCTGCGAGGGGTCCCTCAGTTACTGCGGCAGCCGCTTCGGCGAGCATCATCGTCAAGGTCGGTACACGTTTGCAGTGGCCGCCCGTGTAAGGAGACTTATCGTCGATGGCGGTATTGATAAGGCCAATCAACGACTCGAACAGAGTCTCCAATTGATTAATAAGCATCCGATTAGTCAACGCAATCGCCGCTTGTGAGGCTAAAGACTCCGCCAGTCGCTGATCCTCGACAGTAAACGGCGCGACCTTCCCATTCTCTTCGAGCGCGTTGAGCAGTTGCAACACGCCGATGATTTCACCGTCGTGATTTTTCATCGGAATTGTGAGGAACGACATCGAACGATAACCCGTTTTCTTGTCGAACGCCCTCGTCCCCGTGAAATCGAACCCCTCAGCCGTGTACGCGTCGGCGATGCTGACGGTTTCGTCGTGCAAGGCTGCATATGCGGCGATCATGGAATTGTTTGGGTAGCCGTCAGCGGTGTGTAGCGGAATGGGATAGAAAGGGACCGGCACCCCAGTGGTGCCACCCATCGCAATTCTTAGGCTGTCGTTGAGCACGATCTCAAACTTGAGCTTGTCGTCGACCAGCCGGTACAGTGTCCCACCGTCGGCGTTGGTGATTTTTTTCGCCGCAGTCAGAATAGTCTCGAGCAGCTTGTCGAGGTTTCTTTCGGAGCTGAGCGCCGTTCCAATGCGATTGAGATACTCAAGCGCGGTGAACCTTCGTCTACTTCCATGATCACCATCATGGCTTCCGTCGATAACGCGCACATCGGCATATGATGTCATGCAGAAACCCTTATTTCACGCAGACCGCGCGCACCTGCTTCATGTCGGTTAGCCCCATCATGACCTTTTCCATTCCGTCCATCTTCAGTGTGGACATGTTTTCCTCGACGCACTTGACGAACAAGTCAGCAACCCGGGCGCGCTCCTGAATGAGCTTCTTTACCGGGTCCGACGCGACCATCAACTCGTGCAGACCAACGCGACCTTTGTAGCCCGATCCTCCGCATGCGTCGCAGCCCACCGGCTTGTAGAGCGTCAACTTGCCATCTTTGCTGTACTCTTTCAGCCAATACTCGTAGAGCTTCTTGGCTTCACCCTGGGGATCTTTGATCCACGGTGGCGTTTGTCGAAGGTCGGATGTGTATTCCTGCATGAACTGTTTCATCTCATCGCCATCCGGCGTATAAGGTGCCTTGCACTTGCAAAGACGTTTGGCCAGGCGCTGGGCAAGAATGCCCACCAAGGCATCGGCAAAGTTGAAGGGGTCCATGCCCATGTCGAGCAGACGGATCACCGCTTCTGGCGCTGAGTTGGTGTGCAGTGTCGCAAATACGAGGTGCCCGGTGAGTGAGGCTTCGATACCGATGTGCGTGGTCTCGGCGTCACGCATCTCACCAACCATGATGATGTCCGGATCGGCACGCAGGAAGGCCTTCATCACTGCGGGGAAATCCACTACCTTCTTATTCACCTGTACCTGGCGCAGACCTTTTTGTGTAATCTCAACTGGGTCTTCTGCCGTCCAAATCTTGGTATCGGGTGTATTCAGTGAACCAAGTACCGAATGCAGCGTGGTGGTTTTCCCCGAACCGGTTGGCCCACAGACGAAGAATAGTCCATAGGGTTTTGAGATCGCGCCGATCAGCGCGTCCTTGTTTTTTGTCGTCAGGCCGAGTTTGTCAAGCGGGATTGGCTCACCCGCCGCTAGAATACGCATCACGATATCTTCCACCCCGCCCGTGGTCGGGATAGTGGCAACACGCAACTCGATATCCAGCGGCCCGTACTTCTTGAACTTGATCTTGCCATCTTGTGGTTTGCGCTTCTCGGAGATATCAAGGTCGCACATGATCTTCAAACGTGCCGCGAGCGCATCTCGATAACTGGAAGGAATCTCAATGTATGGCGCTAGTGACCCGTCCCTGCGGAAGCGTACGCCAGTTTTTCCCTTGCCTGGTAACGGCTCGATGTGGATATCCGACGCCCCTTGGTTGTAGGCATCGACGATGATTTTGTTCACTAGTTTGACCAACTCATTGTCAGCGGCTGCGGAAATGTCATGGCTTGCGGTCTCCTGAAGTTCCGGATCATCGTCCAATGAGGACAGCAGATCGCCAATGTCCGCCGTCTGCAGGCCATCTCCGCCACCGCCGAACATCAGGCTCAGCGTTAGCGCAAACTCGCGCGCGGTCGTGACTCGATAGACCGCCTTAGACTTTGGAAAAATGTTCTCGACCACGCGCGAATTCTTAACGTGCTCAGGATCAGTTGTCATGACGATAATCCCGGACTTTGCTTCGTCAATTGGAACCCAGTTCGCTTTTTCGCAATACTCGCGCTTCAAATTCTTGAGCAAATCGGCGGGCTTGATTCGATCAGACTTGTGCGGCTCATAATCGACGGCAAAATACTTGGCGAGTGCTGCACCGAGGGCAGCTTCCTTTACTTGAAATTCGTCGATCAGGATGTCTTCAACGTTTTTGTTCTTCCGGCGCGCTGTGCGTGTGGCGAGCTCCAGCTCTCCCTCTGAAATAATATTGTCAACCACCAAATAGTCGAACTTTGACTTGACTGCCGATGGAATCTGCTGGCGAACTTTGAATGCGATGGCGAGAGTTTTGGCGAGCTCCACCACACCCTCTTCCGCCAGCTGCGGAAACGGGATGCCCGGCAGGTGGTTGATGACTTGGATTACCCCGGCCAACTCGCCACTGCCACCGCTTGCGTCCACCCCCATGATGGGTGCCACCATCATTTGTTTGGTGCGGTAACCGGTGCGTTGATCGACTGCCTTGAGAAACGAAAGCTTTGCCGAAAAACTTTTCAGTTCAGCGTCGTCATAGACATCTTTGATATTCATGAAGCGCTTATTCAGCGCGCAGCAGCCGGCGATGGAGCTCTCCGACAAAGGAAGTTTGATGTCCTTGAATGAGTTCAACCCCGACTTGACTTTGGAGATGATCGCCGCGCCATCTTCCGACATTGTGTAAATTGTCAGGCGATCCGCATCAAATAGCTGGCAGATATCGCGCGCCACGTCGAGCATGATTTCGTCAATGTTCGTTGTCGAATGGATGCGGTTGGTGACTGCCTGTAGCTTCTTCGAAAAAGCCAATTTCGAAGACATGTCGGATGGCTGCAAACCACTCTCTTCGGTTCTGACTTTGGGTTCAAGCACTGCACTCATCTGAGGGCCTCATGTAGTCGAGCTCGCTGCACCGCTTCACGGGTGGTGAGAAACGACGGAAACTCTAAGTTTACCAATAACAGACCCCCTGCAATACGAGGAATTGCGCTGGAGTTTGGGCACAACCATGCCGACGCCGCTAGCCTTGAACATTTCATGGGGGCGGGTTGGAACGCGGGCGAGTAGGCACGCGATCTTGCACCTGACCGACCACGGCATGGCGGGTACGCTATGGAAGGAGGGTGTGAGCTTTGCAAATAGGCGGTCGTCCAATCGCCCGAAGGTGAACGTGCAGCCCGCACTCACCCCAAAACAGGAGCCATCCAAATTGGTTTGCCAATTGCTCGGGCGCAACGTGCTCCGAAACAGCAGGTGCCCCGTGTACTACTCAGGCTAGAACTTCAAGATCATGCCTTGTTCAAGCATTCTTGGCCGCCATCTTCCAGCATCCTGCCCAATCTCACTCATCGTCAAATTCACTTCACCAGGTTTGAGGTGGGTAACAAGAATTTCTACTGGCCGCGCGAGCTTCGACAACTCCTCGGCAAGCATACTTGGACAGAGATGTTTAGACGCAATGGCGACATCACGTTCTTTATTGGGAAAGGCTGTCTCAACAATCAAATACTTCAGGTTCTTTGTCACGTTGGCGATCTGCCATAGCGCATCGTTAACTGTAGTATCCCCGGTAAAAATAAGCCGCGCCTGGCCACTGTCGACCAGATAACCGACGGCGGGAACGACATGATTTGCCGGAATGGCGGTAATTTGCCTCCCATTCAGGACAACCGTTTCACCGACCCGAAGCTCCTGATATTGCATTGCCGGGCTTTCTGGTGTCGGAATCTTCGCAAAATCCGGCCAAATTTTCCAGTTGAAGATATGATCCTTGATGACCTGTAATACTGCTGATGTCGAGTGCAACACCAAAGGGGTCGTGCGCATGCCCATCACCGTATCGATTAAGAAAGGGATGCTCGTGATGTGGTCAAGATGCGCGTGGGAAATAAAGACATGGTCAATACGCGCCAGCTCGTCGATCGACAGATCGCCGACACCGGTGCCCGCATCAATAAGAATATCGTCGTCAAGTAGCAGGGACGTCGTGCGAAGGTCACCGCCGATGCCACCACTACACCCGAGAACTTTTAGCTGCATGAGTCCAAAATCCGACAAGAGTGCGGTAAGGGAAATTTTTGCTCAACCGATTATGCTATGCATCTCAGCCAAAAGCTGTGCACGACGTCACACAACCGGTTCGACGGGCATACCTCAAACAGGTGCTGGACGAGGAAACCTCCGTAGGCGTTTGCGCTGCATAAACGGCTTGATGCATTGTTTCCCGGTTTTGTCGGGACGCAGGGAAGCGCGATGACGACGAGCGACACGCGCTATCTTCAATCGCCGTAGGTGTTACGGCCGCAGGCTTTGCCTAGATAGCTGCCTAAAGGGCATCTGGCGCACCATTTCAGCCACACGGTGGGTCGCCTTGAGCGTGGACGATTCCACGCCCGCCGTGGAGAGGGCGGCTCTCGCAACCAACCGTTTTACCCGGCCACGATACCCACGCTAGCGGGCGAATGCGGCCTTGGTCAAGCCGGGCTCCATCGCCGTGGAAGGCACTATGATCAAACCCAGAGCCAGTCGCCGCAAAACTGGCGAATAGCAGTGCGCGACCGCTTCTGCCACGCAGACTCTCAAGTTGCAGAGAAATTGACGATCTGAGCGAACTGTTCGACGGCGGTGACCAAGAGATAACCGCCGACACGGATTACGGCCTAAAGAAGAACTCCATCTTGACGCCCGCAATATCGATCAGATCATGATCGTGTAGCTGCTGCGCTTGGCCACCCAGCCCTATGCCGTTGATCGTCGGGAGGGATTTGCCTTCGACGTGCGTGATGTAAAAGCCACCGGGTCGTCTGGTGATAACAGCAACCTGCACACCGGGCTTGCCAATGGTTGTCAAATTCTTAATCAAATCGAGCGTGCGTCCGGCTGCCGCCCCAGACAGAACCTGAATCGCTGCCTCGCGTACCGGCGCTGCCGCAGGCGCTGCGGCACGCGCAATCGGTGCCGCAGGTGCCGCCGCAGGGGCGGATGGTGCTGCCATCGTGGCCGCGACGGGCCGCATGTCAGCTTGCCCAGCCGACAACGACGCTCCTGCCGCAGTCATCGATGCAGCCGGCGGCTTGCGGATGATCATCGTCCGTTCAAAATCTGCGGCAGCACTCTGTACCGGCGCATCGCTGAAGAACTTAAGCTTGTGTTTGCCGATCTCGATGACGTCATTATTTTGCAGGAAATGCTTTTTGATCGGCTTGCCGTTGACCAAGGTGCCATTGGTGGAATTCAAGTCCTCAATGAAAGAGTCATTCAGAATCGTGATGATGGCAGCGTGCTCCCCGGAAACTGCGAGGTTATCCACCTGGACATCGTTGTGAGGTTTCCTCCCGAGCGTTGTTCGCTCTTTGGTTAGCGAAATCTCTTTCAACACGGTCCCATCGACGCTCATAATCAGTTTTGCCATGGTCGTAACCCTAGAAAAAATCGTTGCGTTGATTCATCGGTTCGCGTCAAGCGAACATCGACTTCACTCTCGCCCAATAGCCCCGCTCAACGGCGAAATTCTTGACTACCTTCACTAAAACAACCGAAACATTGTCCCGCCCGCCCGCATCATTTGCCGCCTGCACCAGTTGTTGCGCCGACAACTCCAAGTTTGCGCTCAATGCGATCAGGGTCATCTGGATTTCATCGTCATCAATCATGTCGTTCAAGCCGTCTGAACACAACAAGTAGACATCCCCTTCAAGAACGTCGTAGGTGTGAATTTCCACTTCAACCTGCCGATCAATTCCCAGCGCTCTTGTTACTAGATTCTTGTTGTGCGACTGCCGTGCATCTTCTTTCGTAATCAGTCCCGCGTCGATCTGTTCTTGCAGCAACGAATGATCCCGTGTGACCTGTTCGAGAACATCATGCCGAATGCGATACAGGCGTGAATCACCGATGTGTCCAACGGTGACAAAGTTGTCGTAGAAGATGCAACCCACCAGCGTTGTACCCATGCCGGCACACTGAGGATCTTTCTGGGCCGCGTCAAAAATCGCGGCATTAGCCGCCGAAACCTGCCGCATCAACATGGTCTGGGACAATTTCACCGCTGCAACCCGGTCCAAATGTCTTAATCCATTTCTGGTCCAGTTTGCAGAAAGACCTCCCGCGATCAGCGAGGTCGCCATGCCACTCGCAACCTCGCCTGCGTTGTAGCCGCCCATGCCATCTGCGAGGACGACCACACCAATATCTGGTCGGACCTCGACACAATCTTCATTGTGTCCGCGCACCCTACCCGGGTCCGACACAGTCACTATCTGCAAAGCATCAGTCAGCGCCACAATGCCTCCCGACGACGCATTTTTTTATTCGCGCGCGAGTGTTTCGCGCACACCGTTTTGTACTTCTAGACATTCATTAGGTCTACCGCACCCAAGGCACAGATGCAAGGAATCGAGCACCGGCAAACTGCTAAACACTTTGAATAATAATAACTTAAAATTGTTTTTTAAGAAACACTTGGGGAACCACTTGTAACAAATTGATTTACATAGACTATTATTACTCATCATCAGAGCCAGCCTTAGGTGGATTTCCCGGTGTTCAATCTCGGCCACCGTCTCTGAACCACAAAGTCGGCTGCGTCCTGAAGGAATTTTGGACGTATTCCACAGGCTGGACTAAAAAAGCACCCCTTTTGCCAATGTCTGAGCGCACTGCAGGGTGTCCTAAGTCGTACCCCGCACAAACACCATTGTGCAATGCAGCATTGCATCACCCGATTTCAACAACATAGACACCAAGACGCCCCATTTGATCAATCTAGACCCGCGTGGATGCGGGGCACGGTGTTGTCTGTATTTCACAAGCTCTTTTTATGTCGCATAGCGCCAGCCAAGGCAATACGGTCTAATATCACGACAAATTTCTATAACAATGAGGAGACTGGCGATGGATCGTCCGGCCTTTTTGCAACAAGACATCGACCCGCAAGAAACCCGTGAATGGCTCGACGCACTCGACGCCGTTCTCGATGCAGAGGGGCCTGAGCGCGCACATTTCTTGCTCGAATCACTCGTTGATAAGGCGCGACGCTCTGGCACCAACCTGCCCTATACACCAACGACGGCCTACATCAACACCATTCCGCCGCATGCGGAGGACCTGCTGCCGGGCGACCAAGAAATGGAGCACCGCATCCGCTCGTTAATCCGATGGAACGCGGTGGCAACTGTCCTACGCGCCAACAAGGAATCATCGGAGCTCGGCGGACACATCGCCAGCTTCCAATCCGCCGCGACGCTCTACGACGTCGGCTTTGACCACTTCTGGCACGCACCTTCCAAGGCGCATGGTGGAGATATGATTTTTATGCAAGGGCATTCCGCACCAGGTGTATACGCCCGTGCGTTTCTCGAGGGCCGCATTACAGAAGAACAGATGGAGAACTTCCGCCGCGAGGTCGACGGCGAGGGTATTTCCTCCTACCCACATCCATGGCTCATGCCCGATTTTTGGCAGTTTGCGACGGTATCGATGGGACTTGGTCCGCTGCAGGCGATCTACCAAGCACGCTTCATGAAATACCTTCACCATCGCGGCATCGTTAACACTGAAGGCCGCAAAGTGTGGGCGTTTATGGGAGATGGCGAAATGGATGAGCCGGAATCTCTCGGCGCAATTTCGTTGGCCGCACGCGAAGGCCTCGACAATCTAATCTTTGTGGTCAATTGCAACTTGCAGCGCCTGGACGGCCCGGTCCGCGGCAACGGCAAGATCATCCAAGAACTGGAAAGCGATTTCCGCGGTGCCGGTTGGAATGTGCTGAAAGTGATTTGGGGACGGTATTGGGATCCTTTGCTCGCAAAAGATAGCGACGGGTTGCTGAAGGCTCGCATGATGGAAGCGGTGGATGGCGAGTACCAAAACTACAAGGCGCGTGACGGTGCTTATGTTCGCAAAGAGTTTTTTGGCAAGTACCCCCAGCTCGAAAAGATGGTCGCCTCAATGTCTGACGAGGACATTTGGCGATTGAATCGTGGTGGTCATGACCCCTACAAGGTCTACGCCGCCTACTCGGCCGCAGTCAAGCATAAGGGTCAGCCGACCATCATCCTTGCAAAGACCGTCAAAGGTTACGGCATGGGCAAAGCGGGTGAAGGCCAGAACATCACCCATCAGCAGAAGAAGATGGATCTTGGATCCCTCAAACAGTTTCGTGACCGCTTCAACATTCCCGTTAGCGACGACGTGATTGCCGACGTGCCGTTCTACAAGCCAGCGGAAAATTCTCCGGAGATTCAGTACCTCAAGGCCGCTCGGGAAAAGCTCGGGGGCTCGCTACCGGCGCGTTTCCCGAACATACCGGCACTGAAGATTCCAGAACTGTCGGTCTTCGAGCCGCTTCTTAAATCCACCGAAGAACGAGAAATTTCGACGACGATGGCATTTGTCCGTGCGTTTACCGCACTTACCCGTGACAAAGAAATCGGGCCGCGGCTGGTGCCTATTGTTGCCGACGAGTCGCGCACGTTCGGCATGGAGGGCATGTTCCGTCAACTCGGCATTTACTCCTCGGTAGGCCAGCTGTACGAGCCGGTGGATTCCGGTGAGTTGATGTTCTACAAAGAGGACAAAGCCGGGCAGATTTTGCAAGAAGGAATCAATGAAGCAGGGGCATTCTGCTCATGGATGGCGGCGGGTACCAGCTATGCGAACCACGGCCAGCACATGATCCCTTTCTTCATCTTCTATTCGATGTTTGGCTTTCAGCGCATCGGCGACCTCGCATGGGCGGCGGGCGACATGCAGGCGCGCGGCTTCCTGTTGGGAGGTACTTCGGGACGCACCACGCTGAACGGCGAAGGCCTGCAACATGAAGATGGGCACTCGCACCTGATGTCGGCGACCATTCCGAACTGCATCTCCTACGACCCGACCTTCAGCTACGAGCTCGCCGTCATCATTCATGATGGCTTAAAGCGTATGTACGAGAAGATGGAACACATCTACTACTACATTACGGTGATGAATGAGAACTACACCCACCCGGCGATGCCCGAAGGTGCGGAAGCAAATATTCTCAAGGGCATGTATCTGTTCCGCGAGTCGAAAGAGGCAAAGAAGCCGCGCGTGCAGTTGATGGGGTCTGGTACCATTTTCCGCGAAGTCATTGCGGCTGCCGAGTTGCTTGAGTTGGATTGGGGCGTGGTATGTGATATTTGGAGCTGCACGTCCTTCACCGAGTTGCGCCGCGAGGGAATGGCAGCCGAGCGTCACAATTTACTCAATCCAGAAGCGGCACCGCAGGTACCACACGTCGCGAAACTGCTGAAGGGGCGCAAAGGCCCTGCGATTGCCGCGACTGACTACATGCGCTCCTTTGCCGATCAGATTCGCCCGTATGTGTCCGACCGCCGATTTACCGTGCTTGGCACCGATGGATTTGGTCGTTCCGATACGCGTAAGCAACTTCGCAAGTTCTTCGAGGTTAATCGATACTACGTTGTTATCGCGGCGTTGAAAGCGCTGGCCGACGAGGGGCAGATTCCGCTCAAGACGGTCAGCGAAGCGATCAAGAAGTACGACATCGACATATCGAAACCGGCACCCTGGACGGTTTAGGAATTCCGACGAAAGTACCAACCTGCTTTCGTCGGAGCCAACTGGTTGAAATCGCGGGCGGCAGTTGACAACCGCGCCGACGAGTTCAGAACGACAAACCGAGAACAACAGTAAGTACGAATCGAGGAGCAGTTGCGTGGCAAATCTCGTAGAAGTCAAAGTCCCGGACATTGGTGATTTCAAGGACATCCCCGTCATTGAAATCTTGGTCAAAGTCGGCGATACCATCAACAAAGAAGACTCACTCGTTTCACTTGAGAGTGATAAAGCCACGATGGAAGTACCGTCTTCGGTCGCCGGTGTTGTCAAGGAAATAAAGGTTGCGATCGGTGACAAGGTGTCGGAAGGCCATACCGTCCTCGTGGTCGAAGCGGCCAATTCGACTAACTTATCGCCAGCCGCCGCACCAACGGCGGTACCTGCGCTGTCGGCTTCGCCTGCCGCCCCAGCCGCCCCACCAGTCCAGGCTCCCGCGCCAACGCATGCAACACAGTCATCATCAGTACCCGCACATAGGTCGACATCTGCGGTAGCGACCGAAATTCCGTCGAGTGTTCATGCGTCCCCTTCCATCCGCAAACTCGCTCGCGAGTACGGTGTTGACCTGACAAAAGTACGCGGCACCGCCAACAAGGGGCGCATCACTGAGGACGATGTAAAGGGGTTTGTGAAGGCAGAGTTGGCGAAACCCAAAGCCGCGTCCAGTGGCGGCGCATTTGCCTTTCCGGAAATGCCGCACGTCGATTTTTCCAAGTTTGGTGAGACTGAAAAACGGGCGCTCTCGCGTATCAAGAAACTCTCCGGCAACAACCTCGCACGTAACTGGGTCATGATCCCGCACGTCACACAACAAGACGATGCGGATATCACCGACGTCGAAGCCTTCCGCGTAAAAACTAACGAGGAGATCGCAAAGTCAGGTGTGAAGGTCACCATGCTTGCGTTCCTCATCAAGGCGAGTGTCGCTGCACTCAAGAAATTCCCCGAGTTCAACGCTTCACTTGAGCCGGGCGGCGAAAACTTGATTTTGAAGAAGTACTACAACATCGGCTTTGCGGCCGACACACCGAACGGTTTGGTGGTGCCTGTCATTCGCAACGCCGACCAAAAAACCATCATCGAGCTTGCAAAAGAATCTTCCGAGCTCGCTGCCAAAGCGCGGGAAGGCAAGCTGTCACCGGCGGAAATGTCTGGCGGCTGTTTTTCAATTTCGTCATTGGGCGGCATCGGTGGCTCTTACTTCACGCCGATCATCAACGCGCCGGAAGTCGCCATCCTCGGCGTCTCAAAGTCATCGATGAAACCGGTTTGGAACGGGAAAGAATTTGTGCCACGCCTGATACTGCCGATGTCGCTCTCATACGACCATCGTGTGGTTGACGGTGCGTCTGGGGCGCGCTTTACCACCTACCTCGCCGGATTGATGTCTGATATCCGGAAACTCGTTTTATAGCCGCGGATTATTGTATGGAAAGGCACCAAATGAAAATGTCATTCCGAGCGAGCCCTACCCGCGAGAAATCTCATCCAGATGAACCTGTAGAACTGTGCGCGGATGAGATTCCTCACTGCATTTCGGAATGACAACCTTTAGAGTTTTCCTATGAGCCACACAATCGAAATCAAAGTACCCGACATTGGTGACTTTAAGGATATTCCCGTCATTGAAGTGCTGGTGAAAGTCGGCGACACCGTCAAGAAAGAAGACTCCCTTGTTTCGTTGGAAAGTGACAAAGCGACGATGGAGGTTCCCTCCACGCACGCGGGTGTCGTCAAGGAAATCAAAGTCAAGGTAGGCGATAAGGTTTCCGAAGGCGCGATAGTACTGTTGTTAGAGGCGGAATCCGCTATAGCCCCCTCATCTGGTGACACAAAGTCGAGCGGGGGAGAAAGCGTCGTGAGCGCCGCTGAGCGCTTTGTGGCAAATGCGCGGCAAGCGCCAGCCGCTCCTGTAGGAACGGCCAGCGCAGCTAACGTCGCATCAGCAAGCGCAGCAGGTTTCGACGTGGATATCAAGACCGAGATGCTGGTGCTAGGCGCCGGCCCCGGCGGATACTCTGCTGCCTTCCGTGCAGCTGATCTCGGCATGAAAACGATTCTGGTCGAGCGTTATGCGCAGCTCGGCGGCGTGTGCCTGAACGTCGGCTGTATTCCATCGAAGGCCCTTTTGCATGTCGCCGCGATTGCCGACGAAACCAGCGCACTCGCCGCACATGGCATAACCTTCGGCAAGCCACAAATTGATCTTGATAAGTTGCGCGGCTGGAAAGAAAAAGTCGTGGGCAAATTGACGGGCGGGCTCGCCGGCATGGCGAAGATGCGCAAGGTTGATGTCGTCCGTGGAGTGGGCCAATTCCTCGATGCCAATCACATGGTGGTTGAACTCACCACCGGCGATGGCCAACAGAAGACGGGTGAGAAAAAAATCATCCGCTTCGAAAAAGCCATCATCGCGGCGGGCTCGCAGGTTGTGCGTCTGCCTTTTATTCCCGACGATCCGCGTATCGTGGATTCAACCGGCGCGTTGGCGCTCAAAGAAATCCCGAAGAAGATGCTGGTCATCGGCGGCGGCATCATCGGCTTGGAAATGGGCACGGTCTATTCAACACTCGGCGCGCGGTTGGACGTGGTTGAGATGATGGATGGCCTGATGCAGGGTGCCGACCGCGACTTGGTGAAGGTGTGGCAAAAGATGAACGCGCCGCGTTTCGACAACATCATGTTAAAAACGAAGACGGTTGCCGTGGACGCCAAGCCAGACGGCATCTATGTCACATTCGAAACCAGCGATGCGGATGGTAAAACGACAAGACAAGCCCCGGTTCGCTACGACATGGCGCTGATGAGTGTCGGGCGTGCACCGAACGGCAAAAAGATCAGCGCCGAGAAGGCAGGTGTTGCGGTGACCGAGCGCGGCTTCATCGAAGTCGACAAACAAATGCGCACCAATGTGCCGCATATTTTCGCCATCGGTGACATCGTCGGTCAACCAATGCTCGCGCACAAAGCGGTGCATGAAGGCCACGTCGCGGCAGAGGCGGCAGCGGGACAGAAATCGTTCTTCGATGCACGTGTGATTCCCAGTGTTGCCTACACCGATCCCGAAGTCGCATGGGTGGGCGAGACCGAAGATTCCTGCAAAGCCAAAGGCATCAAGTTCGGCAAGAGCGTCTTCCCGTGGGCGGCCTCGGGTCGCGCTATAGCCAATGGGCGCGACGAGGGATTCACCAAGCTGATCGTCGACAGCGAGACGCATCGCGTTATCGGCGGCGGCATCGTCGGCACCCACGCGGGTGATCTGATCGGTGAAATCGCGCTGGCCATTGAGATGGGCTGTGACCCGACCGACATCGGCAAGACGATTCATCCGCATCCAACGTTGGGCGAATCCATCGGCATGGCGGCAGAGGTGTTCGAGGGGGTCTGCACCGATTTGCCACCGCAGAAGAAGCCATGAAACTCTAGACTAGACGGGCGTTTTCAGGCATTTTGGCTTGAAAACGCCCGTATTTATTGGATCTTATGAATTTGCAACGACTCCTGCGGATTGCGGCCATAGGTATAACGTGTGCTGTCTGGGGGCTCTCACTGATGCCCATCAGCCAAACCATCCCAGGCGGCGACAAGTTGCATCATCTACTCGCCTACGCCGGGCTGATGTTGGTATGGCGCTTGGCGATGCCACAGGCCAACACACGAACGCAGCTGAAGCTCGCCATCCTGTTGATGTTGATGGGTTTGGCAATCGAGTTTGCGCAGGGACTGACCCCCTATCGCTTCTTTGAATGGGCTGATGCGCTGGCGAATGCGACCGGCGTTTGCCTAGGCTGGTCGGTCGCTGCGCTGCTGATTCGCGTCAGGCCATTGAATTGGTTCCGGCAGCAATCATGACCCCATTGCCTTCGACCGCGTTAGACCACCTCGTGATCGGATGTGCAGACCTTGCCCGTGGCGCGGCGTGGCTTGAGCGTTTTCTTGGCGTGACACTGGGGCCGGTCGGCGAACACGCCCTGATGGGCACACAAAACCGGCTGCTCTCCCTTGGCCCCGAGTGTTATCTCGAACTCATCGCCATCAATCCCGCCGCCTCCCGTCCATCATCACCGAGATGGTTTGGGCTTGATACGGCGGATGTGCGTGAACGGATTGCACATCGCCCGAGATTGATCGGCTGGGTTGCACGCACCTCCGATATTGTGGCCTTAAGCGAGAAAACAGGTGGCGCGTTGGGCCACGTACTCAGCATGGCGCGTGGAGATTTTCAGTGGCGCATCACCAATCCCGATGACGGTTATCCCATCGAAGGTGGACTGATCCCGCAGATGATTCAATGGGACGTGCCGATTCACCCGTGCGAGCGGTTGCCAGATCATGGCCTCAGATTCACTTGGATGGAGGCCGCCCACCCGAACCCCGCCAAGGTGGAGTACTTGCTCGGCGAGCTCGGTCTTGCAAAAAAAATGGTCATGACGTCATCTCCGCCCTATTCCGGCATGACGATGTGCGCGTATATTCAAACCCCTGCGGGTACTAAAACCTTGATGAGCTGATCCACCTTCAAATGCATAAGATTCTAAAAATCACGTTACTGAGCCTGTTATCTACTGTCTTGGCAATCGCTGCGGTCATTGCCATCAACACCATTGGAGACCACCAGATGGGCCTATTCTCCGGCAAACGTCCCACCGACTTAGGCTACACAAACGGCAAATTCAAGCCGATGCCGAGAAGTCCCAACGCGGTCTCGTCGACCACCGCGAAGGACGACAAACACTACATCGAGCCACTCAAATTCGACGGCTCGGCAGACGTCGCGTGGAAGCGTCTCAATGAAATCGTCTCCGGACAAAAGGGGGCGACGGTTGTCTCCACCAACGCCGGTTACACCTATGCGGAATTCAAAACGCCGCTGATGGGCTACATCGACGATGTTGAATTTGCGCTCGATACCAACGCATCAGTCATTCACGTGCGGTCGGCCTCGCGCCTTGGTGAAAGTGACCTCGGGCTTAACCGCAAAAGGGTTGAAGCTATCCGCACAGCCTTCGGCCAAAAGTAGAACTCGGCGATAGACGGCACTTTTCAGCACTTTTTGGCTGAAAACACCCGTCCTTGCTAGTGTTTATGGCAAAAGCGCGGGTGTGACCATCGCCAATGCAACAATGGCCGAAATCCGGTCCGGCTTGAAAAACTGTTTAGGCTCGGCCTCAGCATCAATGATACCGACGATCACACCCGCCTCGTCGAACATCGGCAAACACGCCTCAGATTGCACTTTGTCGTCGCAGACGTAGAAGCCGCCACCCTCTGCGGTATAGGCGGCCACGTCATCGATCACCCGCGCAGAACCTTCAAGGCCGACGGTGCTGTTGGTACTTCCCAGCGCAAATTCAGGCGTCAACGGAAATTCTGCACGCGACGGCCTGCCGCGATACGCGAGCTTGACCAACATGCGGTGCTGCATCGTGTTTGTTCGCGATTGGTAGACGCCGAGCCAATCTGCTCCCGTCATTTGTGTGACGTGCTCTACCACTTGGTTTAGCAGCAGGAGTTTGCGCGTCGTTGCCTCGTTGCGACCACCCAAGCTCGCGGCCAAATCATACGGTGTCGGCGCAAGCTCTTCGATCAAGGAACAACTACCATCTTCGGACATCATCGGCACGGGATAGGTGTACAACGTGTCTTGGTTAAAGTTTGGCGGCAGCTCACCCATCACATCCATGATGCCGCGAATACATTTAGCAATAACGGGTGTCTCGACGAGGTAGCGGTCAAGATCGGCGCGAACCAAATAAGTTTGAATGCGCGTATTAATGTCTTGCATGGTCTACCGGCTCGCCGCAGTCAGCGCCTGCTCAAAATCATCAATCAAATCCTGCGTCGCTTCGATGCCCACAGACATCCGCAGCAGATCTTTGGGAGCCGGCGTACCCTCACCCTCGACGCTGCTACGATGCTCGATCAGACTCTCAACGCCGCCGAGCGATGTTGCCCGCTTCCAGAGTTGTGTATTGGCCGCAACGGCAATCGCTGCCGCCTCACCATGCTTGACTCGAATAGACATCATGCCGCCGAAGCCGCCGTGCATTTGTTTGGCCGCAATCTGGTGCCCGACAAATTCCGGCAAGCCTGGATACAACACTTCTTCCACCAGCGGGTGTTGCGAGAAGTGTTCCGCAATACGCTGTGCACCGGCGCAGGCTGTTCGAACACGGGGAAACAGCGTACGCATGCCGCGCGTCAACAGCCACGCTTCAAACGGACCCGCAATACCCCCAATCTGTACGCGAACAGCCTTGACGCGCTGCCAAGTCTCCGAGTCCCGTGCCACGGTTAGTGTGCCGGCCACCACATCCGAGTGGCCATTGAGATACTTGGTCGCCGCGTGCATGACAATATCCGCGCCGTGTTCAATCGGCCTTGTGAGAACTGGTGTCGCACAAGTCGAATCCACCGCCACCAG
>Ga0315906_10003307_pt1 | contig 21479 bp, 16 predicted proteins | sample LakEriMetagenome_4_FD_203526 | JGI IMG/M metagenome (GOLD analysis project Ga0315906, IMG submission 203526) | Freshwater fungal communities from buoy surface, Lake Erie, Ohio, United States - Buoy 2 MA122 | ecosystem: Environmental > Aquatic > Freshwater > Lake > Lake biofilm | place: USA...
GCGCGCTTCGCGAAGCTCCGCGGCGAGGTCGAGGATGCCGCGCGCGCCGTCGGCCTCCCGTGGAACTCGACGCGCGACGGGATCGATGCCGTGCTCGTCTGCGACTCGGTCGCGCTCAAGGCGACGCCGGCGCTGCCGCCCGCGATGCGTCTCGAGATCAAGGACGGCCCGATGCCGACGCGGCCGGGCGAGCCGGTCTCGACGATGAACGCGCTCTGCCGCGGCGACGACGGCGCGCCGTGGGCGATCGCGTCGACGATCTTCGGCAGCGAGGCGCGCAGCGCCTACGCGGCGATGAGCTCGCTCTTCGCGCCGCGCGCGCGCGTGGCGCTCGTGAACACCTACGACTCGGGCGGCGGATGGTCGGCCTACGACGTGGTGCCGGCCGCGAAGGTGCTCGGCGAGCTCGGTTTCGCGGTGCAGCAGTGGTCGGGCGACAAGGCGACCCTCGACGCGTGGCGGCTCTTCATCATGGGTGGGCTCGACTGCGACGCGTTCCTCGTGAACACCCACGGCATGGCGTTCGAGTTCGGCCTGTTCGGAGGCGGCACCGGGAAGGGCGGCGACGTTCCGTTCTTCGACCGCCCCGCAATGGTGCACTGCGTGCACTCCTTCTCGATGCAGTACCCGGAGCATCCCGGCACCGTCGCCGGGCGCTACCTCGAGCACGGCGCCTACGCCTACCACGGCTCGGTGCACGAACCGTTTCTCTCGGCGTTCGTGACGCCGAAGCAGCTCGCCGAGCGCGTCGCCTGCCCGACGCCTTTCCTCGTCGCCGCGCGGCTCTTCGAGGGCCCGTTCGCGCGGCCGTGGCGCGTCGGCGGCTACGGCGATCCGCTCGCGCTGCTCGTTCCCGACTCGGCGTATGGCGCGAAGCGCGTCGCGGCGCCCGACGACGGCGCGCGCACGTTGCGCGCCTCGGCGGCGGCGGCGCTCGCGCGCTTCCGCGATGCGAAGGACGAGACTGCGCTCGTCGAGGCGATGCGCGACCTCTCGCACGCGGGCGACGACGCCGCGACGCTGCGCGTGTGGGAGCTCGCGCGCGCGAGCGGAAGGGCCGCCGAAGCCGCGCCGCACGCGGTCGGCGCCGCCTTCCGCGCCCGCGACCACGCGAAGCTCGCGGAACTCCTCGCCGCGATCCCGAACCCGGACCTCAGGCAGCGCGACATGCTCTGGCAGCTCGTGGTGCCGCGCCTCGCGACCGTCGCCGACGAACGCGTCGTGCGCGAGCTCGGTCGGCTCGCGCGCGATCTCGATCCGGTCGAGGATCTCACGCTCCTGAAGCCGGCCGCGATCCGCGTGCTCGGCCGCGACGGGTGGGAGCGGATCCGCGCCGATGTCGAGGCGCGCACGACCGACCAGTCGCTCCGCGCGAAGATCGCGTCACTTCGGTGAGGTGGCGGGCGCGTTCGCCGGCGGGATTCCCATGCGCCGAAGCGTCTCCCGCGCGCGGGCGATCGTGTCGGCCGGCTCGGGCGCGCAGTCGTCCTTCGCGCGCGCCTCGTCGTCGAGGAGCGCGACCTTGAGCGACTCGGCGACGACGCAGGCGATGCCGGCCATGCCGAGCGGCGCCGGATGCAGGTCGTCGCGCTGGAGGAGGGGCGACTCCTTCGTGCCTTCGAGCCGCCGGCCGGCGAACTCGAGCGCGCCCTGCTCCATGAGCTGCCGCTGCAGCATCGCAAGCGGCACGACGATCACGTTCGGCCGCGCGCGCGCCCATTCGGCGAGGCGCGCGTTGACGGCCGCGAGCGTCGCCGGCGCGGGCATCTGCGACTTCGCGAGCATGCGGCCGACCGCGCGCGACATGTCGGGGACGTCGCCGACGAGGACCGGCACGTCGAGGCGCGCGAGCTCGGCGAGGCCGCGCTCGAACTTCGCGAGACGCTCCTCCTCGCCGTCGACGCGCTTGCCATCGGCGTCGTCGCTTCCGTAGCAGTACCAGAAGAGGAAGTCGAGGCCGACGACGCAGTCGGGCTTGAAGGCGATCGCGCGGTCGACCGCCTTCGCGCCGTTCACGACGGGCGCGTTGAAGAAGAAGCCGCTCGCGAGGTCGCTCGAGACGAACTCGAGCTCGGGGCAGGCGAGCCGCACCATGTCGATCAGTCGGAACGAGCCGGCGTACGCGCCGTCCTCGCGCGTCTCGCGCATGACGCAGCCGAACCCGGCCGACGCGCTCGCGCCGACGACGGCGACGCGGGGCGTCGCGGGGGTTTCGGCGACGGCGGGCACCGGTTGCGCCGGCGCTGCCGCCGGCTCGGCTTGCGCGAGCGTCGGCACCGCGAGCGCCGCGGCGAGGATGGTCGTCAAGAGTGCGCGCATGTCCGGAGGATAGTCGCGCCGCGGGATGCGGCGACACCCGGTGCGCCGTGCGCGCACGCGTCAGTTCAGTCCGCGCTCTCGAAACGGCTCAGAGCCCGAGCGCCTTCGCCATCGTCGAGCCGAGGTCGGCCGGGCTTTCGGCGACCGCGATTCCGCAGGCCTTGAGCGCCTCGATCTTCGCCTGCGCGGTGTCGTCGGCGCCGCCGATGATCGCGCCCGCGTGGCCCATGCGCTTCCCCTTCGGCGCGGTGCGGCCGGCGATGAAGCCGGCGACCGGCTTCTTCATGTTCGCCTTGATCCACTTCGCGGCCTCGACCTCGTCGGTGCCGCCGATCTCGCCGATCATCACGACGCCGTCGGTGTCCTTGTCGTTGTTGAAGAGCTCGAGCGCCTCGATGAAGCCGAGCCCGCGGACCGGGTCGCCGCCGATGCCGACGCAGGTCGACTGGCCGATCCCGCGCTGCGAGGTCTGCCAGACCGCTTCGTAGGTCAGCGTGCCCGAGCGGCTCACGATGCCGACCGCCTTGCCGGTCGACGCGTCCTTCCGGTGCGTGTGGATGTAGCCCGGCATGATGCCGATCTTGCAGCCGCCCTCGAACTTCGCGGTCGGGCCCTCGCCCGAGACGCGCTTCGCCGGCGTGATGATGCCGGGGCAGTTCGGGCCGATCAGCGTCGACTTCGGATACGCCTTGAGCGCCTCCTTCACGCGGATCATGTCCTGGACGGGCACGCCCTCGGTGATCGCGCAGATCACGCGGATGCCGGCATCGGCCGCCTCCATGATCGCGTCGGCCGCGCCCGCGGGGGGCACGAAGATCATGGTCGCGTCGGCGCCGGTCGCCTGCACCGCCTGGAGGACGGTGTCGAAGATCGGCAGGCCGTTCGCGTCCTTCTGGCCGCCCTTGCCCGGGGTGACGCCGCCGACCATGCGGGTGCCGTAGTCGAAGCAGCCCTTGGTGTGCGAGGCGCCCGCGCTGCCGGTGATGCCCTGGCAGATGACTTTCGTGTTTCCGTCGACGAGGATGGCCATAGGGGGGGAGAGGATACCCGAGCCGCGGCGACCCCGTTTCCCGCGCTTCCCGCGGCCGAACCGGCCCATCGCGCCCGGTACACTCGCGCGCCACATGCCCGCCGCCTCCGCACCGAAGCAGAAGTCGAAGCCGAAGCCGAAGCGCAAGCCCCTCACCTACGCCGCCGCCGGCGTCGACATCGACGCGGGCGACGAGGTGGTCGACCGGATCAAGCCGATCGTCCGCCGGACCTACTCGCCGCGCGTCATGGGCATGCACGGCGCCTTCGCCGGGATGTTCCGTCTGAACGGCGCCGGTCGGAAGTACAAGGACCCCGTGCTCGTCGGCTGCACCGACGGCGTCGGCACGAAGGTCAAGCTCGCCGCGGAGTTCAAGGTCTACGACTCGGTCGGCATCGACTGCGTCGCGATGAACGTGAACGACCTGATCGTGCAGGGCGCGGAGCCGCTCTTCTTCCTCGACTACCTCGGCTTGTCGAAGCTCGATCCGGCCGACACGACGGCGATGATCGCCGGCGTCGCGAAGGGCTGCGAGATCGCCGGCTGCGCGCTGATCGGCGGCGAGTGCGCCGAGATGCCCGACATCTACGCGCCCGGCGACTTCGACGTCGCGGGCTTCTGCGTCGGCGTCATCGAGCGCGCGCGCGTCCTGAAGCAGCCGAAGCCGAAGGTCGGCGACATCGTGCTCGGCCTCGCCTCGAGCGGCGTCCACTCGAACGGCTACACGCTCGTGCGCCGCGTCGTGAAGGACGCGCGGCTTTCGTACACGAGGAAGTACGCGGAGCTCGGCGGGAAGCGCCTGATCGACGTCCTGCTCGAGCCGACGCGCATCTACGCGCGCCAGATCATCGGGCTGCTCGACGCGCTCGGCTCGAAGGAGGCGGTCAGCGGCATGGCGCACATCACCGGCGGCGGCCTGCCTGGCAACGTCTGCCGCGCGCTCGGCCCGGGCGTCGACGCCGAGATCCACGCCGACGCGTGGAATCCGCCGGCGATCTTCCCGTTCCTCCAGGAGCACGGCGGCGTCGAGACCGACGAGATGTACCGCGTCTTCAACATGGGCATCGGCTACACCGTGATCGTGCGGCCGAAGATGGCGGCGACCGTGATGAAGGCGCTGCGGAAGCTCGGCGAGGATCCGGTGCCGATCGGCGAGATCGTCAAGGGCAAGGGCGACGCCCGGATCGTGTAGGCGGCGGCGGGGCCGCCGGTCCCGGCGCTCAGCCGTCCCAGCGGCGCTCGCGCTTCTTCTCGCCCTCGCGCTTCTTCGCGTCGAGCCGGCGCTCGACCGATCCGCGCGTCGGCTTGGTCTTGCGGCGGACCTTCGGCCGCTTCGCAGCCATCGACACCACCGTCTTGAGCCGCGTGAGGCACGCCTCGCGGTTGTCGGCCTGCGAGCGCGTCGAGTGATCGGAGATCAGCAGCGCCTCGTCCGCGCCCTCGCCGACGACGAGCGAGCCCGCGATCGTGCGCAGCCGCGCGAGCGCCGCGTCGTCGAGGCCGACGAGCTCCGACAGCCGCACCCGCAGCTGCGCCTTCGTGCTCGTCTTGTTGACATGCTGCCCGCCCGGCCCGCCGCCGCGCGCGAAGGTGAAGTCGAGCGCCGACGTCGGCACGCCCGCGCCGTTGCCGAGGCGCAGGAACGAGCCGTCCGGCCGCCGTTCGCCGCGCGACTCCATCAGAAGCGCACCTCGAGCCCGAGGCGCAGGCCCTGCAGGCTTCCTTCAAGGGTCATCTCCTCGCCGGCGTAGGTGCCACCGTCGAAGCGGTAGCCGAAGTACGCGCGCGTGCTCTCGCAGAGGTGGAGCGCGATGTCGGCCTCGATGCGGGCGACGCCGCCGATCTCGCCGTCGTCGGCCGGAAGCGCGAGTCCGCCGGCGGCCTGCGCCGAGATCGACACCGCGCGCACGCCCGGCAGGGAGCCGTTCGTCGCGAAGGAGACCTCGAAGCCCGCGCCGACGTAGGTCGAGACGAACGCCTCGCGCGCGTCCTGCCGCGCGTCGTCGGCGAGGTCCTCGAGCGTGCGGCGCATGTCGGAGAACTCCATCGCGCCGGTGACGAAGATCGAGAACCCGGTGCCCGCGGGCGGCGGCGCGACGGGCTGCGCGTCGGAGAACGGCCCGGGATTGCGGTCGAGCGGCCGGTAGAGGTCGTAGCGCGCGGCGAGGCCGACCTTCCACCACGAGAAGCCCGAGCGGAATGCGTCGCCGGCGTCGACCGCGAAGCCGTTCAGCGCGAAGTCCTCGCCCGCGACGCCCGCGCCGTCGGTCGCGAAGGAGAACCCGCGCACGGCGACGCGCAGGCGGTCGCGCTCGATGCGCAGTTCGCCCGAGAACGCGAGCTCGGGATCGTGGAGGTCGGGCACGCGCACGTCGACCTGCGACGCGTCGTCGGTGAAGTTCCCCTCGAGCCGCGGCCGCCACGCCTCGGTCTCGAGGACGAGGCGGAACGGCTCGGCCGCGGGCACATCCCCTGCGCGCAGACCCTCGGCGTGCGCATCCGCGGCGAGCGCGGTCGCGGTCGCGAGGAGCAGGGCGGTCGTCGTCGTCGCGCGCGGGCGCATCGCAGGCAGCGTATCAGCGCGAGCGCATCTCGATCACGGCGATCTCGGGCGGGCAGTTCACCCGGAGCGGGAACCACGCGCCGATCCCGCTCGTCACGTACAGGTTCGACTCGCCGCGCTCGTAGTGGCCCGCGGTGAGCCGCGAGGTGAACGCGAGGTTGTGCCGGCGGTTCGCCGCGCGCGCGACCTGCCCGCCGTGGGTGTGGCCGGCGAGGGTCAGCGGTACGCCGCGCTCGGCCGCGCCGACGAACGCCTTCGGATTGTGGGCGAGGAGGACATGCGGCGCCGCCACACCGCAGCGGCGCAGGTTCGCGAGGCATCCGGGAATCGTCGGCGACCAGTCGATGCCCGCGACGAGCAGCCCGTCGCGTCCGCCGACCCGCAGCGACTCGTTCATCAGCGGCACGAGGCCGGCGTCGCGCGCGCCGCGCACGATCGTGCGCGGATGGTCGAGGTGGTCGTGGTTCCCGAGGACGACGAAGACGCCTAGCGGCGCCGTCAGCAGCGCGAGCTGGGCGAAGAGCGCCGGCGACTCGTCCGCCTTGAGATCGACGAGGTCGCCGGTGATCGCGACGAGGTCCGCCTTCACCGCCCGCACGGCGTCGACCGTCTGCTCGAGCCGCTCGATCCCGAGCAGGTGCCCGTAGTGGAGATCGGAGACGTGGGCGATGCGCAGCCCTTCGAAGGCCGCCGGCCACGACGCGCTGCGGAAGGTGTGCTCGGCGATGTGGAACGGCTGGCGCACGTGCCGCGCCTTCAGGAAGCCGGCGCTGATCCGGTCGGGGAGCACGGTGAGGAACATGTTCCGCACGTTCGCCTTGTGGAACTTCGCCGAGCGGGCGCGCTTCGGAGGCTTCGCCTCGCTCACGGCGCGCTCCCCGGGATGCGCGCGGCCTCGGCGAGCAGGAGGTCGCCGAACGCGGCGAGATGCTCCGCCTTCGTCGCGAGCGCGCCGATCGAGACGCGCAGCACGAGCCGCCCGTGGAAGCGGCAGTGCGAGACGAAGAAGCGTCCGTCGCGGTTCACGGCGTCGATCAGCGCCTGCGTCGCGTCGTCGCCGCCGCGATGGGCGAGCGCGACGAGGTTGAGCGGCGGCTCGACGACGAGCTCGAGCTCGCGCGAGGCGCGCACGCGCGCCGCGAGCTCCCGCGCCATCGCGACGTGCGCGCGCACGAGCCCGCGCAGCCCGTCGAGGCCGAACGAGCGCAGCACGAACCAGAGCTTGAGCGCGCGGAAGCGCCGCCCCAGCGGGATCTGCCAGTCGCGGTAGTCGATCACCTTGCCCGATTCGGTCGCGGAGTTGCGCAGGTACTCGGGCAGCACGCTCAGCGCGCGCACGAGTTCCGCGCGGTCGGCGATCCAGAGCGCGTCGCAGTCGAAGTTGACGGGCATCCACTTGTGGGGATTGAAGCACCAGCTGTCGGCGAGGCCCGCGCCCTCGATGACGAAGCGGAACTCCGGACAGAGCGCCGCGGTGCCGCTCATCGCGGCGTCGACATGGAGCCAGATGCCTTCCGCCGCGCAGAACGCGCCGATCTCGCCGACCGGGTCGAAGCCGTTGACGCCGGTGGTGCCGGTGGTGGCCGAGACGAACGCGGGCAGGTGGCCCGCGGCGCGATCGGCGTTCACTTCCTCGGCGAGGCGGTCGACGCGCATCGCGCCCTGCGCGTCGACGGGGATCAGGCGCACGAACTCCTTGCCGAGGCCCGCGATGCGCGCGGCCTTCTCGATCGATGAATGCGCCTGGTCGCTCGTGTAGCAGACGAGCGCGCGGCGGAGCGCGCCGAGCCCGTGCGCGTCGCTTGCGAATCGCGTGGCGCGCTCGCGCGCGGCGACGAGCGCCACCAGCACCGCGGAACTCGCGGTGTCCTGCAGCACGCCGCCGCCGGCCGAGGTCGAGAGGAAGCGCTCCGGAAGGCCCAGCGCGTGCACGAGCCAGTCGAGGACATGCGTCTCGACCTCGGTGCAGGCCGGGCTCGTCGACCAGAGCATGCCCTGCACGCCGAGGCCGGCGCTCGCGAGCTCGCCGAGGATCGACTCGTAGCTCGAGTTCGCCGGGAAGTACGCGAGCCAGCCGGGATGCTGCCAGTGGACCACGCCCGGCATCACGACCTCGTCGAGGTCGGCGAGGATCCGCGCCATCGGCTCGCCCTGCTCGGGCGCGCGCGGCGGAAGCTTCGCGCAGATCGCGCCCGGCTGCGGCAGCCGCGCCACCGGCCGCGCGCCGATCGACTCGCGGTAGTCGGCGATCCAGTCGACGAGCGCGTGCCCGGCACGGCGGAAACCCTCCGCATCGAGCGGCCCGGAGTGCTGGTGGTCTGCGCCGTCTGCCATGGACGGAAGGGTAGGGGGAACGGCCGTCGACGGCTACGCTGCGCGCGTGCCCGCCGCGCCCGTCGTGCTCCGGACCGAGCGCCTCCTCCTTCGACCGATGGAGGAGGGCGACATCGCCTTCACCGTCGCCGCGCTCGGCGACCTCGAGGTCTCGCGCCACCTCGCGTTCGTGCCCCATCCCTACGCCGAGTCCGACGCGCGCTGGTGGCTTGACGAGACGCGCCGCACCCGCGCCGACGGCTCGATGGACCACTTCATGATCGAACCGATCGAAGGCGGGACGCCGATCGGCGCGATCGGTCTTTCCGCCGCGCCCGAACGATCGGCCGCCGAGGTCGGCTACTGGATCGCCCGCGGGCGCTGGGGGCGCGGCTACGCCCGCGAGGCGCTCGCCGCCGTGGTGCGCTTCGCCTTCCACGGGCGCATCCCGGCGATCGAGGTGCTCTCGGCGCATGCGCACCGCTCGAACCCCGCGTCGATGCGCGTGCTTGAGTCCTGCGGATTCGTCGAGGTCGGCTCGAAGGAAAGCCGCTCGGCCGCGACGGGCGAGTCGCACGATTCGGCGGTGTTCGAGCTGCGCCGCGGGTGACGCGCGCTCAGGCCTTCACCAGCTCCCGGTCGACTTCGGTCGCGAGCTCCTGCATGAGCGCGCCCGAGAGCTCGAAGCGCAGCCCCGCCGAGCGGAACAGCTCGGGCAGCGGACGCGACCCGCCGAGCGCGAGGCCCTTGCGGTAGTTCTCGAGCGCCGCGCGCTGGTCGCGCCGCGCGTTCATCCACATCTGGATCGCGCCGGTCTCGGCGATCCCGTACTCGATGTAGTAGAACGGCATGCCGAAGAGGTGGAGCTGCCGCTGCCACGCCGCGTCGCGCGCGTCCTCGCAGCCGTCCCACGCGACGTCGTTGCCGAAGCGCTTCGCGAGCGCGCGCCACGCGTCGGTGCGCTGCGCGCGCGTGTGGCCCGGGTTCGTGTAGATCCAGTGCTGGAACGCGTCGATCGTCGCGATCCAGGTCATGATCGTGGGGAACTTCTCGAGCCGCTCGCGCTCGGCGCGGCGGCATTCCTCAGCCGAGTAGAACTCGCCGTGGTAGGGAAGCGTCAGGAGCTCCATCGACATCGACGCGACCTCGGCGAACTCGGTCGGCGCGTTGCGGTAGTCGACCAGCGGATCGTCCTTCGAGAGGATCGAGTGGAACGCGTGGCCCGCCTCGTGCACCATGGTGACGAGGTCGCGGTGCATGCCTGCGGCGTTCATGAAGATGAACGGCGTGCGCGAATGCTGGCGCTGGTACTGGTAGCCGCCCGGCGCCTTGCCCGGCCGCGACTCGAGGTCGAGGCAGTCGCCGCGGCGCAGCGTGTCGAACATCTCGCCGAGCCCGCCGCCCATCGCGTGGAACATGCGCGAGCAGCCGTCGACGAGCTGCTGCGCGCCTTCGAACGGACGCAGCGGCTTGCGGCCCTTGACGTCGACCGCGAGGTCCCACGGGCGCAGCGGGTCGATCGCGAGGTCGCGGGCGCGCTCGCGGTCGAGGCGGCGCTGGATCGGCACGAGGTGGCGCTCGATCGCTTCGTGCATCGACATGCAGTCGGCGGGCGAGTAGTCGAAGCGCTTGAAGCGGCGGTGCTGGAAGTCGCGGAAGTTGTCGAAGCCGGCGTTGCGCGCCATCTGGTGGCGCAGCGCGAGCATGCGGTCGTAGATCTCGTCGATCGCGTCGCGGTCCTGCAGGCGCCGCGCGTTGATCGCGCGCCACGCGCGCTCGCGCAGGCCGCGGTCGGCTTCCTCGAGGAAGCGCGCCATCTGCGGCATGGTGCGCGTCTGGCCGTCGAAGTCGACGGTCATGCGGCCGATGGTCTGGTTGTACTTCTGGTCGAGCTCGGCGAGCTCGGTCTCGAGCGGGATGTTCTCCTCGCGGAAGAGCTCGATGTCGACCTTGAGCGCGCGCAGCAGGACCTCGTAGCGGCCCGCCGGCAGCGCGCCCGCGAGCGGCGAGGCCGCGATCTTCCGGTCGAGCGCGCTCGCGATCGGCTTCAGCTTCGGCTCGACCTCGCGCACGAAGCCGAGGAACGCGGCCTCCGCGGCCTTGTCCTCGGTGTTGCGGGTCGTCGCGATGTAGAGGTTCGCCGAGCACTCGGCGACGAGCGCGTCGAGGTCGCTCCGGTCGAGGATCAGCTGCTCGAGGTCGTCGGCGGTCGCGACCGGACGGTTCAGCAGCTCGTCGTAGTGCGGCGCGAGCGCGTCGAAGGTGCGGGCGTCGAGGTTCGCGGGGGCGTAGGCGCGTGCGTGGGCCATGGGTCGGGCAGGATACCCCGGTCCGCGGCGGGGCCGGGCGGCGGCGCGCGGCCGGGCGGCGGATATCCTTGGGAAATGCCCTCGTCCGTCCGCTCGTTCTCGCCCGCGAAGGTGAATCTCGCGCTCTCGGTCGGCGCCCCGCGCGCCGACGGGATGCACGAGATCGCCTCGTGGATGGTCACGACCGGGTTCGGCGACGACCTCGACGTGCGCCGACTGCTTCCAGGAACGCCGTCGCGCTACGCGATCGAGTGGGCGCCCGACGCCCATCGCAAGACCGACATCGACTGGCCGCTCGCGAAGGACCTCGCCGTCCGCGCGCATCGCGCGCTCGAGGCGCGGCTTGGCCGCGAGCTTCCGGTGCAGATGCGGCTGCAGAAGCGGATTCCGGTCGGCGGCGGCCTCGGCGGCGGATCGTCGAACGCGGGCGCGATGCTGCGCGCCCTCGACGCGCTCTTCGATCTCCGCCTGCGCAGCGCGTATCTCGAGGACATCGCGCGCGCGCTCGGCAGCGACGTGCCGTTCCTCGTGCGCGGCGGCAGCGCCTTCGTCGGCGGAACCGGCGAGCACCTCGAGCCGCTCGGCGGGCACGAGTCGCATCTCGTGCTCGCGTTCCCCGAGGCCGCATGCCCGACCGGCGCCGTCTACCGCGCCTTCGACGCGATCCGCGCCGACGCGCGCGTCGACCCGGCGCGCGTGCGCGCGCTCGCCCGCGAGGCGCCGCGCGCGGACGACCCGTTCAACGATCTCGCGGACGCCGCGTGCGCGGTGGCGCCGGCGCTCGCCGACGCGCGCGCGCGGATCGCGTCGCTCGCGCGGCAGAGCGTGCATGTGAGCGGCTCGGGCTCGACGCTCTTCCTCGTCTGCGACTCGCCGGTGCACGCCGAGGCGCTCGCCGGCGCGATCGCGACGGAGTGCGGGATTCCCGCCGTTCCGACCGCCACCGCCGCGCCCGCGCCCGAGGAAGTCGACGGTGAGCCGCGCGTCGTCGCCTCGCCTGTCGACGACGACTGAAGCGAGCGGTGCGCCACCCGCCGCACATGGTGCGGCGGCGTCGTGCCGAGACTGTTGGATCGGCGACCCATTGCTCTGGGAATGGGCACCCGCCGCACATGGTGCGGCGGAATCGTGCCGAGACCGTTGGATCGGCGACCCATTGCTGCAGGAATGGGCACCCGCCGCACATGGTGCGGCGGCGATGGTCGCGATCGTGACGGTTCGTGCTCGGTGCGGAGATCTGGTGCGTCGTCTCGGTTGTTCGCCGTCGGCCAAAGGCCGACGGGTGCCCATTCCGAGAGCCTAAGTCTTCGAGCAATGGGTCGCCCAGTCGAACGAACTCGAGTGGGCTGCGGCGCGAGGCGCCGATCCTCACGGCCATCGGAGGCTCGCCTAAACTGCCCCCCATGCTCTGGCAGCCGTCCCTTCCCGAACGCTATCTCAACGCGACCGAGGCCGACCTCGCGCGCGCGATCAGGGCGCGGCGGGAGGAACTCGGCTCGAAGCTCTTGATCCTCGGGCACCACTACCAGCAGGACGACGTCATCCAGCACGCCGACCTGATCGGCGACAGCCTCAAGCTCTCGCAGATGGCGGCCGCCGAGGCGCCGAAGCGGGGCGCGAAGTTCATCGTCTTCTGCGGCGTGCACTTCATGGCGGAGACCGCCGACATCCTCACGCCCGACGACGTCGAGGTGATCCTGCCCGACCTCTCGGCCGGCTGCTCGATGGCCGACATGGCGGCGTACGAGGACACCGTCGACGCGTGGGACGCGATCCACGCCGCGATCGAGGCGGGGCCGAAGGGCACGCGCCAGCGCGTCGTCCCGATCACCTACGTCAACTCGACCGCCGCCATCAAGGCGTTCGTCGGCGAGCACGGCGGCGCGTGCTGCACGAGCTCGAACGCGTCGCGCGTCTTCGAGTGGGCGCTGAAGGGCGGCGACACGCCGCGCAAGGCGAACGAGGAGATCAAGATCCTCTTCCTGCCCGACCAGCATCTCGGGCGCAACACCGCGAAGGCGCACGGCTTCGCGACCGAGGTCGACGCCGCCGCGAAGGGCGGGATCGCCGAGACCGCGCTCTGGAACCCGAAGCTCGAGAGCGGCGGGCTCGCGCCCGACCGGATCCGCGACGCGAAGGTCCTGCTCTGGGCGGGCCACTGCAGCGTGCACAAGCTCTTCCGCCCCGAGCATGTGAAGGACGCGCGGCAGGACGGCCGGATGGTGCTCGTCCATCCCGAGTGCGCGCAGGAGGTCGTCGACATCGCCGACCTCTCCGGTTCGACCGAGTTCATCATCGACACCATCGACGCCGCCGTACCGGGTTCGCGCTGGGCGGTCGGCACCGAAGTGCATCTCGTGAACCGCATCGCGCGGCGCGCCGCCGGTCGCGGACTCGACGTGCGCATCCTCAGCGACTGCCAGTGCCTCTGCACCACGATGTACCGGATCGACCAGGCGCATCTCGCGTGGTGCCTCGACCATCTCGCCGCCGGCAAGGTGGTGAACCGGATCAGCGTCCATCCCGAGGCGAAGCGCCTCGCCCGGCTCGCGCTCGAGCGGATGCTGCGTCTCGCGCCGCGGAAGTCGGGCGCGCTCGCCCACGTCGACTGACGCGCGTTTCCGCGGAATCCTCGCGCGATCGGCTCCGTCCGTCGCGCCCATCCGCGGCACCGCCGCTATCGTCGCCGCCCCGGTCCGATTCCGCCGGAACTCGATTCCCATGAAGCGCAACCGCCTCCGCATCTCACTCGCCGTCCTCGCCGTCCTCGCGCTCGCCATCGTGCTCGCGCCGACGCTGCTCTCCGGCGTCGTCGGCGGGAAGATCGTCGACGCCATCGCGCCGAAGGTCGAGGGCTCGGTCACGCTCGGACGCGCGTCGTTCGGCTGGCTTGGCCCGCAGCGCCTCGAGGCGCTCGCGATCGACGGCGGCGGCGAGGTCGGCTCGATCCGCGTCGATGTCGAGGTCGCGCAGGGCCTTCTCGCCCTCGTGACCGGCGACGAGGTCGAGGTGGCGATCGACGGCGCGGTCACGACGACGGTCGACGCGCAGGGGCAGCTCGGCCTCACCCGGCTCGCGCGCGCACAGCCTGCCGCCGCCACCGCGCCCTCGGCTCCCGCGCCGGCGTCGAACGCGTCGCCGCTTGGCGGACGCCGCGTCACCGTGCGCTTCGACGGACTCGACCTCTCCGCGACCCGCACCGCGCCCGGCGCCGAATCGCAGCGGCTCTCGATCGACGACCTCCGCGGCACGGTCGCGCTCTCCGACGCCGCGTCGGGCGGAATCGCGATCGCCTCGACACTCGCCGCCGACACCAAGGTCGACTCGCGGGCCGGCAAGCTCGAGATCTCCTGCGACGCGACCGTCCCGATGCGCGCCGGCGCACCCGCGCCCCTCGCGACCGTCGGGCGCGCGCGGGTGAAGGCGTCGAATCTCGCGCTCCCGGCCGCCGGAATCGGCGCCGTCGTCGTCGATGCGCTCGCGCTTTCCGCGGATCTCGACGCCGACGGCGCGACCCTCGAGCTCGACGCGACCGCTTCAGCAGCCGGCGCGGAGCCGGCGAAGATCGCGGCGCGCATCGAGACCGCGGCGCTCGCCGATGCGAACGGCGCGTTCCGCATCGATCCCACCGCCGTGAAGGCAAATGTCGAGGTCGACGCGCTGCCCCTCGCCATGCTCGCGCCCTACGCGCCCGAGATCCGCCCCGGCGTGCGCCTCGACCTCGTGCGCGATCTCGGCGCGACGGCCGATCTTCGTCTCTCGCACCAGCCCGGCGCGCGCACGCGCCTCGAGCTGATGTCCGAGCGCGTGGTGCTGTCGGCAGAGGCCGATGTCGCCGCCGACGGCTCCGGCTTCACCGGCGGCGCGCTCGAGTTCCGCGGCGCCGCGCAGCCGGCGCTCCTCGCGGCCCTCGGCGTCGACGCGACCGGTCCGCTCGCGCTCTCGGCGCTCGGTCGCGAACTGGCGTGGTCGCGCGGCGGCGAGCCGCTCGCCGCAGCCGCCGGATCGGTCGAGGTCGCGCTGGCCGAACCGTTCGAAGGGAAGGCACCCGGCGACATCGCCGTCCGCGCGAACAGCCTGCGCGCGACCTTCGAGAAGGCCGCCGGCTCCCCGGCCGCGGCGGCGACCGTCACGCTCGCCGCCAACTACGGCGCGGTCGGCGCGATCGGGCTGAGCGCCCGCGCGAGCGTCGACCTTTCGGCCGGCTCGATCCCGACCGGCGCGCTCGACGCGAACCTCGCGATCGATCCCGCGACGCTCGAGCGTTTCACGAATGGCGCGGTGATCGCGCGACGCGAACTCGCGACGCTCAAGATCTCGGTACCCGCGCTCAGCTACGCGCCGGCCGACGGCGTCGCTGCGAAGGGTCGCGTCGAGCTCGGCGGCGCGCTCGCGCTCGACGCCGGCGAGAACGAAGCGATGCTCAGCGCGTTCGGCGCCGACTTCGACCTTCCCCGCGCCGGTTCGGCGACGCCCGGATCGATCGAAGCCGGCGCCGTCATCGACGGCGCGCAGGCCCGCATCTCCCAGCGCTTCCGCGCGCTTCCCACCGGTCTCGACGGCCTCGCGAAGAGCGCGCTCGAAGGCGCGGTCACGATCGAGGGCATCGATCCCGCGCTGATCGCGCGACTCGCGCCCGCGTCGGCCGACGCGATGGGTCTTCTCGGCCGCGGCGCGATGCGCGTCGAGGTCCGCAACCGCGTCGACGGCGACGCGCTCGCGGCGACCGTCGCCGTCGAGGCCCCGAGCGCGTCGGTCTCGGCGTCGCTGCGCGCGCGGAGCGACGAGATCTTGGCGACCGACTTCGTGGCGCGCGCGACGCTGACCGCCGAGAGCGTGAAGTCGCTCCGCCTGCCCGAGACGGTCGAGCTCGCGCCCGGCGCGCGCGTCGTGGCGCGCGTGCCGTCGTTCCGGCTCGCCCGAGGCGCCGAAGGCTTCGCGCCGGGCGGGGAGGTCGACGCGCAGGTCGACATCGAAGCCCTCGTCGTGCGCCGCGCCCCCGGCCTCTCGGCAGCACTCCCCTCGACGACGCTCGCGACCGCCGCGCGCTGGAACTTCGCCGACTCGCGCGCCACCGCGCGCGGCACGCTGACGATGGCCGACGCGGCGGGCGCGATCGACTTCGACCTCGCGTGGCGGAAGGCGAGCGAGGCGACGGTCTTCGCCGGAGTCGAAGGCACGGTCGCGGCGCGCGGGCTCGATCTCGCGAAGCTCGAAGGCGCGTTCGGCGCCGAGCGCGGCGCGTGGTCCGGTCTCGCCGGCGGGCCCGGTTCGCTGCGCGTCGCGATCAGCGAGAAGGTGCGCGCGGAAGCGGAAATCGAGCTCGATTTCCCGAGCGCCGATGCGACCGTCAACGCGGTCGTCGAGGCGGTTCCGTCGGGTTCCGTCGCGCGCCTCGACGCGCGCGTCGACGCGTCGCTCACGCCGGAACGCTTCGCGACGCTCGCAGGACTCGCGGGCGATCCGCGCCGCCGCGTGCTCGAGCCCGTGCGCGTCGCGCTCGCGACCAAGTCGGCGACGGTGCCGCTCGGCGCTGGTTTCGCACCGGACCTCGCGCGCGCCACGATCGACGCGACGGCGACGGTCTCCGCGGTCTCGATCGAGATCACCGACGCGGCCGGCGCGCGCACGACCGTCTCGACCGGCGCGCTCGACGCCTCGGTCCGCTCGGCCGCGCTCGCGGACGAGATCGCGATCGTGGTGGCGACCGCGAAGCCCGCGCCTGCAGGCGCCGGTGCGCTCGATGTCGACGCCAGGGTGCGCAACGCGATCGCGCGCGGCGCCGACGCGAAGGCGGCGCCGGTCCTCGACGCGACGGTGCGCGCGACGCGCTACCCCGCCGCCGCGATCGATGCGCTCGCGGGCACCAAGGGCGCGATCCGGAAGTACCTCGGCGACGCGGTCGACGCCACCATCGACGCGCGCGCAGTCGACGCCGCGTCCGGGCAGGGCACGATCGCGGCGCGCATCGCGTCCGAGTTCGCTTCGCTCGACGCGCCCGACCTCGCGCTCGCCGACGGCTTCCTGCGCGTCAAGGCGGCGACGCCGGTCGTCGCGACGCTCGCGATGTCGCCGGCGGTCAAGCAGGAGCTCCTCGCGACCATCAACCCGGTCTTCGCCGATGTCGAGACGGCGCAGGCCGCGCGCTTCACGCTCTCGGAGCTCTCGTGGCCGATCGACGGCGACCGCTCCCGCTTCGACGCGAAGGCCAGGCTCGAGGTCGGCGAGGTCCGCCTCACGAACTCGGGCCCACTCGGATTCCTGATCGGGATGCTCGGCGGCGAGCGCACGACCGGCTTCGAGGCGCTCGTCGAGCCGCTCGCGCTCGACGTCGCGAAGGGCCGACTCGTCTACCGCGACTTCGCGCTGCGCGCGGGAAAGACCGCGAGCGGCCAGTGGAAGAACTCGCTCGTCTTCGCAGGCGACATCGATCTCGCTCCGGCGTCGCCGGTCGCGCGCGCGATCTCGACCGCCGTTCCGCTCGCCGACGCCGCGCGCTGGTCGAGCGACGCGCGCCGCGTCTTCGAGGAGATCGAGCGCGCCGCGCCCGACGTCGCGAAGGCCCTCACCGTCGGCGTCGAGCTGTCGGGCCCGCTGTTCGATGCGCAAGGCCGACCCGCGAAGCTGAAGGAGAAGCTGAAGCTTCCCGACCTCGGCGACGTGCTTCGCGACAATCCCGGCGCGCTGATCGACGCTGCGGGCGGGATCTTCGACGCGCTGCGTCGCAAGAAGGACGGCGCGAAGCCGAGGTAGGAGCGCTCGCGACCGCGTGCTTGAGCGCTCGCCGCGTGTTTGAGCGCGCGCCGCGTGCTTGAGCGCTCGCCGCTGCGGCGGCTCGCTTTGGTGCTCGTTGGCAGCTCCGCCTTCGTTGACGCGCTGCGCGCACGCGCGAGACTCGGAAATTGGGCGACCACAACCCTTCGGCCACTTCGTGGCCTCAGGGATGTGCCACCCGCCGGGCGTTGCCCGGCGGAAGGTCGCGGGTCCTCGCGTCGGTCGAAGTCATCGCGCATCTCCCCGTCGCCGAAGGCGACGGGGGTGGCACGTCCCCGAGCGCGGAGCGCGAGGGGTCGTGGTCGCCCGAGCCAAGAGTCTCGCGCGTGAACGCCTTTCCAGCAGCACCGAAGCTCGCCGCGTGTTTGGGCGCTCGCCGCGTGTTTGAGCGCGCGCCGCTGCGGCGGCTCGCTTTGGTGCCACGGAGGCGTGTACGAGCGCGGAGCGCAGCGAAGCGGCGAGCAGGCTGCGCGCGACTGCGCTGCGCGTTTCGTGCGGCATCACTTCCAGTGATGGCGGATCCGAACGCGCGCGGCGCGTGTGATGGAAGTCCGAAACGCCCGCCTTGATTTCGAAGTCGCCACTACCTCCTGCTGCGCAGGAGGTAGTGCCACACGAAACGTCGGTCGACTCTCACGTCTCCGGCTCAGGCTTCGCTGCGCTCCGCCTTCGATTCCGCGCGCCCAACGACGCACCAAAGCGAGGGCGCGGCGAAGGCCGCGTCCGAGCGCTCCTACATCGAATCCGCGCGCCCAACGGCGCACCAAAGCGAGGGCGCGGCGAAGGCCGTGTCCGAGCGCTCCTACATCGAATCCGCGCGCCCAACGACGCACCAAATCGAGGACGCGGCGAAGGCCGCGTCCGAGCGCTCCTACATCGAATCCGCGCGCCCAACGAGCACCAGAGGGAGCCGCCGCAGCGGCGACCGCTCCTACATCGGCTTCTCGCCGACCGTCTCGTCGTAGACCTGCAGCAGCTTCGTCTTGTCGAAGATGAGCTCTTGGCGCGAGAGGCCCGTCACCTCGTAGTGGGGCGTCAGCTCGATCGCGTCGCAGGGGCAGGCTTCCTCGCACATGCCGCAGTAGATGCAGCGCAGCTCGTCGATGTCGAACTGCTTCGGGTACTTCTCGCGGTCGTCCCACGGGCTCTCGTCGGCGACGATGTGGATGCAGTTCGCCGGGCACGCCGTCGCGCACATGAAGCACGCCACGCAGCGGACGCGGCCGTCCTCGTCCTTGTTGAGCCGGTGCACGCCGCGGAAGTAGGGGCGGTACTGGCCGCCCTCCTCGACCGGGCGGTCGTCGCGCTTCATCTCGGGGTACTGAAGGACCCAGATGTTCTTCTTGTTCGACCCGCCCCGCCCGATGTTCTCGAAGCAGTGGCGCATGGTGGTCCCGAGGCCCTTGAAGATCGAGGGCAGGAACAGGCTCTCGCCGCGGGTGAGCCGGGTGGGGGTCACGTCGATGACTTCGTCGTCGCGGGTCGCCATGGGGCCGGGATGGTACGGTGCCGCGGTGCAGGACGAAAGCCGACCGGACACTCCGCAGCCCGAGGCGCGGCCGCCCGCGCCGACCTCGGCGAAGGGCGATCGCACCATGCGCGGCTCGCGTTTCTTCTCGTCTGTCGATGCGTCGCTGCTCGGACTCGGGACGCAGATGCTGAGCGAGGTGGTGGCGGGGGTGCTCCTCGGACTCGGCCTCGACCACGTGCTCGGCACGCCGAATCGATGGGTGGTCGTCGGGTCGATCGTCGGCGTCGCGGTCGCGATGGCAACGGTGATTCGACTCGCCTTCCGGCCGCAATCGCCTCGACGCCAGCCCCCCGGATGCGCGCCTGGGTCGCCCGCCCGCCCCGGAACCGCCGATCCCGGCCAGGCCGGTCCGTCGAAAGAGAACCCAAAGCCATGACCCAGCCCGCCCCAGCTCCCTTGGCCTACCCGACCGCCCGTCTGCTGCTCGTCATCGCGGTCACGGCCCTGATCCTGTTCGTGCTCTGGTTCGCGCTCCGCGGACCGGCGCAGGTGTCGGATGAGGTCTACCGCGGTGGAGTTATCGGCCTTTTGGTCGCGACCGCGGCGCATGCCGCCGGGACGCTCATCGGTTCCGTCCTCGCGGGCGCAAAAGGCGCGGCGTCGGCCTACCTCGCCTCGACGGCGGTCCGATTCGTGCTCACGCCCGTTCTCGCCCTTTTGGTATCCTCTTTCCTCCCCGTGGCGACCAAGCCGCTCCTGGTCGGTGCCGCGACGGGGTATCTCCTGATCCTGGCCGCCGACATCGGCACCATGCTCAAGGCGATGCAGCGAACGGGACAGGCGACCCGCTGAACCCGTGAAACGATCGAGAGCCTCAGCTCGCCGGATGGCGCGCGGAGGTGTCGGCAGAGTCTTTCGCAGGCACTTCGTGAAGGTTTTCACGAAGCGAGCATTCGAGCACACATGAGCTTCTCACTCAGCCTTCCTCAACTCCTCGACATCGCAGCGACCAGCGTGCTCGCAGCGGGCGGGAATCCGATCGACCACGTCGTCGACAAGGATCTCCACGGCGTTTCGATCGGCGGCATGAAGGTCGCGCTCAGCGCGATCTCGCTCGTCGTCGGCGCCGTGCTCGTCTTCTTCGTGCTGATGTCGGCGGCGAAGCGCATCGAGACCGGCCCGTCGTCGCAGGGCACCGACCGCTATCTGACGAAGGGTCGCGTCGCGCAGCTCGTCGAGGTCATCGTGCAGGGCCTGCGCGACGGCGTGATCGAGCCGCTCCTCGGCAAGGAGACGACCGCGCGCTTCCTGCCGTTCCTCCTCACGATCTTCTTCTTCGTCCTGACGCTGAACCTCTTCGGCATGATCCCCTTCATGGATCTGCAGGAGTTCGTGTTCACGCTCCTCGGACACAAGCACGAAGTGGGCGCCGGCGAGACGCCGGTGTGGTTCGGCGGCACCGCCACGGCCAGCATCGCGGTCACCGCGGGCCTCGCGACGATCTCGTTCTTCGCGATCCTCTACCAGGGCTTCCGCGACCTCGGGCCGAAGGGCTTCTTCGAGCACATGGCCGGCGGCAAGGAACTGCTCTACGGCCCGGTCATGCTCAAGGCCGTCGTGCCGATCATGCTCGTGGTCGAGATCCTCGGCCTCTTCATCAAGCCGGCGGCGCTCGCCATCCGTCTCTTCGCCAACATGGTCGCGGGCCACACGCTGCTCGCGACCCTGCTCGGCTTCGGCGCGATGGCGCTGAACGCGTCGGGCTGGGGCCTCGCGGTGCCGATCTCGGCGGTGTCGATCGTCGCGGCGGTCGCGATCTCGGTGCTCGAGCTCTTCGTCGCCTTCCTCCAGGCGTTCGTCTTCATGTTCCTCACCGCGGTGTTCATCGGCATGATGAGCCACCACGGCGACCACGGTCACGACCACGACCACGCGCATGACCATGGCCACGGCGGCCATGCCCACGCGCATTGACAGGCCAAATCCGGGCTCGTGGGAGGCCCGGCTGAATGATTCGATCCTTCAACCGGCGCGTCCCACGGCGTCCGAGCAAAGACCACCTCATTTGGAGCACAGTCAGCAATGAGCAAGATCAGCAAGATCGTTCCGTTCGCCGCCCTCGCCGCCTTCATCGCCGCCCCCGCCTTCGGCCAGGACGGCGCTGACGCCGCCGCCGCCGGCGCCGGCATGACCAAGGGCCTCGCCGCGATCGGCGCCTCGCTCGGCGCGATCGGCGCGGGCATGGGCATCGGCCGCATCGGCGGCTCGGCCGTCGAGGCGACCGCCCGTCAGCCCGAGGCTGCGTCGACCATCCAGACCCAGATGATCCTCACCGCGGCGCTCATCGAAGGCGTCGCCCTCTTCGCGGTCGTCGTCGGCCTCCTCGCCGTCCTCGGCTGATCGAAGCGCGCAAGCACTCCCGTCTCCAGCGGGGAAACCCGCTGGAGACGATTCGCCCGACGCCGGCGACGGCCGACGGCACACCTCAGGAACCCGCTCGCTTCCCGCGAGCACTCGCGAGCCACGAAACATGACCGACGCGCTCAACCTCGTCCCGCTGACCCTCGCCGCCGAGGGCGGCACCAACCCGCTGGCGTTCAAGCTGCTCTCGTACGGCACGGCGATCGTCGTGACGCTCGGACTCTTCACGCTGCTCTCGACGCTCGTCTGGCCGCGCATCATCAAGGGCCTCGACGAGCG
>Ga0315906_10003310_pt1 | contig 21462 bp, 17 predicted proteins | sample LakEriMetagenome_4_FD_203526 | JGI IMG/M metagenome (GOLD analysis project Ga0315906, IMG submission 203526) | Freshwater fungal communities from buoy surface, Lake Erie, Ohio, United States - Buoy 2 MA122 | ecosystem: Environmental > Aquatic > Freshwater > Lake > Lake biofilm | place: USA...
TTCCAGTGGACTTCGAGGGCCTTCTCGGCGTCGTTGAAGACAATCCGGACCTTGCCGCCAACCGCTTCGTACTGCTGCCTGAGAAACTCGATTACAGCCAGCCTAAAAGCCTCAGTTCCGGGCTCGCGTGCATCGGGCGGCAGAATGGCCGGGTCTATGTCAGCCCACGAAAGCGTGAAGCTCAGGTCTTCGCCAGCCATCGTGTCCTACAAGCCTACGGGGCCGATTGCATACAGGCCGTCAACGCCCAGAATCTTCGCCCACGAGGATACCAGTTCGCGATCGTAGTGCGGCGTGTCCGGGATTGCGTCCAAGGCTGACAGCAGCTTCTCGCCGAACCCCACATAGCCGGCCAATCGGTAGGGCACGACATGGGCGTCTTCGTTCCAGAGTCGGCTCCACGCCAAGGCCAGCGCCGCGTTCATGCCCACAGATGCGTTGAAGATCAGCTCTGGCGCCATCTGTTTGATCGCTGGGCTCAGGCAGCCGACGGATTCTTTCAGCTGGCGTTCAGCGATCACCCTCTGCATGCCGCGCAGTTCAGGGTGCGCGTCGTAGAGCACCCCGTCCGCCCGAATACCGATCGGCATCGAGCGGAGCTGGATGCCCAAGCCGTCGGTGATCATCTGGCTGTAGGTGGCCACCATGTCCTCGGGGATCGTCTGTTTGGCCCGCACGAGCTTCTGGACTTGGCTGTAGGTCTCCGCGGTGCTGGCGACGTTGAATCGCTCGTCTCGGGCTGACCGCAGGGCTCGCTCGGCCAGGCTGCATTGGAAGCAGACCAGATAGGGAAGTTCGGGGGTGGCCGCTGGGTGGTAGGACAGGACGTGGGCGTGCTCATCGGCAGCCGCCACGTGAATCCTGGCTTGGCTTGAGAGTTGGGGCTGTTCTCGAAGAATGACCGGCTTTCCGCCAAGTTGCTCGAGCGATTGCAAGGCGGCTTGTTGGGCTTCAGATGGGCTCATTTGTGGCAGCCACGTTAGTGCCGCGAACGCATTTCTGCGGTGTACTTTTGGAAGTCAAAGAAGTTCAGGCCGACCATGCCTGAAGGCACTGATTCCCTCAGTACTCCGTTGGAAGAAGGATTGTTGTAGCCGAGCGCACGCCCGTTGCAGACGCAGCCTCGGTCATCACCCAGACGCGAACTCCCGTCGATAGAACGTAGGCGGACAAGACATGAGCGCCGGTTTCTAACGCACGGTCATTTTCTTGCCCGTCATCAGGATCGACGTCGCCCCAATCCCCTGCAAAATGCCGACGGAGCAGATCTTCCTGAGCCACGTCGGCTGCAGCTAAAGCCTCGATCGCAGCAGGCGTGGCAAGGTTCCGCGTTGAGTCAAAGAGCGGTTTTGGCAAGTCAATCATGTCGGCTTTACCGCTGGTGCTTTCACTGCTCGTACTCTGCCCATGACGACGATGTCTCCCAGACTCGCACTCGGAGTAGGGTCACCTTCGGTCGCAACGCGTAGCGGGTCCCTTGTCGGCTCTGGTATTCGCCAAGTCGCTTGGTGCATTCATCAAAGATGATCTTTGCAAGAACCTCAGTCGTTGGTTCGGTGCTATCGAATCCGATTACACGATCCCCGTAGGCGCCCTTCAGCGTCGCGTACATCGGGTCGTTGGTATTCATGCAGAGGGCGTGGTCGAAGGAGTCCACATACTCGCCGACAGCATCCTTCACGATCTTGAAGTCGCACACCATTCCGTTAGCGTCGAGATCTGCCGCCTCAAGTACGAACTCAACGCGTCGCGTGTGGCCGTGCGGAAAACGGCACTTATCGGGGTGCAGCGACAGCATGTGCCCGCTCTCGATTTCGATCGTCTTGCAGATCCGATAAGGCATCGAAGTCCCTTTCTTTGGCCTGGGTTTGTGGAGCCATTCTAGCGGGATCGCCGCCGCACGTAGTCGACGATCTGCGCTGCGAACGGGCGTCTCAGTCCAATTCCCACCAGATCCTCAAGCTTCATTCCTGCGAGCTGTGTGAGCGAGGTGATCCCTGCATCCTCCAGCCGCTGAATCGTCGCCTTCCCAACGGTCTTTGTCTTCGCCCCCTTTCTCGTTCGCCGGAGGCTTCGCAACATTGGCCCCAAAGGGGAGCAGTACTTGAGTTCGTCGAGTAATGCGAACGCCAGCCCCCGAATCCCGGCAAAGGTGCGTTTGATTTCCTTCACCTGCTCGGGTGACGCGCTGCAATGCTCCTTGATGTGGTGGTAGAAAGTGCGGACGTCGAAGATTGCTGCGTGCCCAGCTGCCAGCCACAGGGCACTGTCCCGCCAAGCCTCTTCGCCGCCGTCCTCGAGCTTTACTGTCCATCGGCTATCAAGGTCTGTCGGAGCCGTCCCTCGCGTTCTCTCGAACAGCAAGATCGCGTTGAGCATGGCTGAGTAGGCTCGTTGTCGTGCCAGCTTGCGGGGACAACATGGATCGCCAATCGCCATGGATAGCGAACCCATCAACTCATCCGCCTTTGACCGCTCTTCTGTGCCAGCTATCCACTCCGCGAATAGCAGCGACTTCGATTCGTTCGGCTGAGCCTCATGCCAGGCCTGGATCTGGCTGGCGAGCGACTCGCTGAACTTGCGAAACGTCGGCCGGCGATCCGAGGTGAGAGACATCACCAGCAGGTGATCGAGCGTGCTCCAACGCCCTAGCAATCGCCCGGTGTGGTCTAGCGAAAGTAGGTCTCTGGTGAGCTGCCCCAACGACGCCAAATAGGGCAGCGGTAGACAGCATCGCACACCGGCAAGCCCTAGCCGAGTGAGAAACCATTTCCCGGAGTCATCGGAGTAGGCTAGCGCGCAGTCTGGTGATGACAGTCGCTGGAGCGAGGCAGGAGCACAGGCGGCCAAGGCCTCGCCTGCCAATGTGTTGCGAAGAAGACGAGCCAGGTCATCGGCGGCAATGCCATTCTCCTGGCAGCGAGAAAGGCATGCCGCGACCACCGTATCTGCCATGCAGGGTTCGGCCGGGGTCTTTGAAATGTGGCGCCCCGGTCCGCCCGGTGTGCGATTCGCTTCGAAAGCAGACTGGAGGGGTGGGAGCTGAGGATCGGTGAGTTGGGCTGCGAGGTCGGGGGCGTCCCAGCCATCTCGAGGCTTGACGAGGACCGTGCCGACGCCGGCTCGATCGCCGCGGCCAGCCCGTCCAAGGATCTGCATGAGATCCGCGACACCCAGCTTCCCGTGACCGAAAAAGTGGGTGTCACGAACAAAGACGTGCGTCGCCGGCAGATTCACTCCCATGGCGAGCGAGGTGGTGGCCACCAAGCAGCGACACTCGCCGTCTCGAAAGGAATGGCGAATCCTCGCCCGTTTACTCGCTGAGTGGCCTGCATGGTAAGCCAAGACGTCATTCCCCAGCGACTCTGAGAGCCGCGACGCGAGGGCATCAGCCATGGCTCGCGTATAGACAAACACCAGCACCGCATTTTGAGGCTCTTCGAGAAGCGTCTTGGCCTCGATTGCGAGCAGTTCGTCGGCGATGTCGCCTTCCTCTAGGCTCCACACTTCTTGACGGAGGGGACTTCTCGCCCTGCTTTCGAGCACGTCGCATGGGTTTAGCCAGTCGGAAAGCCGTTTCGGATCACCAATCGTGGCCGAGAGCAAGGCGATGCGTGGAGGTGCCGACATCGTCAGCATCGCTGCAATGAGCAGCTCCAGTACTGGGCCACGCCGCTGATCGGCGATCAGATGGGCTTCGTCGATCACCATCGCCCCGATTGTTTCGAGCCAGGGGGTGAACTCGGGGTTTCGGATGATGGCGTCAAAGCGTTCCGGAGTGGCCACGATGATTTCCCCGCCCTCTGGGGGCTGGGATGCTGCCATCTCACTTTCGAGCCGATAGTCGCCGGTTGTGATCGTCACCTTAGGGGGCTTGTCGCGATCACCGAGGCTCAAGGTCGCCAGATGATCTTGCAGCGATTCCGCCTGCTCCTGAGCCAGCGCCCGAAGCGGCTCGAGCAGCACTGCTCGCCGGCCTCGCTTCACTGCATCGATGAGGATGGCGTGCCCGACGAGGCTCTTGCCGGAGTTCGTCGGAGCACAGACGACAAGGTTCCGACGGGAATCGAGGATGCGATGATCAACAAAGGCAGAGACTTGAATTGGCCGCAGCGATTGGCCACCCGTCAGGGAAGCCAGCACCTGTTCCCACTCCTCCCCGACGGCCAGCGTGTGTGTCGCTGGGCCTGCCGGAAGCGGCTCTCCGAGCGATCCGGCGGCGAGCTTCTTCATCGGTCCTCCAGCAGACGCTTGAGCGCCGGATAGAGGGATTGGAATGCGTCGTCCGGAAGCCCTTCGAGCTGCGACAGCGCCCACTTCCGCCGCTGGGAAACAGCAGCCGGCTCTACGTCGAGGAACAACGGATAGCTACGAAGGTCGGTTTGGGGCGACAGCCCAAAGTACTGGTTGAGCTTGTTCAGCTGCCCAGAGCTGATCCCGGTCGCCTTGCTGAGCCATCGTGAGACCGTGGTCGGCGTGACCTGGAGAGCTTCTGCGAGCTGCTTTTTGCCTCCGCGGGGGCATGACTCCAGCAAGTAGCGAAGGTTTTCCGCCAAGACGTTGAGTTGGCTCTCGCCCAGCAAGTCGGCAAAGCGGAGCTCTGCTGCGTCTGCCGGCAGCCCGAATGCCGTGGCCAGGTGCTGCAGGTCTGGTTCCCCAATCAAGCTGTCGTCCAGTCGACTGCCGACCAAAGCGGCCAGCTTGCTGGGGGCGATCGAGGTATGGCTCTCAAGCCAGGGGACCCACTGTTCGCGCGCGCACCCCCTCTGAAAAAGTAGGAACCTGACGTTTTGGGAGACCTGATGGTCCATGTCGGAGCACGCCGAAGCTGGGGGTCGGCCAGAAAGTCTCCCAGACCCATACAAGTCAGGTACAGGTGGCGGCTGGCACAGCAGGCCTACCGAAAAACACCAGGAAAGCACGTTTAGACAAATGATCATAGTTCGAATTCCTGTTGACGAAACGTTGAAGAGCCGATACTTTGCTCAACATGACTGTACGCCTGTCACTCTAACGCATCATGAATGCTCTCCTCAACCCCTGCCAGCAAGAAGTGGTGGATCGCGGATTTCTCACATCCGGGTTCTCCGCCGTGCTCCAAATGCCAACTGGAGCAGGGAAAACCTGGTTAGCGGAGCTGGCTATCGAGAACGCGCTCGGTCTGGGGCAGCGAGCGATCTACCTCACCCCACTCCGGGCGCTGGCGAACGAACTGACCGTGCGATGGACGAGTCGTTTTTCGGGTGCGGAGGTGGGGGTCTTTACGGGCGAGTACGGCCAAAAGCAGAGCTACCCGGTCCCGTTTGAACGGGCCCAGCTGCTGATCATGACCCCCGAACGGCTCGACGCCTGTACGAGACACTGGCGATCTCACTGGGGGTGGTTTCCGCAAGTCAGCCTTTTGGTCGTCGATGAGCTGCACCTGCTCGGCGAGCGAGGAAGGGGTTCCAGGCTGGAGGGGGCGCTGATGCGGGCCCGTCGGCTAAACCCATTCCTCCAGGTGCTGGGGCTCTCGGCGACCCTTGGCAATCGAGCTGAGCTGGCCGATTGGCTTGGCGGCGTGCACTTCGGCAGCTCGTGGAAGCCGATCCCGATCGAATGGCGTATTTCCCGCTACAAACAAGCCACGGACAAGCCACAGATTCTCACGACTGAAGTCCAGCAGTGCATCGCTGGCGGCGGGCAAAGCCTGGTCTTTGTGCAGTCTCGTCGACGCGCCGAGGCTCTCTCGGGAGTGTTGCGGGACGCCGGCATCGCTGCCGGGCACCACCACGCCGGACTTGAATCCAAGGAACGCCGTCGACTCGAGGACGACTTTCGCAATGGCTCCCTGCGAGTGCTCGTCTCGACGGGTACCCTCGAGATGGGGCTGAACTTGCCCGCAAGACAGGTCGTTCTCTACGACCTCCAGAGCTTCGACGGGTGCGAGTTTGTGCCGCTTTCCGTGAACACCGTCTGGCAACGAGCCGGGCGCGCCGGACGTCGCGGGCTGGACACCAAGGGGGAGGTCGTCCTCATCGCGCCGGCATGGGACCGTGTCGCTGACCGCTATGCCGCAGGGCAGTTTGAGAAGATCACTTCTGGCCTGGCCGAGGAGCGAGCCGTGTCGGAGCAGGTGCTCGCAGAGATTTCGAGTGGGTTTGCCCGCACGAGAGAGCAGTTGGCTCGGAACCTGCAACAGTCGCTGGCCGCACATCAGCAGCGTCTGCCGCCGTTGCAACGCGTGCTAAGCGGGATGCTCGAAAGCGGGATGCTGGCTGAAGTCTGCGAGGAGGCGGCTCGGGGCCCAACCCTCAAGGCGACTCGGCTTGGTCGGATTGCTGTTCGGCAGATGCTCGTCCCCTCGACGGTGGTGACCCTTTCCCGCTCGTTACAGGCCGAGAACGCCGACGAGCTGACGTTCTTTGATCTCTTGCTCTTGGCAGCGCAGACCGACGACTGTGAGCCAATGATCCCGGTCGACTTCGAGGAACTGGAGGATCTTGGGGAGTGGCTCGCCAAGGAGCGATCCACGCTTCTGGCTGGGAGCCATGCCGACATCTTGGAACGCTTTGGCCTGAGTGGGCGGCGAGTTCTTGCCATTCTCAAGACCGCGCTCGTCCTCCGTGCCTGGACACGCCTCGGAGACGTCGACGAGGTGGCGAAAGCCTTTGGGTGCTATGCATTTGAGGTGCGCCGCCTTGGCGAGAACGTCGAACGAATCCTTACGGCAGCTGTTGCGTGGCTGAATCCGCCAAAAGCCCAAGACGCTGAAGATCCTGAAGCGTTGACGCCGCTTGAGTGCGAAGAGGCTCCGTCACTTCGGGTGAGAGTCGGAGCTTTAGTCGCTATGGTGGCTCACGGAGTCGATGAGCAGGTCGTCACGCTCACTTTCATCGATGGGGTGGCAGGAACGCTTGCCAGAAGGCTTCGTGACGCTGGTATCGCCGACATCGAAGATCTCGCGAATGCCGATGTGGCCGATGTGGCGGCGGTCCGAGGGGTTTCGGTTTCCAGGGCCACTCGCTGGATCGCCGACGCAACCGCGAAGTTCAAGACGATGTCGGCCTTCTCGTTGCGGGAGGTGGGGCAGACGACAGAGACCGTCTCGGGCACTTGGGACGCGAGTGTAGATCCCTATCGGTTGCGACGAGCGTTGGATCTCACCGTCAGGCGTTGCGGGAACCGTTTCACGGTGACGGGGGGTCTTGAGCCCCACCGTGTCACACGAACCGCCACTGGGCTTGCGTGCGATTGCGCAGATTTCGGCAAGGGTCACGCCTGCAAACATGTCCTTGCGGTACGTCTTCACTGCAAAGACACCGAGCTGCTGCCGTTGGTCGAGCGCCTCTCGTCGGAGCCTCAGGCTGGTGAACTCGATCTATTTCGTCTTTGGTTCGATGGAGGAAAGCACCGATGGTGACGACTTCGCCAACACACTTGAATACCGCACATGGCCCGATTTCTTTGCCGGCATACGTGCCGGTGACGACCTTCGGGACGAAGTACCCGCTCGACGACCTTGTTCGTCCTTATCTTCCGCGCCTGGCGCCAGCCGCGATGGTGAGCTTCCACTATGCCCGCCAGATGACGGATCGTCCGTCATTGCCGCTTCTGATCGACTCCGGCGGTTTCGCCTCGCTGTTCCAGAACGCTACAGTGAAGTCTGTCGCTGGGCTCGGCGTCCTCCAGACCTCAACAGACGACGGCACGGAGACGCTGTATCCACGGGATGTACTTGAGTTCCAGGAGAAGCACGCGGACGTCGCATTCACTCTCGATTTTCCCATTCCTCCGTCGATGGCTCTTTCGGAGGGACGTCGACGCAATAAGCTGACGGTCGCCAATGCCCGGTGGGCGATCGAGAATCGTCGCCGCAAAGACATGCTGCTCTACGCGTGCGTTCAGGGGTGGGACGTCGCCAGCTATCGCGCGTGTGCGATAGAGCATGCCACTCTCGGCTTCGATGGAATCGCCATCGGCGGACTGGTTCCTCGCATCAGCGACCTGGATGGAGTGCTCGCCATTGTCGATGCGGTGAGGAAAGCAGTTCCCGACAAGCCGCTCCATGTGTTCGGGCTCGGAAAGCCTGAGACCGTGGAGATTCTCTTTAGCCGAGGTGTCAGCTCGGTTGACTCGAGCTCCTACGTCAAACTCGCAGCAGAGGGGCGACTCTGGGGCCAGCCGACGGCACGACTCAGCGATGCAACACCGACAGAGCGACTCAACCTCGCCCTATGCAATCTCGCAACGGCTGCTCAGCGAGTAATGCCTCTCTCTACCTCGCATCTCCTGTTTGGATCGAGGGTGTGCGGTTCGAATCGGGCTCAGTCGGAAGCTCTCCGGCCCGCCTTGCGGCCCTGGTCTGACCAGCACAAGAACCAAGCTAATCCCGAGACGACTGGCCCCAAGATCAAGGTCCAGTCTTGACTGCTGGCAGTCGCGGTTCCGTTTCGCCGTGCTTCTTGGCGTACTTCGCCTGGTAGTCCGGGCAGAATGTGCGTGAGTCGCAGACGACGCAAGTGCCTTCTTGGCTCGAGTTTTTGGTCCAGGCCTGAATGACTGCGGATCCGTGAACTTCTTGCCCGCGGCACGTCTCTATATCCTTGACGACGGCGTCAAACGCCTGCAGCGCGTTTGCGATAGACGCGGGCGTGATGGGTACGACGCGAAGAGCCCTTGCAAGCCGGTACTCGAACGAAAGTTGGGGAAGCTGTTTGTCCCGGGTCTTCCATCTCCTAAGAGCGACGTCGTCTTGCGATCCAGGAACTGGGGGAACATCCGTGGTGCCATTGGCAATCTCGTCTTTGAGTTGCTCAAGGTCACTGCGCGTCGGGTGCAACTCGTTTACGTACAGGAGCACGCCGGCGACGACGGCCAGCGCACCGGGCTGGGTGCGCCGCAGTTCGCCGTAGGTCTGCAGTTGCCACTCGTATTGGGTCCAGAGGCTGTTCGCTGCGCCAGGGAGTGGCACAGGAGGCCGACGCATGCCTTTGTAGTCGATGATCACTTCAAACGTGGATGGCAAAACAGATCCCAACGCATTTTTGATCGCCCCCACGACAGGATTGGCGATGAGCGCCGGAGATGCGAGCTGGACGTGCGTGACGACGTCGACAACGCCAACCAGCTCATACCGGTCCGCGACACGAAACTGTAGCTGGCTCTGGATCGGCGGAAGGAGGCGAGCCCCGGTCAGACGAACTTCCGCACGATGTACGAGCGGGAAGAGGTGAGGACCCAGCTCTTGAACCGCGGTCGTTGCACGCTCGTCTCCGAGCTGCTCAAGGTCGGGGCTCCATGCAAAGAGCCCACGAGCGCCTAGCCGTGTTTTTACCAGCTTCCGAATGTCGTCGAGGTCCTGTGTCGGCCAAGGCGGGAGCGACGGGGTGCCTTTTAAGACGGAGTCTCTGTAGCGACGAAACGCCTCTTCTAGAACCCCGTGGAGGAACTCGCCGAACCACTGCTGGACCGGACGGGATGCGGGAAGCTTACCAATGCGCGTATATCGGTACTGAAGGCCACACCTTAGGTACCCAAGAAGGTCACCGGTGAGACTGTATGACGGAAGTGAGTAGACCTTGGGGCGGATGGAGAGTGTCATCAGAAGCTCAGATCATTACGAATGGACGGTTTGGATCCCAATGGCACACATCGTTGCGATCCCACCCAGTCGCCACGTTCGGCACGCGGCCCCCTGGCAGCGTAGGACTCACGCCCACGAGCAACAAAATGTCCTGCGGGCGGCTAAAGGCGACGAAGAACTGGCGATACAGGTCGTCAAAAGCACGGTCAACCTGTGTTCGCGTGGGAACGCCTAGCGGCGAATGAGGCCGCAGCAAGTCCTCCATTCGATGCGGTGGGCCACCCGAAGCTGGCATCCGCTTGAATGCAGGGGCGCGGAGGTCCTTAAAGTCGGAACCGACGTCAACGATGGCCAGCGGGAATTCGAGGCCCTTGGATTGGTGGATTGAGAGGATGGAAAGTCGGTCTCGAGGAAACGTCTCCATCAGCTCCTCGTTCACATCCACCACCCCCTCGGCAATCGGCGCCAGGAAGTCTCGCAGCAGCTCTTTAACAGAGCCATCCGATAGCCCCTGATTCGTGGGATCCGTGACAATGCGACCATCGAACTTGCCTAGCTGCTGACAGGCCCCCAGCTGGCGGGTGAACAACTCGAGATAGACTTGGCCTTCGGGGTCGTTGTGCAACTCAGGGAGGTAGTGGACGAGCCCATAGATGAGCTCAATGGCTGTCGTGCTTCTCGGCCATCCGTAGCCCTTCCGATTTGGGTCTCGATTGGCCCAGCCTTGCGCGAAGGCGAGCAGGCCGGGAGGAGCGGCCCCGCCCTGTGCGAAGTGAATCGCCCGGTCTCTCCAGCGAGCGAAGACCGCTTGCGCATCTTGGGAAATGCCGTTAGTCTGGCCAGCCAGCACCCCGCCAGCATCCAGGCACTCCAGAATAAGCCCACCGTACCGTTCGACCACATCGATCGTTGCAGCGTCTTCTCCGCGTGGATTGAATACAGGAATCGGTGGGGAAAGCATGCCGAGTTCCTGACGCAACAAGAACGGCAGGCGAGGCTTGTCCGAGGCCGAGAACTCGGCAGGGCTGCTGCACAAGAGCGCGCAGTCTCCAACGTCACCCCCGGAAGGGGCGGCGGCAATGATGCCGCCCGGGACCGCGTAGCCAGGCCCTCGGAATGCCGAATGAATAAGTCCCGCTAGATCCTCGGCAAGTTCTTGGATCGTGTCGCGGAACATTCCCAGCACCGGCAGGCCCGCCTGTGCCAGCGGACCATGAGCAAGGGACGGCTTGCTCGCCACGCGTACGGCCTGGTACCCGGCGTCGAGCGTTGCGTACCCATTGACGAAGGAGACGATATTCTTGGTAGAACGGTAGTTGTTCGTCAGAAATACGGTCGTTGGGGGGTTATTGAATCGCTGCTGGTAGCGGAGCGGAAAGTCACGAAAAAGGTCGACGGTGGCGCCGCGAAATCGATAAAGGCTCTGATCGTCGTCGCCGACAACGTTGATAGCCCCCGAACACGCAGCTGCGAGCTCGAAATAAAGCTGCTCCTGCATGAGATTTGTGTCCTGGTACTCATCGACTAGAACGACCTCGAGCTCGTCGGTAAACTCCTTGAGCTGCCCGGCACGCAGGCGAGTGAGTACTTCGTTTTCCAGGAGCGAGAAGTCAACAAGACCTGCGGACCGCAGGGTGGTCTCGTACGCTTGGTGGGCGTCATCAATCTGGCTTCTGGCGGGATGGTCGGCGGGCGGACCTGCCGACGGGAATTGCGCCCAGGCCACTTGGTCCTGAAAGCGTCGTTCCCAGATCTCCTTGACGAGCTTAGCCTTTGTGCCTGCGTGGTAGTTGAAGCGTTTTCCGTTATCCGAGTAGAGGCTCAGCAAGAACGCGTCGAGCGCCTGGTTCTGGTCGCGCCGCGATCCAAATAACCCTTCACGCAGCATCAGAGTCTTGCTGACGAACTCGTCGACCAGAACGGGCGGCTGAGTTCCAGGGGCGCGGAACTCCCGAAGGAGTTCCTCGCACAAACTGTCTACCGTCCCGGTACGCACCTGGTTGATGTCCACCGCATCGACGAATGTCTTCTGCTTCGGCGACAGTGTCAGGTCTTTCTTCAGCGCATCGATGATCCGGAATCCCCAACCGAGAACGCGGGAGCGAAGTTCCTCTGCGGCCTTCTTGGTGAACGTGGTTGCCAGGATGCCGCGGGGCGGCACTCCATCAACCAGTACGAGCTTCAGAATGCGGAGCGTGAGGCTGGCCGTCTTCCCTGTGCCCGGCCCCGCAACAATGAACACCCCGGCAGACGCGCCTGCGTTGATGGCCAGTTGCTGTTGGAGGTCAGGCGGCGGTCGGAATGTCCCAAGCGCTCGAATCAGATCCGTCGAGGTCAGCATGACTCAGACTACTGCCTTGAGGAGCTCGCCCATTTCGTCCGGGTAGAAGATGTCCCAGCCCGCGCGAGACAACGCGTCGAGATCCTCTTGGTTCCAGGTGCCATCAACGACCAACAGGAGCCTATCGACGCCTTCGCGGGGCTCGAAAGATCGGCGGGAACCACTCCAAGCGTACCGAAGAGAAACGGCACGCCCACAGAGCTCCTTCTTCTTGTGGCTCTTCCCCTCGTCGCTCGCAAACTGCCAGTTGACCAATGTCTTGGACTTCCGAAACAACTGCGTCTGCCCCGCTTGTCCGCTCAGCTCGGCGAGTTCAGCAAAGCAGCCTTGGATCCGCTCTTCGGTTCCTCCACCAATCGCCGCAACAATGAGCGACTCCAGCGGGTCGAATCCGCGATACTGAAGCAGCTTGGTCTCTAGAATGTGGTTCTGGATTTCCGACGCGATACTTGATGCGGCTTGCTTGGCACGACCGAGGCCGATTGCCGACAGGTGGCCAGCAATCACCTTCGCAATTCCTCGAATGAAGTCGGGCATCATCTTTTCGCGTCCGCGTCGGTGAATCCAGTCTGGCAGTACAATTCGGTATGCGCGATCGCCTGCAGCCGGCATGCGATCAAGCTTCGCCGCTTCCTGTGCGAGCCGCGCATACCCAAATGAAGTTGCAGATCCACCTTCGTGTTTAAGAAGCTCCACGAGGTACTCAAGGAGCCAGACCGTCCCGGGCGGCCACGCAGCGGGCACGCGGGCGCCGACGATTAATGCATGCGGGTCGCTATGGAGCGCAAAAAGGCGCCGGGCAAGTTCCGCGGGGTCGCACAGACTCGCAAACTCGTCCACAACGTACGCACCAATCGCAACGAGATGGTTAATATTGCGGAGGCTGGTTAACCAAGCCGCCATCTCCGCGTGTGGCGCTGACCTCAGTATGGGGCGAATCGCCTGCTCGCCGAGAAGCGCTATCGCGTTTCGAATCTCTTCGTCAGCCCCCTTCGCACCAGCAATGGACCGAGTCGCAAGTCCCAGATCGAAGACGTAGCCGGGCACCTCCGCCAGAGGCACCGCCTTCCCCGAATACAGTCGGAACGCCAGATCTACGCTCTCGAATACGAGCAACTTGCCAAGACCACGCCGCACAAATGTTCTTCTCGCCTTGGGGAGTCGTCCGGCAGTTCGACTCCTCTCCATCGTCCACAGGGCGCCAAGCTCTTTGCGGAATCCGCCAAGCAGCTTTCGAATGTCGGCACTTAGCTGCTTCAAGAGAGGGCCAGGATGAGATTTGCGGCCATCTGCGATCATCTTCGCGATCGCTTCGGCCTTCTTCACTCCATTGCCCGGAAGCGACTCCTGATGGTCCTCAACCCATCGGAGCAGCTCCGCCCCATACGGCCTGTCTGCTACTACTAGACAACCGTCAAAGGAGGACTGCTCGAGTTTCTTGATGTCGTCCTTGATAACCGCATCAAACACAACAGTATAAACGCGAGGCTGTGTTTTTAGACGAACCTTTGCCTCGCAGAGCTCGCCTACGTTCCTCCAGTACTTCCGATTCGACTCCTTGGTCGAGCCTCCGTGCGAGACAAGAAGCAGCGTGGTCGGCGAATCGACAGACTTCCCGATCGTAAAATCCGGATCGATGGTCATGCCTTGGGGGGTTTCGTTCCAATAGACCGTGCCGGCGAGGTCACCACGACTCGCCAATGAGCCCAGCGCAAGATGGACGAATGCTTCATAAGTCTTGCCTTTGCGCTCACCCGCCATGTTTGCTCTCCACTTCGTCATAGTTCGGCACTTGGACCGGAAGCGCGATATCCCGGAGGCTCGAGGACAAAAGGAGCTGTCCCCTCGCGAGCACCTGCAACTCCTGAGAAAACGCAGCGATATCGGACGATGCGGCACGCACTGCTTCGCGTCGCTCGTCTGCATTGCCCAGTGCCATCGTGAGCTGCGTGTTCAGCTGGGTCAGGACGCCGTTGTCAATCTCAGAAACCTGCTGACTCACGACGCCGAGGCCGATTCCAAACTTCCGCCCCTGCCGACTGATATCGCGGAAGACGCTGCCAAACTTCATGCGCGCCGGATTGAGGACGCTTGGAGCCTCCTCTACGAGGATGTGCACCAACGGAAGTTCGTCGGGCGTCCGAACGCGCCCATCGACGATGTACGGCAGCGCGCCGTTCTCGAGGCGTTCCAGCAGCGCGGTGACGAGGCTGCGCTGGCCGACGCGACCATTCTCCTCGTCGACCCCGAAGGCAGACGCGATCTCGGCGCGCAGTCGCGGGGGCGAATCCGCTAGCCTCAGGGCTCGGCGCAGGGCAAAGAGAGCGCGCGCCACGATGGTGTTGAGGAGAAACTGCTCGAGCTCGCCGAGCAGAGTGGTGTCGACGACGAGAACGCGTCCCCGTTCGAGCGCGCAGAGAATGTCCGGCAGTTGCGACTCGTACGGCAGCCCCATTTCGGCGTCGAACCTGGAGACGAGGCGAGTGTTCCCATGGGCCAAGAACCCGAGGCGACGTTCGACGGCCGCGATCGTCCCCGGCAGGTATTCCGTGTTCCCTTCGCCTTCGCCGCTGAGGTCGCCTGCAAAGAGTCTCCCGATCCAGCGTTCGCCATGCTCGGCGAAGAGCTGCCGCGCGAACGCAATCTGCTGCTCTGAGAAGTCGAGAATGCTCGCGAGGTCGTCTGGCGTCACCTCGGCGCGCGACAGACGCACACGCACCTCGAGAGGCCCGTCGAGCACGTCTCGCGCGGTGAGATAGTAGAAGGGGTCGACTAGGTCCGCCCGCTCTGCGTCCGAGTACCCGCGCACGATGCCTCGGATGCCGTCAGCCCCGCCGACGGACGCATGCCAGGAACGAAACTCGTCATGGGGATCGATGGCGAAGACCGAGGCCCTTGGCCCGGCCGAGGAGCCGTCGCGGACCGCGCGGTTGTGCTTCAGGACGCCGTCGAGTAGGACCATGATCAGGTTGCTCTTTCCGCACCCGGTGCGGCCGAACACCCCGATGTGGTGAGAGAGAGCAGCCACAGGGAGACGCACCGGCACGGCCATCAGTGGTCGCTCGCCGGCAAGAAGGTGACCGATGACCAGCCCGGTGTCTCCAAGCTGGGTCCGCAAGAGCTCGTGCACGGCTTGCCCGGCCTCAGCCCGGTCAGGATCGACCCTAAACACGTCGGTCAGGTGCTGGGGGAGCCTCCGCGGCCGGTTGAACGACCATTCGCACGCCGCGTCGTTGAACTCCGCATAGCCGAGCACCATGCCTCGCAGCTCGACAAGCTGCTCTTCAGCCAGATCTTCTGCGAAGTACGAGTCCGGCATCGTCAGCTTATTTCGGGCTACGTCGCTCATCTCGAGCGTGCGGTTGAGGATGTTGGCGTACTCAGTGGTGCGGAAGACGAAGACGCGATCCGGCCCGCGACGGCAGGGTATCAGGAAGAGGTCTCCGATGGCGACGTCCCCGTTACGCGCGACGACCGTCAGCTGCGAAGTGCTGCTTTCAGCGAGAACACCGAAACGTGATCCGAGGGCTTGCACGATTCCGTCAAGTGTTGTCACGACGATGCCTCCTAAGCGTGTCCCGTTGCCGCGGATGCATCCCGAAAGAGCGATCGCTTGAGTCCAGCTCGGACAGCCTCGTCGATAAGTTGTTTCCGGAGGGCGACCCGCTCGACCTCAGTCAGCGATGCACGGTCGTGCCCCGCCTTGACAGGATATGGGTATCCGAAGCACCGCTGGTCGTGCGAACAATAGTCCAATGCCTCAAAAACCTTACGAACACCGGCTTCGTTGTTCAGGTTATCCGCCCAGTATGCCGCGTCGAAATCAACACGCAGCACCGGCACGTTACGGTGGAACCGGACAAGGTAGGTTACTGCGCCTACTGGAGGAATCCGACGGCCGTCGGTTGATGGAAGTACCCATCCATCGCGTTCTTGCGTAGGAACTCTGAGGAACCAGTGTTCCGCCACGCTTCCAGGACCACCTCCGGCTATTTCCCGAGCCGCATCTTCAATGTGCTCTATGCCAGGGAGCCCATGCGATTTCGATAGGCCGACAAGCACTATGCCCTTCTGCCGTGCTTGTACGCAGCACAGGCGCTTGAGGTGCTCATAAAACAGGCTCACATCTCGCCGCGTTACCAGGGGCAAAGAGAGCGTGCTGTCGAACACGAGTATCCGCAGACGCGAAGACCCGTCGTCACCAAGCCCCTTTATGAGGCGAAGTGCCATCGACAGTTCGCCGGTTGTACGAAGCTGTATAGCGGCATTCGATGAGTCTGATGCAGCGGGACGAATCAACTGCTTTACCAGCTGATCCACGTTGGTGCGACGTCCGCTCAGCTTGGCCTTAAGATCGCCATAATCAGATTTCGTCACCACTTCGTGCACATCAACTCCGCTGAGCCTCGAGAACGCTGCGTCCCACGCCATGCTCCTCTGTGGCTCCGCTTCAGGAATCCACGCCGCGTCAAACAGCGCACGCTGCCCGAGATCAACTTCCTTTAGTCCGTGCGTAGCCTCTGCAACGTACGCCGAGCCCTGCGCGACGGTCAGATAGACGAAAGAGTCGCCGTAGGCAAGCGAGGGGAAATCTCCGGAGCCATCGACCCCTGCGCAGAGCAGTGGACCGATCGCTGTTGTGTGTTCGAAGAAGCGAATAGAGTCACGCAGACGACGAGAATCGTCAGCCCCAAGCGTTGCTGCGCCTTCCCACTCGCGCATTTCGCCTGCAACCTCGGCAAGTCGCGTTCGCACCTCGCGTCGAAGGTGAATGTCGAATCTCATGGCTCATCTTCCATGAGTGACAGCTGCAACTGGCGACCGGGCAAGCCTGCGGTGTCGCCACGGAGCGCCTGGTCCAGTAAACGATAGAAGACGTATGTGTTGTGGAACCCACGCCGACGATTGCGGTTGTTACCACGAAAAATGACGACCTCAATGCCCGCTTGTCGACAGACCTCGCACTCACACAGCTCCCATGGGCGTTTCTCAAGCGTGTTTCGGTAAGGACCGGAGAGGTCAACCCGATCAGCGGTCACGAATCGGTCATACTCAAGAAGGGCATTCAACGCGGCATCAAGACTTCCTTGTCTCGCGGCATACTCGCGTACTGAGCGGAGAGCATTTTGCTCCATTCGTGAGATCGCTGAATCACTGAGTCCCGCTTGTTCGTTCATCCGTTTGGCTCGAAAACTCTTGCCTGCCTCAGGAATACGAAGCGCCGCAAAACTCTCGCCTGGCATCACGTAGCTTGTCGTGGTGCGCATCCACGCCTGCCGCAGGTATGAGGCGCTGTCGACCGAAGTGACTCCAAGCCTACTGAAAAACGCGAGTCCATTGAGCCGCGCAAGCCCGAAGAGATGGATTCGCACCGTCGGAGGAACAACATCGTGGACCGATCGCAGGGTCTCAATGATGTCGGGGGTAGAAGATCGCACGAGCCCGCCCAACCCGATGTAGTCGTAGCCCATCGCCACGTACTTCTTGGCCGCAGCTGCGTAGCTCTTAGGATCCCAACCTTGCACTGCTCCGATTGGCGTCCACGGTAGCTGCGCCTTGCGGTGCTGCTTCAGGAAGGCTGCCGCGTTCTCGATGGTTAGGTCGTATCTCGCCTTCTTTTTCGCCTCGGTCGCCGTCACGATAAGGTGGTCGAGAGATACGCCGAAATCGAAGTCCAGCCGCGTGTAGTACTCGAGCACCTCTTCTGTGGTGTAGGGCGGGACGTCTTCGTTGATGTACCCGAAGGCGCCGCAGTCACCCATGATTGGAAACTCGCGCGGCACGCGGAGAAAGCGATGCACTCCGAGACGATTGATCCGCTCCTTCTTAGACTTGCTTTTCTCGGCAACCACCTTGGAGATCAGAAGGCCATCGTAGTTCGGCTCCGGATAAATCTGGTGCGCATAGACTTGGTTTGACCAATCGCCTGAACCGCCGGAGTGCTCGTCGTTCTCGAAGTCGAAGTCACGGTCGACCTGATCATCCCACTCCGGAATGAAGTACTTGAGCTTTTCACGGTGGGGCTTGTCCTGCCAAGAAGCAGGAAGATCGATCACGTAGTCGACATCGGACTTCGCAGCAGCGGACCTCCGTCTCGAGGTGCTGGCTGCCGGCTGCTGCTGAACGAGCGTGAGCAAGTCTTTGGCTTTCCAAAGTTCGCTGCTGAACTTGGCATCCGCAGCCAGTTGCGAGAGAAGCCGGCACGCTAACTCCCCCTTCAGGGCCACAAGTCCACAGGAAAATCGCTTCGCCTCGGGGTTGGACAGCACAACGGGCCGCACGTTGGCGAGGTTCGGTAGCCGCTTTCGCGTTGAGCCGCCGCAGAAGAGCAACGTCGGCCCGCCAAACTCAACCGCCCCCTCCAACTCACAGGCGCTGAGGTAGTCGTCCCCCAGCAAAATGAAACCGAGGTCGTAGGGTGCTGCAACCGTCTTCCGGAACGCTGCTGGAATCCCCAGTTCGCGAGCCCATTCGCGGAGCTCGCCCTTGGGCATCCCTTGAAAGGTGGCCTCGTACGGCGCTAGCCGGGTTTTCCCAGAAACAATGCCGTAGCCCGCAGAGAGGATCTCGAGATCCAGGACGTCGTCACCGTTGCTTGACAGCCTAGACTCCCGGAACGCCTGAACCCCCCGCATCAACCGGACATGCTGCTGCCCCGTGTAGAGCGACTCCGCCGGGCACAGCAAGGCTTTCAGCTCCTTCTCGCGTCGCGCTACGTGCCGCCGCCCCTGCTTGAAGTCCTCGAGCGTCAGCGCACGCTCAGACGACACGCTCTTTTCGCCCGTGCAGGAAGTGATGACCAAGATCCGCATGCTTTTCTCAACTAGGGCTTCGGAGTGCCGCGTGGCGATTCGGACTCGCTCGCGATCGTGGTGAGCCGCATCGCATCACATCCACGGTCACGCAGCCTTGTGATCAGGGTTTCACCGCTCGTGAAGTCGACGTGGGTATCGAGTGGCTTGTCGAGTGCGATCAGATAGGCTGCCCTTGCGACATCTTTCGCCGGAAGCATCTGCCCTTCGAAGCTCACCACCAGGCCCCGACGAGGAGCCTTCCCAGCCGCGGTGCGCTGCGCAACAGCCTTGCACGCCTCAGCCACATGCTTCTCGGTGATGACGTTCCAGTTGATGCCCATGGCTACGCGATCCCCAAAACCTTGTGCGTCTGGACGCTGAGCCGCCATCGTGGATGGGCAAGGCAATACTCAACAGCCAGACGCTTATGATCCTCGAAGCACTCGTCTTCAAGTGGCTGCAGATAGAAATGTTCAAACGACTGCGTCTCGTACGACGCAGGATCGATTCCGGGCTGCGGAACGACAAGTTTGAGCTCGTTTCCGCCCGAGACGACCACTTTTGCACCCGACTTGGGGCTTACGCACACCCAGTCCACGCCATCGGGAATCGCTCGGGTCCCGTTGGTCTCAACCGCGATCAGAAACCCAAGCCTGTGCAACTCGGCAACCAACTCCTGGTCCAACTGCAGGAGCGGCTCACCGCCCGTGCATACGACGAAGGGTTGCTGACCCGAGTTGCCACGCCAGGTGCTCGCCACGACGGATGCGAGAGCACTGGCAGTTGGATACGAAGCACCACCAGGGCCATCTGTGCCCACGAAGTTCGTGTCGCACCACAGAGCACATCCGCCAGAGCCAGTCTGACGGTCTTTTTCGTGGCCGCTCCAGAGGTTGCATCCCGTGAACCGCAGGAAGACCGCGGCCTTGCCGGTGTGGAACCCCTCGCCCTGGAGCGTGTAGTAGATCTCCTTGACGGCGTAGCTCATACACTCGACCGCTCCAGATACGCAGCGGGGTCCGTAAGGCCATTGTCCTGGAAACCACGGAGACGAAGTTGGCACGCGTCGCACCTGCCGCATGCCTCGCCTCCGGGGCCAGGGTCATAGCAGGTGCTCGTCTCGGCATAGTTCACGCCAAGAGCAAGCCCCTTTGCGATGGTCTCCGCCTTGGTGAGGTTGATCAGAGGCGTGTGCAACTTTATCGCAAGCCTGCCTTCGACTGACTCCCGTGTGGCTAGGTTTGCCATAGCCTGATATGCCGCGATGTACTCAGGCCGGCAGTCTGGATAGCCGCTGTAGTCGAGGGCATTGACGCCGATGAATATGTCCGCCGCCCCGAGCACCTCAGCCCAAGCTAGGGCAAATGAGAGGAATATCGTGTTCCTCGCCGGCACATAGGTGATCGGAATGCCGTCGCTCATCTCGTCGATTGGCCGCCCCTTAGGCACCGCCAGATCGCTGGTCAGGGCCGACCCGCCAAAAAGTCGCAGGTCGATCTCGACGATAATGTGTTCACGAGCGTTCAGTGCTTTGGCCGTGCGCCGAGCAGCTTGAATTTCCGCTAAGTGCCTTTGCCCGTACCGAAAAGTGATTGCATAGGGCTCAAATCCCTCGCTTTTCGCGATTGCTAGGCATGTGGCTGAATCAAGCCCGCCACTGAGAAGCACCACGGCTTTTTTGTTCGAATCCATTCGGCTCTCGTCCCGCGCGAGGTGCTGTTTCGACGAAGCGTGTCGCTCCGTTGAGGGGGAAGTATAGCGTTTCATCAAATATTTGAGGGCTAGGCAATCAGCCCTCCTTCCGCCTCCGCTCCCGCGCGGCCCGCCGCCTCTCCCGCCGTTCCTCCATCTCGTCGATCGCCTTCTGGGCGACGCGAGTCTGGGCCTCACGCAGTTCACGTTCCCCCGCCATTCCCATCTCCAAAAGCAGCGTGAGCCAGCCTGCTTCGTAGCCATGGAGCCTGTTCTTGCCTGGACTATGCATCGCTTTTCCTCTCATTGAGAATCGAGTACCTACTGCCTCACCACCGACGTCTGGCCCTCCGTCCACGGGTTTCCGCTCAGGGCTCCAAGCACACAAAAGAAGTGCAGGACGAGCCCCGGCAGGATCAGGGCGACGTAGCCCATGCCCACCAGAAAGAACCACACGATCCCGTTGATGATCTGCCCCTTGTAGAGCTGCCCCAAGCCCGGCACGAAGAAACTTAGGACCGCAGCAAGACCGGGGCTCCAGCGTTGCACCGGCGGATGGTTGATGACGAGGACCTGGCCGCCGCCGCCCGGGAGCTGGGAACCATAGTCGTCCGGTTGGTTGGCCAACACAGCCGCCGGGACCGCTGGAAGCATGGGAGCCTCGCGGGCCGCCTGGTCTTGTGCGATCCGGGCGGCTTCGAGGTCCAGCCGCTGTTTCTCCACAGCCAACTCCTTGGCCCGCAGACGCCGCTCAGCAGCCTCCTTCGACGCCTTGCCGATGTTCTCGATTGCTTGGCCGAGGAGCCTGCCAATCTCGACGGACAGCCCCAGAACCGCGATGAAGAGACCGCCGAGGGTGAAAGCCAGGGCCACGTTCGACTTGGCTATGGCCGTGAAGGCGATCCCGAGGGCCGCCAGAAACCCGCCGCAGGCCGCAACCAGGTGCCGCGGGGCGATGTCATCCCATTCGATGCCGGGGCCTGCGGGAACGGCTTTTCGGCGTTCGGCAGTGGGTATCTTGTGCGGGATGTCGGGTGGACCTTGGTCGTGTGGCGTAGCAAGAACAGTCC
>Ga0315906_10003313_pt1 | contig 21449 bp, 19 predicted proteins | sample LakEriMetagenome_4_FD_203526 | JGI IMG/M metagenome (GOLD analysis project Ga0315906, IMG submission 203526) | Freshwater fungal communities from buoy surface, Lake Erie, Ohio, United States - Buoy 2 MA122 | ecosystem: Environmental > Aquatic > Freshwater > Lake > Lake biofilm | place: USA...
CCGCGGCCGCGGGCGCGTGCGTTAGGAGCATGCGGCGCATCGAGTCGATCATGGTCTTATTCTGAGCGGACGACCGGCGCGGGTGCCATAGATGATGAGCCCTCCGCCATCCATAGAATGCATGCACGGCCTCCAAAATGGGTCTAGTGTTTTTTGAGAGTGTGGCGCAGCACGCACCTTAAAATAACGGGAGAAATCGACATGAGAACGATTATAAAAGGTTTCATTTCGGCCGCGGTCGGCGTGGCAGTCGCCACGACCTCAGGCGGAGCCGTCGCGCAGGACGCGACGGCTGGCGCGGGCGGGCTCGACGAGATCGTCGTCACGGCGCGCAAACGCGTGGAGTCTATTCAGGACGCCCCACTGACCATTCAGGCCTTCACTGGGGACCAGATCGAGGAGCGAGGCGCGGAGTCGCTGGTGGACCTCGCGAAGTTCGCGCCCGGCCTGACCATGAACCAGGGTTCATCACGCTCGGCGGCTGACTTCTCGATCCGCGGCATGACGCAGATCTCCCCCGTCGGAGACAACCGGCGCGACCTCGTCACGGTGTTCATCGATGGCGTACCGTATGTGGGCAACCCGCAGGGCATCGGCACCGAGGATCTCGCGCGCGTGGAGATCATCAAGGGTCCGCAGTCGGCGCTGTTCGGTCGCGCCACCTTCGGCGGCGCGATCAGCCTTGTGACGACCACGCCGGGCGACGAGCTCAAAGGTCGGGTGAGCGTTACGGGCGCCACCGACAGCGACTACCGACTGAGTGGCGCAATCGAAGGGCCGATTGTTCCGGGCAAGCTCGCCGGCCGTATCGCCATGGAAGGCCGCAAGTTCGACGGCTTCTACGACAACGCCTTCGGCGGCAAGCTCGGCGAGACCGACCAGCGCTATGTGGCTGGTACGCTGAATTTCACTCCAACCGAAGACCTGTCGATTCGGCTGCGTTGGAGCGATCGGCACGACGAGGACGGTCCGGCCGCCACCACGCTGATTGCGCGCTTTACGGAACACAACTGCGGGCCGTTCCCGGGCTTCCTGCCGCGGTCGCTGGCTGGGTTACCAGCGGGGTTCACGCTGGCGCAGTCTCGCCGCGTTTATTGCGGCGAGCTTAAGGCGCCAAAGGGTCCGATCGGCATCAACACGACCCTCCCAGCCTCGACGCTGCCGCTCATTCCGCTCGATGAGCACAAGCTCATTCTCGACCACGAGCTCGGCTCGATCTCGGCGGACTGGTCATTCGGCGGGGGCTACACGCTCACGGCGATTGCGAGCACGCAGGAGCAGAACATCGAGCAAGTGCGTGACTTCGAACTCGCACCCGAAGACCGCTACCAAGTTTATCTTACGAATGATCAAACTCAGGACACGTACGAAGTTCGCCTGACGTCACCGGCCGAGCAGCGCCTGAGCTGGATGATCGGCGTATCGCGCTTGGAGACGACGTTCGATACGATCGGTGCGTTCATCAACGGTGCGTTGTTCGGTACCGCGGGTGCGCCCACGCCATCCGCGGCCTCGCTGCTGCCGTTGCGCAGCGCCTCGAAGGCGGATTCGGTCTTCGGCAGCATCGGCTTCCAAGCGACCGACCGGCTGTCGTTGAGCCTAGAGGCCCGCCGTCAAAATGACGAGCAGACTAGTGGCGTCGGTACGGCGCTACCGTTCAGCGTCGAGACCAAGGCTACGCTGCCGCGCTTCCTCGGTCGCTATTCGCTGAACGATGAGACCAACCTGTTCGTGAACTACGCCAAAGGCAACCAGCCGACGCTGGGTTATGCCACGTTCTTCCAGCTCACGCCGGCGCAGCAGACAGTGGCGCTCGCCAATGGTCTCGTACCGGCGGCGCCAGAAGCCGAGATCGAGAACTACGAGATCGGCATCAAGCATCGCGAGGACGACGGCAGCTGGTACCTCAACGCGTCGCTCTACTATCTCGAGTGGGTCGGTCGCCAAGGTGTGCGCACACTGCAGATCGATCTGAACGGTGACGGCGTCATCACGAATCTGCCGGCGCCCGCGGGTGAGAACTTCAACGCGTCGCCCTTCGCCGCCGGTGACAGCAACACCAAAGGTATCGAGATCGACGGTGCGCTGCGACTCGGAGAGGGTTGGACTGTGGGCGGCAGCGTTGCGTATGCCGACACCGAGATCACCAAGGCGCTCAATGAAACCATCCCGCTGCGCTTTCTCGGGTTGACGGATGCGAAGGGCTTCGAGTACCCGCTGGTGCCCAAGTTGAGTGGCGCCGCATACTTGCAGTATGACCAGCAACTGTCCGATGCGCGTAGCTGGTTCGTGCGCGCCGACATGACCTATATCGGCAAGCGCTACGACAGCATCGCGAACTTCGCTTACGTACCAGGGCAGCTTCGCACCAACCTGCGGGGCGGACTTCGCGCGGAGAAGTGGGACGTCACGGCGTTCGTGACCAACCTGTTCGACGATGACACGCTCGAGTCCTGCCGTTACCAGAGTGACAGCGCAACCGACCCGTTCTTCTTCCAGCTCGCCTCCTGCGAGGCGGTACTGCCGAACAAGCGGCAGTTCGGGGTGACGGCCACGTTCCGGTTCTGAGTCGCAGAATGCGGCGCCGAGCGCTGCTGACCGGCGGTGCTGCAAGCATAGGGCTTGCGGCGCTCGCCCCGGCGCCAGTGCTGGGGAGTGTGGCTGCCCAAGGAGAGTTCGCGACAGGGCAGGCCACCGCGCTCGCTGCGAGTTTTCGGGGGCCTGCGCTGCTCGATGCTTTCGTTCGTATTCGCGGCCGCACCGATGGGCGCATCGTGCACGGCTGGCTGCGCTCGCAGCGCTCTACGGTCATCGACGGCGAGATCACGCCGCTGTGCGGCGTGGTCGCGGGCGCGGTGCAGCGTTTCGAGCGCATTCGCGAGGACGTTTTCGAGGCGACCATCTTGGAGGTTGCGCACTACGTACATCCGTCGACTGGCGATCTGCTCGACACGGTCGAGATGCCAGGGACAGGACGCAGGGTCAAGGTCCCAGCGTATCGCTTCGGCCCGGTGAAGGCGCGATTCGCGGTGATGCTGGATGAGTGGGAGGAGTTCGATCCGCCGCAGGGTGGCAGCGGCGCGACGCAGTTCGTGCCGCGCTCGTCAGTCCATCTCCTGCGTTCCATCGAACCGGCCACCGCGGTCGGTGACCGAGTCGCCATCCGCACCAACGAGTACGGGCGCGTCTATCCGGATCGGTCGGGCCCCATGACGATCTACTATCGTGAGTGGATGGCGTGGCAGGCTCGCGCGGAAGATCTAGCGAGCAGCAGCGCGGCCGTCGCGGCGAGCTATGGCTATACGGCACTGACGAGTTGGCGCCCGTGGATGCAGATGGGCACTTTGAAGGGTCACACGATTGACAGTGGCTATGGCGCAAAGGCAATGAACTGGACGGAGTGCCCGCCGGAGTTCCTCGAGCTCACCCGGAGGCGGCATCCGGATGTCCTTGACGATCCTGAGCGTGCGCTGCGCTCGCCGCCGGTGTGATGATCATCAGTGACCGCATCCTGACCGGGTTGGTCTGCGCTGCGCTTGTATGGGCCAGTCCAGTCGTCGACGCGGCGGACGACTCGAGGAGCCCGGTCACTGCAGCAGCACCGGCGTCGAGCGCACCGCTAAGGTTTCAGATCGTCGAGGGCGCAGGCGGCGTGCCGCTGAACGTGGTCACCGCCGGAGATCCGTCAAAGCCACCGATTCTCCTGGTACACGGCATCGGGCAGAGCTATGTGAGCTGGGAGAATCAGCTTCGCTCCCCGGTGACCGACGAGTTCTACGTGGTCGCGTTCGATCTTAGAGGTCACGGTAATTCCGGCAAGCCCTGGGGCAAGGCGCAGTACGCGGAATATCGCAACTACGCAGGCGACGTTCGCGCAGTCATCGAGTCCACAGGCATTCGTCGGCCGTTTCTGGTCGGCTGGTCTTATGGCACACTTGTGGTGAGCGACTACCTGCGCGCGTACGGCGACTCGGGGCTTCGCGGCCTCGCGCTGGTCGGCGCCTACGGCGGTCTGACGCCGCCTCCGCCAGCGGCGCCGCCCGCGCTTGCGGCACAAATGGCTCGAACCCGTGAGCTTCAGCTCAGCAGCAATCTTCAGGACAACATTGCCGCAGCTCGTGGCGGCGTCCGCTTCCTGACCGGCAAGGAGATGCCGCCGGCCTACTACGAACGCGCAGTCCAGCTCGCCTTGATGCTGCCTGCCTATGCGCGGCGCCACATGTTCGATCGACCCATTGCCAACATGGATCTGATCCCGAATATTCGTGCGCCACTGTGGATCGTCGTGGGTGGCAAGGATGGCAGCACGCCCGAAGGGCAAGCGCGGGAACTCGCACGGAAGGTGCCGGGCGCGCGCGTCAGCGTCTATCCTGACAGTGGGCACTCGCCATTCGCTGAAGAGCCGGATCGCTTCAACCGCGAGCTGATGGAGCTTGCGCGAGCAACTGAACACATCGCGGCCTCACCGCCGTGAGACTCGGTATTGCGTCCAGGCTCCGCCTGCTCTGCGGAAAGTGGCCGTCTGCCAGGTGATGTGGCTGTCGGCATAGCAGTCCGATTCTCCCTCGGCACCAACATTCAGTTAACGCGCCGCGTGAGCAAGTTAGTGCAGCAGCGTCTGTGGACGAACTAACCGAGTCAGTGTCGCCCTCTCCGCGGGTGCGTCATGCGGCGCGCTTTGCCGCAGATTTGACTGCTTGCAAGGTCTTGGACTTCTTGAGCGCCAATCTGGCCTGCCAAAGATCATAGACGGTCTGCTGCGCAAGCCACACCTCGGCGGCACCGCCGCGATCGCGACCGAGCCAGCGTTCAATGCGTAGCGCCATTGCCGGACTGATTGCGCCACGACCGTTGAGTACCTTAGAGAGCGTTGTTCGGTCGACGCCAAGTTGAGCGGCCGCTTCACCGACCTGCAAGCCAAGGGCGGGAAGTACGTCATCCCGAAGCGTGAGGCCCGGGTGAGGGGGATTGTGCATTTCGTTCATAAAAAACTTCAGTGGTAGTCCTGATAGTCGATCAGTAATGCTCATATCCGCAGGCGCTTTTGTGCAATTCAAAAAAGCGAGTTGCCGCCCGAGCCGGGAGGCATGTGCCGCTTGAATGCCGGCTTTACCGCCGGTTCGTCGGTCACACACTGACTCAGGTCCCGGTAAGTATGACTATTCGCGGACAGAGCTCTCCGACGTCCTCTTAGATATGGCTCGAGTGAATCACCGGTTAGCGACCCAGTATCGATCGTGCCTTCCGGATCATTCTTCCGAGCGGTGGGTCCGCCGCCCGCGACATCGCGGCATCGAAGGAAAACCACTGCACCGCGAACGACTCGGCCGCATTCAGCGCGAGGGCCTGCGGATCCTTCGCAACGACCAGGAATCGCAGGTCGAGGTGGTGGTGCGCGGGCTCATCCGCTCGAGCGGGAATCCGGTGGACGTCGACGTCGAGTAGCGTCGGCGGGTCGTGATACAGGCGCACCGCGCAGCCCGTTTCTTCGGTTGCCTCGCGCAATGCCGCGTGATGCATGAGACCTTCATCGATCGCTTCGGCGTGCCCGCCGGGTTGCAACCACTTGTCCAGTTTCGCGTGGTGCAGCAGAGCCACCCGGCCAGCCTCGATGTCGACAAGCAGGGCGCTCGCCGTGAAGTGCGCGGGCATCTGGTTGCGGGATAAGGGATGCGCCAGTTGCGGCAGCACCCGGCGCATTTCGGCGAGGCTGCGCGCTTCGTCGGCATCCTCGGGGGTATGCGCTTCGAGTAGTCGAAGTAGTGGCGTAAGTGGCGTCACGATAGGGACGGATTAGGCGAGGGACTCTGCGTGATTCGGCGGCACGGGGCGCTCTGCAGCGACTTCCTCTTCGAAGTTGCGCGGGTCGCCTAGGCCGCTGATGGACTGCAGCTGGTCCACCAGAGCCGTGGCAATGAGTGCGTAGGCGGCAGGCGAGGGGTGAAAGCCATCGGCACAAAACATGTCGGGCGTGGCGCTCAGGGCGATCGGTACATGCCGAGCGCGCGAGTGGTTCGCGAGGGTACTCGCGAGGGTCTCGTCGAATAATCGGGCGCGTAAGCCCAGCGTTTGGCGCAGCGGTGAGGGCAGCGCCGGGAAAACATGCATCGGCGGTAGGCCCAGAAACAACACCGGCGCCTCCGGCGAGTGCACGGCGAGCGTATCGGCCAGGGCGCGAATCTCTTGCGACCAGCCCTCGCGCTGACGCAGCGACGTGACGTCGTTCACCCCCACGGACACCAGGATCACATCTGCCGAGTGCGATGGCAGGCGCTGCGTGAGCGCACTCAGCACACGGGTTGTGGTCGCGCCGATTCGGCCGATGTTTGTCCACTCCACGCTGCGCTGATTATGGTGAGCAATCTGCTGCGCGAGGCGTGCGGTCAGGCACTCCTCGGCAGCCTGCGCACCGACGCCGGCGATGATCGAGTCGCCGAGTCCCAGCAGTCGCAACTTCGCACGGGAGCTCCCTGCGACATCGACTTGGCCGCGCTCTGCGCCAGCGGGGGCCGCGAAACGCGGTGTTCGCCGCTTGACCCAGAGAGCCTGCGGTAGCAACCACGGAACAGTTGACCAGAAGAGCCAGCGGCGCATGATGGCTTTGGGGATGGCGTACATCGGGCGGATAATTAATACCCGTAGCCTATCGAATCGGGGTAACGAATGTCGGCGAAGGTGGCGTTGATTTTGGGCGGCAGTCGCGGCATCGGTCGCGACACGGCTTGCACTCTGGCGGCACAGGGCTGGTTGGTCGGCGTGGGCTCGCGTGATCGGGCAGCGTGCGAGCGTGTGGTCAGCGGAATCGGCGAGGGTGCTGCGGCCTTCGAGGTCGACGTCGTCGATCACGGGAGCGTGCAGCGCTGCGTGGCTGCGGTCGAGGCTCGTTTCGGTCGGCTTGATGCCGCCTTGGCGAATGCTGGGAAAATTTTGGGTGCGGGATCCCTCGATGCGCTGTCGCCCGAGGAGTTCGCAGCCACCGTGGCCCTCAATATGGGCGGTGTCTTCAATGCCATCAGTGCTGTCGTCCCGGCCCTAAAGCGGGCGGGCGGTGGTGCCCTCGTCATCAACGCAGCGGTCAGCGGTCTGCACGGCGCTGCAGGCGTTGGTGCCTACAGTGCCGCCAAGGCGGGCGGCATCATGCTCGCGAAGGTTGCAGCCCAGGAGGCTGGTCCTTTCGGCGTTCGGGTCAATGTGATCGCACCCGGCTTCATTGGCACCGAGGCTTGGATGGCGAAACTCGGCTCGCAGCAGCAGGCACTGGCGAGTCGTGTGCCGCTACGGCGTGTCGGCGGTGGCGACGAGGTCGCCGCCACGGTGGCCTGGTTGATGTCTGACGCATCGTCGTACATTAACGGCGCGGTCATTCCCATTGACGGTGGACTGTTAGCGTGAGCCCAAGCGTACCGTTGCGGATTAAGGGAGGTTTAGTGATGGCGACCGAGGGAGCGCACCAACTTTTAAAAGCGACATGGGTTCGTTCTGTCGTGCGTGTCGCACTGGTCGTGCTCGGGGCAGGGTCGGCGGCGGCCTTGCCCGACTCGTCGCCGTTGCAGCCTGTTGATGATGGGTTTGCGGAGGTCGTCGTAGTCGTCACAGATCTGGACAAAAGAGTTGGGCAGTTGATCGCTGCCACGGGTTGGCGCGAGGAAGGTCGTGGCGAGGTCGATCCGGCGGTGCTGGCTCGCTGGGGCTTGCCGCGCACGGCCACTGCGCGCGAGGCGCTGCTGGGAGAGCCCGGTACGGGCCGTGGTCGTGTGCGCCTCGTTGAGATCCGGGAGGCGGGTGCTGCGCGGCGAATCCGTTCATCGGCGATGCCGTGGGAGAGCGGCGGGTGGGCGGGCGTCAACGTCCGTGTAGCCAATATTTTCGAAACCTTCGATCGATTGCAGCGCGAGGGTTGGCAAGGCTTCAGTGATCCGGTGACGTTCGACGTGCCACCGTATCGTGTGCGCGAAGCCATGCTGGTGGGCCCCGATGGCTTCGTGCTGGGTCTGCTCCAGCGCGTATCGCCTCCTCTTGAGGGCTGGCAGTGGGGCGCACCAATTTCTCGCCCCGTGACGGTGTTCGCCACCGTGGCGGACCCCGCCAAAGCCCGCCGGTTTTTTGAAACCGACCTCGGCATCAAGGTACGCCTGCAGTACGACGGACCCGCCGCACCGCCCGGGATGAACCTCTTCGGCCTGCCGCACGATCACACGCCAAACATGACGCGTGCGGTCGACTGGCATCAGGCTGCAGGCCGCGACGAGGGTACGATTGCCTCGATCGCCTTTCGAGGCGTGGTGGGTCGCCGCTTCGACACGGACAATGGGCCGCCTAATCTGGGCCTATTCATGGTCCGCCTGTTCGTCACGGACGCGGCGGCACGGTGTGCGGCGCTGCAGGGTCGTACCGTGGGTAAGGTCCGCGGGGGCTACACGGCAGCGGTCGCACCCTACGGTCGACTCGATGGCTGCGTACTCGAAAGTCCCGATGGCGCATGGGTCGATCTCGTATCGTTGAGTGGGGGAGGCGAGAAAAAATGATTACCGGAATCTATGCAGGTCTTTGTGGCGTGTTATTGCTGGTCTTGTCCTACCGCGTGATCCAGCGTCGGCTGGCGGCGAAGGTTGGGCTGGGCGCCGGCGGTGATGCCGAGCTCGAGCAGCGTATGCGCGTACAGGCGAACTTCATCGAGTACGTGCCACTGACGCTGATCCTGCTCTACTTACTCGAACAGTCGGGTGCCGCGTCGGTATTCATTCACACTCTCGGCGCCGTGTTCGTCGCTGCGCGCACCTGGCATGCGCAAGGTTTGTCGAGCTCGGTGGGCAGAACGGCGGGTCGGTTCTACGGCACTTTGATCACGTTGTTGGTGATTGCCGCGTTGTCGGTGCTGCTGCTGGGGCGCAGCATAAGTTAGTCGCGGATCGATTTCTCTAACGCGAGTAGGAACGCCTTGCGCCGCAGGCCACCGGCGTAGCCCGTGAGTGAGCCGTCGCTGCCGATGACGCGATGGCAGGGTACGAGCAGACTCACCGGGTTTCGCCCGACGGCCGATGCCACGGCGCGCACGGCTGTCGGTCGGCCGATGCGGCGCGCGAGCTCGCCATACGTCGAGGTTCGCCCGGCCGGAATTCGTCGCAGCGCTGTCCATACTGCGCGTTGAAAATCTGTCCCGAGACTCGAGTCGATGGGTGTGTCAAAGTGCCGACGTCGACCGTCAAAGTATTCGGTCAATTCGCGGATGGCCTGTCGGATGACGGGGCTATTGGAGCGCGCGGGCCAGTTGCGTGCCTCGGGGCCGTGTTTTTGGCCCTCGAACCATACGCCGCAGAGTCTCGTCTCATTGGCTTCGAGCAGCATCGCGCCAAGAGGGCTGTCCCACCGAGCCCGCGATATCTTTGCCGTCAGAGGCGCCGCTGCAGGTCTCATTGCGGCAGTCGCTTGCGGTAACGGGCGGACATCAATTCGAGTTTTTCCGCGAGGACGTTGTCCCGCACGACGTCAGGATTACCAAACACCATCCACCGAAGGGCATCAGGCTCAATGGCCGGCCACCGCATGCCGCTCGCTGCGGTGGGGTTGCCGGTACTTGCGAAGGTGACCCAATGTTTTCGCAAACGCTCGCCGAGCTGGCGCGTGGCTTCGGGGGCTGCCGTGTCCGAATCGAACAGCAGCGCCGAGTCATAGCCGTGCGGCGTGCCCGGCCACTGCGGGCGACGCTGCTCGGCTGCGAGGTCGACGTAGTAGAGCCAGGTGTCTTGCCCCACGCGGGCGTTCGCATGCGCAAGGGTGCTGGCAGAGAGCAAGTAGCGGTAGTCGCCGAACAGGCGTCTGACACCCAACGCGGGATCGACGGAGAAGTCGCTCGCGTAGGCGCGCTGCAGTGCGGCGAAGTCCGCACCCAGCATGTTGGAGAAGTCCTCGGTGCCGATCCCGGATTCGGGCATCACCGACCCTTCGTAGCTGTTGCCGCCGGTCAGCAGGGGTACTCGGGCATGTTGTCCGCGTAGAAAGACGATCGCCGGTTCGTCGGGCAACGTGCTGCGATCGACGATCGGCAACTGGAAGCCCTGCACGGCATCGACGAGCGCCTGGCCATCGAGGCTGCGCAGCGCCGACGAGTTTGGCTGACCGGTCAAGCGGGCGTCACGCCGCGCTCGCTCAACGAGGCGTTGGCCCAACGCTTCGGCCGATTCGATGGGACCGAGATCCTGTCCCTTGGGGGCGGGCACTGCGGCACTCCGATTGCGCGGCAGCGCCCAGGTGGCATACGCGGACTGCGCGATCGCCTTGTGAAAGAGACCTTTGGCCTGCGGGCTCGCCATCAGCAGGGCGACGGCCTGTCCGCCGGCTGACACGCCGAAGATCGTGACGTTCTGCGGATCACCACCGAAGGCGCGCGCGTTGTCCTTGACCCACTGCAGTGCGGCGACCATGTCGAGCAGTCCGAAGTTGGCGATCTCACTCGGCAGGTCCGGGTGTGCAAAAAATCCGAGCGGGCCGAGCCGATAGTTGATGGAGACCACAACCACGCCATAGCGAGCAAGCCTGTCGCCAGCGATGTTGCCAGACCCAGAGCGAAAACCACCGCCGTGTATCCAGACCATCACTGGGCGCTTGGCCTGGCGTTTGAGGCCGGGCGTCCATACGTTAAGAAACAGGCAATCCTCGCTGGTCGCCGGCGTACCGGCGGACGGTGCGCCCGTTTGCAGACATGCGGGACCGAAGGCGGCGGCGCGAGTCGGCTCACGCGTCGAGGGTGCGGCTTTCGGGGGTTGCCAGCGCAGAGACCCCACGGGAGCCGTGGCATAGCGGATGCCTTTGAAGGCCAGCGTGCCGTCGGAGTCCGCCGTCGCTTGGTACCGACCTGTGGTGGTGCGAACGATCGGCTCGGGGGATACGCCTGATGCCGCGGCATAAGCCGGCTGTGACGCTGTAGCGCACAGTGCAGTAGCCGCGGTGAGTAGGCCGAGAATCCATCGCGACCATGCAGAACGCTGCTGAATGCTACGCATGACTCAGATCTCCACTTGCCGCCCGGATTCGAGAATACGTTCTGCGGGGATGCCGAAGTGACTGCCGGCAAACTCGGCGTTGCGCGACATGAATGCGAACAGCGCTTTCTGGATGCGCGTCATGCCGGGGCGCCGCGACGTGATGATGTCGTCGCGTCCGACGACGTATACCGCGCCCTTCAATTCAAGATCTTTAAAGTGACGTCGGGCTTCCTGCATCAGCGCTGGCACATCGACATGGTCCATGAACCCGACGGTGCAGACGATGCGATACACGCCGGGTAACAGTTCCTGTACCCGGGTGCGCGAGCCCACCAGCACGCGGGGTGAGGCCGCCGTTTGCACCGTGAGCAGCACCGTTTGCGCGTGGAGCACACGATTCAGTTGCAGGTTGCGCACCAGGGCACGTGGAACCGAAGTTGAATCGCTCGCCAGGTACACGGCGGTCTTCTCGATCATGGCAGGCTGAACCTGCTCGATCAGCCGCTGGAATTCCGCGAGCGTGAAATCATCCCGTCGAAGCTTGGCTGCGAGCGCGCTGCGCCCCTGACGCCAGGTGGCCATGATGAAAAACAGCAACAGACCGAGGGCGAGCGGAACCCAACCACCGTCGGGCAGCTTCAGGAGATTTCCGGCAATGAAACCGACTTCGATCAGCAGCACGAAGCACACGATCGTGATCAACACCCAGCGATATCGATTCGTCGCTGACCACAGCAGCGCGAGCATCAGGATCGAGTCGAGCGCCATGGTGACCGACACGCCCACGCCGTAGGCACCCGCCAGCGAGGACGAGGAGCCAAAGCCCACAACCAGTATCAAGGTGGTGAGGCAGATCATCCAATTGATGAACGGCACGTACACCTGGCCGATCGCTTGCTCGGAGGAGTGCACGATGCGCATCCGTGGCAGCAGCCCGAGTTGCTGGCATTGCCGAGTGATCGAGAACACACCGGAAATCACCGCTTGGGAGGCGATGACGGTCGCGGCTGTGGCGAGGCAGACCAGCGGCAGCAGCAAATCCCGCGGCGCCAGCAGGAAAAACGGGCTTTGGATCGCGCTCGCGTCTCGCAGCAGCAGTGCGCCTTGGCCAAAGTAGTTCAGCAGCAGTGCCGGCCACACGAGCAGCAGCCAGCCGCGGGTAATTGCTTTACGACCAAAGTGGCCGAGATCCGCGTACAGCGCCTCGCCACCCGTGACACACAGAAATACGGCGCCAAAGATAGCGAGCGCCACGAGCGGATGTCGGTACAACAACTCGAATGCATAACGTGGATCGACGGCGACCAGCACTTCCGGGGTCTGCAGGATGGAGTTGACGCCGAGCGAGGCGAGAACAACAAACCACGTCACCATGATCGGGCCGAAGGCACGGCCAATGCGTGTCGTGCCGTTCTTTTGAATCATGAACAGGGCGAGCAGAATTCCGAGGGCGAGCGGTACGACAACCGACTCGAAGGAGGGCGCCAAAAGTTCAAGGCCTTCCACGGCGCTCAGCACCGAGATGGCGGGGGTGATGACCCCGTCGCCAAAAAACAGCGCGCAACCGACGAGGCCCATGATCGACAGCGTTCCTGCGACCTTGAAGTTGGCGCGTGCCAGTGCCAGCTGAGTGAGGGCTAGAACACCGCCCTCACCGTCGTTGTCGGCCCTCAGAACGATCGCGACGTACTTGAGGCCGACCACGAGCGCAATCGCCCAGAAAATCAGCGACAGTACCCCGAGCACATCGGAAAGCAGCGAGGGGTTGAGTCCCGTTTCCATGACCGCGCGTAGCGCGTAGAGGGGGCTCGTGCCCACATCGCCGAACACGATCCCGATGGCGCCAATGACCAGCGCAGGCGTGACGGCCGGCGCGTGAGAGGGCGAATGCGAGGAGGCGGCGCTCATGGGTCGACCGGAGACGCCCCGGGGCGCCTCAGGAAGTGGTCACAGTATACCGCACACTTAAAGTAGACGGCGGTAACGCGCCTATTGTGGGGACGCCGGCGCGTACTCGTAGTTCGCGCCCACGCCCAGCGGCAACTCCATTGCCCAGAACAGCAGTAGGAACGAGGTCCAGCTGACGATGAAGGTGATCGAGTAGGGCAGCATCAGCGCCACCAGCGTGCCGATCCCCGTCCGTTGCACGTAGCGGCGGCAAAACACCACGATCAAGGGGAAGTAGGGCAGCAGCGGGGTGATGATGTTGGTGGAGCTGTCACCGACGCGATACGCCGCCTGCGTCAAGTCGGGCGATACGCCGAGTTGCATGAGCATCGGCACCATGATCGAGCCGATCAGTGCCCACTTGGCCGACGCCGAACCGATGAGTAGGTTGACGAGACTCGTCAGCAGAATGATGCCACCGAGCGTCACGCCGAGAGGCAGCGCCGCGTCACGCAGCGCATTGGCACCTTTGAGCGCGATCAGCGCACCGAGATTGGACTGGCCGAACGCGTAGATGAACTGCGCGCAGAAGAACGCCATGACGATGTAGTAGCCCATGCCTGACATGGCTTTGGTCATGCCGGCAACGACATCGCGGTGTGTCTTCACCGTGCCGGCCGTCACGCCGTAGGCGATGCCGGGCAACAGGAACCCAATGAAGATCAGCGGCACGATCGATTGCATGAGCGGGGCGCCCGCCGTGAGCAACATCCGCTCACCTTCGGCGTTTGGTGCGGCGGCCCACGGCGTGTTCTCTCCCACCAGCGTCAATGCAAAGGCAGCGATCGCGAGCACCATGACGGCGAAGGCGATTCGCAGACCCTTGCGCTCCTCGGCCCGCAAGGGTTCCTGAGTGGGCAGATTGCTCGGGTCTCCATCGACCGCCGTGCCGCGCAGGCGCGGCTCGATGACGAGATCCGTCAGCGCCCAGCCGACGAGCACGATCAGTACCGAGGAGGCGGTGGTGAAGTAGAAATTATTGAGGGGATTGACGACGACTGAGGGGTCCACCAACTGCGCGGCTGTTTGCGTGAGGCCTGCGAGCAGCGGATCGAGACTGGAAGGGACGCCGAGCGTGGCGCTGAAGCCGCCCGAGACTCCGGCAAATGCCGCAGCGATGCCCGCGAGCGGATGTCGACCAGCCGCATAGAAAATGACCGCACCGAGCGGGATGACGAGCACGTAGCCCGCATCCACTGCGACATGACTGAGGATGCCCACTGCGATCAGCGCGGGCGTCAACAGCTGTCGTGGCGTGACCGCCATGGCGGCACGCAGCATCGCATTGATGAAACCGGTGTGCTCGGCGACCCCGAGACCAAGCATGGCCACGAGGACGACGCCCAACGGAGGGAAAGCCGTAAAGGTCGCCACCATCGTCGCCATGAAGGCCGTCAGCGACTCTCCGGCCAGGAGATTACGGATTTCGAGGGGTTTGCCGCTACGCGGGTCGATCTCTGTGAAGGTCATGCCCGACAGCACGCTGCTGATGACCCACGCGAGCACCATCAGGATCAGGAACAGCACCGCCGGGTCGGGCAGGCGGTTGCCGACGCGTTCGACGACATCGAGGCTGCGCGCGAGCCACCCGCGTGCCGGCGGTGTGGCGGAGACGGGCTTCTGGTCTTCCATGACAGGCTCCTTAGGGGCGCGATCGAGGCGCACCGTAATTTTAGCAGTCCGACTTGGCTTGTCCCAAAACTCATCGCCCGGTGGCCGTCGTCAGCCATGCGCGCCGACTATGGCAGCGGCCGCGCATCGCATCACCCTTTACACAGGAGCACCGTTACAGTGCGAAAATGCATTAAACGGGGCTGCATGCTGGGTCTCGTTATTTCAAAGGAGAAGATATGAACGGGTGGTCCTGTCTGAAGCGTGTCGGAGTGTTGTGGTTGCTCGTACAGGGGTGCGCAGGCACGCTGTTTGCTGCGACACCGGAGGCCTTGCCGGCATCGCCGAGTGAAGCCATTGCGGATATTGCGCGCCGTTGGGTCGGCTCGTTCGACAACCACCTGCAGGTCCGTGCCCATCTGGACCGATCCGGTCCGGACGTACCAGAGCTAGGGCGCGAGCGCCGCCAGTTCAAGGCTGTGATGCTTGCCGCTCCCCAGCTGGGCGACACCGTGATCTATTTCGAGGAGTTCCGTGCCTCGGCTCCTGACAAGGCCTACCGACAACGGATCGTGGCGCTGTCTTACGACGCCGAGCGCCAGCAGATTCGCGGTCGGCAGCTGTTCTTCAAGGGCGCCCAGCACGGAAGGGATGTTCTGGATCCGGCCAGCGTCGCCAAGATGCCCTTGAGTGATTTCGACGTATCTCGCCCAGGGTGTGATCTGTGGTTTCGCTGGGAGGGGAAATATCAACGGTATCGGGGCGGAATGGATCCGCGTGCCTGCGTATCGCGCGATGCGAGCGCCGGTGGGCTGCATGTCGAATACGAAATGCTGCTCTATGGGAGTGAACTGTGGTACCGAGATCGAACCACGTTCATCGCCGATGGTCGCGTGCGCGCCGAACTCAACGGCTTCAACTGGATCATGTTGACGCGCTCCGGCCAGCCGCACATCGCCGAGCAACAGGGTGTTTGGCACGGCACGTTCCGGCGCTACGACGCCGAGGGCAAGCTGACGGCCGAGTTCCCTAGCCAGATCACCATGCGTGTCATTCCGCGCGATGGTCGGCTCGATTACCATCAAACCAATCGCTACTACCCGGCGGGAAAGCCAGCGGAAATCCTCGAGTCTTACGGTGAGGTTCGCGATGGCCGCATCTACTTTGGCAACGCCCGTCTCGATGGCTGGAAGATGGACGTGCCGGACGATCCAACAATGCGCAGTGCCATCATCCTGCTGAACTACAAGGACGGGTCAGGCCTGTATGCCCACGAAATCGTATCGGTCAGCAGCGACGGACGCTTTCGCGCCCGCGCCACGCAGTACCTGAAAGACGGCAAGGTGGTTCGCCGGACGCTGATCGACGAGGAGAAAGTGACGAGTGACTGGGCCGCGGACGACGCGCGGCGGTCAGCGAAGTGACCTCGCGTCGCCAGTTCATGGCCGCGGGTGCCGGTTTGGCGGCACACGCGGTCGGCTCTGGCGCCGCGGCAAAGGCGCCCGCGGGCCAGGCTCCTTCGCCTCGAGGCTACGCCCGCTGGACCCACGGCCTTGTCCACTACTACGACACGGGGTCCGGTACGCCGCTGTTGTTGCTGCATCAAGCGCCGATGAGTGCGCGACAGTTCGAGGCCGTGCTCAAACCACTGGCCGCGCGGGGCGTTCGCGCGATCGCGGTGGATCTGCCGGGTTTCGGCTGTTCGGATCCGACGCCCTTCGTCCCGGCAGTCGGTGACTGGGTGCCGGCGATCGTCGCCGTGATGGATCATCTCGGCCTCAAGCGCAGTCACGTCCTCGGGCATCACACGGGTGCGTTGGTCGCCACCGAAGTGGCCGTGCAAGCACCGGCGCGCGTCAGTCGCTTGATCCTGAACGGCGCGTTCCCGATCACTGCGGAGGAGCGCGCTGCGGGTCTTGAGGGCGTGCGAAAACGCGAGATCGAGTTCGAGTACCGTGATGACGGCCAGCATATGCAGGACAGTTTTCTCAGTCATCAGCGTGCATACGGACCGGGCTCCGATGCGCGACTGATCACGCGCTATGTCGTCGAGAAGTTCCAGGGCTTTGGGCCGTTCTGGTACGGCCATCACGCCGCGTACCAATACGACCACGCGGCGAGCCTGCCGCGCATCACCCAGCCGACCCTGCTGCTGTCGAACACCGGCGATCGCATTCACCCGCAAGCGTTGCGCGCGAGGGCACTCAGGCCCGACTTCGCCTACGCCGAACTCTCAGGCGGAACGGGTGCCATCATCGACCAGCAGCCGGAAGCCTGGGCCGATGCAGTAGCCAACTTTCTGGGTACGCGGCGTGTCGCGGTCGGCGCCATTACCAATATAGGGGAAGCTCGGTCATGAAGCGTCGTGTGTTCCTCGAGTCGTTGGCTGCAGGTGGAGTCGTCGCGGGTAGCAGTCTCGGTGCGCCCCTCGTCTGGACTCGAGATCGCGACATGCGTCAGCGTGCCGAGTGGGATTTGATCGTGCTCGGAGCGGGCACTGCGGGGATGCCGGCAGCTATCTTTGCTGCACAAGCCGGCGCGCGGGTTCTTGTCATCGAGGCGACCTCGCAGTTGGGTGGAACGCTGGATCGGTCGACGGGGCAGGTCTCGGGCTCGCAGACCGTGTGGCAGCGCGCGAAAGGGATCGAGGATTCGCCGCAGGCGCACTACGCCGATCACATGCGCATCAATCGGTCGACGTCCGATCCGGAGTTGACCCGACTCTTCGTCGAACAGGCGCCGGCAACGCTCAACTGGTTGGCGGGTGAAGGCTTTACGGTGCTCAACGGCGATCCCGTGCGCGGCAAGGGTCATGATCCATTCCTCGTGGCGCGCTACCAGAGCGGTCCCGAGCGCGGGCGTTCGCTGCTCAAGGCGATGCAGCCGGCGTTCGAGCGCGAGGTGGCGTCAGGTCGAATCACGATTCGTCATGAGACGTCTGCGGTCGAATTGATCGTGGACGCGCGGGGTGCTGTCAGGGGCGTGGTGGTCGAGAGTGGCGGGCGTCGCGAGGACTGTCTCGGCGCACGCGTGCTTATCGCGACCGGTGGCTGCGCGGCCAATCCGACGATGTTTGCCGATTTGCATGGCGTCCCGCTGACGACGGCGAGCGCCCGACCATCGAGCCAAGGGCAAGGATTGCTGCTCGCGTTGGGCGTAGGCGGTGTGTTGCGCGGTGGTGAAAAGTACGTGCCACTCTATGGCACCTTGCTCGATGGCGAGTTGATGCCTGCCGGTCAGGATGGGTCGTTTCAGCACGACCCCGAGCGGCGTCCTCCGTGGGAGATTCATGTCAATGCGCGCGGGCAGCGGTTCGTGCGCGAGGATCATCCGAGTCACGAGCATCGTCAGCAGGCCTTGGCGCGTCAGCCGGGGCATCGACTGTGGGTCGTGTTCGATTCGGCGATTCTCGATGCGGCGCCGAGTTTGCTCGGCAAGTGGAATCGGGAGCGTGTCGATGCGGCATTCCGCGACGGGCACCCCATGTTCACGCGCGCCGAGACACTGGCCACGTTGGCGTTGCGTGCCGGTATCGATCCGCAAGGGCTGCGGCAGAGCGTCGAGACCTACAATCTCGCCTTGCGCGCCGGCGCAGCCGATCCGTTGGGTCGCCTTCACCGCCCGTTGCCTCTCGGCACCGGGGCGTGGCATGCGATCCGCATGAGCGGCTGGACGGTGATGTCCTTCGCAGGAATTTCCGTCGATTCGTCGTTGCGTGTCTTGCGAGCGGACGGACAAGTCGTGCCCAATTTGTTTGCCGCAGGCGAAGCCCTTGGTGCGGGTGCATTGTCGGGCAACGCCTACACCAACGGCTCCATGGTCACCTCGGCCTTGGCGCTCGGGCGGTTCATGGGTCTGCGAGCGTTGCAGGCATGAGCGTGACGCAGCCCCGACGTTTGAGTTGGCTGCTGCTGGGGTTGCTGTGCGTCGCGGTGCCGGTACGTGCGGCCGATGCACAGGCCTGCCGTGCTCTGTCGAGTGCGCCGTTCAAGCTTGCCGGTGGCGACGCCGTCGCGATCGGCAGCGCCCGCGCGGTATCCGCCAGTGATTCGTTGCCCGCGCATTGTGCGGTCAGCGGCTTTGTGACGCCGCAGGTCGGATTCGAGGTACGGCTCCCCCTCGAACAGTGGAACGGGCGATTCCTTCAGCAGGGTTGTCGCGGTCTGTGTGGCTATGTGCCGATCGATGCTACGGGTGATGCACTCGCACGGGGCTATGCCGTGGCCGCGACCGATATGGGCCACAAGGGTGCCAATAGCCAATCGGCCATCTGGGCAGCTAACAACGAGCAAGCCTTGATCGACTTTGGTCATCGTGCGACGCACGTGACCGCGCAGGTCGCGCAGCAGTTGGTGACGCGGTTCTATGGACGGTCGGCCGAGACCCGGCTGTTCCGCGGCTGCGGCACCGGCGGCAGGCAGGGACTTATTTCGGCGCAGCGATACCCTGAGGACTTCGACGGCATCATCGCCAACGGCGGCGTCGTCTTCAATTTCACTCGCTCGACTTACCTGATTGCCTGGAGTGTGCTCGCGAACCGTGATGCTGAGGGCAAGCAGATCATGTCGGTCGACGATCTGAAGCTGCTACATCAGGCCGTGCTGCGGACCTGCGATGCACTCGATGGTGAGCGCGATGGCGAGTTGGCGCATCCGCAACTCTGTCGCTTCGATCCGGCCACCATTCAATGCCGAGCCAAGGATTCATCGAGTGCCGCGGACTGCCTCTCGGCGCAGAAGGTCGCGGTGGCAAAGAAAATGTATGCGGGGCCCGTCGACACGTCGGGGCGGTCCATCCATCCCGGCATGGCGCCAGGTTCGGAATTGCGATGGTCACCGGCATTCTTTGGGGTAGAGCCGCGCTACGAGCGCTTTGCGGCCGAGATCATGCGCTATTTGCTGTCGCCCACGGGTGCCAACCCTGGGTTCGAGTTGTCACAGTTCGATCTTGCATGGCCCACGTCGCGCTTTGCCAAGGCCGAGGCCCATTTGACGGCCGATGGTACGGACTATCGGGCTTTCAAATCGCGCGGCGGGAAAATCCTCGTACTTCACGGTTGGAACGAATCGGCGATGCCCGGAACGTATCCGCTGCGGTATTACGATCGACTGGTTGCCGAGGCGGGCGGCGTCGATGCAGCGCAGGAGTTTTTTCGCCTGTACATGATCCCCGGTGAGATGCACTGCACCTCGGGTATTCCGGAGGGGCGACATTTCGACTCGCTGACGCTGATGGAGCGCTGGGTCGAGCAGGGCGAACCCATGGAGCGCATTACCGGTTACGAAGTGCAGGTGGAGCCGAAGTTGCCGGATCAAGTGCGCTTCCCCTTGCCGCCCGCCACGGTCAAGAGTGAACGCAGTTTCGTGCCTTATCCGAAGCTGCGTTAGGGCTGATCGAGGCTCAGCGCAACGCGCAATCCCAACGCAAAGTAGCGATCGCCGACACCACCTGACTGGATGTGCGTGATGCGCAGGCTCGAGGCCTTGTTGGCCATCGAGCCCCCGCGATAGCGGCGGTGGCAATCGCGAATGTACGGGCTGCGCTTTTTCTCGTCACAGGCGGTGGTCCACTCCCACACGTTGCCGTGCATGTCGTGGAGTCCCCAGGCGTTCGGCCGCTTGCTGCCCACCGGGTGGGTGGTCTCCCTGGCGTTGTCGATGAACCAGGCGTACTGGTCGAGTTCGGCGACCGCGTCGCCGAAATGGTACTGGGTGGTGCTACTCGCACGCGCGGCGTATTCCCATTCGGCCTCGGTGGGCAGTCGATACGGACGACCGGCTTTCGCCGCGAGCTGCTCGACGAAGCGCTGCGCGTCGCGCCAGGAGATGGTCTCGACGGGCAAGCGGTCGCCTTGAAATTCCGCGGGCCGCTCTCCCGTCACGGCGAACCACTCCGCCTGGGTGATCTCATATTTGCCGATTGCGAAGGCCGGTGATGCCGGAAGGATCACCATCTCCGGACAGGTGGAGCAGTCGCGAAACGTGCTTAAGGGTTGCGCGGTATGCGCCACACCGACAAGGCATGCCAACGTCAGTGCAGTGAATGTGATCGTGCAACGGGGCAGTACGGCGAACCTCATCGACTGAATTATGATGCAACCATGATCACTCGTGCCAACTCGATTGCCGTCATTGTCCTGCCCGCACTGAGCGTGTTGCTGCCGACTCAGGTCGTGCATGCCGCCGGCAACTCGTTCACCGACTGCGAGGGCTGCCCGCGGATGGTGGTCGTGCCGTCAGGTTCATTCATGATGGGCGGCAAGCCCAACGCGAAGTTGGCGTTCAACCCAGAACCCGACGAAACGCCGCGACGGCAAGTGACGATCCGATCGTTTGCCATCGGCAAATTCGAGGTGACGCAAGCGGAGTGGCAGGCATTGATGGGTGAGAATCCCAGCGACTACGTGACTGGTGACGGTCGTCTGCCCGTCGAGACGGTCTCGTGGTTCGACGCACAGGAATTCCTGCGTCGTTTGTCGGCCAAGAGCGGACGCCAGTATCGCCTGCCCACCGAAGCGGAGTGGGAATACGCCGCGCGTGCGGGGAGCGATGCGTTGTTTTCGTTCGGTGATGATCCCGCCGAACTCGGGCGGTATGCCTGGTTCTCGGGGAACTCGGGCGGACACATCAATCCCGTGGGTACGCGGGAGGCCAATGCTTTTGGCCTGCACGACATGCACGGCAACGTCTGGGAGTGGGTGGAGGACTGCTATCGACCGAGTTATCTCGGCGCCCCCACCGACGGCAGTGCGGTCACTGCCGCCGGTCGATGCCCCCGCAATAATCGCGGGGGCTCATGGGTCAACACTGCGCTCAACTTGCGGTCTGATCACCGCCACAAGATGGGCGGCGGCAGCCGGGGTACCTTCATAGGACTTCGGGTAGCCCGTTCACTGACGCCGCCCTAGGC